>Ga0209172_10001014_pt1 | contig 66828 bp, 38 predicted proteins | sample LarsenN4metaG_FD_184113 | JGI IMG/M metagenome (GOLD analysis project Ga0209172, IMG submission 184113) | Hot spring sediment bacterial and archeal communities from British Columbia, Canada, to study Microbial Dark Matter (Phase II) - Larsen... ...
TCGTTGCATTTATTGTGGTTTGGGCCGCATTTATTGTGGTTTTGAGACTACCTCTAGTTGCAGATTAATCTGGTTTCAAATTTGCCTTGATTGCAGTTTTGGGCGTTTATGATTGCAGTTCACAACACTTAGTCGTAGATTATCCTCAGTGGATGTTAGTTTTATCGCTAGTGCGGGAAGACTACTATTAGTTGGGTGTCAATAGTACTTAAGGAAGATATTTTGGTGTTGTCAATGATTTTCCTTTAACTAAATGCTATTGATAACTTTCCTATGTAGATATCCAGGAATTAACACTGCTATGACTCAAATATATTCCCTCGACAACCAAATACAATCGCTAGATTTACCCATCGAGCGTGATCAGTTTCTGCGTACTATTATTCGGGAATTAGCTGGAACATTACAAGATGTCGTTGGCGTTGAAGAGGCCGCAGGGTTTTTAAATGTGGTTGGATATAGAACGGGTCAACACGTCAACCATCTGTACCATAACGCTTTACAACTATCTAATCTTTCTCGTGAACAGGTAAGTGCCGTCCTTGTAGATTGGAAACGCCGGATTCAAGGAGACTTTTATGTAATTGAAGAAACTGATGAAAAGATTGTTTTAGGAAATCGCAAATGCCCTTTTGCAGAACAAGTAGAAGGACGCGAAGCTATGTGTGTCATGACCTCTAATATCTTTGGCGCGATCGCAGCCGACAATCTCGGCTACGCTAGAGTCGAGTTACAAGACACAATTGCTAGAGGGGCAAAAGAATGCACAATCGTTATTCATCTCCAACCTAACGAAGCATTGGAAGAGTTTGCAGGACAAGAATATTTCAAAGCTTAGAACAGCATTAAGCGTGACATTTGCAGACCATAACTCTCTTTCTGTTAACGGCCTCAGCTGAATTGGACTCTTGAAAGCAGAGCTTAGTTTTTTCACTTTTCCGCCGTTAATTTTCCACGCCACGGTAAAGAACCTGCTTTGATACGTCAAGATCATGAAACCTGATCAATTTTTCATCTTTGCCCAGGTTTTACCAGAACCTATGTTACTTGTGACTAGTGCAGGTGAAATTTTGGCAGTCAATCAAGCTGCTGCCAGACTGTTTAGTAAGACCATGAAAGCAATGATTGGTCAGAATCTAAGTGAGTTAGTCACTGACTCTCCAGAGAAAGTCAGCAACTATCTTCAAGTTTGTGCCCAAAGTCGTCAAATGATTTTGGGTGCTTTCACTATCCACCAAGACCAGGGAGAGGGAATTGCTTGTCGTAGTCAAGGATCTGTAATCCAACCGCGATCGCCTCAAAGCCCAGCGATCAATTTGCTGCGCTTGGAAAAGCGAACGAGCAATCAATTCGTTGTACTTAACCAAAAAATTCATGCGCTGAGTCAGGAAATTAGACAACGTCAACGCATTGAGACAGAACTTGTACAAGCAAACGAAACCTTAAAACAAACTTTGGTCAAACTGCAAAATGCCATTGAATCCGTCCAAACAGAAAAGATGTCTGGGTTAGGGCAGTTAGTTGCAGGAATTGCCCATGAAATTAATAATCCGATTAGCTTTATTCATGGGAATTTGACCTATGCTGGTCAATATTATGATGATTTACTCAAACTAATTCACCTCTATCAGCAAGAATATCCTCATCCCAGCCAAGTCATTGAACAGGAAATTGAAGCCTTAGAACTGGAGTTTCTACAACAGGATATCAAAAAATTACTCCAGTCGATGCAGACAGGTTCTAAGCGTGTTGCAGAAATCGTACAATCGTTGCGAAACTTCTCTCGATTAGACGAAGCAAAATTCAAGCTAGTTGATATTCATGAGGGTTTAGAGGCTACACTGATGATGTTACAAAGCCGCCTCCAGCTTATTACTCATAATTCTAGTATTGAAGTGATTAGGGAATATAGCGAATTGCCTTTGATTTATTGTTCCCCAGGACAACTCAATCAGGTGTTTATGAGTCTTTTGAATAATGCGATCGATGCTTTAGAAGAAACTGAACAATTGCGATCGCCTCCAACCGACCCTAGTTCCTCGCCAAAACCAACACAAAATCACCCTAGTCGGATTTGGATTCGCACAGAAAAAATCAGCGATCGCTACATCGCAATTCGCATCAAGGACAACGGTAGAGGAATCCCCACCCAAATTCATCATCAAATATTTAATCCTTTTTTTACCACAAAGCCAATCGGTAAAGGGACAGGATTAGGATTATCGATTAGTTACCAAATCATCGAGAGTCATAATGGTCGAATTAATATGATGTCTGCTCCAGATTTGGGAACTGAATTTAGCATTGAGTTGCCTATTGTGAAGGAGCGAGACTACTAATCTGGCTGACATCACATTAATCCAAAATCTAAAATTGTTATTTATACCAAGTTTTGCGCCACTGTTTCATTTGATTAACTTCCGAATTTTGTCCCTTGATAATTGCTTGCGCTAAATTTTTGATTTCAGGACGCTGAGACTTTTGCAAAGCATCTTTTGCCATGACCACAGCTGCTTCATGATGGGGAATCATCGCATTAATAAAACGCAAATCGAATTCTGCATCAGCCGCACCTAAGTTGACATCCATCATCATGGCTTGCATTTGTTCAGATGACATCGGCATCATGTGACCCATTTTGGCATCATAAGCCATTGGCTGATCGCCTGCTGTGGGATACCAAGCTGTGCGCCACTGTTTCATCTGATTAATTTCTTGTGTCTGGGCTGTGATGATCTCATCTGCTAATTTTTTGATCTCAGGGCGGGTAGATTTTTGCTGTGCAACATTCGCCATGTTCAATGCCCCTTGATGGTGAGGAATCATCGCATCGATGAATCGCAAATCATAGTTAGCATCAGCTGGGCCTAAATCCATGACCATATTGTGATTCATGCCACTATGATCCATGTGCTGTTGATCGCTGGCATTAGCAACAGTCGGGGAATTTTGATTTTGAGTCTGAGAATTAGTCGAACAAGCTGTTAGTAGTGCCAAACTAAAAGCCAAAAAACTGTTTTTCCAATTTAGAAGCTGCATAGTTATCATTCACATTATGGGTTACTATTCAATTCTGATCTATCCATCTAACTGGAGAGTCAACCCCCTCTGAAAATTCAAAATGAAAGGGAATAGATAACAGAGAAAGCCTTAAGCTTGCTGTATGTAGTAGTCAAAGCGTTGGCGGAGTTGTTCTATAGTTAAATTCTGTGTCCAGTATTCTACTAAAGCGTGACCAAATGCCCAGGCGTTACGTTCCGGTGTGGTAGGGTTTTCTAACAGTAGTGGCCACAGGGATAATAGATCAAATTTTGCGGGGTGGGAATCTTCTGTTCGCAACAGCGAGAACAAATCATAAGCCATCTGGAGTTTACCAATGACAATCGGTAACTGTTCGACTGGGATTTGTTCTGCTAGGATATATGCCAAAGTCGGAGAACCAGTTGATAATGTGGCAATAAACTGAAGTACAGGACTTTTCAGAAGTGCTGTTAATCCTTGCGTAGTTGCCATTTGAAAGGTGTAATGGTCGATAATTTTGGCAGCCGCCACGGTACGGGCTTCGCGGTTACGTAAAAATCTAGCAAGTCTAAGTTGCTTGGCTGGTGCGATCGCCTCCATTAATCCTAAAGATAAAGTATCTATGCCCCAGGCAATTCTCCCAGTGGAGATATCACTATTAACCACAGGTAAGACTAAATTACAAAATTCCCCCAATAACTCAGCACGATAGGCTGTAGCTTCACGAATAGCAATTTCTTTTGGTTTATCGCCTTCTTGCCAATCATAGGGCGGTTGCCATTCTCTAATCGGACGCAGCCGATCTACTTGCGTGACGACAGCGATCGCTGGTATATCTGCAACAGTGGCTTTGATGGCTTGGAGAAAATCTACATCCATTTGCAAGGCAGGATCAAGGGCAGGAGTAAGTAACAGCAACAAATCCGCATTGGTGGCGTAGTCTAACACTAATTGCCGTAAATCTTCCCGCTTGACTTGTTCGTAACCAGGTGTATCCCACAGATGCAAGGTTTCACCGTCTTGGGTTTGCCAATGATAGTCTTGAATTTGGTCGGTGCTAGGTAAAACATCTACTTCTGCAATATCCCCCTGAAACATCGTATTAATCAAGCTGCTTTTCCCTGCGCCTGTTCTACCTATAAGTAAAATACTGACGGGTTTCTGCTCGACTTTTTCAACTGGTTCTGCTTCGGCGAGGATGTTTTGCAGAGTTTGAGTTTTGGTTTTCGGTGTCGAAACTGCAGGTGTTTCTATGGCAATAGTTTCACCACTGTAAAGTGCGATCGCCTGTCTGCACAAATTTCTCAAGGCGGCTTCTCGTAATAATTGCCCCAAATTCACCAATAATTGCTGATTTGCTTGATTAGAGTAACCTTTGGTAGCACGGTTAGCCACAGCAGCCACGGGATTTAACAACCACTGCGCCCAACCCCATGCCCGCCAAACCTTCCGTGCTGATGGTTCTAATTTGCGGTAAACTTCATAGGCTTGGTAGGCTTGCCCCACAGTGACTTGATTGAGTGCAGGTGATAATTTTTGCATCCATTGATCTAAATCATCCACCGTTCCCCGAATTAGTCCATAAACTTGGGGGACGTAGATATTTAATAAAGGATATTGCACCTCTGGATTGTAGATATGGGCAACAGCAACCACTAAATCTTGGCAGCGTTGCCAAAAAGTTTGCCAATCTTCCCAAATCGGGCGATCGCTTTGAGCAGCGTTGAGAATTTCTTGTAGTGCTGCTTCTGCTTGCTGTGTGGTATCACGACTGACTACTTTGGTGGTATCTGCAACCTGAGTTTTTAATTCTTCTCTAACTTGAGCGATCGCCGCTTCCACTTGTTTGATTGCAGGTTGTGTCCACCTCACCAACAACCAACGCCAACCTACAAATACCAGTGTGAATACACCCCAAATCCAATTGATCCGCCAAGTATGGATTTGCATCCCTGCGGATACCAGTAAGAAAATGATAATGGAGGCGATCGGCACTGCCAAGGCAACCCACTGCCACAACTTTAAACGCACCATGTCTTACACCTATCTGAGCTAGAGTCCTGTACTATTTTCACTCTAGTCATTTTTAAATTCACTTCTTATATCAAATCCTCTATCATCCCGTATAACAAGGCAATACAGGTTTTTTGTGAATGCTCAAGGTGCTAAAACTTCAACTACTGGGGACAGTGGTAGCAGTTGGCAACATAGCGAAATAATAAGACAAAGTATTATATCACATATAGACAAAATATATTCCTTATTATTGATAATAGGAATATTTGATAATATAGATTTTAAATTGTCCCTTGTGAATGGAATCGATAATATGGTTGATACCCATAGAGCAGGTAGATACGTAGAGCAACTTACTGGGTACAAAGCTTTTATACCTAATCCTTTGCCACCTGCGCCTAAACTATGTATTGATGATGAAATGTTAGAACTCTTATCACAAGCGGATAGAGCATTGGGTCGTTTAGATGGATCAACAGATGCTCTACCTAATCCTGACTTATTCGTTTTTATGTATGTTCGTAAGGAAGCAGTTTTATCAAGTCAAATAGAAGGGACGCAAGCTTCTTTGATAGATGTTCTTGAATTTGAATCTCGCGCCATAGAACCAGACAACCCACAAGATGTCACCGAAGTCGTTAACTATATTGCAGCAATTAATCACGGACTCAAAAGATTAAAGGAATTCCCTTTATCATTGCGATTAATCCGTGAAATTCATAAAGAATTATTGAGAGAAGGACGAGGTTCTGAAAAAGGCCCAGGAGAATTTCGTCGTAGTCAAAATTGGATTGGTGCTGGAAGATGTTCTTTAAAGGAAGCTACTTATGTTCCACCTCCACCGCATGAGATGCAAGAAGCTTTAACTAATTTTGAGCAGTTTTTGCATGACCCGACTCCAATGCCAGCTTTAATTAAAATTGGATTAGCTCATGCTCAGTTTGAAACAATTCACCCTTTTGAAGACGGCAATGGAAGAACGGGACGATTGTTAATTACTTTCTTATTGTGTGAAAAAAATATATTAAAACGTCCATTATTGTATATATCTTATTACTTCAAAAAATATCGCTTGCAATATTACGATCATCTGCAATCTATAAGGGATAATGGGGATTGGGAAAGCTGGATTAAGTTTTTCCTGAAAGGTGTATACGAAGTTGCTCAAGAAGCGTCTACTGTTGCTCGTCAAATAGTTAATCTAAAGGAAGAACATCGCAAAATAGTAATGGAAGAGATGGGCAACCGTAAGGCAGGAAACGCTATAGCTTTACTTGAGGCACTTTATTTTCAGCCAATTTTCAATATAGAATTTGCTCAAGGAATTACTCAACTCTCATATACTAATGCTAACACCCTTGTTAAAGAATTATGCACCATAGGACTTGTGAAAGAAATCAGTGGATATAAACGTAACCGAACTTTTGCTTACAGTCCATATTTATCTATTTTTAAAGATAATTAATCAATTCCAGTGAACTCAGGTTGCACTTTTAACGGGGATGGAATTCTACGGTTTTCTCTAAAATTTTGATGTCGTAATTACTAAAAAAATCATTACCGAGTAATCCGATAGGGGCTTTGGGTGCGATCGCTACTTCTACATTTTGAACGCCCGCGCCACCTGCGGTCATCGATTTTACTGTACTGATAGGCAGTTCAATTTGAGTCCCATCGGCAATTTGTGCTGTCATCACTCCTGTTTGTTCCAGTTGCAGAGCATTAGCAATTCCCATTGTAATTAGGGTATTGTTTGCACCTGTATCAACAATCATCTCAAAGGTTTTTTTGTGATTAAAGGTGACATCAATTACAGGAGTTCTACCCAAACGGCGTTTAATGGGAACACGAAATACTTTTTTTTCTGGCTGCGGAGATATCCTTTTTTCATTGTCAACGCCACAAAGTTTTTCTAATTTAATTGTTCTCCCTGAGGGATTAATCATAAAACATTCGCCAGGGTCTTCCGCCGTTGCTCGATGGGATAATCCTACAAACATCAGTGTCGAAAAAGCTGAGATTAAAGATAAATTAATGATTTCAATAATTTTTTGCTTAGAGCTTTTCATATTGATTTTTCGGTTTTATCTAGTAAGTTTTTCCTAAATTAATAAACTTAATTATATTAGTTCTATTTAATAGAGTACATATATTTACTTATCAATAAATTAAAGTTTAAGTGAAGACTAAATAAAAATACTGAATATAAAATTTTGCTTAATCCAGATATTTTGATACTTTAAGCACAGTTTGTTGCGGCATAGATTGCAGTAGCGATCGCATGTTTCACAGCCATATCCTTCTGGGATAAATTCACCTCTTCTGTCATGGTGCGTTGTGCTACGACTCCACAAACAGCCGCCGCCGCAAAACTATAGACTCCCGCCATTTTAAATAATGTGCCGCATTCCATCTCGTAGTTGAGGATATTTAACCGTCGATATTCTGCTGTGATACCCTGGAGCGATCGCATTAAATTCGGATTAGCGGAATCGGTGCGTTCTTGTCCTTCATAAAAGGTATCGACTGAAGCCGTAACTCCCATATAGTATTCAACCTGTAATGCTTGTGCAGCCTGTGCCAAAGCCACAGTTAAAAACGGGTCAGCTGCAGCTGGATATTCCACAGGTGCAATATCATTGGCTGCACCTTGACGACATAACGCCGCACTACTAATCACAATACTCCCGATGGGGATATGAGGTTGAATTGCGCCACAAGTCCCAATCCGAATAATTTGTTTAATCCCTACTTGCACCAATTCATTGACCACAATACTTAAGGAAGGTGCGCCCATCCCACTGGTAGCAGATATAATCGGGCGACCGTTGGGTAAATATCCTAGATAACTATTGAGTCCCCGATTCTCAGACAGCAACCGCACATCCTGTAAATAAGTATGAGCAATCAACCGCGCCCGATCAGGATCGCCGGATAATAGCGTCATCACAGGAGATGTGGAACCTAAATCATCTAGCCCAAAGCCAAGATGATAAAAGTATTTATTTGGCATAGCTTTAAGATTAGCGATCGCCCCAGCAGGATACCATATAATAATTGCAGGTGGGGAAATTTCTAATTAAGAATTTGGGCTAAATGCCGCATTTGTCCAGTCATTTTTGATTTTTATTTTCACTAATTATGAATTATTGCCCGTAATCTGATACCCAGGGATCTAACTTAAATTCATTAGACAGGAAATCAATCAAACAACGCACTTTAGCTGCTATAAATCGACTACGACGATAGACAGCTTGAATAGGTAGTGGAACAGGTTGATAGTCTTTGAGGATCATCTTTAGATTGCCATTTTCTAACGCATCACCAAATAACCAAATCGGAGAAACCGCAATCCCTAACCCCGCAAATACGGCTGCTCGAATAGCTGTAGAGTTATTTGCCTGCAAGTTACCATTTACCGCGACTTTGATCACTCCCCGGGTTCCTTGAAAGTGCCATTCATTACCTGTAGCCAAGCGGGTATAAACAATACAATTGTGCTTTACCAATTCTTCTGGTGTTTGGGGTTCACCTGCTCGCTCAAAGTAAGATTGATGTCCAATTGTAATTCGCCTTGTAGTCCCAATGCTTTGGGTAATCAGTGAAGTATCCTGCAGGTTACCGATACGAATTGCTAAATCTACCCCTTCTTCTATTAGGTCTACAAACTGATCTGCCATCATTAAATCAATTTTGATATCTGGGTAGCGTTCCAGAAATCCTCTCAATCTGGGTATTATTTGCAGTTGACCAAAAGCCACAGGACAACTCACCCGCAATACCCCCGCAGGCTTTTGCCGTTGTCCCACACTAGATTCTGCTTCTGTAACTGCCTCTAACACTCGTTGGCACTGTTCGTAAAAACGGATACCTTCATCTGTCAAACTCAAGGTGCGCGTAGAGCGAACGAGTAACTGAACATCTAAATATTCCTCTAGTGCTGCAATCTGCTTACTGATAGTGGGTTGAGTGGTGTCTAGTTCACGGGCAACCGCAGAAAAACTGCCAGTCTCTACCGTCCTGACAAAGCTTTTCATACAAGCAATGCGATCCATAGATAAGTTTATTCTTATTTGGAATAAATTATATTCTTTTTTGCCGTATTCTCAAATATTTGAGCATCAATCATCATAAAGATGTCAGCAATAAATGGCACATCAAACGCCGAGAGGGTTTTATGAATATCAATGGTTCTGTTGCTTTGGTGACGGGTGCAAATCGCGGAATTGGTGAGGCTTTTGTTGAAGCCTTGGTGCAGGCAGGTGCTACCCGAATCTACGCAACTGCACGTAATGTAGATACTTTGAAAGATGTAGTGGCACTTGCTCCCGATAGGATTGTACCTCTAGCATTGGATGTGACAAATCCTGAGCAAATTACCGCGATCGCTCAAACTATTCAAGATGTGAATCTGCTGATTAATAACGCTGGAGTTTCCGGTACAGGTGGCTTTTTTGCTCCCGCCAGTTTGGAAACTGCTCGTTGGGAAATGGAAACTAACTACTTTGGTTCACTAAATATAATTCGTGTTTTTGCTCCCATCCTCAAACAAAATGGCGGTGGAGCGATCGTCAATCTGCTCTCAATTGCATCGATGGTGAATGTGCCAGTTTTTGGTTCATATAGTGCATCAAAAGCGGCGTTGTATTCTTTAACCCAGGGAGTACGAGCGGAATTAGTGAAACAAGGAACACTAGTTGTAGGCGTATTTCCTGGCCCTGTCGATACAGCGATGGCGGAAAATGTCCCTCTCGATAAAGTACCTCCCATTCAGATTGCTCAAGCCACATTGCAAGCAGTAGAGCAGGGAATTGAAGATGTGCAGCCTGACCCAGTTTCTGAGCAAGTATTTGCAGGTTTTCGACAAGACCCTAAAGCAGTTGAAAAGCAATTTGCAGGTATGCTGCCTTCGTGAGTTTAGGGGTTTAGGGGTGTAAGGGTGTGGGGGAGGAAAACAGTGAATTTTTAACACAGGAGAATCCAAACATGAACCTGAAAACTGCACTCGATACTTTTCGGGCTGAATTTCTAGAAAAGTTTCCCGCACAGAAAGCAGCTATCATGCAACAGGCAAACGACGCGCTAATTGAAGCATTTCAAAGCAGACAACCAATCCAAACTGGAAGTCTAGCACCTGATTTTGCGTTAGCTAATGCCGTTGGTGAAACCGTGAAATTAAGCGATCGCCTTTCTCAAGGTGCAGTGATTCTCTCCTTTTATCGCGGTGGTTGGTGTCCCTATTGCAACCTAGAATTGCGAGCTTATCAACAGGTTTTGCCGCAAATTCGTGAATTAGGTGCTTCACTGATTGCCATTTCTCCTCAAACACCTGATACCTCTCTCACAACAGTCGAGAAAAATAATCTGGAGTTTGATGTTCTGAGTGATGTGGGTTCTCAAGTCGCACAGATGTATGGCATTGCGTTTGAATTACCAGATTATTTGCAGCATCTTTACACCGAATTAGGGCATCCCCTCCCTGAGAACAATGGTACAGAAGATTGGCAGTTACCTGTGCCTGCAACTTTCGTGATTGCTCCAGATGGAAGAGTAATTCTCGCTCACGTTGATGTAGATTATCGCCATCGCTTAGAACCTATGGATGCGATCGCTGCTTTGAAACAATATTCATAAATCGTCAAAAAAACGAATCATACACACTCAAAATGTTAGCTAGAGTGAAGATCAATAGCGTTCTATGTTCTGAGTCTTGTCTTTCCTTTGTATTACATATATAATACAAAATATGTTACTGCATCAACAGTAAGTATTTGTCGCTTAAAAAAAGGAAGTCGTTATGATTCCCCGAACACGCATCCGCAATATTGGTATATCTGCTCACATCGACTCTGGTAAAACTACACTCTCAGAGCGAATTCTCTTCTATACGGGCAGAATCCATGCAATTGAAGAAGTTCGGGGAGGTGGCAAAGGTGCAACAATGGACTTTATGCCAGAGGAAAAGTTACACGGGATAACTATTACCTCTGCGGCTACAACCTGCCAATGGCACGATACACAAATCAACCTGATTGATACACCAGGACACGTAGATTTTACGATAGAAGTTGAGCGTGCTTTGCGGGTATTGGATGGGGCTGTGATGTTGTTCTGTGCGGTGGCTGGTGTACAGTCCCAATCAATCACTGTAGACCGTCAGATGAAGCGTTATCGGATTCCCCGGTTGGCGTTCATCAACAAAATGGATCGGGTGGGAGCGAATCCCTTCCGTGTAGTACAGGCGATGCACGACAGATTGCAATTAAATGCTGTGTTGCTGCAATACCCCATCGGTAGTGAAGACCAATTCCAAGGTGTGATTGACCTAGTAGAAATGAACGCCCATTATTTTGAGGGGGAAAATGGCGAAACTTGGCTGCAAAAACCCATTCCTGACGATTTACTCACGGAAGCACAACAAGCACGGGAGAAAATGCTAGATGCGTTATCGCTATTTTCGGAAGCGATGACAGAGAAATTATTGGCGGGTCAAGAAGTTCCCAAAGAAATGATTTGGGAAACAATTCGCCAAGCCACTCTCAGTTTGCAAATTACTCCTGTGCTATTGGGTTCAGCCTTTAAAAACAAGGGTGTACAGAACTTATTAGATGCGATCGCTCTTTATCTTCCATCGCCTATTGATAGGGAAGTAGTGAAAACTGCTGAGGAAGTAAGTATCTATCCTAACTCTGACGATCCTTTGGTAGCTTTGGCGTTTAAACTCACCGTTGAGTCCTTTGGACAATTGACCTACACCCGCATCTACTCCGGGACATTGAAAACGGGTGATACCGTCTACAATTCCCGCACCAAACAACGGCTGCAAATCGGTCGTTTGGTAAGGATGCACGCCAATAAACGCGAAGAAATCAAAGAGGCTGTAGCTGGAGATATTATCGCCCTTTTAGGTATCGATTGTGCTTCTGGTGATACCTTCTGTACAGGAGAACCATTTGTTTCTCTAGAAGGAATGTATGTACCCGAACCAGTGATTACACTGTCAATTACACCCAAAAAACAGGAAGATAGCGATCGCCTCGCCAAAGCCTTGCACCGCTTCCAGAAAGAAGACCCCACTTTTCGCTTGAGTATTGACCCCGAATTAGGCACAACCTTAATTTCTGGGATGGGAGAACTACATCTGGAAATTTATGTAGAACGCCTGCAACGGGAATACAACACCGAAGTTTATGTCGGTCAGCCTGCGGTAGCTTATCGGGAAACCATCAGCCAAAAAGCGCACTTTGACTATCGACTGAAAAAACAATCCGGTGGTTCTGGTCAATTCGCCCATGTCAAAGGCTGGATTGAACCCACCACAGAACCCTTTGTGTTTGAAAATCAGGTAGTTGGCGGGGCGATTCCCAAAGAATTCATCCCAGCTTGTGAGAAAGGTTTCCGTGAAGCCATACAATCAGGACAATTAGAAGGCTATCCAGTCACAGGGGTAAAAGTCGTGCTAGATGGAGGTTCTTATCACAAAGTTGATTCCTCAGAATTAGCTTTTAGAGCCGCAGCCCATCAAGCTTTAGAAGATGCGTTGACTAAAGCCCAACCATATATCCTCGAACCAATCATGCTGGTAGAAGTGGAAACACCAAACGAGTTTTTGGGAAGAGTCCAGGGTGATTTATCTTCCCGTCGGGGTGTGCTGTTGGGTTCAGAAACTATGCAAACTTACTCCGTGATTCAGGCGGAAGTTCCCCTAGTGCAGATGTTTGGTTATTCTACCGACTTGCGATCGCTCACGGCTGGTATGGCAACATTCTCAATGGAGTTTGCTTGCTATCGCCAAACATTAACCAGCGTCAAGTCAAAAGCCCTAGTTTAACCTGAATTCAACGAACCTCTCCCTCCCAACCTCCCTCTCCTGTGAGGCTACAGTGTACACACAAGTTTAATAACCTAGCCCGACAACGTTTTGATCCCCCCTAACCCCCCTTAAAAAAGGGGGGAATAGATTCAAAGTCCCCCTTTTTAAGGGGAGCCACTGCGTTGGACGGGTTTCCCGGCTTAAAGCAAGTGGCGTGGATTTAGGGGGATCAAACCACATTTTGCACTGAGCAACAAAGATGTGTGTACACCGTAGCTCCTGCGAGGAAAGGGAGGAGCAAAACGAACTTAGGCTTCTTACTCCCCTCTCCGTGTCGGAGAGGGGTCGGGGGAGAGGTCAAAAAAACCTGTCAAACAAACGTTAGTTTAATTGAATCGCAAGGCGCAGTATACTGCGCTTTTTTTATCCAGCTACGCCAGGATTGAGTTGTAGTAATAACCAAGTCAAATAAGTCCCGAACGGCCCCCAAAGTGCATAGGGAAGAAATAGCCAAGCAGCCTTTTGAGAAATTGGCCTGACAACAAAAGCCAAAATATATACTAACAGCGTCGCCAATCCACCGAGAATGATTCCGCCTGTGAGGCTTCGCAGTTCCACCACAACAGGACTGTAGGTGGAAGTGAGAATGGCAACTGCTGCATAAACAGCCATCAAAAACCAAGGTCGAGAACCTTGTCTAGTTTTTTTCTCCCACACAATAATTGCTGAGATAGTCAGACAAGCCCAAATCAAAGTCCAAACAAACGGAATGATGAATTCAAAAGTCAACCAGTCAGGACGTTGTAAGTTTTGAAACCAAGGATCGCGCAGTGAGGTAAACAGGCTACCACCAAAAAACAACGCTGCTGAGACTGCTGTGATAATCCATTTAGCTTTCACAATGCTTTCCTGCCAAACTGGGCTGATATTCGTAGTTTAACGTGGGTGAGATGTATTGAAACTACCATGAGAAAAATGTCTGTACAAAGTATCTCTGCATGGTGGATTCATGGTAGAGGGTTTTAGCAAAGTTAACAAGCAGCTAATTGCATAATAACTCGTAGAATCGCTGATAGTATAAGCGTAAAAGCTAAGTATTTTCACAGCTATAAATTATTAAGGGTTAATTATGGAGCCTATTTCTCTGATTATTACTGCTTTAGGTGCTGGTGCGATCGCAGCTACTCAAGAAACCGCAGGCACAGCCGTTAAAGATGCCTATCAGGGTTTGAAGACTTTGATTAAACAGAGGTTTGCTGCTCAGGGTAAGGAAGATGATAGCAATATCGTAGACAAGCATGAGAAAAAGCTGGATTCAGAAGCAGTGAAGGCTTTGCTGAAAGAAGAGTTAATGAGTTTACGAATTGATCAAGATACAGAAATTATTAACTTAGCGCAAGAATTACTGAAAAAAGAAAAACCGGAAGAGTCAGCAGCAGGTAAATTCAATGCGGTGTTTCAAGGAGAAGTCAAGGGCGCGCAGGTTGGAGATCACAACTCACAAACAAATACATTTAACTAACAGCCGCTAGGGTATCTCACATGAGCTATACAGAGTTTCAAGGAGAAGTTAAAGGCGCGCAGGTAGGTAACAACAACATTATCTACAACTATTTCTACTATAAAGAAGAGAGCAAACCTACATCTGTTGATGTTGCTGATGAAAATCTGCCTTGTCCTTATCGCGGGTTGTTTCATTTTGGCCCCAATGATGCAGATATATTCTTTGGGCGGGAAATATTTATCGAAGAACTTTATAGTGCAACTAAAACCCAGAATTTTATTCCCGTGCTGGGTGCATCGGGAAGCGGGAAATCTTCGGTGGTGTTGGCGGGGTTAGTCCCGAAGTTGCAAACAGCAGGACATTGGCAGTTTACTCACTTTCGTCCTGGTGCTGATCCTTTTCATGCGCTGGCTGTAGCTTTAGTGCCGCTTTATACGCCTAACTTAGATGCAACTGACCAAATTGCCCAAGCCCGCAAGTTAGCTGGTTACTTGCAAGATGGCTCTATGCTGATCTCGGACGTTTTTGCTAAAATTCGGCAAAATAACCCTAATGAACGGGTGCTATTAATTGCTGACCAATTTGAAGAAATTTACACTCTCTGTAACAATCAGGAAACTCGCCATAAATTTCTTGACTGTTTATTAGCTAGTTTAGAAACTTCCACGTCTCTATCTGCATCCGCTACAGTGTGGGTAACGACAATGCGAGCAGATTTTTTGGGCAATGCTCTCTCCTATCGTCCTTTTGCGGATGTTTTGCAAAATGCTGACTTAAAACTGGGGCCGATGAATCGGGAGGAATTAACACAAGTCATTGAAAAACCTGCCCAAAAATTAGGTGTAACATTTGCAAGCGGACTGGTAGAACGCATTTTAGAGGATGTGGAAAACCAACCGGGAAATTTACCTCTGCTAGAGTTCGCTTTAACAGAGTTGTGGAACAAGCGCACAGGTAAACAATTAACTCACAATATCTATGAAGAAATTGGACAAGTAGAAGGTGCGTTAGCTCGTCATGCGGATGAGAAATATGGCAACTTGACAGAGGAGGAGAAAGAACAAGTCCGGCGGATTTTTATTCAATTGGTGCGTCCGGGTGAGGGAACAGAAGATACTCGACGGGTGGCGATGAAGGCGGAATTGGGGGAGCAAAGCTGGGATTTGGTCAAACAATTAGCTGATGCTCGGTTGGTGGTGACAAGTCGCAATGCTACCAGTCAAGAAACGGTAGAAGTAGTCCATGAAGCTTTGATTCGCAATTGGGGAGAACTGCGGGAATGGATGAATAAAGACCGCGTTTTTAGGGCTTGGCAAGAGCGACTGCGTTCAGCCAAGGGACAATGGGAAGCAACGCAGCGAGATTCGGGTTCATTGTTGCGGGGTGCTGCTTTGGCGGAAGCAGAAGAAAAACTCAAGGAACGCCCTGGAGACTTGATTGATGAGAAAGAATTTATTGAGGAGAGTATTCAAGAAAATAATCGCCTGAAACAAGTTGAAGCAGCCCGCAGGAAGCGCGAAATTAGAACCGCCTGGGGCATTGCGGCGGGTTCGTTGGTGGCGGTGGTAATTAGCAGTGGTTTGGGCTTGACAGCATGGAATCAGAAAAACCAATCGGAACTCAATCAAGCTGAATCTCTTGGTCGATATTCCTTGTCTCTATTCAATGAAAGTAAAGAATTGGAGGCTTTTATCCAAGCAATCAAGGCGGGAAAAATCCTGCAAAGCCAACACAAAACTAACCCAGAGGTATTGAATGCCTTACAGACAGTTCGTTTTCAAGGAAGAGGGCGCAACCGCTTGGAAGGGCATAGAGAAGGTGTCTGGAGCGTGAGTTTTAGCCCCGACAGCAAGACATTGGCTTCTGGCAGTGAAGATAATACAATCAAACTCTGGAATCTAGAGACAGGTAAGGAAATCCGCACCCTCAAGGGGCATAGTAACTTTGTCTTAAGCGTGAGTTTTAGCCCCGACGGCAAGACATTGGCTTCTGGTAGTGAAGACAACACAATCAAACTCTGGAATCTAGAGACAGGTAAGGAAATCCGCACCCTTAACGGGCATAGTAACTCTGTCTATAGTGTGAGTTTTAGCCCCGACGGCAAGACATTAGCTTCTGGTAGTGAAGACAACACAATCAAACTCTGGAATCTAGAGACAGGTAAGGAAATCCGCACCCTTAACGGGCATAGTAACTCTGTCTATAGTGTGAGTTTTAGCCCCGACGGCAAGACATTAGCTTCTGGCAGTTATGACGACACAATCAAACTCTGGAATCTAGAGACAGGTAAGGAAATCCGCACCCTTAACGGGCATAGTAACTCTGTCTATAGTGTGAGTTTTAGCCCCGACGGCAAGACATTAGCTTCTGGTAGTGAAGACAACACAATCAAACTCTGGAATCTAGAGATAGGTAAGGAAATCCGCACCCTTAACGGGCATAGTAACTCTGTCTATAGTGTGAGTTTTAGCCCCGACGGCAAGACATTAGCTTCTGGCAGTTATGACGACACAATCAAACTCTGGAATCCAGAGACAGGCAACCAAATCCGTACCCTTAACGGGCATAGTAACTCTGTCTTAAGCGTGAGTTTTAGCCCCGACGGCAAGACATTAGCTTCTGGCAGTGCTGACAATACAATCAAACTCTGGAATCTAGAGACAGGCAACCAAATCCGCACCCTTCACGGGCATAGTAGCTATGTCTATAGCGTGAGTTTTAGCCCCGACGGTAAGACGTTAGCTTCTGGTAGTCTAGACAAGACAATCAAACTCTGGAATCTAGAGACAGGCAACCAAATCCGCACCCTTCACGGGCATAGTCAAGGTGTCATTAGCGTGAGTTTTAGCCCCGACGGCAAGACATTAGCTTCTGGTAGTGCTGACAAGACAATCAAACTCTGGAATCTAGAGACAGGCAACCAAATCCGCACCCTCCAGGGGCATAGTAACTTTGTCTATAGCGTGAGTTTTAGCCCCGACGGCAAGACATTGGCTTCTGGCAGTTATGACAAGACAATCAAAATCTGGAATCTAGAGACAGGTAAGGAAATCCGCACCCTTAACGGGCATAGTGAAGGTGTCTATAGTGTGAGTTTTAGCCCCAACGGCAAGATATTGGCTTCTGGTAGTGCTGACAAGACAATCAAACTCTGGAATCTAGAGACAGGCAACCAAATCCGCAACCTCCAGGGGCATAGTAACTCTGTCTATAGCGTGAGTTTTAGCCCCGACGGCAAGACATTAGCTTCTGGCAGTTATGACAATACAATCAAACTCTGGAATCTAAAGACAGGCAACCAAATCCGCACCCTCCAGGGGCATAGTAACTATGTCTATAGCGTGAGTTTTAGCCCCGACGGCGAGACATTGGCTTCTGGTAGTGCTGACAAGACAATCAAACTCTGGAATCTAGAGACAGGCAACCAAATCCGCAACCTCCAGGGGCATAGTAACTCTGTCTATAGCGTGAGTTTTAGCCCCGACGGCAAGATATTAGCTTCTGGTAGTGCTGACAATACAATCAAACTCTGGAATCTTCCAGAATTAGAATCTAAGTTGGAATTAGATTCTTTAATACAGGACAATTGCGATTTTGTACGCGGTTATTTACAAAATAATCCTAATGTCAGCGAGAGTGACAGGCATTTGTGCGACGGTATTGGCAGCAAGTAGGAGACAGCAAGTAGGGGGCAGGAGGCAGGGGGAAAAGGGTTTGAGGCTTTGTGCTTTGGGGAAATATAGAAGGCGACTTTTCACTGGATCTGGAAAACCCCTCTCCAAACCTCTCCCCTACAAGGAGAGAGGCTTTAATTTTTCCCCCTTCCCTACGAGGGAAGGGGGTTAGGGGGTTAGGTTTCACCCTAACTTTTCCACCGTGAAAAGTCAGAATATAGAAGGCGATCGCATCACAGCCAAATCTGCGCCATGATTAATACTATTCTTGTGCTGGTGCAAATACTACACCTTCATAGAGTTGTGCAATATTCAGCAGAGTAATTTTCCCAATATGCGATCGCATCACAGCCAAATCTGCGCCATGATTAATACTATTCTTGTGCTGGTGCAAATACCACACCTTCATAGAGTTGTGCAATATTCAGCAGAGTAATTTTCCCAATATGCGATCGCATCACAGCCACATCTGCGCCATGATTAATACTATTCTTCTGCTGCTGCAAATACCACACCTTCATAGAGTTGTGCGATGGCTACGCCCGCCGCAGGCATCGCAAAATCAAATTCTATGCTAGATATGGTATAACTTCTGCTTTCCCGGAAGTAACTTCTGCTTTCCCGGAAGTAACTTCTGTCTTCCCGAAAGTAACTTCTGTCTTCCCGGAAGTAACTTCTGCTTTCCCGGAAGTAACTTTTGTCTTCACATTTCCGTGTTTCGCGCACTCTGTAGCAACTTCCGCTTTCACGTTAAGAACTTCATGCGATGTGCAAGTTATTAATCATCTAACTTTTTACGGGATCGGGATAACCTCTCTCCAAACCTCCGAACCGCAACTGTAGAGACGTTGTATACAACGTCTCTACAGTTGCGGTTCCCTGGTACTACGGTGTACACACATCTGGTTTGCTAGGTGGAAAATGTGGATTGATCCCCCTAAATCCCCCTTAAAAAGGGGGACTTTGATTTTGTTTCTTGTTCCCCCTTTTTTAAGGGGGGCTAGGGGGGATCAAAACGATGTGGGACAAGGTTATAAGACTTGTGTGTACATCTCAGCTTACCTACTAGGGAAGGGGGTTAGGTTTCACGTTAACTTTTCCACATAACGTGAAAACTTAGATGAATAATAACTGCCGTAAATTACCTAATCGTTAGATTTTTTCATAAAAATCAACAATTTTACGTATGACAACGCTTTAAACAATTGTCCACTATAGAGTTAGGGTTAATTGGAAATTAGAGTATTAAATATGGCAAGAAAAAAACGCAATTCACGTATGCTAGATAAAGCTGAGATACGTCTAGCAAGCATTAAATCTATTAGTCCAACTCTAGATGTAGGAGAAGGATTAACAGTTCAAGATTATACAAAGAAAATTGAACGCCTCAGAAAATCTCTGGAGGCGTACAATACCACTCTTTCTAATATTGATGTTTTATTAACTCAGATAGTTGAATATGAGGAAGATTTAGCCGACTATTCTGAGAGTATTTTACGTGGTGTTGCTTATAAGTTTGGTGGCAATAGTCATGAGTATCAAATGGCTGGAGGTACGCGGAAAAGCGATCGCAAACGTGCTATGCGTCAAAAAGCGGTTTTGACTACTACCTAAAGTTACGGAAATGGGCGCAAGAATAACTGGGTAACGTAGTAAGTATTACCTTCTCGCCAAACTCCTACACCTGTTTCCGTAAATACTGGACGGAGAATATTTTCTCGATGTCCTGGGCTTTTCATCCAACCTTCAATAGCTGCTGGTACTGGCCGAGGTACATTCTCGCTAGTGAATAAGTTCTCTCCAACTGCTGAGTAAATAATCCCATCCCTGAGGACTCTTTCTTGTGGTGTGCTACCGTCAGCACCAGTATGGCTAAAAAAGTTTTGTTCAGCCATCTGACGGCTATATTTACGGGCGACTTGCGCTAATTTTTGATTATCTTTGAGTGCTTGCAGACCATTTTTTTGTCGGACTTGGTTAATACCTCGACGAATTTCCGCCTCCATTTGGGCAGTTGTCACAGACTCAGGTGAAATTAATGGTTGTGGTGACTGGTTGGGGATGGGTATTGACGGCAGAGGGGATAAATTTTTCTCAATCGCCTCACAACCAAGTGATAAAAGTGCGATCGCCAACAGTGGAACGTAGCCCATCACTACCCTGATGAACCAAATTTTGCGAGTCAATATATTCATTTCAGGTAAGAAATAATTCATTAGATAGTTGTTTTACTGTTATGTTTTCAGTTTTAAATAAAAATATGATATTGCTATGACAATGTCCTCAAAGAATAGGATTTTTTTAGATTTTACATACTTAGTTTTACTTATTTATTATTTTGCAATTATTAAAACACAAAAATCTTCAGTTTACGAACATCATATATTCATGATTGGCATAATGATAGAAGATGCTAATATGAACGATTGTCAAGCTTTGGTGCTATCGGTCATTGATTAACATCACCAAAAAAAACTGTATAAGCTGCTGCTAAATAAGAGGGCGATCGCTGCAAAATTCTGCCATTCATCTTAGTTTACAGTTACTTTCTAGTTCATTTGCGCGTAGGTATTTATGGACTCCATCGACATCAGTAAACTTCATCTCTGGGTACAAGATAGAGACACAGTATTGCAATATAGTAATGATGTAGAATGGCGTTATGGTCAGAAGCCAGACTATACCCGTTCTAACGAAAAACTTGCCGCAGAAAGCATACAAAATCATCCCGAAAATTCCCTAGAAAGATTAGTCCAAAATTTGGTAAGAGCTTTTGATATTGAGGCAAATTTTAAGACTAATCCCGCTCAATGGCTAACTGTTGTGCAAGACAAGTTTCGGATGAGTACCAATGGTGGTAATGGATACACCATCACAGATTTGATTAACTCAGGTACTTATAAACTCTTAATTGGTAATAACAAACATTACAAAGCCAGTGAAGAAAACTTTGAAACTTCAACTAATCTCTTTCATACAGCATTCCCTGAAGGTTTCTTATGGGAAGTTATAGAAGTTTATTCCGCACCGCCAAGTATTGTTTTTAAATGGCGACACTGGGGTAATTTTAACGGTGCTTATAAAGATTATGCACCTACAGGTGAAACTATTGAAATTATTGGTACTAGTGTAGTTCATCTTAGAGATGACCTCAAAATTCTCTCTTTAGAACACTACTATGACAATACCAAGTTTCTAGGGAAACTTACTTCTGGTGGAAAATTACCCAACAATAATCAAACACAGCAGCAAACAAAAACTAAATCTTCTCTATGGCAAAAGTTATGGAATATTATCAAACAACATTGGCCGTGGAGAAAAAAATCAACAGGCGTAAATTTATCTACTAGTCGTTGTCCTTTTGCCCCTTTGGCAGATTAAAGCTTTCTACTAAGGAATGTACTGCTGCTGCAAAGCGGTACATTCCTTACTTCAAACAAAATGAAAATACTCTTACACTTTTAAGATAAATTTGGTTACTTAAATAGTTGAATTTATTACAAAATTTTCTGTCCTTTAATTACAGACTGTACTGTCTGTCTTATTAAGCACTGTAGAGACGTTGCATGCAACGTCTCTACACCATTTATTTACTACAAATTCATAGAGAATGATTCCATGCAGCTTCAAATAATAGGGGTGGTAAAAAAATAAATAGAATTAAAGCTGGAGAAAGAATGACTAAGCGGACATCAACCACCACCAAAACCAAACCAACTATGACTAGTAATAAAGTGTAGGGTATCTGACGAAACCAACTAAATATCTGTGGTAGAGTCGCCACACCTAAAGATACCGAGAGAACTAAGAGAAACTGTTTGAGATTAGAAGCGATCGCTTCTTCTGCGGTTGTTGATTCAATTACCATAATGAAGGTGATAGTGACAATTCTAAAACTCTAATCAGGACATAGTGTATCCTGTAAAAACATAGGGCAAGCTTTTACTCTCATACTTCAAAATAGTTCAGTATAAAATCTTCTCAAACTGCCCTGAGCATGAGATTCTTTTAGCCACCTGTTGTTGACTTGCCCAAAAGACGTGAATGTTACCGAATTAGTCAAAATTTCAATTATTCTCCTGCTGATTGCCACTTGTGTAGCTTTGCTATCCCGGCGGTTGCGAGTTCCTTATGTCACAGGTTTGGTATTGGCAGGTTTACCAATCACTGAGTTATTGTCTCGTCCCATTGGTTTAGAACCTTCCTTGGTTTTGAATCTTTTCTTGCCAATTCTCATCTTTGAAGCTGGCATAAATACCGATGTTAGCCGCCTACGCAGCACATTTAAGCCAATTGCCCTTCTAGCTGTTCCTGGGGCTGTGCTTTCCAGTGCGATTATTGCCGTTATCCTAAAATTAGGGTTGGGGTTAGGTTGGATACCAGCTTTACTTGTAGGGGTGATTCTGGCAAATACTGATACAGTTTCCATGATTGCCGTATTTAAGGAAATACCAGTACCTTCCCGGCTTTCTACTATCGTGGAAGGAGAAACTTTATTTAACGATGCTGCGGCACTAGTGTCATTCAACCTGATTTTACAAGTATATTCAACAGGTTCACTGACATTACTAGAGGGAATCCAACAGCTGTTATTTATCTCTCTAGGTGGTTGTATTGTCGGATTAGTCTTAGGTTACTTGAGCATACCTGTATTTTCCCGTTTAGATGATCCTCTGAGTAGTCTATTACTGACAGTTGCAGTAGCATTAGGGACTTTTCAAGTGGGGCAATTTATCGGTGTATCGGGTGCTGTAGCTGTTGTTGTCGCTGGGTTAATTTTTGGTAATATTGGCATTGCGCGTCATACTTCTGCGTCCAGTCGGATTACCTTGTTGAGTTTCTGGGAATATGCCAGTTTTACAGTTAACACCTTTATTTTTCTATTGATTGGTCTAGAAATTAACTTGGTGGATCTTTGGAAGACTTTACCCGCTGTTCTACTGGCAGTTTTAGCTTATCAAGCAGGGCGACTACTAACAGTTTATCCGCTACTGGCAACGGTTCGCTGGTTTGATCGGCCAATTCCACTGCGCTGGCAACATTTACTCTTTTTAGGTAATATCAAGGGTTCGCTCTCGATGGCTCTAGCGTTGAGTTTACCAACTACACTACCAGGTAGAGAATTTCTCATCATTTTAGTCTTTGGTAGTGTGTTTGTGTCATTGGTGGGGCAGGGTTTGAGCTTACCTTGGCTAGTAAAACGCCTAGAATTGTCTAGCTTCTCACAGGAGCAGCAACAGTTAGAAGAGTGGCAAGCCCAATTAATTACGAGTAAATCAGCACAAGATGAATTAGATAGCCTTTTGAAATCAGGGGTTCTACCCAAAGCTATTTACGAGGAAATGCGTTCAGCTTATCAAGTCCGAATAGCTGCGGCAGAAAAAGCTCTACGAGAGTTTTATAATCGCCGTCCTCAAGATTTGGAAAGCCAAAAAGGTGGATTTAGTAAACTTGATACGATTCGTCGTCGTTTATTGCTAGCAGAAAAAGGCGCACTCAATGAAGCCATACGTAAGCGAATTCTCTCAGAAGAAATTGTCAAGGAGCGAATACAAACTATCGATCAACAATTATTACGACTAGAAGATGATTAACTTATTTTTGGCATTCTTGAATAAAGTCAATCACTTGATGTATGAATCCCGGTTTAGTGACAATCAGGATAGTAGAATCAGGCTCTAGTATCGTACTCCCGTTGGGAATAATCAGATCCATGTGTGGGTGGGGTTGATAGCCAATAATGAGAGAACCACTGGGGAATCGAGGATTTTGAGCAATTTCAGCAACGCTACGACCCACAACATAACAACTATTGGAGATAGCAAGTTTCAGGACTTCAATTTGCCCTTGCTCAAAGTGCATCATGGATTCTACCTGTGGGTACTCAATGGCGTTCACCATTGTAGAAACTGCTAACTCCACGGTACTAATAATATGATTAGCTCCAGCTAAACGCAGTGGTTCAGCAAAATCAGGGTGACGCATCCGGGTCAAAATATGAGAAACACCGTAGTGTTTCGCCAGAGTTACCATCGCTAAGTTCAAAGCATCACTTCTGAGAACAGCTGCGAGGGAATCAGCTTTACGAATTCCCGCTTCTAATAATACTTCTGTACTTACTGCACTGCCTTCAAAAGCCATCGCTCCTACTTGTTCACGAGCGTAGCGACAAGCGGTAGGATCAATGTCAATGATTGCCACTGTATGGCCTAATTCTATTAACTTTTGGGCTAAACTCAATCCAACTAAACCAGCTCCACCAATTAGGATATACATGGAATATCTGCATAATTAATTTAATGACTCATGGTGATTGTAACTATTTTTTAGACAGGGTCGGAGACTGGATATATTGAGCCAACATAACTTGTAGTGGGATATTTTTGGATTAATTCTTGAACTTGCGTGGCTACAAGTGGATGTGAATCTTGTTGTAATTTCGGTAGTAGGTCTAAAAGCACGCGCTGAGATACCACGCCTAAATAAGCGATCGCAGCTTCTCGCACAAAGCCTGTAGGATGACGCAAAGCTAACAAAATTTCATTGATAGTTAGGCGAATGCGGTTGACTTGAGCAAAATGAAAGCAACAAGCCAAGCACCAATCTGAGAAAAAATTCCCTAAAGTCAGCATCCGGCGGATTCTGTCACTGGCTGAAAACTGTTCGTATTCTATCAATCCGGCTTCTACTAGATAGGAGAGTTTTTCTTGGGGCGATCGCTTATCTAAAATATTCAACAGCAATGATTTGGTGGGTAAATTGACTGTATGCTCTAATATCTCTAGCCCCCGTGCTAAATTAGCCCCTGATTCTGACCGTAAATTAAAAGCCGCCGCCTGCATTTTTTCGGGGGAATATAATAGCCGTAATAACAACAACAATCTCTCCCTCACATCCCATTCCATTTCTTGCAAAGCTCGTTTTAACAATTCGTAAATAATCTCCACTCTCTCTTGTGTTTGATAATTCTCGAAATTTTGTTGTGGTTTTAAGTCTATATATGCAGCATAGATTTCACCTAAAAATTTCAATTCCTGGTCAATTAAACTTTCCACTCGACTGTGCTGGAATCGATCTACTAAATTGGTGATTTCTGATTGTTTTTGGATTTTTAATAAACTCCGCAGAATATGATACCTAGTCATCCCCCAAGAGGATTCTAAGTGTAACCATAAAGTTTCTAGTGCTTCTAGGGTGGAGATGTGCGCTATTGTCCGCCAAGCGTACATCCGTAAGACTTCTGGTTTATAAACATTGGTCGCTAACTGCAACAGCATCTCCAATGCTTCATTTTCCATTTTGACTAAGGCGCGCATCGCCGTGTCACGGGTGGATTTATAGTAGAGTGCTTTCAACAGGGCTGAGTAATATTCTTCCATGCGAGTCGCCGCAATCATTTCCAAGACAGCGCAGCGCACTCGTAGCGATTCATCCTGTAATAAATTGGGAACGTGAATCCGCAATGCTTGTAAATAAACTGCTTCTCTTAAAGCCTTAACCGCATTTATCCGTTCTATTTCTCGCTTGTGAGTGAGCATCCGGCGTAGGGTTTTAGTAGCTGCGGCCTTTTGTATAGGTGTTCCCTGTCTTAATAGCAAAGCCGCCGCAGTCCCACGCACAAGTGAATGGTTGCGTGGTTGTAGATATTCTTCGAGGAGACTGAGATTGGGATGGGTTTCTGCTAGCCAGACATAACGTAACGCCAAAGCAAAAACTTCTGGATTCACGACTCCAGGGGGTCGTTCTAACAACCACTTCACCTCTGACGCATATTCAGACTTCGCACCGACAGCTAGCATCACTTCTAAACTATGATGCTGTAAATCTGGAGCTAGTTTAAATAATAATCCGGCTAAAATTTCAGCTGCCCCTTGGGGATCAATTTGGGCTAGTAAGTCAATACAAGAATGTTTATCGGCGGCGTTACCTTTTTCTTCTAAAGCTTTGACAACTGCTTGTTTAAAAGCGCGCAATCCCACCTTAGAAGCACTTAATTCGCCACGTTCTGCACTCAACACTAACAAATCTACATAGCGCGATCGCAATACCCAAACTACGCGCAAGCATCCTACTGCGACAATGGCCGTCTCCGCAATAAATATCCATTTTTGTACGGGGGCGGTAACAAAATTTCCCCCAATCACCAAAGTTAAAAATATCACTAATCCAGCTGAACCTGTAGCGATCGCTTCAGCTGTTCCTCCTGATAAAGCCTGCATCCGGCTACGAATCCGTTCCGGTATGGGTTGATATAACACCGGGCCACTACTGACTACGAAGGTGTAACGTAGCAGTTCATCCGTAAATTTTAGCCCGACTAGTCCCCAGAAAAAAGCTAAGGATTGAATTCCAGGTATTAAATTGAGGACAAAAATTACTCCTGGGACGATAAAGCCTACAGCTATAGGTAACAAACCTGCACTAAAAAACACCCCAAAACGTTCAATGAGGCGACTAGAAAAAAACCACTGCGTCGTTAATTCACAAAGCCCGACAATTCCACCAAATAAACCTAAAAATCCTGCTAATTCTTTATCGCCCAAGTTTAATTTCAGTTCTTGCAGATATTGGAAATCGATTAATAACCCTATGACTTGCAAAAGACCAACAAAAGCAAATAACTGTAATGTATAACGCCTGAGAGGTGCTTCTAGGCGGCGGTGCCGAGAAGCTTGTTCTTGTGGAAGTATGCGCTGTGGTGCATCGGGGAAAGCACCGCGATACTGATAGGTTAAATAAGCCAGAATCGCCGAGCCTAAGATGATGACTCCACAGGCGATGATAATCACCCGATTTAGCCTAGCAAATTGCAGCAACCAAGGTAAACTAAAGCCACTGATGACATCTGCAACTAGTAACCCGCTACTGACTATGGGATAAGTACGTTTAATTTCTCGAATATTAAATAGTTGATTGGCAACAATAGAAGTATTTAGATCATTGACTACATAGATAGAATCCACCCATAGCCGCAGCAGAAACACCACGATCACGGCTAAGTAAGAAACATGTAATCCTTTGTGCAGTAATACTAGTAAAATTAGCGGTACTACCATACAAGGTGCGATCGCTACCACTACCCAACGCAATGGGAAAATCTTTTGCAACCAAGAATACAAAAAAACTAGTGCGATCCCCATAAAAGCACTAGCTATATACATCCAAGGTAATGGCCCAACCCCGTATTCATCCAAAAACAGCGCGACTGTACTATCTTCTGCCCATCGTAACCCTATAGATACAGTTGTATAAAAGGCAAACATCATTCCAGTCCGTTCGCCTTCTTCTGGTCGTAGATTCACCCATTTTAATAGTTGTGCTGGCAAATGCTGATTTGCAGCCAACGAATTAGTTTTCAATTCCATTAAAAATGGCAAAAGTCCTGAACAACTGAGTATTATGTTTCCCACTCAGCTCTCAGGACTATCAGGTTTAATATTTTCAGTAGTGAATTACTTGAACAAACTCAGCATTCATCACTTTGTGATTATTTTTTGGGCGAAATCAGCATCATCATGTTGCGCCCTTCTTTTTTCGGTGCTTGCTGTACTTCACCGAATGGTTCTAAATCCGTAGCCATTCGTTTCAGTAAGGTTTCTGCTAAATCACTGTGTTGGATTTCTCGACCTCGGAACATCACAGTCGCCTTGACTTTATCGCCATCTTTCAAGAAGCGTTCCGCTTGCTTCACACGCACATTGTAGTCGTGTTCCTCAATCTTGTAACGCATCTTTACTTCTTTGACATCGGCCGTGTGCTGTTTTTTCCGGGCTTCCCGCGCTTTCTTTTCCTGCTCAAACTTGTATTTCCCGTAGTCCATGATCCGACATACTGGCGGGTCAGCCTTGTCACTGAGCAGCACTAGATCCAGCTCCTTTTCTTCTGCTAGTTGCAGAGCTTCCTGGGGAGTCAGAATTCCTAGCTGGGAGCCGTCAGTGTCAATGACTCGAATTTTTGGGAAGCGAATTCTTTCGTTAATTTGGGGCAGATCGCGAGTTCTTTTTTTCTCAATCACAGGCATTATAATTAGTGGGGTTCCTTAGTTAAGAATGTGGCTTGGACTGGATTAACTTGATTTTGATTTGTGTGGCTCATAGGCACAACACTAAAATAACTGAGGACTTCATCAAGAGTCTATAGTTTTAGGTTAGTTAGTCCACAGAGTAATTTGTGTTCTCTGTATTTGCTATTCTACTCATTCTGAGAGAATTTCTCTGCAATAGTTAACTTAAATCACATAACCTAGAGAATCATTAACTATTGTAACAATTATTTTTCAATTCGTTTAATGATAGTTATTAGTCATTATTTCTTCCCCTATACCCTTACACCCCTACACCCCTACACCCCTATCTTTACAATAGAATTGAATTCATCAATCATATTGGGATGATCGCACTAAACTGGCAACAAAGAGTAGGGAATCAAAGAGACTGGGTATGGCGTGGTTGGCAAATTCGTTATACCTATATTCGCTCTAACCAAACTTCCCAGAACACAACGCCTCTCATTCTATTACATGGGTTTGGGGCTTCTATTGGTCATTGGCGACATAATTTAGAAGTTTTAGGCCAATTTCATACAGTCTATGCACTGGATATGCTAGGTTTTGGCGGTTCGGAAAAAGCCCCAGCTAACTACAGCATAGAACTGTGGGTAGAGCAAGTATATGAGTTTTGGCAAGCTTTTATTCGTCAACCAGTTGTATTGGTAGGGAATTCTAACGGTTCTCTAGTGTCTCTAGCCGCCGCCGCCGCACATCCAGAGATGGTAAAAGGGATTGTGATGATGAGTTTACCTGATCCATCATTAGAACAAGAAGCGATCCCCCCCATTCTCAGACCTTTGGTCAAAACAATCAAAAATATAGTAGCTTCGCCAATTTTTTTAAAGCCTGTATTTTACTTTGTGCGACGGCCTAGTGTCTTACGTCGCTGGGCTAGTCTGGCTTATGCTAATCCCGAAGCCATTACTGATGAATTGATAGACATTTTGGCTGGCCCTCCCCAAGATAGGGGTTCAGCTCGTGCTTTTAGTGCTTTGTTTAAAGCTGCGATCGCTATTAATTTTAGTCCCAGTGTCAAAGCACTACTACCCAATATCACTGCTCCCATGCTGTTAATTTGGGGACAAAAAGACCGCTTTGTCCCGCCTATACTGGCTAATCAATTCACTCAGTATAATCAAAAACTGCAACTGCTAACTCTAGAAGATGTGGGTCATTGTCCCCATGATGAATGTCCAGAGCAGATCAACAAAGTTATTTTAGATTGGATTGATCAATCTCTTCCACAAGAAGATACTAAGACATTGCCACGTAGCAAGTAGGGTGCGTCAGCTTAAGCAAGTTATTTCATCACGAAAATTAATTTAAGCTGACGCACCCTACAAAATATTTATTCTTTGGTAACTAACCTAAGTAAAAAAGAAAGTACCTCTAGTCGCTCTATTACTGTCTTGATTGGTAATGGTTACTTCGACACCCGTAACCTTAATTAACTAGCCAATAGTAACTTGTGTAGTATCTACGGATGTCGTGCCGTGTACATTTCGAGCGACAGACATCATTTTGTTGAGGATTTCTTGGCTAGGAACTTTCCCTTTCAAAACTATAGTACCAGCAGTCTGAGCTACCCATAGGGAATCTACATTTTTTAGTTGTGCATCTTGGTCAAATGCCAATGCTACCCGCTTGGCTAAACCGCTTTGGTCATATTCTCCGTTTAATCCTAAACGCTCTGGTGGAATTGATTGGGTAGCGGTGGAGGTAGCAGCTTGCTGTACTTGGGGGGTGGGATTTACTTGAGCGTTTTGAGGTTTTTCCATCCCGAAAATTCTTTGCAACCAACCCATAAGTATTGTTCTCCTGAAACTACGTAGAATTACACCCTCAATATAAAAGTTTTGTGAACTGTCTACATCTGCCTGCAAAAAGATATGCAGTCAGCAAAACATCTGCTGTCAGTATGATGTAGTCTTAACTTTTGTCTAGTGAAGAGTAGAAGGGGTGCAGGGATTGAGTTTAAAATAAAATACAAGACTTATAATTTATTCACCTAGTAAACAGTACGTGTAAGGCGGCTATCATACCAATTCAAAATTCAAAATTAAGAAAGTCAGATGTAGTCTGGGTTTCCATCTTTACATCTGTTGTTTGATTTTAAAGAATTGGTATTAATGCTGCCTGAGCCTGTTTTGGCAAAGATGAAACATACCCTTTCAGTTTTGGTAGAAGATGAGGCGGGGGTTCTGTCCCGCATTGCCAGTTTATTTGCGCGTCGTGGCTTTAATATCGAAAGCCTGGCGGTTGGTTCGGGTGAGCAGGGGGGCGTTTCCCGGATTACGATGGTTGTACCTGGTGACGATCGCGTAATTGAACAACTCACCAAGCAACTATACAAGTTGGTCAATGTCCTCAAGGTACAGGATATTACAGAAACTCCTTGTGTCGAAAGAGAATTGATGCTTTTGAAGGTGAGTGCTACTAGCAGCAACCGTTCTGAAGTCATCGAACTAGCTCAGATTTTCCGGGCGCGTGTAGTAGATGTGGCGGAAGATTCTCTGACTTTAGAGGTTGTAGGCGACCCTGGTAAAATGGTGGCGATTGTACAAGTGCTACAAAAGTTTGGCATTCGGGAAATTGCCCGCACTGGCAAAATTGCTCTCACTCGTGAATCTGGTGTGAATACTGAGTTACTCAAGTCTTTAGAAGCTAAGGCTTCCTGAGATAAAATCGCCAACAGCCCGACGAATAGAAATCGCGGCTACAAGAAACTAGCCTGCGGAAGCAGGCTATATCTATTTTTCAATATGGCTAAGTGCAAATTTTGTGAAGCTATACTCCAATTTCAATAATAAATTCTGTACCTTCACCCAAAACCGAGTTGCAATATAATTTTCCACCGTGAGTTTCTTCAATAATTTGTCGAGCGATCGCCAAGCCTAAACCTGTGCCTTTACCCACAGCTTTAGTAGTAAATAAATGGTCAAATATTTTTTGTTTAATTTCTGGACTCATCCCCTTACCATTATCAGCAATAGTAATTTTTACTAGATTATTTTCGACTGAAGTTGTAATAAAAATTCGGTTAGGATTAGCTTTGATTTCCTGAAGGCTCAGTCTGTAGTTTGCTTCTTCTAATGCGTCAATAGCATTCGCCAGCAAATTCATAAATACCTGATTTAATTGGCCAGGAAAGCATTCAATTTGAGGTAAATTCCCGTAGTTGGTAATCACCTCAATAGCAGGACGTTGTTCATTGGCTTTGAGACGATGTTTTAAAATTAAAATCGTGCTATCAATACCTTGGTGAATGTTAAATGGTACTTTATAGTCTTTATCGGCACGAGAAAAAGTGCGGAGGCTGGTGCTGATGTTTTTAATTCTGTCGCACGCCATAGTCACAGAATCAATCATCTTAGGCAAGTCTTCTAAGATATAATCTAAGTCTATTTCTTCAGCATGATTTTTAATTTCATCACTCGTATTGGGCAAGGTTGTTTGATAGAGTTTTAAATGTTCAATAATATCGGCAATAGTAGGTTTAGCCTGTTTAATCGTGGCAGCAATAAAGCCTAAAGGATTATTCATTTCGTGAGCAACACCAGCAACTAAGTTACCCAACGCAGACATTTTTTCACTTTGAACAATTTGTAATTGAGCATTTTGTAAATCATTCAATGCTTGTTGCAAATCAAGTGATTTCTGCTGCAAGGCAAGTTCAGTTTCTTTGCGTAAGCGCAGCTCGTCGTAGACACCGCTAACATCCCGCATCACAACTACCGCACCAACTTTGTTACCCCCAGAATCGAGGATTGCTTGTCCGCTAGCTATTAAAGTCCTCTTAGAACCATGCTTGGGAGCAATTACCATTTCTGCATTTTCGACTATTTCCCCTTGCAAGGCGCGAAACAAAGGAATTTCCGTGATGGGTAGGGGTGTTTGACCATCCACTTGATAAAGATCAAAGTGTTCTGACCATTTTTCTGGCGGCAATGATTCTACTGGTAAGCCATGAAACTCACGAGTTGCCTGATTAAACAAAGTCAACTTGCCACTAGCATCACAAACAACAATCCCATCTGTAATATTGTGAATGATGGCATTTAAAAATTCTCTTTCTTTGGCGAGAGATGCTTCTATTTGTTGTAATTGTGCCAGTGATGCCCGTAATGAATTAGATTTTTCTTGCTCTCGCTCATAAAGTTGGGCATTTTCTAGGGAAATCGCAGCTTGAGTGCATAGCAAATTCAGCAGTTCAACGCGATCGCTCGTAAACGCGCCTATCGCTAAATTATTTTCTAGATATAAAATGCCCATCAACTTCCCTTGATGCAAAATCGGGCTACACAAGATACTCTTAGGCTGCTGACGCATGATGTAGGGGTCATTAGCTAAGGTCGGATCGGCACTGGCATTAATTAGCACAGCAGTATGCCTGCTGTGCTGAACTTTGTAAATTAGCTTTAAGGGAATATCTTGACTCTCCTCGACGGGAAGGGATTGCAACACAACTAGCTCCGTCCCCACGGTAATTGACCCTCTAATTAGCAGGGAATTGTCCCGTAACAGCATGAGTACGCATTTATCAGCACCCGCATTTTCGATAACGATAGATAGTAACGATGAAAGCAGTTTTTCGAGTTTAATTTCGCCGGAAATAGTTTGAGAAGCTTTGAGAATGGTAGCTAAATCTAAAGCTACGGAGACATTGCTACTAGAAGTGGTGGAACAGCTAGATGTGACACTCCCCAAGGCGAAGATAGTTTCGTTAGTGGAAAGGGGAGAACGAGTTTGCTGTAATATGGGAGCAAGTAGTAAGGGATAGCGTTTTTCCAGGTCAGCGACTTTGGCTTTAGCACCCCAATGAGCATAGCCGTAGTAAGCTTGGGTCATGTATTCTTGAGCAATTTGCTCTTTGCCCCAGTCGAGGTAAAATTTAGCTGCCAGTTCATTGGCGAGTGCTTCTTCTTGGATGTAATCGTTTTCCTTCGCTCCAGATATGGCGCGATCGTACAAATCTATAGCTGCGGCTTTGTTGCCTTGCACTCGCTCTCGTTCCGCCTCAACTAGATGAAACTTGTGCAAGAAATTCATCGGGGCATGAGTTGCCCAGTACTTAAGTTTTTCTTGATTGGCAGTGATGTTTGCCTCTATTTGCTGCTGTTCTGGGATTGAAAGTTGCCCAAACCATGCTAACTGAGCTAAGGACTCATAGAAGTGAAAAATAGGTACATATAGGAAAGCAAGGATAGCATCCAAATACTGTTTTGCTTGCCCAGCCTGTTCTACAGCTTGCTCAAACTCTGAAAACAGATAGGACACAATCAATTTATTAATCCACAGCAATGCTAATCCGGTGCGATCGCCCCCTGCTTCAAATAATGGCAGTTGATGCTGTTCATTGTAGGCTGCACCGCTCAACACTAGTACATGATCTGCATCCCCCATTAAATTGAGCAGAATTTGTCGTATCAACTGGGCATAAGTCAAAGTGAGATTTTGCTTGAGTTGCTTGAGTGCTTCACAATAGCCAGTAGCTTCCGATTCTAGTTGCGTTAAATTCCGTCCAGCAAAATAAGAGTAAAAAATATAGTTGTATGCAGAGTAGCCCGCGAAAGCCAAATCACCTACATCTAAACAACTACAATAAGCCATCTGCAAGGGTTGTAATGTTTCACGCAAGGGCATTTTCCCATGCCTTGTGTATACATACACCAGTAATAAAGTTTTCCCTTTCAATTTAGAATTTTGATAATGTGAAAGTAAGTCAAGGGCTAGCTGACCGTATTCATAACCTAATTCGACGTTTCCGAAAACACCACACATCAATATTCCATAGGAGACATAGCTAAAGGTCGAGGTTGACTCATTGCCATAGACGACAGACAGATAAACCTTTTTTAAAATCACCAGTAAATACAGCAGTGGCTCAGACAAATAAGCGCAGGGTGCTACTGAGGTTAAAATTCGAGCCGCCGCCAGGATGTTCGCATCCTCGGCTGCGCTGAGGTGGAGTAACTCGCTAGGTATCCGCTCTCCAATTGCATCTGAGACGGTACGGAAAGCTTCCGCCACGTCGTCTTGGTTTGGTGCTGTGGGCAGTTCCACTCCCAATTGCTTTAAGATGGCCAGTGCTGCCGCGATCGCTTGGGTAAATCGACCCTGGGCGGTGAATGCCTCAATTTGCACCTCATAAACACTGATTCGATCTAATGGAGTTTGAGCATGATTGAGGACAATGCTAGCAAAAGCTGTCATCTGCTCTAAATCACCGCTCAGATAGGCGGCTTCTATAGCGACTTGATGAAGTGCTAAGGTCAACTCATACTGATGCTGCCAACTGTTTTGGACAAGTAATTTAATGCCAACCTGGGCATATTTGCAGGCGGCAGTGTAGGCGGTCGCCGCTTTGGCCTTGCGACTTGCTATCAGGTTAAATTCAGCCAATGTTTGACGTTCTGCCGATTGAGTGATTGATTCAGCCGCAACATTGAGTTGACTGACAATTTCAAAAATGCGCTCTTCGCGGTTACTTTCGGGGGTCTTACTCAGGAGTAACTGGCCAATCTTCAGGTGAACGGATTGTTTTTGATCGGCGGGAATGAGAGAGTATGCCGCTTGTTGTACCCGATCATGTAAAAATCTATATGTAACAATCTCAGAATTTTCTCGGTCAACACCCTTCTGCCTTGCCCGAAGGGAAGAATTAAGTTTTAAAATTGCCTCTTTGCTTCGCCCATTTGGGTCTGATTCCCCCACTAATTGTTCTTTCTGCCTTTCTTCAACAGCTCGATATTCTTCCCCAACATAAAACTTATAAACTTCACTTTGGGGTAAAATCAAACCTTCCTGCAAAGCTGTCCATAAACTTGCAGCTGCCTCAATTTGGGATTGTTCAGAAACGATCGCCAACGTCCCTAAATCAAACTGATTGCCAATACAGGCTGCCAGTTGCAAAATATCTTGAGTTTGGGATGGCAATTTCTGAAGCTGTTGAACCATAAATTCCACCACATCATCGGTGAGAGCGAGCGATCGCACTTGCCCGACATCACACTGCCAAAAACCTACCTCCCAATCAAAGGTAATCAGCCCATCTTCATGTAGTGCTTTCAGAAACTGAGTTGTAAAAAAGGGATTGCCTTTGGCTTTTTGATAAACCAACTCTGTCAACGGCAATGCTTGTTTGGCGGCACAACACAGCGAGTCGGCAATGAGATGGTTGATATCTGCTTGACTCAAGGTTGCTAGGGTCAGAGTGTTGACACGGGAGGATGTCTGTGCAATTTCATCTAGCGTTAACATCAGTGGATGAGCGGCAAACACCTCGTTATCGCGGTATGCACCAATAATGAATAGATAACCGCAATTGCTCTGAGCCATCAATAGTTTCAGCAAATTGAGTGATGCCGAATCTGCCCATTGCAAATCATCGAGAAACATGACCAACGGATGTTCTCTGGTCGTGAACACCTGAATAAACTTTTGGAACAGCAGATTGAAACGATTCTGTGCTGCACTACCCGATATTTCAGCGATCGCAGGCTGTTTGCCAATAATCTGCTCTAATTCAGGAATCACTTCGATCAGGACTTGCCCATTCTCTCCCAGTGCCGCTAAAATCTGACTTTGCCATTGCTCCAGTTGGGCATGGTTTTCACTCAGCAACTGTCCCATCAGGTCACGAAAGGCTTGTACAAAAGCAGACAGAGGAATGTTGCGGTTGAACTGGTCGTACTTACCTTTGATAAAATAACCCTTTGACCGCAGGATGGGCTTATGCACTTCATTGACGACTGCGGTTTTGCCAATACCAGAGAAACCTGCTACTAGCATTAATTCGGATGCACCATTAGCAACCCGTCCAAATGCCTCTAGTAAAGACTGCACCTCCGATTCTCGCCCATAAAGTTTTTCTGAAACCAGGAAGCGATCGCTCACATCACGCTGTCCTAATTCAAACCTGGTGTCCTGGCTAGGAATTTGCTGACATTTCATTAAGTCATACTTAAGTCCGATCGCACTTTGATAGCGGTCTTCGGCATTCTTGGCCATCAGCTTGCGGATGATTTCCCCCAACATTAAGGGCAATTTAGGATTCAAATCAGCTATAGCAGGCGGTTGTTTGGCCAGGTGAGAGTGTACCACCTCCATTGGATCGTGAGACTCAAACGGCAGTTGTCCTGTCAGCAGTTCAAAAAACGTTACTCCCAACGAGTAAAAATCACTGCGATAATCAATCCCTCGGTTCATGCGACCAGTTTGCTCTGGTGAAAGGTAAGCTAATGTTCCCTCTAAAACGTTGGGATTTTGAATCTCCTGGGTTTCTCTGGGTAAGAGTGAAGCAATGGAGAAGTCAATCAGCTTAATTTGTTGAGTATCAGGGTGAATGAGAATGTTCGCCGGCTTGATGTCCTTGTGGATAATCCGCTGTTGGTGTAGATGGTGCAATATATCTGTTAGTTGCAGAGCAATAGCAAAGAACTCTTCTAAAGTGAGCGAACGTCCTTTGGTGAAGTGGCGCAGAGACATACCACCAAAGTCTTCCATCACCAGTGCATAACCATTACGATAAGGTTCAAGGCTGTAGGGTTGGATGATGCCGGGAATGCCTAGATTTTTAGCAATGGTGTACTGATTACGGAACTGTACCAGTTCGCTGAAGTTGGGAAACTCATTACGTAAAATCTTCACGATTGCAGGGTGTCGATCTGAATTGCGAACTCCCCGATAAACAAGTGTTCTTGTCCCAGCATAGAGTTCTTCAGTGATGCAATAGTCGGGAAAATTAGGTGTCGTTGCCATATTACGGTTGAATCTCCTACTTAATAAATGGTTTATAGCCACCACCTTAATGCTTAGAAAATCAGGACTTCAGTTCTTGCTATGAAAAGTTAAACGTGAATATAGTTCAAGTTTTCGAGTGGGGATAGTGACGGTAAATGTAGTGTGTCCCTGCCCCAAACCTGAATCACATCTCAATTTTCCGCGGTATTGTTGCAGAATCATCAACGTGCTGTTAATGCCATCGTGTATATTGACTTCTTTCATTTCAGCCTCGTCCATACGAGAGAGGTTACGCAACGATGCCACAATCTCTCGGATGCGTTCTGCGCCAAACTTCATCGATCCCAGAAGTTTTAGCAAATCTTCGGTAAGGTATTCCAGGTCAATATTTTCTATTTGCTGTGGGATATCTGCATGGGGTTGAGGATATTGTTGCTGGTAAAGTTGCAACAGTCTTAATAAATCCTGGGTGTAGACATCGGCATGGTAGCTAGGAAACTCATGACGCAAAATCTTCCTGGCAACGAGGTGTTGATCGAAGTTGCGAACACCTCTATTTACCAGCATTGTTGTACCAGTGTAGAGTTGTTCTGTAATGTAATAGCCTGACAAATCAAACCTCGCTGTCATATTGACGCGCTTACTCCTGAAAAACAGATTTTCGCAATTTCAAACATAATTTTTGGATGATGCTTTGAATTGCTTTTGAAGATATTGTTCCCAGGAAGAGTAACAGTTTCACATATCTAAAAAATTAGAACTTGAATAAATTCCAAATATTTCCCAACTACCACAGTTATTAAATCGAAAATTTTTATAGGAATCTTATCAAATCTTAATTTTACTTAGTAGCCCGACGGCAACGCTTTTGTGTAGATTGCTTCCCTGCAATGGTTGCTGCCTTCTACCTGGTTTCAACAGCTACTTAATAGTGATCGCTCTCATACCGTTTCTTAATTAAGATGCACTTTATTCTGCACTGTAGAGACGTTGCATGCAACGTCTCTACATCATTTATTTGGTACAACTTCATAGAGAATTGGTATCACCTGTGATTACCTATTGTCAACAAATGAACCCTAAACCTTATTCTTTCGTCAATCTGCAAAATTTTGTTAGTCTACTGACTGTAGCGTTTGAAGATTACGCAAATGTAAATCGACGTTGCATAAATGCGGGCTGAATTGGCGGTTGAAACCATTGAAAATAGTTTGATCTTTGCTTGCAGTTATCTTAATCTATTAGCCTTTTTCATAAATCAAATATGATTCCTATCGTAATTAATATTATATCAGTCTCACCCAACGGTATTTTCTCAGCAGAAAAAACACTTAAAAAGGATTATAAAATCTCTCTAAAAACAGCAGGAATATTGGTTAATTTTGTAGTAATTGGTTTCATAATTAAACAACTCAAATGATTTAAAAGCCTCTGGAAAGTTTTAATTTTCCAAAGGTTATTTATCAAACACCTCAGCAACCATATATTGTTTAAGGTTTGGTTAATTTTTATTTAATTAATACATTTGATATAAGTAAGCTTATACTCTCTAAAAAGTATATAAATGTTTAACAATTGAATGGTTTTCTAGATACGAATATTTGTGATAATCTACACATCAGAAAATGAAATGCTGAATATAAACGATTTATCACTATTAAACTATTGGCAATTCTTAAGTCTAAAACTTACAGAGTTTTAGGCAGTAAGTTTAATAGCTTAGATAATGAACACACATATATTTAAGTATTCTTTGTGTAGCAAAACTAAAGGAATATTTTTCCTCAGTTGAAACAGTTTTTTGACCGGGTTGATTTGAGGTGGTAAATGAAAAAATCTTTGATACTCCAAAATTTAGGGATTGCGATCGCAGTTAATAACTACAATTGCAGTATTCTTACTTATGACTTTCTCAAATATGGTAATATCGTTCCTTTAGATTGGGAACTTGCCAAAGAACCTATTGTCAGTAGTCAAGGTTCTCAAGTGATCTTCCGTAACGGTGTCAGTATCACTGCTCAACAAGGTATTTTGAGTTTCTTAGAAGTAATTGGATCTAAAGATATCTCAGAAATCCAAATACCAGCAATTGCTCACAGATACATTCAAGCCTTACCCAACTTAGAGTATCAAGCATTGGGCATAGATTTGAGAGGTTACATCACGGAAACTCAAGCAGATACAGAAGGCGAAATCCAAAAATATCTGCAATCTTTGCTAGCACCATCACCTTGGCAAGAAGTCGGGAATGCCCCTGTCCAAGTATCACTGCAATTAGGTTTTACCCTAGAGCAAGGACAACTTAACTTAAGTATCAATGAAGGCAAACTCTATATAACTGAAAAAGAAACTGTTCCCATAGTTTTATTTGCAGGCAACTTTAGCTATAGCATTGCAGGTAATAACAAAGAGGAGCAGCTACAATCTTTGCATCAGTTAATAGATAAATGGCAACCAGCTTTAGAGACATATCAAGATATCATCAATACCAAATTTTTGCAATCTGAAATTCTTGTGCAAGAAGCTCCTGCACTAGAGAACGATTCACCTGAGTTATTGGTATCTCAGTCCTAAATAATAGTCAGAAATACCCAGACCCGATTAATTGATAGAGATATAACTCCTATTTGAGTCGGGAAGTAAACTGTAGGGTTGGCTTTGCCCACCCTACTTAAATTTTTGACGTATCATTTAGGGTTTTGATAGCTCATGGGTAATTGATAAATCACTAATTACCAGTGAGTCTCTATTTGCTAATTATGATAATTCGCCATCAATTAATTAAACGATGTGGTTGAGCTTTAGGAAAAATTGCTCATCAAAAATTAAAGATAAAGCTAAGGAATAAAATTCATGGAAGGCTTCATTATTGATCTTAGTTATTTACCAAGCTTTGGGATAGATCCTCTCAATTCTTCGCCATCAGTATCTGTTGATCCGCTACTGCATAATAAGATGACATTTATGGGTAGTGATGGCTGGGATGAGCTTTACCTGAAGTTAAATCAAAATAATGAATTAGCTTACAGCATTGATGGAATTAATTTTTTCAACGATATTAATCCAGTTACCCCACAAACAGACGTTTTAGGTTCTTTTCCTGGGGTGAATATCGAGGTCAATTTGAAGGGAGGTAATGACAAGCTATACCTGGATAATTCCTTAGTTGATGCCCTCAAACAACAGGGTGGTACACTGAGTTTTGATAGTGGAGATGGGCAAGATACATTATTTGGCCCAAGCGCAAATACAACGTGGTACATTACAGGGCAAAACGCAGGTAACTTTGACGTTGTTAGTTTTAGCAACGTTGAAAACCTTACAGGTGGAACTAACAACGAAGATACATTTATCTTTAGTGCCAATGGTGGGATTAGTGGCACAGTTGCAGGTGGTGATGGTGGTTTCGACAGCGTAGTGCTAGATGGCGGTAGTTTTAGTAGTGTAGTTTACAACTCTACCAATCGAGACTCCGGCACAATTAACCGTGACGGTAACATCATTACCTATATCGGCATGGAGCCGATTACAGATAATACTAATACTCCCGATCGCGTCTTTACAGCTACAGGTGTTGCTGATGAGGTGCGGGTCTATAGATCAGCACCAGGAAAAATTACCATTGAGAGTGAGAATAGTACCTTTGAAAGTGTCACCTTTAATGATCCCTCAAGCTCATTGACAATCAATACAGAATTAAATTCTGTCGGTAGTGACGAATATGTACATATAGAAGCACTGGATAATTTCAATGCCGATTTAATTATTAATGGTGGTTTAGGCCCAGAAACAGTTGTATTTAAAGGCAACCTCAATCTCAATGGTAAAAAACTAGAGGTGACAGCCGACACCATTGAAGTCTCAGAAGATGTGATTATTTCTACCAGGCAAATTACCAGTGGTGGTGATCCAGAAACAGCAGCATCAATTGGTAACTCTGGAAAAATTACCTTCAATGCCACAGGTGAACCCAGCTTCATTTTTGGCGGTGGGACTCGTGGAATTGAAGTCAAGAGTGGTGCAAAACTGTTGGCGCACTCCACTGGCACATTTACCTCTGGTGACGTTAGTTTAACAGCAGACATCACCAATTTGGTGTTTAACTATCTCGTTGCCAATGATATTGGTGTGATGGTGCAGAACGCAGGTGTCACCGTAGAAGAGGCAACTATCAAAGGAAACAATATCACCCTCAGTGCTAAAGCTGGTGATGTGAACCTCATCAGCCAGTTGAACAAGGAACTCAATGGCAATGGGGTATTTTTCTCTGGATTGATTCAGTCAATTGTAGGGCCATTAGATGACTTCCTCAGCCTGCCCCTTTCCGTAATGGTGAAGGTAGCTGATGCTAACGTCACCGTCAAAGGAGCTAGCAAAATCATCGCATCTGGTGATGTTGATATCACAACCGAAGCTAATGCAGATGCTACTGGTGAAGCGATTTACTATGCTTCTACGGGTGTGGGAATTGCCTTTTCCTTTAACTTTGGACAGACGACCGCCAAGACCAAAATCGAAGGCTCTACACTCATTGATACCAGCACCATGAACGGCGGCAATGTCAATGTCACCGCCAAAACTAACAATACTGCGGCTGGTACTGCTCGTGTGACGCAAAACTTCGGCGTTGGCCCCACCAACCCCAATAACGTCCAATTTGCCGGGGCTGTAGATGTAACACGCAGCTTCACCCACGCCATCACTACCAAAGATACGGAAATTATTGCCGGGAAGAGTGTCACCATCAAAGCTGAAGCTAAATACAAAGACAAAAGCAACGTCGAGACTGCTTCTTATTACGATGGTAAAGCTGGAATCACAGTTTCAGTAGGAGTCTCAGAAAGTGATGTCAAAGCTACAGTAGATGGAAAAATTACGGCTGAAACTGCTAGTGATCCTGCCAGTCAAGTTCCTGTAAAACTGACATTTAACCCCTTCACACGCCTTAACTTTGCTGATGATACGATTTCCTTTGTAGACGCAAACGGCCAGGCGATTACACATAATTTAGAGACTAGAGACTCTGTAGTTTACTCCAGTGGTGTAGGTAGTCCTATCCCTGGACTAGAGGACAACACCTCTTACTCAGTGATTAAGGTTGATGAGTATAAGATTCGGATTGCCAGTAGTAAGACAGACGCGCAAAACAATCTCTACATTCGGTTTGGTGACTATCCCACAATAGAGACAGGCAAACTCAAACGCCAGATTACTAACGTAGATACTGCTAACGACAGCATTAACTTTGGTGTGGCTCACGGATTAAACACTGGGGATATAGTGCGCTTCAACCCAGTCAGCGACAAGCCAATTGTCGGGTTAAATAATGCGATCGCTCAAACTTACTACGTCATTAAAGTTTCTGACACCGAAATTAAGTTAGCGCGTAACCTCCAAGATGCCACCGCCACCGCACCTGTAGACATTGATTTAGAACTTGATCCCCTGGTTGACTGGACTAGCTTAACTACAGATTTACCAACCCTGAGTAATACTAATCTCAACTTACCGATTACCAAAGTTGACGAAACTGACAACTATATTGAATTTGATTTTGATGTCCAAGCTTACAACAATCAGCTGGTAACTTTCGCAGGTGTCCCTGGTAAACGCATCGGAGGTTTAGTTGACGGAGAAAGCTATTTAACAGTAGTAGATGGCAACAATCCCAACCGCCTATCTTTGAAAACTCAAGGTGGGCAGGATGTAGATTTGAATTTGGACTTCCAATTTATCCGCGCCAATAGCCAGTCAATCACACCCAATGGTGTAGAAGCGGCGGGTAACAACATCATCTTCGATAGTGCGCCTGCATTAGCCAACGGTGAGGCATTAACCTATCAAGGGGCATTAGGATTAACTCTTATCGGCTTGGTAGAAAATCAAACCTATTACGCCTTGGTGAATCCCTACGATAATTTAACTATCCGCCTCACTCAATCTTCAGCAGATGCCAACACAGCCCAAATAGCAGGGCAGACAGCATATAACGATTCCTATGACAGTATTAAACAGCAAGCCCTACAAGGCACAATTGCCCCAGAATATCAAACTGTCTACGATGATGCTTACGAACAAGCCATCAACAATGGGCAGGATGAAGCCGCAGCCAAATTAGCGGGGGCTATAGCCGTAGCCGATGCTACTGCCACCGTCTTAGGTGCAGATTGGTTCTGGGCGGGTTCTGGTACTGCTAGTTCTGGGGTAGAGCCACCTACAGGCGGTACAGCCGTCACCCTCGATGCTGCCAATGATACCTTGACATTCAGCTTCGCCCACGGATTTGAACTAGGCGATGCTGTTGTGTATAACGGCGTGAGTAGCGGTAGTATCAATAACTTAGAGATCGGGAGAATTTACTATATCCTGCCTGATGCCAACAACGCCAATAGACTACAATTAGCCGCCACCAGAGAAGATGCTATCTTTGGCAGAGCCATTGATATTGGTGGTGTTACCAACACAGATTTATTCCTAGCTCGCACAACATTTGTCACAGGCAGCATCACCGTTGAAGAGGCCAGCGACAAACTCGTCTTTGATACTCCTCAGACCTTCCAAAGAGGCGATCGCGTCGTCTATCGGGGTGCAGTCGGCGGTACGATTAACGGACTCACCGAGGGGCAGGTATATTACGTCATTCCTGATACTCAAAACGCCGCTAAGATTCAACTAGCCGATAGCTACGCCAACGCCCAAACAGGTGCGGCTATTGATTTGGATGGGATCACCACCCCCACAGCCATCTTCTTCACCAAAGAACCCCTAGCCGTCACCATCGATTCCCAAAATCACACCATCACCAAAGCTAGCAGCTGGCCTTACAACCAGAATGAGCGGGTGATTTATCGGGGTACAGGTGGAGAGTCCATTATTCCTGAATTGACAATTGGCGAAACCTACTACATCATCGCCGGTACAAACCCGAACCAAATTCAGTTAGCCGCAGCCGAGAATGGCCCTGCTATAGCAATCACCAGTGCTAGCAACGAGACTACCCTATGGTTAGAAAAACCACGAGAAGATCAGCGTCCTTATAGAGACACACGTCAATCTCTAGTGATTGACTTTGAACTGAATGATCAAATTCTGATTGGGACAACACATAGTTTTGATCCAGGTGCTAAAGGTATCACCATTTCCGCCACCCTAGATCCTGAGAACAATGGCAAAACCAAGAGTGGTATTGGTAGCGAACCAAAAATCAAAGACTTTCTGACCAAAGGTGAGCTACTAGGGGCTGGTGGTGGCATTCTCAGCAATCTTGCCAACCTCAGACCATCGGTATTTTTTGGCAAGGATATTACCACCAAAGATTCCAATCCCAATAAAAACCCTGCTAGCGACAACATCAAAAACAACTTACCCCAAGGTTCTACCACACCTCAGTTTGAAGTTGCTGGTTCAGCAGTCTTTCACTTCACCTTTAACGAGGTACTGGCAGAAGTTGGCCCGAATGCCATCCTCAATTCCTATGGTGACGTTGCTGTTAACGCCACACTGACACACAAAACCCAACAAAACGTTGAAGCTACCATCTCCCGCGCAGACAACGCCACCCCAGACACATCAATCAGCGTTGGTTTAGTCATTGGTGCTTATCAAAACAAAGCCCAGGCACTAGTGCGGGGTAAAAATAACATCTCCAGCCAAGACACTACAGGCCCAGGTGCAGTTATTAACGCCAAGAAGACACTCAGCGTTACTTCTAATATCAGCTATCCTTGGGTATTCCCCATCCGCGATCCTAATACGGCGGCAACAGATGCGAAAAATTTCTTTGGCTCAGATCCGGTGGGTAGGTTTGCCTCATTCCTGGATGGCAAACTCGGACTGACGGGTTTATTGTTCAACTCATGGGTGCGGACAACCAATAAAAGCTCATCAACTAACGCCTCTACTACCGATTTTGCCGTGGGTTTGTCGTTAGCCGGTTTAGGCTATACCAATATCACCGAAGCGATGATTGAATCTGGCGCGAAGATTAATCAAGATATCGGCTTCCGGGGTGCAGATCAGGCGGTAGCAGTCACAGCCGATACAAAATATGAGTTAGTTCACCACACAGGTAACTTTGATATTGATCTCAGCCCAGAAGGTTTTCTCAAGGGTAGACGCAAAAGCAGTCTCAGCTATTTATATAACCCATCGGGAACTCAATCTGGCGGTACAGGGATTGGTGGTGCTGTCCACGTTTTAGTGGTTGATAACACCACCAAGGCGAAAATCGAAGATGACGTTCAGATATACTTCGCCAAAGCTTTTGATCAGACAGCTAAGACTGGTGGGTTAAAAGTTACAGCTAATACTGCCATCCTCAACATTGCTTTAGGTCAATCTGGTAGTGCCGCCAAGACCTTTGGTTTTGCTGGCATGATCAATGTGGATACCATATTCAGCGAAACTGTAGCCCAGATTGAAGGCGGAAGTATCATCACAAGTGCGGCGGTAGCTGGGACAGATATTTACGTTGATGCCACAGATACCACAGTCATGGTGAACTTGGCCGGTTCTACCATGAAAGGAGAGCATGCTGGCTTTGGATTTACGGGGACAGTGAACGTCCTCAACCGGGAAACCTATGCAGTGATTGGTGCTTTACCAACAGAAACTCAGCGAGTTTCTACTATTGATATAGGTGGGGAATTACAAGTCAAGGCATTCAACACTGGGGCATTGATTTCCGCCTCATTTGCGGCGGCCATAGTTGCACCTGGTGCTGCTTCTCCACCAGCCCCAAGCAACAATAAAGCTAATAACGCAGTTCAACAAGCCAATCAAGCTGCCCCATCGGGAGACGCTGCCAATCAGGGAACTTATGGTCTGGGAATTTCCGCCGATGCAGCGTTAAACGAAGTAGTGAAGGATTTCGCCTACGCCGTCATTAATGAAGAGGCGAAAACTAACGGGGGCAAGAACATCCGGGCGAAGAAAATCACCGTCACTGCCGACAATGACACAGGTTTAGGTGCATTTGCGGGAGCAGTGGCATCTGCTAAATCTGTGGGTGGAGGTGATGTAGCGATCGCAGGTTCGTTTACCCAAAATACCCTGATTGGGGAGACGAAAGCATACATTAACGATGCTGTGATTGAGACAGAGAACCTCACAGTAGAAGCCACCCGGACTGGTGCGATCGCCTCTTTGACTGCTGGTGCAAGTGTTGCTCCCGGTGTTCTAGCTAATAGCGTCGCTGGCTCGGTTTCAGTCAACGTCATCACCAATACCACCACAGCCTACTTAGGCGGACTCACCGCCATGCTGATTGGCGATGCGAAAGTCAATGCCCGTGATGAAACCCTGATTGTGAGTGTAGCGGGGGCAGTAGGTTTTGGTGGCAAGACTGGTGTGGGGGCAGCTATTGCTGTCAACGTCATTGACAACACCACGAAAGCCTATGTGGAAGACTCAACTATTACTCAGCAAGGTGGCAAATTCGAGGTTACTTCTAGCATTGATAACCCTGGCCCTGGTAATGCCAAGATTGTCGCCATTACTGGCTCAGTGGGCGTATCATCCCAAGGTTCTGGATTGGCTGGGATGATTGGGGTGAATGTGATTGTAGATCATGCGGAAGCTTACATCACAAATACAACCTTCACTAATCCCACCGGTACAAGCTTATCAGTGACAGCTGAGGATAACTCTTGGATCTTTGGTATTGGTGGGGCTGTAGGCGCGGCTGGGCAAGGTGTGGGACTAGGGGCGGCTGTAGGCTACAACGGCATTCACAGCACCGTCCTTGCCTACCTCGACAACGCAGACATCGGCACAGCTACTCAAGCCTATAATGGTTCGGTATTAGTGAAAGCTGATAACCGGGCAGTGATTGGTAGTGGTACAGTTGGCGCAGCAGGTTCAAAAGACACTACTATTGCTGGCAATGTCTCGGTAAATGTGATTACTAATACCACAGAGGCATATATTCAAGGTGGCTCTAATGTTTATGCTAAGGGAGCGATCGCGGTTAAAGCCAAGGATGATTCTACCGTTGGTAGTGTCTCCGGTTCCCTAGCTGTTGGTGGACAAGGTGTAGCGATCGGTGCAGCCCTCAGTTCCCAAGTAATTACTAACACCGTCAAAGCCAATATTGATAGTTCCACAGTCCATTCCACAGCATCAACTCTAGAAGTTACAGCCGATTCCTCATCATTACTCATTGCTGTAGCTTTAGCGGGTAGCGGGGGACAAGGTTTTGCTGGTGCGGGTTCTGTCACCATTAACCTGATTAAAAACAACATTGAGGCATCGATTACAGGTGATACCGACCTCAATGATGACGGCACGAAAGATAAATCCAACGTCAATGCCCAGCAATCAATTCGGGTAGCCGCCGCCGACTCCTCCAGAATGATTGTGATTTCCGGGGCTGTGGGTGTGTCTACCAATTCCTCAGCCATTGGCGGCTCGGTATCTACTAATAACCTCCTCAACACCACCACCGCCAAAATTGACAACTCCATTGTCACCTCCGTCTTAGGGCAAATTGAGGTGAAATCAGGCTTTGAGATTCCCAGCGATGCGCCACCCACATCCATTAATTTGGGAACAACAACTGTAGCCGTACCAGAAATTCCCTCGGAAGTGACATCCCAGGTAGTCTCAGTCAGCATTGGGGTAGGGGTAGCCAACTGGACAGCGATCGCTGGCTCTGTTCCCATTAACATTATTAAGAATACCTTCGCGGCCAAGATTAAAGACTCCCAGGTAACGGCAGCCGGAGATATCATTGTTCATGCCGTTGACAACGCCACCGTTGGTTCTGGGGCTGGGGGTCTAAGTCTGGGACAAACTTCGGCTGGGGCTGCTTTAGGTAGTAGTGACATCATCAACGAAATTACCGCCACTATAGAGAACTCTACAGTCACCACCACCGGGGGCAATGTCGATGTCCTCGCTTTATCAAAAGCCGATATCACCACTGTTTCCCTTGGTGGTGCAGCCGCCGGTGGCTTCTCCTTGGGTGGTTCTGTCAGCGTCAACGTGGTGAAAAATACGATTGATGCCCACATTTCCGGCTCAACAGTCACAGCATCAAAAACCGTGAGTGTTGTGGCGAAAGATGAAACGCAAATTAACTCCGGTTCCGGTGGTATCGCCTTATCAGCAGGAACAACCGTTGGTGCAGCGATCGCCAATAACGATATTATCAACACTACCAAGGCATACATAGATAATTCCAGCGTCACCAGTGCTACAGGTGATGTGAGAGTACAGGCCTTATCTACCAGCGACATTTACGCCGCCGCCTTGGGTGGTAGTCCTTCCCTTGGTGTGTCCATCAGTGGTTCTATTGTAGTTAACGTCATTAAAAATACCACAGAAGCCTATATTACAGGTGATGCAGGCGATCGCATTGTGGCTGATGGCAACGTAATTGTCGAAGCCTATGATGATGTGAAGATTGGTACGGGTACGGGGGCTTTTGGTGGCGGTGGTACTTCCTCCTTTGGGGTGTCCAACTCCACCATCGTCACCGACAACCAGACCACAGCGAAAATTGGTGAAAATGTCACGGTGATTGGTCGAGGGAATCGAGCCACCTTTGCAATTTTCACAGGCAAAAAAGATAGTAATCTGGCACTAGCGGGACAAGCACAAACAGAAGTTGTGCGGGGTGTGTCAGTCACAGCTACCTCGGCGGAAGATATCTTGAGTTTGGCTGTAGCTGGACAAGGTAGTAAGGGTGTAGGTGTGGCAGGTTCAGCCCCTGTGACGGTGTTGAAGGAAGTCACCACCGCCAGCATTGGTCATGGAGCCAAGATTAATATTGAAACTGGTGTCACAGCCAACCCTGGTCAAAGTGTCAACGTCAAAGCCGTAGACTACACCAGATTAATCGACACTGCCGGTGGTATCGGTGGTGGCGGTACGACAGGTATTGGTGCTGGTATTGGCGTAGATAATATTACTAAAGATACCCAAGCCTACATCGGCAATGCTCAGGTGCAAGCTGCCGGCGATGTGAAAGTCCAGGCACTCTCAGAAGAGACAATTATCTCTGTCTCCATTGCTGGTGGTGGCGGGGCGACAGCTGGTATCGCTGGGGCTGCTGGTATCCATGTGATTAATAACACTACTAGAGCCTTTATCGGTGATGACCCCAAAGACCAAGTAACGCCATCAGGAAAAGCCACCATCAATGCTGATGGTAGTGTGTTGGTAGCAGCAGAAGACCATACAGACATCACTACCATAGCAGGCAGTATTACTGGTGGTGGCACAGCCGCCATTGGTGCTGCCGTGAGTGTACCCGTGATTACCAAAACCACAGAATCCTTCATTGGTTCTCAGGCAGAAGTAACAGCCAAAGGCTTTGGTAGTGGTATCACCGTCAATACAGGTAACTTCGATACCAACAGTAACCTGGGGATTCTCAATGCTGATGATCCATTATTACCGGCGATCGCCTCTGTTACTTTCAATCCTGCCACGGCGGTCAATAACAACAACAACACCATTACTCTTAATACCGACCTGCAAACAGGACAAGCGGTCATCTATGACAACGGTGGTGGTAACAGTATTGGTTCCTTAGTCAAGGGCGATACATATTACGTCATTAAAGACGCGACAAATCGCATTAAACTAGCTAGTAGCCAAGCCAATGCGGCGGCGGGAATTGCCATTGATATAGACCCCACCACCGCCACCGGCACAGCCCACACCCTCACGGCTATACCCTCTCGCACCGCTACAGCCCAGAAACAGGAAGGATATCGGGGTGTAGCAGTCACAGCTATTAACAGCGATAAACTGCTGGGAGTCACCGTAAGCGGCGGTGGTTCGGGTTCAGTAGCAGTAAACATCGGTGGTTCCGTCAATGTCCTGACCAATAACACCTCAGCATACATTGGTGATGGAGCGAAAGTCACCGCGAGCAACGTCTTCAATGTTCCTAACCAAGAACCCTCAATCTTGGTGGCGGCTGGTAATGACTTCCACCACCTGGGGATAGTGGTAGCAGTAGCAGGTGCGGGGGCTGTGGCGGTAGTTCCTGGTGCTGATGTATTAGTAGTGAATAACAATACACTAGCTTATGTGGGTGATCAGGCTGAACTCACCGCCGACCGGGATATTTATGTGAAAGCGATCGCCTCAGAAGATATTCTCAATGTAGTAGCTGGTGCGGCTGGTGCTGGTACAGTGGCTGTAGGTGGTGCAGTGTCAGTCATCTCCTTGAATAACACCACCTATGCTTACATCGGTGATAACAACGCTCAAGACCAGCAGGGTGCTAAAGCCACAGCTGGAGGCAATATCTTAGTAGCAGCCGATGATACCACCACCATGACCACAGGTACAGGTGGACTGGGTGTGGGTATTGGAGTGGCAGGTATTGGTGGTTCTGTTGGCGTATCAGTCATCAAGAAAGATACTCAGGCTTTTGTTGGTCATTTCTCCCAAATTGATGCTCAGGGTAACAATGCTGCCCTCAGTAACGGTGTGTACAATGGCGGCATCAGTAACGGCGGATTTACCACTCAGACCGGCTTCAAAGGTTTGGATGTCCAGGCATCTTCCCAAGAGAAAATCATCAGCATTATCGTAGCGGCTGGGGCTGGTAAGTTCCTCGGCTTGGCGGGTGCAGTCACCGTGGAAGATATCGCTTCTAACACCGTTGCTTACATTGGTGCGAGTGCCACTGTTAATACTGCTCAATCAGTGAATGTCTCGGCAGTTAACAAGGCGACCTTTGAGGCTAAAGCTTTAGGCTTTGCGGGCGGTAAAGTCGGCATCAGTGGCAGCGTTGATGTAGGTAACGTCAACAATAATACTAATGCCTTTATTGGTACAGGGGCAGTAGTCACTGCCAGCCAAAGTGTTGATGTCAATGCCCTGTCTTACAAGAATATTAACAGCCTCACTATTAGCGGTTCTGTGGGTCTGGGAGCTTTAACAGGGGCGATTTCAGTTTGGTCTTTCGGCACAGCTTTGGATTCCCAAGGCGGATTGAGTAGTGATGCCCTGCAAAAACTCACCGAAACCCTCACGGAAGCTGCTAATGTTTCTAGTGCCTTCGGCAGTACAATTCAACGCAATTTTGATGTCAGCCAAGCAGTAGACTACACCACCGATACCATTACCTTCCAGTCTGCCCCTGGTTTTGCCACTGGTGATGCCGTTGTTTATCGCAAAGATGCCAACTCTGCTGGCAGTATCGGCAACCTAGTAGATGGTGGTGTCTACTACGTGATTCTCAAAGCCAACAATCAAATTCAGCTAGCGGCGACTGAAGCCGATGCCCAGCAAGGGTTAGCTATTAACCTCACCTCAGCAGCCAATGTCACCGGGACTCACCAACTCACCCTCAACCTGACAACAACGAGTGTAGCTTTATCTGGTAGCGGTAGTCCTACAGGTGCAAGGTTAGGCACAGTTGCTTGGATTGATGGTGTTGTGACTGCTGGTGATGATGTCAATGTCCGCGCCCATGAAGAACTCATCCTGAATAACACAGCTGGTAGTGGGGCAGCTGGATTAGTGGGACTGGGTGGTTCTGTGGTAGTTGCCAACATCAAGAGTGTGACTGATGCGGCTCTTGGTGGTAATGCTAGGGTGGCAGCAGGGACACAAACAGGTGATAACGTCCTGGTATCAGCTAAATTCACCGAATCCCTGAAAGGGTTCGCTGTGGGAGGTCGAGTTGGTGCAGTGTCCTTGGGGGCGCAGGTAGTAATTCTCACTGATAACAGTGAACAGAAAGCTTACGTTGATACCGGGGCTGAAATCCTCCAAGCTGATGAAGTCAAGATTACAGCCACCAGTGACCGGAAGGTATCGGCGGAGAACTTTGGACTAGATATTGGGGGATTAGCAGCTGGGGCAGCGATCGCTAGAGTTAATATTGGTGGTGAAACCAGTGCTTACATCGGTGATGGCACTTCCGGCTTCAATGTCCAAATGGGACAAGCAGATGGGCCGAAGATTGGTAGCTTAACGGTCACAGCAGATTCTAAGATTAGACCTTTAGATAATCAATCGATGGCGAAAACGCAAGCCGTAGCTGCGGGTATTGGTTCTGGTACGGGTAACGATGCTAAAGCCACCCTCAATGCCAAAGTCAATGCTCTTATTGGCAATGCTGCCAGCATCTATTCTACGGGTGATGTCAAAGTTAATGCCGTTTCTACTACTAAAGCCACAGTTAATACTGATGGCTTTACGGTTGCTGGTATAGCAGTTGGTGTCTCCCTATCAGAAGTCAGCATTACCCCTGTGATTACAGCCTCAGTGGGTGAAGATGTAGTAATTAACGCTGGGGGTAACTTCCAGTTAATTGCAGATTCCACCAACACAGCTGACGCTGACTCGAAAAATACTGGTGGTGGTGGAGTTCCCATCTACAGATCCAATTCAACCATCAATATCAATGATAAGACTACGGCATCAGTTGGCAACAGAAGTGCGATCGCCGCAGGGAACAATCTGGAAGTGACGGCGAAAATGAGTACCACTGCTAATTCTCCTGAAGCTAAAGCCGAAGCCGGGGGATTAGGTGCTGATACTCGCACAGAAATCACCACTACACTGATTGACGAGACTAAGACGAATATTGGCAATGCCGTGAACTTGAGTGCGAAAGTTGTCACCTTGGAAGCTGTTGTCACCAAAATTGATCTCACTCCCACAGCTACGGCTATTTCCTACGTCATCGGTGCTACTTCCAATGCGACTTCTACCCTAACTACAACTTCCAAAGCCCAAGTTGATATCGCCGCGCAAGCCAAGATTAAAGGCACAGATCAAGTCAAAATTAGTGCGAGACACGACGAACTCAAGACCAATTCCAAAACCAGTGCGACAACGGAAGGTCTAGGGGCAGACACCAATTCCACCGCCACTACCAGCCAAACCACAACCACAAACGTTAATACTGGTACTGGCTCGGAAATCGCTACCAGAAGTTTGTTAGTAGAAGCCAACACCCCATTGACAATCAGTTCTGCTGCTACCCCAGAACAGAACGGTGCTGTCATCGAAACAGGGGAAGCCACAGGAAACCGCACCTTATCCCTCAACCGGACAATTGACTTCAACTCCAAGATCATCATGTTGGGTGCGCCTAGTCCTACCCTGGAAATTGATGCTAACGGTAATTTAGTGCGGCAAGTCAATGTCAGCGTCCAGCAAACACCTACAGAAATTGTTGTTGATGATATTACCAACACCAATACTCTAGCGGGAACAATCACCTTCTCGATGCAGGAATCGGTTTATGACAGCACTGCACCAGTAACTATCACAGACGTAGCTGTGATTAAAGGTAACGCCACAGTCGAGTTTATCACTGGATTCGAGCGTGTAGACATTATCAATCGTTCTGCCAAGAACCTGAAAATCAATGATATTGATGTCCTCAACACATCAGGGCAGTTAGATACTAATATTACCGTCAACGTCAGGAATAAGACTGGCTTTAACTACACCACCACAACCAACCCAGGCAATACAGCCATCACCATCACCAATATCGGCAACGCAGATATCCGCCTCAATGGATTTATTGACAATCCCTTCGGCACTACACAAATCCTCAACAACGGTGGTAATCTCTTCGCCTCCGACTCAGCCGCCAAGATAGAAACAACTGCTTTAACTTTGCAGGCTGATAACGGCAGCATCGGCACAGCCAGTAACCGCATTCAAACTCAGTCTAGTACGCTGAGTGCGATCGCCCGCAACAACATCTTCATCAACGAATTTGCCGACGACTTAACCATCAACCAAGTCACCTCCAGCAACGGTAATGTTGACCTGCAAGCCCAAGGCTCAATCTTAGATGGTAACGACACAGCCACCGCAGACATCACCGCCCAACAAATCAAACTTAACGCCCTCAACGGTAGTATTGGTAGTGATGCCAATATCTTAGAAGTGAATGCGACTGCTACCACGGCTGGACTCACAGCTTTGGCACAGCAAAACATCATGATTAGCGACATTGAGGGTGGTTTAAGTATTAATGATGTCACCTCCATTGCAGGCAATGTCCACCTGACACTACCAGACCTAGCCAGCCAAGGACAAGATTTAGTCTTGGGTAACAGTGGCAAGATTTTAGCCAGTCGCGGTTCAGTCAACCTGCAAGCAGGTGACAACGTGACATTCGCAGCCAGCAGTAAAGTCACAGCCCAGTCATCAGTCAACATTACTGGTGATTGGGGTAGTGCCGATTTAGAAGGTACAGTCATCGAATTAAATGGAGAAATTGCAGCGAGTTCCGTCCAGATTACAGGTGAAGTAGATGGTGATGTCATCACTCTCCGCAACGTCAACACCGGAGTCACCACCACAATCGAAACAGGTGGCGGCGACGATAGGATTTACATCGGTAGTCAAGCCACACCACAAACCAACACTGATGGACTCCTTGATAATATTCGGGGACAGGTAATTATTCGCGGTGGTACAGGTACTGACCGCATAGAATTAGATGACTCTGCCGACACCAAAATCAACACAGGCATCATCACCAACAACCGTGTTACAGGTTTCGGTATGAGTCTAGGCATTCAATATGCAGATATTGAAGCTATGCAGATATCCTTGGGTAAAAATGCCAATACAGTCAATATTCAAAGTACCCAAGACAACACGGCAACATTGGTTAATATAGGTGCAGGCAACAACATTATTAACGTCGGCAATACCAACAACCAAGTTAACGAGATTAATGGATTGCTAGAGATTCGCGGTGGGACTGGTACTGATACCCTCAACATCAACGATACAGGCGACACCACTACCAACGCAGGTATCATAGACAGCAAACGCATCACAGGTTTGGGCATGGGGTCAACCGACCAAACAGCCAGCAATTTAGAACGGGGTATTGTCTACAGTGGCTTGGAGGGCGTACAGATCAACTTAGGCAATAGTGATGATGAATTCACCGTTAATGCTATTGATACTGAGACAACCATCAACACTGGTGCAGGGGATGACAGTATTACAGTAGGAAATGAACTACCACGAATTGCCGCACGGCTACTGGTGCAAGGGGGATTAGGAGCAGATACTTTAGTAGTCAACTCCAACATTGCCAGCGATTTAACCCTCAACCGTGGAGTCCTAACCGGATCAGATGTACCCGGCCGCATTGACTTTGAAGAAATTGCTGCTCTGACTATTACCCAAAGTGAAAGTAATGACCAATTCACCCTCCTGGATACCACAACACCACTCACCTTAAATACAGGTGGAGGCAGTGACCAAGTAACAGTTGTCAATACTACTGCGGCGGTAAATCTTAAGCTTGGTGATGGCGATGATCAAGTAACAGTCCTCAATGCCAATACTGCACTTGCAATTAATGGTGAAGGAAGCGGTGTTGACAGGCTGATTATAGATCGCTCTAGCCAAACTGCGGCAGCGATTGGCGGACTGCTCAGGGATGATACACAAGCTAACACAGGTGTCATTGAAAACTTAACACTTGGTGATGTCAGCTTCAGTGCCATTGAGCAAGTAGAAATGAAACTTGGCACAGGTAACGATGACCTCACCATTGACACCACCTTAACCAACACAATAGTTACAGTCAAAGGTGGTGACGGCGATGATGCCATTACTGTCCGCAGTATTGGTAGTCCTGAAACCAACATCTTCGGTGAACTTGGTGTCGATACAGTCACCGTGATTATCGATGGTGTACCCACAGACAACCAGTTTACGAGTCTCAAGTTAGATGTTGAGACTCTGGTTGTAGATAATAGCAGTAACACCAGTCAATCAGTAGATTGGACACTGAGAAATGGGGAAATCCTGGAAGCTAAACTAACTTCTAGTACATCACCGATTTCCGTCATTAATACCGAGGGTGCAGAACTGACCCGAATTATCGGTGGAACTCAGGCTGACACCTTAAATGTTGTGAGTGAAACGGCTAATAATATTGAAGGATTAATTGATGGCGATCGCGTCGAGTTAAAATCTGGCTTAAATGTCCTCCAACCAGCTGATTTTGAAACCTTCCGCAACTATGACGCTGTAATTGATTTCGACAAATTGCAAGGTGCTGTTACTAGCTATACAGAAGAAGGCTTCCAACTTGCGAGTACCCGCACATTTACATTTCCTTTTGGCCCGATTACAATTCCTGTGCCAATTCAGCGTGACGATACCATCAGTCCAGCAGCCAAGGCGGAAACCACTAACGATAGATTCACTTTGACATCGGCCACAGGTGGCAGTTTCGCACTTTACTCTTTATCTCTGGCAGCACCCACAACCCAGTCTGTCACCTTCACTGGTACAACTATGAATGGGGCAACAGTCACACAGGTAGTTTCAGTAGAAGGTAATGCTGGTTTTCAGACCTTCAATTTCCCCACCAGTTTTGGGGTCTTGAAGTCTCTATCCTGGCAACCGGGTACAACCTTAATAGACAACATCGTTGCTAGAGAACAGTTCGCCAATATTACCCCAACCACTACCACCACATCCATACCCACCTTAAATCTGAGTGGCGATATTCTGTTCGATACAGATAATCTACTAATCTATGTTGACTCAGACGAGAATGGTACCTATGAGCGAGTTATCCGTAACAATGACTCCATTGATGGCATGAGATTGCTGACATCTGTAGTTAATAGTAATATTGCTCAATTCCGCTTCGGAGGTAACATCAACTTTGCTGACAATACCTCCGTTATTGGTAATAGCATCGTCTCAGGTTTTGGTAGCCGTGGACTCTCCTTACTGGCTGGTAATGATGTCAACGTTGGTGCTGGTGTCACCTTCAACTTCTCAGCTAATGGCACCATTGGTGGAGTTGGTGGTGGTAATGGTGCCGGTGCAGGAGGTCAAGGAGGAGATGGATTATTCACACGTGGTCTGCCTGGTTGGAACACCAGTGGTTTTACAACAGGCGGTGGTGGTGGTGCAGGAAATAAGAATAGGACAAACGGTGCTAATGGTACTACCTATCCAGGCACAGGTAGCGGTGGTGGTGGCGGCGGCGGCGGCCACACTAACGAGGGGCGAGGTAGCACTGGTAATTTAGGTGTAGCGGGTTCTAATGGTGGTACTGGTAGCGCATCCTTTGGTGGTTTTGGCAATGTTGGAGGTACTGGTATCAACGGTGGCGTTGCTGGTACTCGTGGTGGACAGGGGCAAATTGGTAGCCCTGGTAGTGGAGGTACTGGTGGTGCTGGTGGTGACTATAATAATTTCCAACCCTCCGGTCAATGGCCTGGCAGAGGTGGAGAAGGTGGCGATACTGGAGATAGAGGTTTCGATGGTGACAATGGTACCAACGGTCTAGATGGTCTGTTTCTGTTAGCTCAAAATGGCGGCAACGGTGGCAATGCTGGCAATGGTAGCAATACTGGTAGTGGTTTAAGCATCTCTGGCGGCGGCGGCGGCGGTAGCGGTGGCGGCGGTGCTTCTGGATATGGTGGCACTGGCGGCGGCGGTGGCGGTGGCGGCGGTGGCGGCGGTGGCGGCGGTGGCAATGATGGTGGTAATACAATATTCGGTTCCGGTGGTGCTGGTGGCGGCGGCGGTGGACGCGGCGGTGATGGTGGCTATGGTGGTGATGGTGGTGATGGTGGCAATGGCGGCTTAGGCGGCGGCGGCGGTGGTGCCTTTGAAATTCTGGCTTTAGGTCGGATTACTTCTAGTAGTAATAACTTTGAGGCTAGAGGTGGGGACGGCACAGATGGACAGAATGGGCAACCAGGTCAGTCTGGAGAGGCAGGCCAAAGTGGTTACAGTGGGCAGAATGGTGGTAGGGGCGGCGGTTCCCTAAGTGGCGGTGGCGGCGGTAATGGGGGCCGTGGCGGCAATGGTGGCCGTGGTGGTGTTGGTGGCCGTGGCGGTAATGGTGGTGAAGGAGGCGGCGGTGCCGGTGGTACTGTTAAGTTCTACGCTACAACCCTAAATACCAGTGGTGCAGCTATCAACACCACTGGTGGTACGGGTTCTCAAATTGCGGGTAATGGACGGCTGATCATTGGTAGCAATACCTATACAGGTAGTCTACCAGGAACAAGAACAGCAACGACCACATCCTTCTTTACAGGTCAGCGTGCAGACAATCCCTTCATCTCCGATTTCTTCACTACTGATAAACAAATTACACCTTTCATTGCTGGTTTAACTGGAGGTGCAAACACCTACGGTTTATTAGCAGGAATTGATGGCAGAAACTTAGGTATCAACACCTCAGCCAATCCTGATGCCTTAGTAGCGGTGTATCGATTAGATTTAGGGCCATCAGGCTTTAATCAGAATTACGGTACCTTCGACATCAACGGGACACAAAATGCCGACTTCGATATGTTGTTGTTCGTTAACCTGACAGATTCTGTCTTGACAAATCCCACACTCGGTATCTTGCCCACAACCTTGACCTCAAACTTTACTCAAAGTTTGCTCACAGCTGGTTTCCGCACCGACACTACATTTGGTGGGTCAGGGCAAGCACAGGTTTTGACAGCACTGAATCCGGGTGCAGTTTGGGCAACCCTAATACCCGGAGACGGAGTCAAGGTCAATGCAGCAATTAGTGGTTCAACTACATCAATTTCCAATACCACCCTCATTGATGGACAAATAGCCTACATCCGAGCTGCACGCCCAGATTTGACGGTGATACCAAACCTCACAGGACTACAATCAATCACAGTCAGCCCAGATGGTCAACAGGTGTACGGAGTCAACCCCACACAAAACGCCTTAGTAGCTGTGAATGCGAATGACCTGACTCAGCGTCAGTTATTCAAAGACGGATTAGAAGGGGTTAATGGATTAGCGGGTGCTACCGACCTGACCATCAGTCGTGACGGTAATCATGTTTACGTAACCAGTCCAGGTGACAGAATCTTGTCAGTCTTCCAGAGAAATTCCACTAACGGCAATCTCAGCCTAGTTCAAGCAATAGCAACTAGCGGGCGAAGTTTGGAATCAGTGGCAATCAGTAACGATGGCAACCGCGTTTATGCGGCGGGAACAAACGGTATCCTGGCATTTAACCGCAACACCACTACTGGAGGTTTGACAACTGCTCAGACATCATTAAGTCTAGGTGGTGTTAGTAACTTCAGCAATATAGCAGTTAGCAACAATGGTTCAGTACTATATGCCGTTAGTCGCAACAGTGACAGCTTATTAATTGTCAACGCCAGCAATCTTAGCGTCATCCAAAACATATCGGGAGCTGCCAATGGATTAGATGGGGCTAAAGGTCTAGCCATCAGTTCAGACGATCGCTTTGTCTATGTTACAGGTCAAGACGGCAACACTTTGTCAGTCTTCCAACGCGACACCACCGCTCAAACCCTCACCCTTGTGCAGACATTCCAAAATGGGATCAATGGTGTACGTGGTCTCCTCGGTGCGAGTGATGTGACTGTAACACCAGATGGCAGGTACGTCATGGTCAGTGGTACTGACAGCAATGCAGTGGCAGTGTTCGAGCAGGACACAAGTAACGGTAAATTACAATTCGTGCAACTGTTGCGGAATAACGTCGGTAGTGCAGCCGGATTACAGACACCTACAACCATAGCCACCAACGCCAGTGGTACTAAAACCTTCGTCAGTAGCTTAGGAATTACAGGCAGCAGTGGAGGACTGGCAGTCTTTGATACTAATACACTGCTGCCAGAACCAACAACCATCCTCACTACATTCGATAACATCGAAGCCTTAGGGGTAAGTACAGCCAGTGGTGAAGACATTATCACCTTACGCCAAGCCCCATCTCCAGAAGTAGTAACAACCACAATCAATACTGGAGACGGAGATGATAGCGTCATCTTACAAGCTTTAAGCTCTGCCACGGTAGTTAACTTAGGCATAGGCAATGACACAGCACAACTCCGTGCCGACACTCCTAGCTCTAACCTGATTGTCCGGGGTGAGAGTGGCGACGATTCGATCAACATCGAACGGGTAGGAACTTCTAGCCGCACCGAAGTCTTTGGTGGTGATGGACGTGACACAGTACGCGTTTCTGGAGCGAATCTGCCCACCTCCGCTACTACCATCGCCCACGGAGACGACCCCAATAACTTACCCCAAACCCAAGGTGACAGGCTGATCTTTGATCCCCAAAACCCCACCCCCAATACCCCCAACTACACACCAGCCCCACCAACCCCAGGTGCTGGCAATGTCAACGTCAATGGTAGGGGTGTACTCCAGTACGATACTTTTGAGGGGAATGTCATTGTTATTGCTGCACCCATCATCACCTTTAGCGGTCAGCCTTACCAAATCAACGAAGGTCAGTCTGTTACCCTCCGAGCCAACGTCACCCCACTAGGACAAGGAAACACACTCTCAGGGCCAGTCATCTGGGATATTAATGGTGACGGCAGTTTTGGAGAGATTAGTGGCGCAACTTTGACACTCAGTTGGGCGCAACTAGTAGATTTAGGATTAGCAGATAACGGTACATACCAAATCGGTGTCCGAGCCACTAACACTGATGGTTTCTCTAGTGACGCGTTTACTAACCTGACAATCAACAACACACCACCAAGCATCCAAGTGAATGGTGTTAATGAAGTAGCAGTTGGCTCACCATACACAATTAACTTCTCTGCCACCGACCCTGGTAACGACCGCGTGTTTGAATGGCGCATTGATTGGGGCGATGGCACACCCGTCGAAATCTTTGGTAGTAACACCACATCAGCCACCCATATCTACACCAATCCTGGGAAAACGCAAATTGTAGTTGGTGCAGTGGATGAAGACTCCGCACCCAATGCCACCTTTGCCGCGCCGAAGACGATCAGCATCACAGTTTCAGCCAATCAAGTTAATGCTGGCGGCCCCTATACCATTGTTGAAGGTGAGGCACTCACACTGAATGCGATCGCGATCGGTACACCCACAACTTATCTCTGGGATATTAATGGTGATGGGATCTTTACAGATGCGACAGGTCAAAATCCCACTCTGTCATGGACACAACTACAGCAATTAGCAGCCAATCCCATCCAAAATAACGGCACTTACAATGTCCGCGTGTTAGTCAACTACGGCACAGACCAGCAAGTCACATCGAACCTTGTCACTCTCCGGGTGATTAACACAGCCCCCACAGCCAGCTTAGTTAATAGTGGTGCAGTCAATGAAGGTAGCACTACCACAGTCTCCTTCATCGACCAATTTGATCCATCCCTCAGTGATACAACAGCTGGTTTCTCCTACAGCTACGACTTCAACAATGATGGTCAGTTTGAGATCATCAACAGTCGTTCTAGTTCTGTGGTAGTTCCTGACCAATTCCTCAGTGAAAACGGGATTCGCACTATCCGGGGTGTAATTCAGGATCAGGATGGCGATGCAACGGAATTGTTTACTGAAGTCACAGTATTGGAAGTCTCACCGACATTAATAGTCAGTGGTGCAGATACGGCAGTAGAGGGAGCATCATACACCCTGAATTTAAGTGCTATTGACCCTGGTAATGACACAGTTAGTCAATGGATTGTCGATTGGAATGATGGCACAGTCGAAACTTTTGCTGGGGCCAGCCAATCTCTAACACACCGATTTACTGACAACGGTACACGGGTGATTTTAGTCACGGCCATTGATGAGGATGGAAGTTATACAGCAACCAAGACGGTGACAGTGAGCAATGCTGCACCACAACTGCAAAACTTGTCAGCGACAACCGCCGTTGAAGGTGGTATTAGCCGCTTGACTGGCAGGATTGTTGACCTTGGTATTCAAGATAGTTTCGTTCTCATGGTGGATTGGGGTGATGGCTCATCCGAGACATTTAATTTGGCGGCCGGTACTACTGATTTTGATCTGTCCCATCAGTATGGAGATAATCAAGATTACGTCATTACTGCCATAGCGACTGACAAAGATGGTGCTAGTAATACCGCCACGACTGTAGCGAGGATCAATAATGCTGCACCAGCGATCGCAGGTCTGGTATTGGCTAACCCAACTGTACCAGAAAGTGGATTAGTCGTAGTCTCTGGCAGAATTACAGATGCAGGAATTGGAGATACCCACACTGTAGTGATTGATTGGGGTGATGGTTTCACTTCTGCTGCTACAGTTGATGCCAGCACCCGGACATTCACAGCATCCCGTCGCTACGTAGATGATAACCCCACTGGCACAGCTGTTGATGACTACACTATTACGGCTACCGTAACTGACGATGATGGTGACAGTGCTACTGCTAGCACGATTGTGACTGTGACTAATGTTGCCCCAGTAATTACTTCATTCCAACGCACTGAGACAAAAGTCAATCGCAGCAACTTGGTGACTATTACAGGTGAATTCAATGATTTAGGACTATCAGATACCCACATTGTGGCGATCGATTGGGGTAACGGTACAACCTCCAACGCGTTAGTTGATGGGGCTACAGGCACATTCACAGCTACCTATGAATACAAAGTTATTAGTGGGGATGGTAGCCGTAACCCTCTAATTGGTACTAGCGGTAATGACCGAATTTTCGGTGGTCTTAGTGCTAAAACCATCACTGGTGGTGCTGGTAATGATGAGTTCATTTATACAAACATTCGAGAAGTGGGTCATCGCATTTCTGACTTTACAGTGGGTAGTGACAAAATCAACTTGAGCCAATTACTTGATAGCTTGGTAACTGGCGGTTATCAGGGTACAGATGCTATTGCTGATGGTTACGTGCGGCTAGTACAAGGCCCCACTACTAACAGCACCATTATCCAAATTGACCGTGATGGTAAATTGGGTTCGGCAATTTTCAGTTCATTCTTAGTCATTGATAATGTTGGTTTGGAGGCTATGAATAATCCCGATAATTTCATTTATGACGATGTGGATAACTACATTGTGACTATCACCGTTACTGATGATGACGGCGGTAGTGATACTACTAGCAATACTGTTAGTAAACGCATTTAATCATTTTGGTTTGGTTACTCTACCAAAATCTGATTGATTGTGTTTACATGAGAAATGGGCTAATAGTTTAGCCCACTGAGTGACTAACGAAAACAAGACTCTATGTTAGTGTTCTCAATACCAAACTCATTATTCGTATGATCCAACATTTTCATGATTGATCACGCGAATAGTGAAACTCAAATTCCAGATCAAACTAGATGGAATAGTCTTCGTTTTGTGAATTCAAAAACTTTTCAAGCACTAAAATAATCTATGTTTCTTTCTTACAAAAATTCAATTTTTACCGCAGGTATAGCTAGTTTATTGAGTCTTGGTAATTGGATGCTGGCTAGTCCTAGCTATGCTATCACTCTTGATTTGACTACTTGGGATAAAATTGGTGATGTTCAACTAATAACATCAGATCAAGCTCAGGCTAGTTCGGGTACTATTGATACAGTTTTTACTAGTGGTGGTAATGGCTCTCTAGAAGATTTCTTGGGTATTGATGCTGGTAGTCTCAATAGCCTTGCTCCAGAGTCTTTGTTTGGTGCTACCCAAGGTTCTGCAATCAAGACCTTGCTGACCAATGTACAAGTTGGTGATACTTTCAGTTTTAACTGGAATCTTCAACCCGGAAGTGATAGTGTTGACAAAGCTTTTGTAACAATTAATAATCAAATTTTTTCTCTCGATGGAGATCCTCTATTTAATTATTCCTTTTTAGCTGCTGGTAATTACATCGTTGGTATTGGTATTGTCGATATAGATGATGCTGCTGGAGAATCGCAATTGATAGTTCGTACTGCTAAATTACAAGCAGTTCCCGAACCATTAACTATTCTGGGCGTATTTACAGGGATAAGTTGTGGTTTGGTGATGCGATTTCGGTTTAGTAAAAAATAGACTGGACTGGGAAATAAAAAGGTTGGTGGCGGTTAAAAAGTAAAAGAGATAATAGAATGCTTTGGTGCAATTTTAACGTAAGTCTCCAATGGAGACTCACGTAATTTTAAGTTTCCTGTTTGTCATGATTGCAAACAGAAGCACAAAAGTGTTACCACAGAACAGCGAAAATAGTTTTTGTTTGAATAAGACTGTCTATTTCTGACTATATCTTAACGAACACAAGCTCCAATGCCTATGCGATCGCACAGTATGGAGATTCCTAGAGAAACCATCAAAAGTAAATTGCAGCTAATTAATTTGATTACTAAGATTTCAGAGAGATTAAAATTTAATCCTCCAAAAAACTGAGTGCCTAGTTGTAAACAAATCAAACTGAGAATGCCATTAGTACAAAAAATTCCTAGACTATACTGAGATAGGAGTTTTATAGTTATTCTGATCGGTAAAGGTATTTGACTTTCTTCAACAGAACTAAAGCATACAAATATAACTATTGCACTCAATATACAAGAGAACATTGCATACTCGAAAGGAATAATCTTGCCATCAGTAATTGTTAGTAAATAATTATATTCTGCGATCATAATTAGGCTAGTAGACAACAGCAAAACTATTTTCAATATTAAAGATATATGTTTAGATAATGTTATAATTTTTAACCAGTTTTTATAAAAGTAAGACCCTAATACCATATATACAAACCAGTAAACAAAAAAAGGACGAGCGGCACTCCGCAAAAATATAATTATATCTGTGCCCAACACTCCTAAGTTAGATACATATATCAAGCTTATAGCAATAAGTTGCAATAGTAATATTATAAAAAAAATTTTGTTTTTGCCTAAATAACGATTAAAAATAATAAATATTGGCAGAAATTGTAACATCACCAGAAGGTAATAATAACCCGGAAATATTTTACCTTGTAAAACCAGTATAATCAGAGATTCAGTTTGATTTCCTTTACCTAAGAATCTCAAGAATATTGCTAAACTACCCCAAAATAATGTGGGGATGAGCAGACGAATGAAGCGTTTTTTAAATAGGCTGGAGAAAGATACAGTAGAGCTTTTTTCTAAGCTACGTGTTAGTAGGAAAAAAGAAATAGTGAACAATACTGGTACACAAAATCTTAAAGGTGCGAATAGTATATCCATCCAGTAAGAAGCTGATGGATAAGCAGACTCAGGAACAAAAATACTGTGATAAGAAACAACAGCAATGATACTTATTGCCTTTAAAAGATCAAGAGAAAAAAGTCTGTCTATTTTTTGAGCAGAATCTTGTGACACAGATGAATCCTTTCGCCTTTAGTATAAATTTAGGGAATTTTATAGTAAAACTTTGCTATTTGACGGGCGTTTTCTTCCCACATTCGATTACCAGTAACGGATGCCCAGTAAGCAAAACTACGTAATGCAGACTTTCTATCTATACCTTTTACTTTGTCAGAACGCCCCTTTTCCTGTCCCCCAGTACGGGTATTGCCCTCAGTGCTAATTTCCCCAGAAGGCAACATTCTTGTCTGCTGCCATACCAAGGATTTATCAATCATTGCTACAACTTTGGGCGTTATTGAATCATTGGGAAAGTACGTCACCCATCGGGAAGCATAAACTACCCCTACCATCTGATAACTACTATCATGACCACCTTTTTCCGGGTTAACCCCATCTAGACGTTGCAGAGATAAACCATCTTCAATAGACTTCCGAGCATATTTCATCAGTTCTTCATCAGCAGTCACTTTACCTGTCAATCCTAAAGCTGCTGCCACCAAGTATCGACGATGCGTGTAAGGTTTGTTGTGTCTGATGCCTTTTTTCCAGACATTTGGCGAAATCATCCATCGGGCGGCACGATGCAGCAAAGGTTTATATTTGGCTACTTGGTGAGCATACTTTTCCGAATCCGGAGATTGTTGTATGACTAAAAGAGTACGAGCAACAGCTTGTACAAAGAAAGATGTACTATGAAAGCGATCGCCTGTCATAAAGAAACTCCCATCATCAACTTGATGGGCAAATCCCCAGTCAAACATCTTAAACCCCGCTGTAATAGCTTGTGGATCATTCTTGATCAACCCGCCAATAATTAAGTCTTCCCCAGAACGCTGTTCCTCAATGTACCAATGTCTTGCTTGATTATGTAACCAACGCACATTTATACCGTTAGCACCATTAGGCATCATGGATTTATGCCAGCTTGACAAACGTCGATAGAGAATATTGGCAATTAAATCGGTGGATTCATGCTCAAAATCTGTTTTTTGGGATAATTGCAACCAAGATTTGTCACTTTGCTTTGTGTTTAATTTTACTTCAACCTGTCTATTAGGATAATTGCTATTTTCTTGAGCAAAAACCATGCTAGTTTTAGTCATGGACAGCAATAACACAACTAAGCAACCTGCTAAATATTGCCTTTTCACCGTTTCATTTACTCCATTTTTCCTTGCCTTGCTAATTGAAATCCTGTTGAATCCAAAAGCAAGATAAAAGCTCCTGGTAAGCTCAACAACCAGCTTAAGGCTGTAATTGTGAGGGATAATAGCAGAGCCTGTTCTGTAGTTAAGCCAATACGATTGAACAGGTAAACCCATAAACCCTCTTTGAGACCCAGCCCTCCTAAAGATATGGGCAGCAAAGTAACTACTACGATGATGGGAATAAATACTAAAAGCTGTAAATAAGAAATAGGTATTTCTAACTGTTGCGCCACAAGATAGTGATAATAAACTATAGCCAATTGGAGTAACATCGATAATCCCATTGATATAACCAGATATCTACGATGCTGGGCGAATTTTCGCAACAGAATTTGAATTTTAGCAAAGCGAGCAGCTATCTTACCAAGGCGAAACTTTTCTAACCAAGGTTCAGCTAACATTAATAGTTTTGGGCTTGATATGAGTAAAACTGCTCCCACTAAAGCACCTACACAGGTAAGAAATAGCAAAATAATATCCCAGCTTCCTATTAATCTAAAAGCAGGAGTTAGACCCATTAAGGCCAAAGCAGATAAAGCTGCAAGTCCTGTAAATCTTTCTAAAAATACAGATACAATTGCAACTTCTGAATCATGCGTTACTTGAGAAACCCTATAAACCAATACGGTTCAGTTAAGGCGCAAAGTTGTGTAAATTAAGGGTTGTAATCAAGACTGAAAGTAAACTGTAGTGCATCTCAAAGATTTTTCCCTGTTGTCTCCAATGATACAAAGCGATGATTTGCTA
>Ga0209172_10001015_pt1 | contig 66828 bp, 53 predicted proteins | sample LarsenN4metaG_FD_184113 | JGI IMG/M metagenome (GOLD analysis project Ga0209172, IMG submission 184113) | Hot spring sediment bacterial and archeal communities from British Columbia, Canada, to study Microbial Dark Matter (Phase II) - Larsen... ...
GCTTTCTCCCTTACATCGGTCCGAGTAGTCGCCGGGCTGATATATACTCCCGCCGCCGCCGATGGACGCCAATCGGTTCGCGGTGTGGCTCGCGCTCGTCTTCCTCGTCGCGAGGGGGCCGTCATCGGAGGCCGTGGCTCAGACCACGAGCGGCGGCCCGTCGCCGCTCGTGGGGACCTGGCGGCTCGTCTCGGTGGAGCGCGCCGACGGGAACCAGCCGCTTGCGCCGGTCCCTAACCCCTCCGGGATTCTGATTCAGGACGCCGCCGGCCACGCGATCGAGATCATCACCCAGTCGGGACGACCCGCGTCGCTCAATCCCGCCGAACAATTGACGACGTACCACGCGTTCTGGGGCACGTTCACCGTCGATGCGGCGCGATCGACGGCGACCTATCTTCTCGCGGGCGACCTCAATCCGGGGCGCAAGGACCAGCGGCTGGTCCGCACCTTCGCGCGGACGGAGGCGCAGCTCGTGTTGACCGAGACCGGCGGCGATGGCCGGACGGCGATGCGCACGACGTGGCAGCGGATTCCCGAGCTCGAAGCGCTGCCGGAGTACCAAGAGGCGATCGTCGGGTTCTGGCAGTGGACGGGCGCCGGGCTGTTCAACGCGAGCGGCACGAACGTGCGCGAGGCGTCGCGCGATCCGAGCGTGATCGTGTACACGCCGACCGGCCACATGGCGGTGCTGTATCTGCCGCCGCCCGGGCGGAAGCCGTTTGCGGCGGCCGCGCCGACGGTCGAGGAGGCCCGCGCGGCGCTCCAGGGTTCGGTGTCGTACTTCGGCACCTACATCGTGCAGCCGAAGAGCCGGGCCGTGTTCCACTACCAGCTCGGCGCCGTCAACCCGGCGGCGGTCGGCGGCTCGTTCATGCGGAACTTCGAGATGGAAGGCGCGCGGGTGACGCTGCTGTTCCCGCCCACCATGCTGAACGGCGAGCAGGTGCGCAACACGCTGACGCTGAAGCGGCTGAGCGGCCTTGCCGAAATGTGGCCTACATGGAGGAACCAACAATGACGACGTCGATTGTCACGCGGCTCGCCGCGTTCACCGTGCTTGCCGCCGCGCTCGCGACCGGCGGCCTCTTTGCGCAGACGCGCGAGAAGGGTCCGTTCTGGCCGTCGCCGCACGGTCCGAAGGACCAGGCGGGCAACACGAACTACATCACGCCCGAGAAGATCATGAAGGCGCTGCGGATCCCGAAGACGGGGCAGACCTACGAGCTCGGACACATCTACGAGCCCGGCATGCCGCAGTACGGCAATCGTCCCTTCTATCTGATCACGCATCTGGCGCCCGCCCCGGTCAAGGAGGGCGCGGGCTTCGCCCAGCAGGAGTATTTCACCGGCTACATCGGGCAGATGGGCACGCAGTACGACGGCTTCGGCCACCAGGGGCGCGTGATGCGCATGGCCGACGGCACGCTCAAGAACGTCTACTACAACGGCTTCACGCAGGAGGAGCTGACCGGCCGGAACCGCGGGCAGGGCGGCCTCGAGGCGCTCGGCGTCGAGCACCTCAAGCCGATCATCACACGCGGCATTCTCATCGACATCGCCGGCTTCAAGGGGGTCGCGACGCTCGACAGCCGCTACGAGGTGACGATGGCCGACGTGCGCGGCGCGCTGGCCAAGCAGGGGATCAGTGAGAACAGCATCGAGCCGGGCGACGCGATTCTCTTCAACTACGGCTGGGCCGTGCACTGGAACAACGGGCCGAAGTACAACGACAGCCGCTTCTTCGTCGGCGAGAACCAGGGCTCGCCCGGCATCGGCGTCGAGGTCTCGAAGTGGGCGGTCGAGAAGAAGGCGTCGATGGTCGGCGCCGACAGTTGCTGCGTCACGATTCAGCCGCCCACGCGCCCCGAGCTCGGGAACGTGCATCACGAGCTGCTCTTCGGCGGCGTCGGGATGCTCGAGAACATGGACCTGCGCGAGCTGGCGCGCGACCGCGTGTACGAGTTCCTCTACATCAACCTCGTCGAGCGCATCAAGGGCGCGACCGGCTCGCCGGTGCGCCCGATTGCCATCAGGTGAGCGTCGTTAACGCTTCGTGGTCTCGACTTCTCGCTTGGTTTGGGTTCGCCGTGCTCGGACCGCGGCGAACCTTCGAGGAGGAAAGGTCATGAACCGACGCGTGGTGCTTTGGGCATGTGTCGCGGTGGGTTGTCCACCGGCCGCCAGCGCTCAGGACGTCTTGGTAATCCGTTCGTGACCGTCGTGTATCAAAACCTGCCCGGGGTGCAGCGGCTCGCCGAGCTCGCCGTGCCGACGGCCGAGATCGCGCGGTCGCTCGGCCGTCCGCTGGCGGGCAACGCGCGCACGGCGACCGTGCCGCTGGTCGTGCCGCAGTCGGAGTTCGAGGATCGCATCACCCGGCTCGACATGCGTGTCTCGAAGATCGTACGTGCGGGGCGGCGGGTGCGGGTGCAGGGAAATCTCGATATCTACAACGTGCTGAACTCGAGCTCGATCCTCACGCTGACCAGCGCGTACGGCCCGCGGTGGCTCGTGCCGACGGCAATCATCGAGCCGCGCATCCTGCAGTTCAGCGCCGACGTGAGCTTCTGAGCCGCGCGATTTTTCCCAGCGTGAAAGGCGCTGTCCGGACCCGCGTCGGCGCCCGGCCCGCGGTATACTGCCGATTCACATGAAAGCCGGAGCTACGTTCGTTGCCGTCGCGGTGACGGTGTGCCTGATCGCGGTCTCATCGGCCGTCACTGCATCCGCGCAGGCCGCCCAGGGCACCACGCTGACGTCGGAGAACCATTTCAAGAACATCCAGATCCTCAAGGGACTCAACGTCGACACGTTCTTCGACGTCATGGGGATGTTTGCCGCGTCGATGGGCGGCGACTGCACGTACTGTCACTCCAAGGATGCCGTCTTCAACCGCGATGCCTTCGCGGTCGCCACCCCGAGACTGCAGCGTGCGCGGCAGATGATCGTGATGATGCAGACGCTGAACAAGAACTACTTCGGCGGGCAGCCGCGGGTGAACTGCTTCACATGCCACCGCGGCGCGTACACGCCCGAAACGGCGCCGCGTCTCGCCTTGCAGTACGGAACGCCCGACGAAGATCCCAACGTGATGTCGATCGTGCCCGATACCCGTCTGTCGGTCGATCAGGTGTTCAACAAGTACTTGGACGCGATCGGTGGGGCGCCGCGCGTCGCGAAGATCACCAGCTTTGCGGGCAAGGGCACCTACTCGGGATTCGATACCGGATTCGACGAATTTCCGGTGGAGGTCTTTGCGAGGGCGCCGAACCAGCGCGCAACCGTCGCGCGGCTGTCGACCGGCCAGAGCGTCAAGGTCTTCGACGGCCGGAACGGCTGGCTCGCAGGGCCCGACAGCCCTGCGCCCCTCGTCACCCTCACCGAGGGGAATCTGGAGCTCGCCCGCATCGAAGCCATGGTGGCGTTCCCCGCAGGAATCAAGCAGTTCTTCAGCGAGTGGCAGGTCGGCAGTTCCGCGATCGACGGCAAGTTTGTCTCGATCGTGCAGGGCCGGAATGCGGGGCAGCCGCCGGTGAATCTCTACTTCGACGACGACGGGCTGCTCGTCCGGCTCGTGCGCTGGAACGTGACGCCGTTCGGACCGGTCCCGACACAGATCGACTACGCCGACTACCGTGAGGTCGCCGGCGTGAAGGTCCCATTCACCTGGACGACCAGCCAGACCTACATGCAGTCGACCATCAAGCTCACCGAGGTGCAGGCCAATGTCGCGATCGACGCGGCGCGGTTTGCGCGGCCGGCTCCGGCTCGGCGCTGATGTATATTTCCCCGAGTTGACCGGTATGAATCGAACGGTAGTGGTGTGGGGGCTCCTCCTGACGGCGCTCCTCGTGGTCTGGGGTGTGCCGGCGGGGGCGCAGGTCGACATCGCCGGCCTGTGGCGTCCGCTGCCGCGCAACCAGGATGGCAGCGGTCTGACGGGCGACATGGCGGGCGTGCCCGTCAGCCCCGAGGGGCGGTGGCGGACACAGAGCTGGTCGCCCGACAACTTCGACGTCGCCGAGTGGGTCTGCCGGCCGCATGCCTGGGACTACTCGCTCGAAGGACCGCTCTCGCCTGTCCGGTTCTGGCCGGAGATCGATCAGCCCACGCAGAAGCTCATCGCGTACCACGGCCACATCAACATGATGGAGCAGGAGACGAGCATCTGGATGGACGGGCGTTCGCGTCCGCCGGCGAACGCGCCGCACACCTGGAGCGGCTTCTCGACGGGCGAATGGGAGGGCGACACGCTCGTTGTCACGACGACGCACCTCAAGGAGGCCTACATTCGGCGGTGGGGGTTGATGCGGAGCGATCAGTCGGTCGTCCGCACTCGCTGGCGCCGTATCGGCAACTATCTCCAGGCGACGTCGATTCTGTACGACCCGGTGTACCTGTCCGAACCCTACGTCCGGACGACGATGATGTGGGTGTTCGACTCCGCCATGCCGATGAACCCGTACCCGTGCGAGGAAGCAACCGAGACCGCCGTGCCGCGCGGCTCCGTCCCGCATTTCCTGCCCGGGCGCAGCCCGCTGCCCGGCCTGAATCCGGAGGTCACGGATCGCTTCGGCACGCCCTATGAGCCGAGGCTCGGCGGCCCCGAGACGATGTACCCGGAGTACATCGCGAAGATGAAGACGTTCCCTCGTCCGAAGAAGGTGGAGGCTGCAGAGCCATGAGCCGACAGACCCGATCGGCGGCGATCTGGACGTGCGTGCTGGCGGGCATCGGTCTGTTCGCGCTGGCCGACATCGCGCACACCCAGGCCACGCAGCCGGCCTGGATGTGGTCACCGAGACTGACGGGCCCGGCGCCGGGCGAGGTGCAGGTGCTGCCGGTGCAGGGCAACGTCCATGTCATCATCGGCGCCGGCGCGAACATCACAGTCCAGGCGGGTCCGGATGGGATGCTGGTGGTCGACACCGGACTCGCCGCCATGAGCGAGAAGGTGCTGGCCGCCCTGAGGACGATCTCGACCCGGCCGCTGCGGTACATCGTCAATACGACCGAGTTCGCGGATCACGTGGGCGGCAACGCGCCGATTGCCGACACGGGCGAGATCATTCCCTTCCGCGAACCGAACTACACGGCCGGCCCGCAAGGCGCGCTCGACACGACCAAGGCATCGGTGATTTCGTACTACACGCTCTTCCACCGGCTCGCCGGGCCGACCGGCGGCACGCCGAAGATTCCCGAGCTCGGGTGGCCGGACAACACGTTCTCCATCAGCCAGAAACGGCTCTACTTCAACGACGAGGCGGTGGTCATCACCCACCTGCCGTCGAATACCGACGGCAACAGCATCGTCTTCTTCCGGAAGTCGGACGTCGTGAGCGTCGGCGATCTGATCGATCTGACGACGTATCCGGTGATCGACATCGCGGCGGGCGGCAGCCTCAGCGCGTTCGTCGAGTCGCTGAATGCCTTGATCGACGTCACCGTGCCGGCGAGAAATGCGGCTGGCGGAACGATGGTCATCCCGGGACACGGCCGCGTCGCCGACCACGCCGAGGTCGTGTACTACCGCGACATGATGACGATCATTCGCGACCGCATCCAGGACATGATCAAGAAGGGGATGACGCTGGACCAGATCAAAGCGGCGCGGCCCACGCGCGATTGGGATCGCCGCTACGGCAAGGACACCGGCCCCTGGACCACGAGCATGTTCGTGGAGGCGGCGTATCAGAGCTTGAGAAAAGGTTCGTAGGGTGGAAAGGAGCACTCCCATGAGTCGCTGGATGCTGTTGGCCGTCGCGTGTCTCGCTCTGCCGATTGGAGCCGGCCAGGTGTTTGCGCATCACTCGTTCGCGTCGACCTACGATTCGAGCAAGAAGATCGAGATCGAGGGTGTCGTCAAGGAGTTCCTCTGGCGGAATCCTCACTCGTTCATGCGCATCGACGTCACCGACAAGGACGGCGCGGTCAAGACCTGGACGCTCGAGTGGGGGTCGACCAACGATCTCACCCAGGCCAAGATCACGAGAACGACGCTGCGCCCCGGCGATCGCCTGGTCGTCGTCGGTGAGGCGCCGCGCGACGAGTCGTCGCTGCGATTGCTCATTTCGTCTGTGAGGCGGCCGAGCGACGGATTCGAGTGGCGGGGCAGGGTCGAGTAATCGTGCAGCGGTGCTGGCTCCTGCTGGTCGCGCTCGTCGTCGGTACGCTGTCCGCTGATACCCATGCCCAGGGACGTGGTGGACGGGCCGGAGGCGCGCCTCCACAACCGGCGCGCGCCGCGGCCCCGCGCGACTATACCGGCACCTGGGTGTCGGTGGTCACCGAGCACTGGCACCTGCGCATGCTGATGCCGCCCAAGGGCGACTACAGCATGCTGCCGCTCACTCCCGCCGCCCGGAAGATCGCGGACGCGTGGGACCCGGCGAAGGACAAGGCCGACGGGGGCGAATGTCGATCATACGGCGCCGCGGCGATCCTGCGGGTGCCGTCCAGGCTGCACCTCCAGTGGACCGACGACAACACGCTGCAAATGGAGATCGACTCGGGCACCCAGACGCGTCTCTTCCGCTTCGGCGCCGGTGCGCCGCCCGCCAACACCCAGCCGACCTGGCAGGGGTACTCGGTGGCGGCGTGGGAGACGCTCGGCGGACGCGGCGGCGCGCCGCTCAACGGACGGCTCCGCGTGGTCACCACGCACATGCGTCCCGGCTACCTGCGCAAGAACGGCGTGCCCTACGGCGAGAACGCGAGACTCGAAGAGCACTTCGAGACGTTTGCCGAACCGAACGGAGACCGGTGGCTCATTGTCACGTCGATTGTGACGGACCCACAGTACCTCGCCCAGCCGTACGCGACGACGTATCCCTTCAAGAAGATCAAGGACCGTGCGGGATGGGATCCGACGCCCTGCCGCGTCGATGAACCGCGATAAAGAACGGAGAGACGCATGCGCATCTGGCTGCTCGGCTGCTTCGTCGCGCTGCTGCTGATCGCTCAGGGGAGCACCGCAGCGCAAACGGGATCCGCGCCCGCCGGCACGGCCGAGGCGGGCAAGGCGGTGTGGGCGCTCGGCAACACGTCGTGCCGCAACTGCCACGGCGGCGACGGTGAAGGCGGGTTCGGGCCGGCGCTCGCCGGCCGCATCGATCTGAACTTCGAGCGCTTCAAGAACTACGTCCGGAACCCCGTCGGGCGGATGCCGGCATACGTCGAGTCGGAGCTGACCGACCAGGAGATCGCGGATCTCGTCGCCTACTTCACCAATCTGCCGCCGGTCGTCAAGCCGGGTCCGTGGCGGGTCGAGCTGCCGCCGGGCGCGCCGCGAGGCCAGCAGCTCGCCATCGCGGTGATCGGCTGCGGCCAGTGCCACCTCGCGACGTTCGAGACGCCGCGCCACGGCGCCGCCGAGGTGAACGGCGACTTCGAGTGGTTCAAGCGGATGGTGTACGACCATGTCGCGGCGCAGTGGGAGCAGTGGAAGCAGCTCGATCCGTCGATCACGCCGACGACCCCCCGTCCCGCAGGTCCGCCCGGACGCAACCGCGTGCGGATGGGGAACTACTCGCCGCAGCGCCTCCCCGAGTCGGTGCTGAAGGAGATCTGGCAGTGGGCGTTCGAGGATCTCGGCAAGCTGGTGCCGCTCGCGGCGCGCCTCACCGGCGGACAGCAGGGAGCGACGGGGGCGACCTACACACTCCAGGTGACGAATGCCGGCGTGAAGAACAAGGGGCTGACGGCGGAGGACATCACCGTGGAGATCGAGCTTCCGGAGAACGCGAAGGTCGTCACCGCCACCGGCGGCAAGTACGAGGGCGTGCGCCGCAACGCCGAGTCGAAGACGGTGGCGGCGTGGCGGCTGCCGCGGCTGGCGGCGACCGAGCAGCAGACGCTCACGCTGACGCTCTCGCAGCCCGCGAGCACGTTGAAAGGGGTCGTTCACTGGGCCAAGCCGGCCGTGAAGGCTGACGGCGAGGTGATGTTCGAGCTGGTCACCGGCGGCCGGGGCGGCCGGGGTGGCGCGTAATGGCGATGCTCGCCTGGCTCGAGTCATCGGGCCTTTCGACGTGGGTGCGTGAGGGGGAGACGATCTGGGCGTTCCCCACCATCCTGACTCTGCACACGTTCGGGATGGGGCTGCTCGTCGGCTGCAGCGTCGTCATCAGCCTTCGCTTGCTCGGCATCGGGCGCGGGATGGCGCTGGCGCCGCTGCGGTCGCTGTTCCGCGTCATGTGGGGCGGCTTCTGGCTCAACCTGATCACCGGCTCCCTGTTGTTTGCGGCCGACGCGACCAGGCGCGGCACCGATCCGCTCTTCATGACGAAGCTCGTGTTCGTCGCGATCGGCGTCTCGACCGTCCTGTTGATTCAGCGCAGCGTCTTCGAGGCGCCTGAGGGCGCGACCGCGCCCTCGTCCGGGAGGGGACTCGCCATCCTGTCGCTGACGGCATGGACGGCGGCCGTCACAGCGGGGCGCCTCCTGGCCTACGTGTCGTAGTCACAAGGACGTGACATGGATCTGACGATTCCGCATCTGCACCTGCTGTTGAACCACGTTCCGACCGTCGGTATGGTCGCGTCCGTAGGGCTGCTGCTGCTGGCGCTGGTCCGGCGTAACGATCATCTGCTGCACGCGAGCCTCGAACTCCTGTTCGTCGTCGCGCTGGCCACCCTCCCGGTCTATCTGACCGGCGTCGCGGCCGAGGGCGCCATCGAGGGCATGGAGGGCGTTGCGGCCCCGGCGATCGAGGCGCACGAGACGGCGGCGCTGCTCGGCTTCGTCTGGATGCAGATCACCGGGTTCTTCGCGTGGCTCGCGCTCTGGCAGAGCCGGCGCCTGGCTCGGTTGCCACGAGTGTCGGTCGGCGCTGTGCTGGGGCTGTCCGCGATCACGATGGCCTTGATGGGTCGCGCAGCGACGATCGGCGGCGAGATCCGCCATCCCGAGATCCTCGCGAATCCGGAAGCGGTCACGGTGGGGGCGCCCGCGGGGTGGCTCCAGAGCGGCGTGATCGCCGATTTCGTGACCCAGTATCCGTGGGTGTGGCCGGCGGCGGAGGCGCTGCACTTCCTCGGCCTATGTCTCGTCCTGGGCGTCCTGCTCGCGGTCAATCTGCGGATTCTGGGCGCGATGAAGGCGCTGTCGTTTGCGTCGCTGCACCGGCTGCTCCCGTGGGGCATGCTCGGCTTCGCCCTCAATCTCATCACCGGCATGCTGTTCTTCATTGCCGCCGCCACCCAGTACACGGAGAACATCGCGTTCCTTTGGAAGGTGATCTTTCTCGGCCTCGCTGGCGCGCACTTCCTCTACCTGACCGTATTCTCGAGGACGTGGGCGCTCAACGTCGGGACCGAAGCGGCGCCGCTCGACAAGCTGGTGGCGGCCGGCGGCATCGGCGCGTGGGTCGGCGTGATCTACTGGGGGCGGATGCTGCCGTTCATCGGCAACGCGTTCTGAGGACCTGACGTGGATCTCATACTCATCGTCGCGCTCGTCGTCTTCGTGGCCGTGATCCTGCTCGGAGCGGCCGGGTTCTGGATCGATGCCGGCGCCGACCGGCGGGAAGGGGTCTGAACATGCGGATGGCGGCGAGCGCCGGTGTCATCGCGGTTGCCGCGTCGGTCGTGGTGCCGGCGCAGCAAACGACCGCGGACCTCGTGCTGACCAACGGCAAGATCATCACCGTCGACGATCGCTTCTCGATCGCGCAGGCCGTGGCGATCCGCGGTGAGCGCATCCTGGCGGTCGGCACCAATCAGGAGATCGGGCGGCTGGCCGGGCCCTCGACGCGCCGCATCGACCTGCGCGGACGCGCCGTCGTCCCCGGGCTCATCGACAACCACGCCCATTACATGGAAGAGGGCGTGCTGTGGACCGACGAGCTGCGGCTCGACAACGTCGAGACGCGGAAGCAGGCCCTCGAGATGATTCGCGCGAAGGCCGGCTCGCTGCCGGCCGGGCGGTGGGTCTACACGCTGGGCGGCTGGTCGCGCGATCAGTTCACCGACGACAAGCGGCCCATCACGAAGGCGGAGCTCGATCAGGCGTCGCCGAATCATCCGGTGCTGCTCCAGGTCACGCGCGAGGAGACGTACTTGAACAGCCGCGCCGTGGAGGCGCTCGGACTGGCCACGCGGAAGGACCCCTGGATCGTGCGCGATGCGAGCGGCCAGCCGACGGGCGTTCTCGACGCGCGCGGGCCGTACTTCGGGCCGGCAACCGGCGTGTCGGAGGCGATCGCCAAGCCGACGCTCGCGCAGGTCGAGGCCAACAGCATGGCGATGATCCGTGAGCTGAACGCGTCCGGGCTCACGGCGTCGAGCGGGACATGCCCCGACGAGTTCATCCCGATCTTCCAGCGGTGGGCGAAAGAAGGACGCCTCGGCAAGCGCTTCTTCTGCATCGTGGCCGTCCCGATGGGCAACAGCGCCGAGACGGTCACGAAGAATCTGCCGAAGATCGGCGAGCTCAAGTTCTTCCAGGGCGACAACTGGGTCGACATCATCGCCTACGGCGAGGGCTTGTACGGCCCCGCGGGCGATAGCATGGTGGCGCCAAAGGGAACGCAGCCGCAGGAGGCGTTCGACCAGTGGGGCCGCATCGCCCGCGAGGTCGCGCGGGCGGGACTGCCGCTGCACTCGCATACGACGCTCGAGCACACCTTCAACGGCTTCCTTGATCAGATCGAGAAGATCAACCGCGAGTTCCCGGTCCGGAACCTCCGCTGGGTCCTCATCCACGACGAGCAGGTGACCGCCGCGCATCTCGAGCGGATGAAGAACCTCGGGGTCACAGCCGGCATTCAGCCGCGCGCGACGATCATGGGCGGCATCTTCCATCGTGCGCACGGCGACCGGGCGTATACGATGCCGGACTTCAGGCTGATTCAGGACAGCGGGATCATCTGGGGACTCGGTACCGACGCCTTCGAGGTGAACCAGTACAAGCCGTTCGTGACGCTGGCGTTCGCGGTGACTGGCAAGATGGTAGGCGGCACCGTCGTAAATCGCCGGCCGGTCACCCGGGAAGAGGCGCTCATCGCGCACACGCGGGGGAGCGCGTACCAGATTCTCCAGGAGAACAATCTCGGCTCGATCAAGCCCGGCAAGCTGGCCGACATCGTCGTCATCGATCGCGACTATCTGACCGTGCCCGCGGATCAGATCAAGGACATCAGGTCGGTGATGACGATCGTCGGCGGCCGGATCGTGTACGACGCGGCAGCGCCGGCGCCGTCGACCAGATAGCGCGAGACGCAATCTGCGGACGGCGCCGCGCGGCCGCGATGCCGTCCGGAAACGTGTTGACCGGCTCGCCGGCGTACTGTACTTTCCGCCCACACTTACCCCAGGCACCCGACACACATCCGGCGAAAGACGCGCCGCGAGATCTGGAGGCCTTCATGACGCCGCGACTGCTTCGACGGCTTCTGCTCGGCGTCGCCATCATCGCTGCGCCGGCGGTGGCGAACGCTCAGGAAGCGGTCTTTACGGGCACGGTCGTCGATTCGAGCGGCGGCGTCCTGCCCGGCGTGACGGTCACGGCGGTGCTCGAAGCGACCGGCAATACGTTCCTGGCGGTGACCGACGAGCGCGGCGCGTATCGGCTGCCCGCACGCGTCGGCGCATACCGGATCACGGCGGAGCTGTCCGGCTTCGCGACCGTGGTGCGCACCGGCGTGCAGCTGCTCGTCGGCCAGACAGCGGTCGTCAATGTCGAGATGTCTCCGTCGGCCATCGAGGAGACGATCACAGTCAATGCGGAAGCGCCGCTGCTCAAGGTCGATTCGTCGAGTCTCGGCGGCAATATCGATCCGCAGCAGGTGCAGGAGATGCCCGTGCAGGGGCGCGACTGGGGCGCGCTGCTGCTGCTCGCGCCGGGGAGCCGGACCACGAGCGACAATCCGGGCCGTATCAATTCACGCAACAGCGACCGGATCCGCGAGTTCCAGACCAACATCGACGGCCAGCAGTTCCAGAACACGATGGGCGGCGGCGGGCAACCCACGTTCAGCCAGGAGATGATCGCCGAGTTCCAGTTCATCTCGAACCGGTTCGACGCGACGCAGGGCCGCTCGTCCGGCCTGCAGGTGAACCTGGTCACGAAGTCCGGCACCAACCGGTTCGCCGGCTCGTTGCGGAGCAACTTCCGCGACGACCGCTTGAATGCGCCGGACCCCGTTCTCGAACGGGTCACGCCGTTCGAGAACCAGCAGTACGCGTCGACTTTCGGCGGCCCCATTCTGCGTGACCGGCTGCACTTCTTTGCGTACCACGAGTACGAACGCGAGCCGAAGGAGGAAACCTGGAGGACGCCCTGGCCGGCGTTCAACGTGTCGCTGACGGGCACGTCGACCAAGAAGATCGGCGGGACGCGCATCGACTATCAGTTCTCGCCGCAGACGCGATTGATGTTCCGCTTGAACGTCGCCAAGACCGCCACGCCCTTCGGACCGGGCAACACCGCCCACCCGGCGGCGACCTCGCGCGGGTGGGAGAACGCGGACCAGGCGGCCGTGCAGCTCACGCACGTGCTCAGCAACCGGACGCTCAACGAGCTCATGGTCGGGCACGCTGGCTTCCTGTTCGGCGAAGAGAACCTGACGCGGTGGTCCAACCACTGGCTGGCGGCGGGCGGCCCGTTCGGATCGATCACCACCGGATCGCCCCGCATCACGTTCACCAATTTCGTCATCGGCGGCAATCAGGGCGCCCCGCGGTATCGCACGCAGAATCTGTATCAGGTGAGAAACAATCTCACCACCTCGTACGACGCGCGCGGCCGCCACGACGTGAAGATCGGCGGCGAGCTGTTCCTGCACCAGCACTATACGAACAACTGCACGCAGTGCATGGGGATCATCGACGCGCGCGGCGGCCCGGCGCCCGCGAACATCGAGAGCCTCTTTCCGGATGCGTGGAACGCCGATACGTGGAACCTGACCGCGATCTCGCCGCTCGTGCGCCGTTACACGCTCGGCATCCTCAAGAGCCGCCGCGATCTGATCCGCATTCCCGGCTACGCGGCCTGGATGCAGGACGACTGGCACGTCGGCACGCGGCTGACGCTGAACCTCGGCGTCCGTTACGACCTCCTGTGGAACATGTTCCAGAACCAGGAGGAATTCCTGCCGTTCATGGAGTCGGGACGTCCGCAGAACGTCACCAACATCCAGCCGCGGCTCGGGTTCGTCTACCAGTGGAACGATCGCCTCGTGGTGCGCGGCGGCGCCGGCAAGTACTACGGCGAGATGGTCCAGACGACGTACCCGTCGGAGGCGAAGACGGTGGCGGTCGTCGAGGTGCTGAACGACGGCCGGCCTGATTTCGCCGCCAACCCCTTCAACGGGCCGACGCCCACATACGAGCAGGCGCTGCAGCGCTACTGCGCCGCCCCCGAGCAGGCCGCGAACTTCGCCGTGTGGCGAACCCGGGGGTTCACGGGGAGCGCGCCCTGCCTGCTCAGGGGCAACGGCGAGCTGAAGCAGCCGCCGCCGTACAACATCAACAGCAGCTGGCAGAGCTCGATTGGCTTCCAGAGGCAGCTTGGATCCGTGTCTGCGGTCGAGGTCGACTACATCTTCACGAAGAGCCGCGACGAGGGGTGGCAGCAGCAGAACGTCAACATTGCCTTCAACCCCGCGACCGGCGCCAACCACCCGTTCTCGAACCGGGCGCTCCTGCCGTACCCCGAGTTCGGCGTCGTCGCGATGACGGTGCAGAACGGGCGATCGACGTATCATGCCCTGCAGACCGCCTTTACCAAGCGGATGAGCAGTCGCTGGCAGGCCTCGGCGACCTACACGCTCGGCGGCTTCTGGGATGCGCTGGGCAGGCCGCTGCAGGGCGCGCCGGGGCGCACGCCGGTGCCGGTCGACTTCGCGCTGGCGCCCGATCTCGACGGCGAGTGGAGCCTGTCGTCTACCGATCTGCGCCATCGCTCGGTGCTGAGCGGGATTTGGGAAGTCGGCGGCGGCTTTCAGGTGAGCGGCACGCATTACACGGCGCTCGGCGAGCGCGCGGAGACGATTTACGGTGGCGACCTGCGCAATCTGGGCTCGAGCAGCACGTTCATCCAGCGGCTCCGGCCCGACGGGACGATCGTGCCGCGGAACTCGTTCACCCAGCCCGCCAGGAACCGGACGAACGTTCGCCTGCAGCAGCGGTTGCCGCTGCCTCGCCGCGCGTCGCTCGACCTCATCGCCGAGGCGTTCAACGTGCTCAACCAGCCGAACTGGACGATCACGATGCAGGAGAACAGCCCGTTGCACGGCAGACGGACCTCCGGCCAGTTCCGCACGATGCAGTTCGGGTTTCGAGTGCTCTTCTGAGAGGTGATGACGAAGTCCCTGGCGTTCGTGCTCGCCGCGGCGAGCTTCCCGCTGGTCCTCTCGGCGAATCCTCGAAGCGGCCAGGGTCTGCGATCGGCAGCCGCCGTTGCGACGATCGCCTACGAAGATGCGGTGCCGATCGTCCAGGCGCTGCGAGATGACCTTCTGCCCGCCGAGCTGCGAGGGAGGACCGCCGTCGAGCGGGCTGCCGCCTGGCCCGGCTGGGTCGCCCGGCGCGACGCGGACATCCGCGCGCGCGTGGCGGAGGGCGATGCCGACTCGATCATCTACCTGCTGCAGTTCGGCACCAGCTTTACCGCGCAGCCGCGGATCGGCGATCGCGGCGAGCTCGCCGGCGTGCTGGTGCGCCAGGCCGGCGGGGGCGACAGCCGTTTCGTGCCGTCGCCCCTCCTGTCGGCGCGAATCGAAGACTTCATAAAAGCCGCCGCATCGCCGGCCGCGAACGCGCGGATGCAGTTCGCGCGGCGCGTCCTCGAACGCCGCGGGCTCGACCCCGTGAAAGAGCAGGATCGGGTGCGCCAGTACCTGCTGGATCGGGTGGAGATCATCGGCCAGGCAGAACGCGCGGCGCGGCTCCTCGACCCCGACGGCGACGCGGTCGACCAGATGACGCTCTTCCGCGATCGCGGCCTCGCGTCCGACACGTCCATCCTGATCGACTTCGGCGTCGAGGCCGCGCTCAGGGAGATGGCGGCGGCGGGCGTGCTGCGGCCCGGACGCGTGCGCCGCGTCGCCATCATCGGCCCCGGCCTCGACTTCACCGACAAGCAGGAGGGCTACGACTTCTACCCCGAGCAGACGATCCAGCCCTTTGCGGTCGTCGATTCCCTCATGCGGCTGGGCCTGACGAGCACCGAGCCGCAGGTGTACGCCTTCGATCTCAGCGCGCGCGTGCTCCAGCACCTGGAAGGCGCCCGGCAGCAGGCCGATGCCGGACAGTCCTATACTGTCGTCGTTCCGCGCAACCTCGATCGGCCGTGGGCGTCGGATCTGGCACGCTACTGGGAACGGTTCGGCGAACACGTCGGGGAGAGGAGGAAGAGCGTCGACCCTCCGCCGACGGCGGGCCGCGTCGCGGTGAAGGCGGTGGCGATCCGCCCCGCGGTCGTACGCGCGATCGTGCCGCAGGACCTCAACGTGGTGCTACAGCGGTTGGAGCCACTCTCGAACGATGATGGCTTCGACCTCATACTGGCGACCAACGTGCTCATCTATTACGACGTGTTCGAGCAGTCGCTGGCAGCCGCCAACGTGGCGCGCATGCTGCGGTCGGGCGGCGTCTTTCTCACCAACGATGCGATCGTCGAACTGCCCGGCAGCCCGCTCGCGCCAATCGGCCGTACGAGCGTCGTGTACCTGACGTCTGCCGCCGGCGGCGGGAAAGGCGATCGGCTTGTCTGGTACCGGCATCGCTGACGCGAGGCCGGTGTCGCGTCCCCAGGAGGAAACGATGACAGCGAAGGTTCTCGTCGCAGTGGCGGTGCTCGTCGGCTTCGTGCTGCCCCCGACTGCGGGGGCGCAGTCGATGCCGGGCCGCACGATGGTCAAGATCGCGCCCGACGTCTACACGATGACCGGCGCCGGCAGCAACGCCGGCTTCGTGGTCACCGACGAAGGCGTGCTCGTCTTCGACAGCGACATCCGCAACAACGACCTCCCGTTCATCCGCAAGGTGACCGACAAGAAGGTCATCTACCTCTTCTCCTCGCACGCCTCGGGCGACCACTCGACCGGCGCCTGGTATTTCCGCGAGGACAGACCGGTCTACATCGGGACCCGCGACCAGATCCGTGCGTACTACCAGGTCGAGCTGAAGGAGTTCAACGAGCGGAAGGCCCAGGGCCTGCCGCTCTACAAGGGCGCGGAGCTGCTGCCGCCGTCGCTCGGCTTCGACGGCAACATGACGGTGGTGTTCGGCGGGCTGACGTTCCAGGCCCGCGCCGAGGGCTACGGCCACACGAGCGGCGACATGACGATGTACATCCCGCAGCGGCGGGTCATGTTCATGGGCGACCTGCTGAACAACGAACTGCATCCCGGCCAGGCGGAGGCCGGCGGCGTCTTCTTCGCGAACATTCAGGGGACGATCGACATCCTCAATCGCATCATCGACCGCAACCTGCCGGTCGACACCTACGTCCCGGGCCATGGGCCCGTGCACGTGGGCCGCGGCGTGCAGGACGTGATCGATCAGCGCGATTACTTCATCGTCATGCGCGACGAGGTGGCGAAGATGGTGATGGCGGGCAGGACGCTCGACCAGATCCTCAAGGAGTTCAAGGTACCGCAGCGCTTCGCGCACTACGATCACGGGCGGCTGGCCGGGATCCTGCGCCTGTTCTACAACCAGCTGATCGAGAGGGGGCTGTGAAGATGAAACGGACCCTGCTCGGCGCCGCGCTCGCGCTCGCGGCCGCGCTGGCCACCGCGTGGCCGGGGCTCGCGCAGCAGGCCTGGAACTTCACCGGATTGACCGGCGAGCAGTTCAAGAGCATGCCGCCCGGCGGACCGCCGCCCCGGCGCGACATCTCCGGCATGTGGGATGGCGGTCCCGCCGGCGTCGGCGCCACCGGACAGCAGGCCGAGCGGGCAGCTGCGCGGGCGCCCTTCACGCCGCTCGGCGAGAAGATGGCGCGGGAGAATCGTCCAGGGAACGGGCCGCGCCGGGTGCCCGTTGCCGAGATCAACGACCCGCTGTCGACGCTCGGCGACCCGGCGGGGTTCCCGCGCCTGGTCACGTTCGAGCTCCGCGGCGTGCAGATCGTCCAGACACCCTCGCAGGTGCTGATGCTGTACTTGTTCGAGAAGCGGTGGCGCACGATCTGGACCGACGGCCGATCGCTGCCAGTGAATCCCGAGCCGCGCTGGTACGGCTACTCCGTCGGGCGATGGGAGGACGACTTCACGTTCGTCGCGGAGACGGTCGGCCTCGACGACCGCACGTGGATCGACAACGACGGCGACCCGCACAGCACGGCGCTGCGCGTCGTCGAGCGGTATCATCGTGTCAACCAGAACACGCTGGAGCTGACGGTGACGATCGACGATCCGCAGATCTACACGAAGCCGTGGCTCGTGCGGAACCGCATGCCGCTGCGGCTGCTGCCGGCGGGCACGGATTGGATGGAGATGATCCCCGCGGCATCGGAGGCGCAGGCCTACCAGCGCGCCGTGGTGAGCCAGTTGAAAGGAAAGTAGCCATGCGACATCGACGGATGGTTGGAAGCGTTGTCCTGGCGTTCGTGCTGGCGGCCGGCGTCCCGGCGTCGGCACACCATGGCGCCGATACCTTCGCCACGGGAAAGCAAATCACACTCAAGGGCACCGTCACCGAATGGATCTGGGCGAATCCCCACTGCTTCCTGCGGTTCGACGCAAAGGACGACACCGGGACGGTGCGGAACTGGGTCGCGGAGACCCAGAATCCCGTTTCGATGACGGCGCGTGGCTTGTCGCGGTCGATGGTCAAGCCGGGTGACCAGGTCACCGTCACCGTCGAGCCGGCCAAGAACGGCGAGCCCGTCGCGCGGCTCCTCACCGTCACGCTCCCGGATGGCCGGACGCTCGTCGCCGCCAATCCGACGCCGGCCGCGCCCGCGCCGTAGAGGCAGCCGCACGCGTTTCCGGCTCTTCATCCTCCTGGCGGCGTGCTGCTGTGTCGCGCCGGCCGCACGCGCGCAGACGCCGCCAGCCGCGTCCACGCCGATAGCGCCGGCGACCACCTGGTTCGCCCGCAATTGGACCCGAGTCGAAATTTGGCGCTTCTTCGAGCCGCCGCCTGGCGGCGGCGACCACGAGTATGCCTATCCGGTCAATCGCCTTCAGGCCGGTCTTCGGCATGATGCAAGCCGCTTCGCGTTGAATGCCGCGATTCAGTACGTCCAGTTCGCCAATCTGCCGGCGAATGCCGTCGGTCCGGGGCCCCTGGGACTCGGCGCGGTGTACTTCGGGCATGCCGGCCGCTCCGACAGCCGGCAACTCTATCTCCGCTATCTGCATGTGCAGCTGAAGGAGCTCCTGCCCGGTGTCACGCTGCAGGCGGGCCGGATGCCATACGCCTCGGGCGGTGAGGACACGTCAGGCCATCCGAAGATCGAGGCGGTAAAGGGCCAGCGCGTCGGTGCGCGGCTCGTCGGCGAGTTCGACTGGTCAATCTACCAGCGCGGCTACGACGGCATCCGCGTCGACGCCGCGCGATCCGCATGGCGCGCGTCGGGCGTGGCGTTCTCGCCAACCCAGGGCGGATTCGAGGATGCGGCGGGCCTGATGATGCCCGACGTGCGCGTGGTCGGCGGGAGCTTCACCCTCAGGCCGCCTGCGCTGGGCGGCGCCGCGGAGCTCCAGACGTTCGCGTTCCGCTATGACGACGACCGGGACGTCGGTGCGCGCCCGGACAACAGCGGACGGTCCGTCCCCACCGTCGAGGTCGGCATCAACACGCTCGGAGCGGCGGTGGTCGCGGCCTCCGCCTCGTCCGGCCGTCAGTGGGACGGGCTCGTCTGGCTTGCCGGCCAGACGGGGTCGTGGTACGAGCAGGCGCACCGCGCGCTGAGCGTCGCTGTGGAAGGCGGACATCAGTGGGGCCGCGCGCCGTGGCAGCCGTGGGTGCGCGCCGGGATGCTGTGGGCGTCCGGAGACGACAACCCTGCCGACGATCGGCACGGCACCTTCTTCCAGATGCTGCCAACCGTTCGGCGATACGCGCAGACGGCGCTCTACAGCCAGATGAACAGCACCGACGTGTTCGTTCAGGGACTGGCACGGCCCGTTCCGGCGTTCGGCCTGCGCGCCGATCTGCGCCGCGTGGGCCTTGCCACCGCGCGGGATCACTGGTACTTCGGTAGCGGCGCCACCCAGTCGCGCGGCACGCAGTTCGGCTTTGCGACGCGCCCCTCGAACGGCGGCCGTCATCTGGCGACCATCGTCGAGCTGTCAGCCGACTACACCATGTCGCGCCACTGGTCGATCAATGGATTCCTCGGCATGGCGCGCGGCGGGGACGTCGTCCGGCGTTCGTTCGCCGGCCGGACGATGACGTTCGGATACGTGGAAAGCGTGCTGCAGTTCTGACGCCGCCGACAATCCCTTGACAGACCGGAGTTGCCGGGTCGATCATCCGCCTGCACCCGGACCTTGCTGGAGGTGGTGCGTGGAACATCGATACGTCGGCGCGGCCACGGGGCTGGCGACCGCCGTGGCCGTTCTGTTGCTGTCAGCGTCCACGGCCGCCCAGACGTCGCACGGGGTGGAACGTGCCACCCGCGCGGTGCCTGCGGAACGGACGTGGACGGTGCCGCGAACGCCGGACGGTCAACCGGACATCCAGGGTGTCTGGAATCGCCGTGTGCCCGACATGGCGGGTTACGCCCTCGAAGGCGGCAATAACGACGAGCACCTGCTGCTCTCGGCCGGATGCGCGCAGGGCATCGTCGGGTGCGAGCGTTCCACCGAGGAGATCGAGGCGGAGGTTGCGCGGCGAAAGGGTCAGCGCGGCACGATCATCGTGGACCCGCCCGACGGCAAGGTGCCGTATCAGCCCTGGGCGGCCGCGAAGGCGAAGGACATTGCGGCCAACCACACCAACCCGCGAGGTCCCGGCGATATCGATCCGCAGTCCCGATGCTTCCTCGGGGGTGTGCCGCGTGTGACCTATCAGGAGGTCACCGGCATTCAAATCCATCAGATTCCCGGGAAGGTCGTCTTCACCTACGAGTTCAACCACGCCTATCGCATCATTCCCGTAGACGGCACTCCCCATGTCGCAGGAGCCATCAGGCTCTGGATGGGGGATTCGCGGGGCCGCTGGGAAGGCAACACGCTCGTCGTGGACGTGACCAATTTCACCGACCGGACGTGGTTCGACGTCATCGGGACCTTCCACAGCGATGCATTGCACGTCGTCGAACGCTACACGTTCGTCGACCCGGTCACCATCCAGTACGAGGCCACGATCACCGATCCGAAGGTGTTCACGCGGCCGTGGAAGATCGCCTTTCCCCTCATTCGAAACACCCAGCCGGGATTCGAGCACCTCGAGATGGCGTGCCACGAAGGAGAACGCAGCTTCGGCCTCATGCTGCGCCGGTGAGGAGCGGCCCGCCGCCGGGTGCTTTCAGGCAGGCGCCGTAATGCCATTCGAAATGGTAGACTCATGGTATGAGGGCTACCATCGATAAGGCAGGCCGCGTGGTCATCCCGGCGTCCCTTCGCGACCGGGCTGGCCTGACCGCCGGCTCGGAGATCGAGCTGACGTTCGAGGACACGGGTATTCGGCTCGAGCGCGTGGCTCCCGGCCCCAGACTGGTTCGTATCGGCCGGCGCCTCGTGGCCCGCCCTTCCGCCCCTTCGGCGGCGCGCCCCCGCGTCGACGTCGCCGCGCTCGTTGAGGAAGAGCGCAGCCGGTGGCCGTAGGCGTCTTCCTGGACACGAGCGTTCTGTTGGCGGGGCTCGTCGACTTCGGGCCGCAGAGTGCGCCCGCGCAGTCGCTGCTCCATGCGGTGGCCGAGAAGCAGGTGCCGGTAGCGGCGACGGCATGGCACTGCTGCCTGGAGTTCTTTTCCGTTTCCACCCGCCTGCCGCCCGAGTTCCGGCTCAGGCCCGAAGATGCGGTGCAGCTGCTCGAAAGCGAGGTATTCGACCGCATGGCGGTACACGACCTGCCGTCGGCCGATCGGCGGCCCTTGCTCCGGGCGGCCGCACAGGACGGCGCGGCGGGCGGTCGCATCTACGACGCGCACATCGCGGACATCGCCCGTGCCAGCGGTGCGGCGGTGATCGTTACCGATAACCGCCGCCATTTCGTGGCCTCGCTGCGGTACGGCATCCGCGTCGAGACACCAGCCGAGTTCGTGGAGACGTTGAAGAAGCGCAAGGGCTAGACGAGCCGCACGCCCGTCTCCTTCGCCGCCGTCGCGTAGCCGACCCGCGTCGCGGCCTCCACGCCCTTGGCCCGCAGCTCGTCGACGAGCGCGTCGGCGTGATCGGCGGCGACCGCGATCAGCAAGCCTCCAGACGTCTGCGGGTCGAGCGCGACCTCGAGCAGATCGCCAGGAATCTTCGGATCGACGAAGGTCTTGTTCTGCAGGTACTCCCGGTTGCGCCGGCAGCCGCCGGTGAGGCACCCCTGCCGCGCGAGCCTGCGCGCGCCGGGCAGCAGCGGCAGCGCCCGCGACTCGAGCACGATCGTCACGCCGCTTCCGCTCGCCATCTCGAACGCGTGCCCGAGCAGGCCAAATCCGGTCACGTCGGAGCACGCGTGGACCGGAAACGCGCGCATGACCGCCGAGGCCGTGTCGTTCAGCCGCACCATCGAGGCGATGGCGGCGCGGACGCTCGCGGGTGAGGCCTTCCGCCGCTTCAGTCCTGTCGTGATGATGCCGGTCCCGAGCGGCTTGGTGAGCACGAGGGCGTCATCCGGCTGGACGCCGACGTTCCGGATGACGCGGTCCGGATGGATGACGCCGGTGACCGCCATTCCGTACTTCAGCTCCTCGTCGATGATGCTGTGGCCGCCGATCACGACCGCGCCGGCCGCGCGGACGCGCTCCGATCCGCCGCGGATGATGTCGGCGAGGATCTCGAGATCCAGCCTCCCGCGGGGGAAGCCGACGATGTTGAGCGCGGTCGTCGGCTCGCCGCCCATCGCGTAGACGTCGCTCAGCGCGTTGGCGGCGGCAATCTGCCCGAACGTGTACGGGTCGTCGACAATCGGCGTGAAGAAGTCGACCGTATGGACGATTGCCAGGTCGTCGCGCAGACGGAACACACCCGCGTCGTCGGACGTCTCGATCCCGACGATCAGGTTCGGGTGTTCGAACGGCGGAAGGCTGTGCAGCACGTGCAGCAGGTCGGCGGGGCCGAGCTTGGCCGCTCAACCCGCCGCCGCGACCTGCTGCGTCAGCCCGAGGAGCTTCGTCCGCTTGCGGCCGGTGACTTTCGCCATTCTCGGAGTCGCCTCACATCGCCCATCCGGATCGTCACGCCTTCGCGATCCAGGTGCTCCAGCAGGGGGATAGCGTACTTCCGGGTCGTCTGAAAGCGGTCGCGGAACGCCGCCGGCGTGATGGCGTCGGTCGCGGAGAACTGCTCCCGCAGCGCGCGCGTGACCGCGTCGACGCTGTCCCGCAGGAAATACAGATCGCCGCCCACGCGGACGACCACGCGCTCGCGCTCGAGGACGCGGAGCACCTGCAGCAGGCGGGTGGCATCCAGCCCCGTCTCGACCGCCAGCTGCCGCACGTCGGGCGGCGCGAGCGGCGTGCGGCCGAGCGCTTCGCGGATGCGATGGGCCGCGTCCTGCTCCTCGGACCGCAGGGCCACGCGATGTTCGGGCAGGCGCAGCAGGTTGCCCTCGCGGGCCACGACACCGTCCTCTTCCAGCCGGCCGACGAACGCGCGAAAAGCCTTCGCCGTGATCGGCATCGGCAGCGGCTCGCGCGCCGCTTCCATGTCCCGGCCCGCCTCGAGTGGGTGGGCGCCGTGAAACTCCCGCAGCGCCTCGACCAGCGACGCGGTCAGCGCCGACCACTTGCGGACCGTCGTGAACAGATGCTCGCCGTCCTGGACGAGCGTCCGGATTGCCGGGTTCGCGGCGCCGCGCTCGAGCGCCTCCTCGGCCCGCAGATTGAGAAAGTGATACAGCGGCAAGAGCGGCGTGGCGAACTCCGGCCGATCGTCGAGAAACCGCTCGGCGAGCGCGCCCGCGTCCTCGGTGCGGAGCGCCTGGAGGCGCGATTCGAGCGTCGCATCGCTGCGCCGGTGCACCGGCGGCCACGGGTGCAGCACCACGCCGCCTCCCAGCGTGTGCTGTGCGGTCTCGTCGCGCACGATGAAGCGATCGCCGCGGAGCGTCAGCAGGGGCGCCGAGATGACGACCTGACAGAAGGCGGCGCTGCCCGGGGCGATCTCGTCAGACGCGCCCAGTACGATCAGCTTGCCGAGCCGCTCGGCGGTTCCCATGTGCACGCGGACGCGCTGATGGTTCCTGATTCGCGCCGTCGCCGTCGGGCGGACCTCGATCGCCGCATCGAAGCGATCGGAGGTCGTCGTCAGCCGTTCGTCGCACAGGACGTGGCCGCGCTCGACCGCCGGCCGCTCCTGGCCGGCGAGATTGAGCGCCACACGCTGGCCCCACGTTGCCCGATCGACCGCGTCGCCGTGTACCTGCACGCTTCGCACGCGGAACGTCTGATCGCCCGGGAGGCTCCGCAGGCGATCGCCGGCGCGGACCTCGCCCTGCAGCGCCGTGCCGGTGACGACGAGCCCGTGGCCGCGGAGGACGAAGACGCGGTCGATCGGGAGGCGGAAGTAGCCCGGCGGCGGCGCTCGATCGATGCGGCGGAGCCCGTCGCCGATGGCGCCGAGGAGCGCGTCCAGTCCCGCTCCGGTGGCCGATGAAAACGGGACGATCGGCGCCCCCTCGAGTGACGTGCCCGCCGCCAGATGCTCGACGTCGCGCGCGACGGCGTCGGCACGCGCCACGGTGACGAGGTCGGTCTTCGTGAGCACGAAGATCCCGCGCCGCACGCCGAGCAGGTGCAGGATGTCCAGGTGCTCGACGGTCTGCGGCATCACCCCGTCGTCGGCGGCGACCGTGAAGAGCACGAGGTCGACGCCGTGCGATCCCGCCACCATCGTCCGGATGAAGCGCTCGTGGCCGGGCACGTCGATGACGCCGCAGCGCGCGCCGTCGGGCAGGTCGAGGTGTGCGAACCCGAGCTCGATCGAGATCCCGCGCTCCTTTTCCTCTTTCAGCCGGTCGGTGTCCTCACCGGTCAGCGCCTTGACGAGGCTCGTCTTGCCGTGGTCGATGTGGCCCGCGGTCCCGATGATGTACGGCATTGGTTAATCGTCGCGCAGGCTGAAGCCTGCGCGCTACATGGCCCGGCGCGCGACACGCGCCCGTAGAGCGCACGCTTCAGCGTGCGCGGGTCTCGTCCGCCCAGTTCGGCACCAAGTCCCTTGCGTCCCAGATCGTCCGCACGTCGAGCAGGAATCGGCCGTTCTTCACGCGTCCAAGAATCGGCGGCCGCGCCTGCCGGAAGCGCTCCGCAAGGCGACCGGCACTCATCGCGTCGTTCTCCACGACGATCACGGCGGTGGGGATCACGTCGATTGGCAGGGCGCCGCTGCCGATCTGCGACGTGTCGCGCTCGATCGAGAGCCGGAACTCGGGGCCGAGTGCCCGCGTGAGCGCCCCGACCGCGGCGCTCGCGGTCGCCTCGATCTCGGTGAGCGGACGTGCGAACGCGTGCAGCGCCGGAATGTCGCGGGCGATATCGGGGGACTCGCGGTACAGACGAAGCGTCGCTTCGAGGGCGGCAATCGTCAGCTTGTCGCACCGGAGGGCGCGGTGCAGCGGATTCTCCCGGAGCCTGGCCACGTGCGACGCGCTGCCGACGACGAGCCCGGCCTGCGGCCCGCCGAGTACCTTGTCGCCGCTGAAGGTGACGAGATCGGCGCCGAGTGCGGTGCGGTCGGCGACGACCGGTTCGGGCGGCAGACCGTAGCGCGTGAGATCGACGAGCGCGCCGCTCCCGAGGTCTTCCATCACCGGAATGCCGCGCGCGCGCCCGAGCGCCACGAGCTCCGGCAGCGTCACCTCCGCGGTGAAGCCGACGATCCGGTAGTTGCTCGTGTGGACCTTGAGGAGCAGCGCCGTGCGGTCTGACATCGCCGCTTCGTAGTCGGCAAGGTGCGTGCGGTTGGTCGTCCCGACGTCGCGCAGGATCGCGCCGCTCCTCGCCATGATCTCCGGAATCCGGAACGCGCCGCCAATCTCGATCAGCTCGCCGCGCGAGACGATCACCTCTCTGCCGCTCGCGATCGTGTTGAGCGCCAGCACGACGGCCGCCGCGTTGTTGTTGACGACGGTCGCGGCCTCGGCGCCGGTCAGCTCGACGAGCAGCGCCTCGATCGCGTCCTCGCGCCGGCCGCGCTCGCCGCGCGCCAGGTCGTACTCGAGCGTGACGGGATGGGCGGCGGCCATGACGATCGCATCGATTGCCGCCTGCGGCAGGATCGCGCGCCCGAGGTTGGTATGGAGCACCGTCCCTGTGGCGTTCACGACGCGCTGGAGACCGCGGGGCGGCGATGCAAGTCGCGTTTCGAGCCGCTCGACGATCGCATCGAGGTCGAGCGCGGCGGCGTCGAGCGGCCGCCCCGATCGCAGCTCGGCGCGCAGCTCATCGAGCAGCTCACGGCAGGCGCGCACCACGAAATCGCGGTTGAAGCGCACCAGCAGACGCGCGGTCGCAGGATGGGCGAGCAGGCGACTGACGGCCGGCAACTCACGCAGCACGTCGTGAGCCATGGGCGGGATAGTAGGATGGATGAATCGACGAGGAGAAGGAAGGTGCCCGGTGGCGCCGCTGGTCTTCAAAACCAGTCTGGAGTCCGTAAGGGCTCTGGAGGGTTCGACTCCCTCCCTTCTCCGCCAGTGTTCTTCCGCGGGTCGTTGTCGGTTGCCAGTTGCCAGTTGCCAGCAGCGGATCGTCCACTGACAACTGATCACTGACAACCGGCAACCGAATTATTGCCGCTGCGCCGGTTGAGGTGCCCCTGGCACGAGCCCGTGCATCCCGACTGTCCACGTGAGCGGCAGTGAGACCGGGTTGTAGCAGATCTTGTCGTCGCACGCCTGATACTCGAGCGTGCCCGAGACGACCAACTCGTTCTTCCCCGCGAACGCCTTGCGCGCCTCCGCCGTGGCTTCGGGCACGACGTCCAGCAGCAGCGTGAACGGCTTCTGGTAGACCGGCACCCGCTCGTCGAGCGGCTTGAAGTGGTAGATCTCCGACGCCGGATATCGGATCTGCGACGTGCGGACGTGGGGCTGCGGCGCGATGTTCACACTGATGACGCGGTAGTTCGTCGCGCCCGGCGCGTAGACGTGCATCCCGCGCTTCGGCGTCACGTCCAGGGCGAGCGTGAAGCGCGTGCCCAGCGAGACGCTGGCGTCGCTCGGGTACGTCCGCAGATCCAGATGATCGGTCGACGCCTGCGTCGCCTGGACGGGAGGGTTCCCCGTGCCCAGCCGCAGCAGGACGTTCGACGTGGTGGTCCGCTCCCAGTAGTAGTCCTCGAAGAAGCGCGACGTCACGCGCCCCTGCCGATCGACGATGAACGTCCCCGGGAAGGGGATGCCACGCAGCCGCTCGCTTGGCTCGTTGACCGTCGCGAACACCGCGAGATCGGCGCGGACGGCCGGGTCCTTTCCGTTCGGCCCGAGCGCCTCCTCGACGACGGTGTTCAGGATCCCGTAGCGTCGGATCGTCGCGGAGCCGACGTCGGCAAGCAGCGGGAACGTGATGTTGTGGCGCTTCGCGAAGTCGGCCAGAATCTGTGGCGAGTCGTAGCTGATCCCCACCAGCCCGAGGCCGTTCTTCCGAAGCTCTTCGACGCGTCCTTGCAGCTCGACGAGCTGCGTGCGGCAGAACGGTCACCAGTCGGCCGATCGGTAGAAGACGATCATCGCGCCGCGTGGGCCCATGATCGACTGCAGATTGCGGATCTTCCCCGTCTGATCGGGGAGGCTGAAGTCGGGCACCCGTTCCCCCACCCGCGGCCCCAGCGTCGACACGTCAACGCGCTGGCGGCGCTGCGCGGCAGCCGGGGACGTAACCGCGAGAAGCGCACCCAGCGAGAGCGCGGTGAGGAGGAATCGCATCATCATCAGATCCTCGGTCCTAGCGAGGGATCAGCATACGCCTGCGGCCCGCGTTTGTGAATCCTGACCCGACCTGGCGCACGGGTCACTCACGCCCGGGCCACGGTCGGCGCGCGACGCGTCAGCGCCACGTACACGACGCCGAGAATCAGGCCGTAGACCAGGTGTCCGACGAGGCTTCCCATCGCGACCATACGCATCTGCGGCATCGTCAGCGGCGCAAACGCGGGCATCCCCAGCAGCAGCGGCATGAGGATCAGGCCGCCGAGCACCCACCAGAGGAGACCGTACGCCGCGCCCCAGCCGAATCCTGATCCGTAGCTGTAGCTGCGCCGGCCGAGCACCCACGCGAAGATCGCCCCGATCACGGCGCTGTTGAACAGATGGTAGAGCCACCCGGCAAGTGCGGTCGGCGACCCGACGATCATTCCCACCATGTTGATCACCGGCATCGGCCCGCCGTCCGGTGTGGGCGCCATCATCATCTGCATCATGATCCCGAAGACGACGCCGGCGACCAGCCCGCCGACGATTCCGGCGACGAATCTGGAGCTCATCTGAACCCTCCTTGGCGATGGACCTCTCCCTATTCTGCGCCGCGCGTACCGCCGCTGCTGTGAGCCGACTCACACGATCGACAGGTTCAGGCGTTACGCGGCCATCGGAGTCGAGCGGCGACCATCCAAGACCTCACGAGACGAGTCGCAGCCGCGAGGGATCCGCGATCCGGATGTTCCGGCGCGTTGCGTCCACCAGGCCACCCTGCTTGAAATCCTGCAGTACAACGTTGACCGTCTCCCGTGCGAGACCAACCCGTTTCGTGAATCAGCCGCAGCAGGAGGTCGCGGCCCACGGCGCAGAGCACGACGTCTTCGTGCGCGCTCGCGAGATGGCCGCGCGGCCCGGCATCGACGACCGCCAGCTCTCCGAAGATATCGCCGGGATAGAGAAGCGCCAGGATTCGCTCTTCCTGATCAGGGCGGACCGCGGAGATTCGGACGACGCCGGCTTGAGCAGGAAGATCTCGTCACTCGGCTCACCCGGCGCGTAGATGTGCTGCCCGCGCTTCATTTCGAGCATCCGTGTCGTCGCCTGGAGCTCGCGTTTCTGTGCGTCCGAGAGCGCGTCGAGCAGGTGAAAACGCTCGAGGTTCCACAGCTTGGAATGGGCAGCCATCAGGCGGAGTATACGACGCCGTGCCGGTGCGCTTGTGCCCGCCAAGGCAATGGGTGATCTATAATCCGCGCCTCTGTTACCGTCCGTAGCTCGTCAGCGTTGCTCCCGGGAGCGGAAAGGATGGTCGCGATGGCGTATCACCTCGAAGGCCGGCTGTTGGAAGTCTGCACCTGCAAAATCCTCTGCCCCTGCTGGGTCGGTGAGGACCCCGATTTCGGGACATGTGATGGCGTGTTGGCCTGGCACTTCGACAAGGGCACGATCGACGGCGTCGATGTCAGCGGCCGTACGTTCGTGATCCTCGCGCACATTCCCGGCAACATCCTCAAGGGGAACTGGCGGATTCGCGTGTACCTTGATGACAAGACGACGCCGCCGCAGAAAGACGCGCTGTTGAAGGTGTGGACGGGAAAGGCCGGTGGCCCCATCGCGGATCTCGCGAAGCTGGTAGGCGAAGTGGCGGCGGTGGAGCAGGTGCCGATCACGTTCGACGTGCAGGGTGTGAACGGGACGCTTACGGTCGGCAGCGCGATTGACGCCAAGCTGGCCCCGTTCCAGGGCGCAACGGGGAAGCCGACGGCAATGCACGACACGATCTTCACCACGATTCCGGGGTCGCCCGCCTATGTCGGCAAGGCCGCCAGCTATACGGCCAAAGCGCCCGGATTCGACGTCAATCTGCAGGGCCACAACGCCGTCTCGGGCTCGTTCCGCTTCGTTGCATGATCGCGGACGCGCGCGTCCAGTTCTGGCATCGCGCGCTGCTGGTGGGCACGATCGGCGTGGTATCGATTGCGGCCTGGGTGGCGCTCTGGCAGTACGGGACTGTCTTACACAGCCCAGTCCACCATCATCACGCGGCTGGAGGAGCAGGGTCGGCCTGGCTGTTCGTCGGTGCGTGGACGGTGATGACAATGGCGATGATGCTGCCGACCACGGTGCCGCTCGTCGCCGTCTTTCACACGATCGTCGGCCGCCGGCCTGGACGCGCTGTTCTCATCGGCCTTGCGATCGCCGGTTACCTCGTCATCTGGACCCTGACCGGTCTGGTGTTCTATGCGGGCTGGACGCTGATCCAGCGCGTGGCGTGGTGGCAGGCGCACGCGGTCGCCGGCAGCGCCGCCGCGTTCATGGTGGCAGGCGTCTATCAGTTCACGCCCCTCAAGTATCGGTGCCTCGACAAGTGCCGGTCGCCCCTGAGCTTCGTCCTCAGCTACTGGCAGGGCGAGCACGATCGGCGCAACGCGTTCCGCCTTGGAGCCCATCACGGGTTGTTCTGCGTCGGCTGCTGCTGGGCGCTGATGCTGCTGATGTTCGCGGTGGGCGTCGGCAGCGTCGGGTGGATGCTCGCGCTCGGCGCTGTGATGGCCATTGAGAAGAATGTCCGCTGGGGCCGCGCCTTCAGCGCACCCCTCGGAGTGACGCTCGTGGCGGGTGGTCTCGCCCTGTTCGTCCTGGGCTGAAATCGGTGGCGGCTGCTGCGCAGGTTCCCATCGCGCCGGAGTCGAAGGCGTGGTGGATGCTTGCCGCCCTGGCGCTGGCAGAGTTCCTCGGGCTGACGCTCTGGTTCTCGGCGACCGCGGCCGCTCCGGCAATCGTCTCTGAACTGTCGCTCGCATCGGGTCAGACCGCATGGCTGACCATGGCCGTTCAGGCGGGGTTCGTCTGCGGCACGCTGTTCAGCGCGCTCCTCAATCTCCCGGACGTCCTCAATGCCCGCTGGCTGTTTGCGCTCGGCTGTGCGACAGGCGCGGCGGCCAACGCCGCCGTGGTGCGCGCCGGCGATCCGACGGAGATGATCGTTCTTCGGTTCATCACGGGCGTGGCGCTCGCCTGGATCTATCCACCGGGCATGAAGATCGCGGCGAGCTGGTTCACGCGACAGCGAGGGGCCGCGCTCGGCATTGTCGTCGGTGCATTGACGGTCGGCTCGGCGTTTCCGCACCTACTGCGGTCGGTCGTCGTCGAGGTGCCGTGGCGCATCCTGATGCTCGCGGCGTCGGCATGCGCCCTGGGCGGCGGCCTGCTCGTCCTCGGCGTGGTACGGGACGGCCCCCACCTGTCGATCACCGCGCCGTTCGATCCGCGCGCGATCGGTCGCGTGTTCGCCAACCGCGATGTGCGGCTCGCCACCTTCGGCTACCTCGGCCACATGTGGGAGCTTTACGCGATGTGGACCTGGATTGCCGCATTCGCGGCGGTGGGTCACGGCGCACGCACCGGTTCGCTGGTCGCCTTTGTCGCGATCGCGAGCGGCGCAGCCGGCTGTGTGGGCGCCGGCTTCATCGCGGATCGCCTCGGCAAGGCGCGAGTCGCCGCCTGGGCGATGATCGTCAGCGCCGGCTGTTCGGCAGTCGCGGGCTTCGCGTTCGGCCGCCCGCTCTGGGTACTGTGCACGCTCGCTGTCGTCTGGGGCGTGGCGATCGTGGCCGACTCGGCGCTCTTCTCGGCATTGATTGCGGAACACAGCCTGCGCGAATACGTGGGGACGGCACTGACTGTTCAGATGTGCAGCGGCTTCCTGCTGACGCTTGCCACGATCCGGCTGCTGCCGGTCGTCGCTGCGGCCGTCGGGTGGCAGTGGGTGTTTCTGCTCCTGGTGCCTGGGCCGGTCCTGGGCACGCTGGCGATGCTGAAGCTCGAGGGGACGAGGGAGTCCGCGTGATGGGAGACCTTATGACGGTGACGGTTGGGCAGCGCGCCGAGCGGAGTATGACCGTGACGACCGATCACGTGAAGGCGTTTGCCGCGCTGACCGGTGACTACAATCCGCTGCATTTCGACGAGGGGTTCGCGGCGGGAACGAGATTCGGGCGGCTCGTCGCCCAGGGAGGCCTGACGACGGGCCTGCTGCACGCGCTCGTCGCGATGGATCTGCCCGGCCCGGGGACGGTGTTTCTCAGCCAGAACTGGAAGTTCACGGCCCCGGTGTACATCGGCGACACGATCACAGCGGCTGTTGAAGTCGCCGGCGTACACCCCAGCAAACCGGTCACGCAGCTTCGGGTCCGCGTCACGCGCCAGACCGGTGAAGCGGTGCTCGAAGGCGAGGCGTGGTGCTATAGGCTGCGACCGGACGCGAGCGGCGGCTCGGCCTCGGCCTCGGCACGCTCGCCGTCCTGAAGGGTGAACGCGCGGAGCCTGCCGCGCGCGATCACACGCCAGTCTGCGCCGAACCCCTGCTCGGCCACGCGCCGCACGATGGTGTCCGAGAGGTCGAGGTCATCCGGACGCCCCGTCAATATCCGTCGCACCCCCATGCACACAGGTTGGTTCTCCTGCGTACGAGGACGAGCAAAAATGCGACCGACGCCGAGCAGGCGCGGCAGTAATCGAGCCCGGCAGCCTTGACGCGGATGTCGCGTTCTTCCTGGGAAAGGCTCGTCCACAGCCGTTCGGCGCGTCCCTGCTACGGCTTTCGACGAGGGCCCTGCGCTAGGCGGCCGCGAGCGTGCAGAAAGGCGTGCCCGTCGCGCATCAAAAATCGACCTGCAGCGCGAACTTCGCCATCATCGGCGCGAGCACCGTGCGCACCTGCTCCCACTGCGGGCCGTAGCGCGGGTTGATCGCGAGAATCGACGGCGAGTTCAGCGCATTGTGCAGCTCGAACCGCGGCTGCACGCGCGTGGTGCCGAGCCGAAAGACGCGGTTGACGGCGAAATTGACCTGGTTGATCCGTCCCTCCCGGTAGAGGCTCTGTGGCGCAATCAGCTCCACGTTCGCCGTCGCCCGCGCCCCGGCAGCGAGGTTGCGGCCGAGCGCGGGAAGGATTTCTGTGTTGGTCGCCACGTAGGTGGCCATGGTCTCGATGCCGGGATTGTTCTGATAGCTGGCGCTGACCCGCAGATCCCATGGCAGGTCGTACGCCCCGGCGAGCTTGAACTGGGTACCGGCCGACAGGGGCGGATCGACGCGACAGATGCGCTGCGGGCTGGCCCGGAGCGGGTCGGCGCCGACCGGACCGAACGCCGCTCCGGTCATTTCCGGCAGGTTGGCGAGCACCTCGCAGTTGTCCATCACCGTCTTGCCCATGGACACGCCGCCGGTGAGCAGCCCGCCGCGGCCGAAGCGGGCGTTCATGGTGATGTCGACGGCGTTGTGGATGTCCTCCTGGTGGCCATAATGCTTGGCCAGCCGGACGATGTTGTCCTGCACGCCGAATTTCGCGGGCTTGATGGCGAGCAGCCCGCAGACGCGCTCGCCGGGAGTGGGAAGCCGCGGATCGTTCGGCGCGGCAAGGCAGAACGTGTCGTAGTCCTCGGGTCCCACCGCGAGGTTGTCGGTCGCGTAGAAGTTGCCCCACCAGGTGCGGAAGTAGGCCACGTTCAGGGCCAGCCCCGTCACCAGCTCGTGCTGAAGCGCCACCGACCCCTGCCAGCTGTACGGCCAGACCCCCCACCCGCGAAGCACCTCGTCGTCGAAACGCGTCACCGTGCGCAGCTGACCGAAATCACGCGCCGAGTGCGGCCCGAGCTCCGACTCCTGCGGGACATAGTCGCCGTTCGCGTCGGTCCACGTCCGCGTGGAGCTGACGACCATGAGCGCGACGGGATTGTTCTGGAACGCCATGCCCGACCCGGGTACGCCGCCGATGGTGATGTTGCTCTGGATCGGCACGAACCGGCCGAGCGACGCCTTGAGCGCCGTGCGGCCATCGCCGAAGAGGTCATACGCGAAGCCGAGCCGCGGATTGATGTCCCTCCAGCTGGGCACGTTCTTCACGTCCGCGAAGTCGCGCGCCGGGACCCACGGTCCGGCGGGGAGGTGGTGCTCCGGCACGTACCCGTTCAGATAGTCGAGCCGGACGCCGAGGTTCAGCGTCAGCCGCTGGATCGTCCACTGATCCTGCGCGTAGTACGCGCCCTGGAAGACGCGATTCTCGTTCTTGTACGGCGTGGCCCAGTAGGTGACCGACTCGGGCACCCGTCCGGCAAAGGTATAGGTGACGTCGTGATTGATGAACGGACGGTTGTCGATCCATCCGCGCCGGAACTGGATCCCCGCCTTGAAGTTGTGCGTGCCCGTGACGTAGGCGAACGACCCCCGCAGGTTGAACGACGAATAATCCTGGTAGCCGCGGGCGTTGCCCTGCCCGAGGTTTTCGCCGGGCGATCCGTACCAGAAATTGCGCACGCGATCGAACACCGGAATATCGCCCGACGTGCCGTCGTCGGGCGTGCCGTCGTTGCTGAAGCGGCTGACGATGCGGCTGCCGAGCAGGTTGAAGCCCGATTCGAGCAGGATGCGGTTCGTGAGGGGGTTGGTCCAGCTCCCCTGCGCGGTGTAATTCCCCCACGGATAGCGTCGGTCGCCGCTCGCCTCCGGCGACTTCCGGCCGAGCGACACGTCGTTGAAGCAGGCGCAGCTGCGCTCCACGCGGCCGAGCACCGTGACCTTGTGCGTGCGCGCGATCTGCATCGTCATTCTGAGGCCGGCTTCCTGGTAGTAATTGAGCTCGTACGCCGGGCGGCTCGGATCGGGCTCGTAGAAGAGCGTACCCGCCGCCTTGTTGTAGTAGTTGCCGACCGCGTACTGCGACGACTCGGCGTACCGCGAGCTGGCGAAGAACCAGATCCGGTCGCGGGCGACGGGGCCGCCGAAGCCGCCGCCCACGTCGTACAGACGACGCAGCTCGCCCGGCCGGGCGGCGCCGCGCGCGCGGAGCTCGCTGCCGATGTTGTCGCCCTGCAGCGCCGAATGGCCGAAGTCGGAGGCGAACGAGCCGCTGAAGGTGTTCCCGCCGTCCCGCGGCACGAAGTTCGTCACCGGGCCGTCGCCCATCGCCTCCGCCGTCAGCGTGCCCGGCAGCTGCACGACGACTTCTTCGATCGTCGCGGGGTTCACCGAGGAGTTGAAATTGGCGCCGCCGATCGGCAACCCCATGAACATCCCGTCGCGCAGCTGCGTGCTCCGTCCGCTGTTGTGCATGCGGAACCACTGCGTGTTCTCCCCCTTGGTGCCGCCGACGTCCTGCTGCGTCGGATTGAGCGGGGCCGCGCCGGGAATCAGCGCGGCATAAATGCCGGCGTTCTTGCCGATCGGCAGCGTGCGGACGTCCTCCCGGGAGAAGACGTGCTGCTGGAGGATGCCCTGGACGTCGACGACCGGCGCCGCGCCGGTGACGGTGATCGTCTCCTCGAGCGATCCGACCGCCAGATCGGCGTTGACGGTCGCCACCGCGCCGGTGCTGATCTCGACCATCTCGCGCCGCAGCGTGCGGAAACCCTGCAGCGTGAACGTCAAGGTGTACGTCCCTGGCCGCAGATCGACGAGCCGGTAGCGGCCCTCGTCATCCGTTACGGCCGTCCGCACCTTTTCGATGAGCGCGGGACTTGCCGCTTCGACCGTCACGCCCGGGAGAACGCCGCCGCCCTCGTCCCGGACGAGACCGGCAATGGTGCCGCTCGACGCATCCTGCGCCGAGGCGGCGCCGGCGGCGAGCAGACAGATGAAGGAGGCGAGGACGAGACGCGTGGCGGTTCGAGGCATACCCGCTCCTCGTGATCGGAATCGTTTACAGGCGCGAAAGTCTATCATGGGGACGTGCCGACCATTTTCGACGTCGCCAAGCGCGCCGGCGTGTCGATCGCCACCGTCTCGCGCGTACTGACGCAGCCCGAGGTCGTCGCGCCGGCCACGCGCCGCAAGGTGATGGCGGCCGTCGAGCGGCTCGGGTACGCGCCGAACGCGAGCGCGAAGAACCTGCGCGTGCGCAGCACGCGCCGCCTGATCGCGACGGTTCCGGATATCTCGCGACCGGTCTACTCCCTCATCCTCGTCGGCATCGAGGACGCGGCGAATCGTCTCGGCTACTCGGTGCTCCTCGGCGATACGCATCACGACCCCGGCAAGGAAGAGCGCTACGCCTCGATGCTGAAGGAGCGCCAGGCCGACGGCTTCATCTTCATCGGGTTCAAGCTGTCGGACGGCGTCGCCGCGATCGTCCGCGGGTATCGCGACCAGCCGGCGCCGGTCGTCAACGTCATGGGCTTCAAGCCGCAGCTCGGGATACCGAGCGTGCAGATCGACAACGCCGCGGCCGCGTCCGACGCCATGGGGCATCTCTACCGCATGGGCCATCGCCGCATCGGCGTCGTGACGGGACTGGCGAGCGGACGCGATCCCTTGCTCCCCGGACCGTCGCCCGGGTACGTCAGCTCTGAGCGCCTCAGAGGCGCGCTGGCGCGGGCGAAGAAGGAGCGCGCCGCGCGCGATCTGCGCGTCGTGCACGGCGACTACTCCGTGGAATCGGGGGTCGTCTGCGCCGACAGGCTGCTCTCCGAGCCGGAGCCGCCGACGGCGATCTTCTGCTTCAACGACGAGATGGCGATGGGCGTGCTCCATACCGCCCGCCGCCGGAAGCTGCGCGTTCCCGACAATCTGTCGGTCATCGGCATCGACGACATCCACCACGCGCGCTTCTGGGACCCGCCGCTGACGACCGTGTCCATGCCGATGCGCGAGATGGGCGAGCATGCCGTGCGCGTGGTGCTCGGCATGCTGCAGAACGGCGACCGCCCGGCGGAGCGCGTCATTCTCCCGCACACGCTCATCGTGCGGGCCAGCACGGCGCCGCCAGGGCGGTGGTGATGTCCGCGTGTGTTAGAAGTCGATCTGCGCGGCGATTTTGATCAGCCGCGGCGCGACCACGCCCCGCACCTGCTCCCACGCCGGCCCGTAGCGACTGACGATGGTGTGAATCGTGTTCGCGTTGAACGTGTTGTGCAGCTCGATCCGCGGCTGGATGCTGCTGCGCCCTGCCGTGAAGACGCGCGACACCGCGAGATTCACCTGATTGAGCCTGTCCTCGCGATAGAGCGACTTCGGCTCGATCAGATCGACGGTCGCCGTGGCGCGTGCGCCCGCGGCCGGGGCGCGTCCGAGCGCCGCGGTAATCTCGGCGCCGGGGACGACGTGCGTCGCCAGCGTCGCGATGCCCGGCAGGTGCTGGAAGTTGAAGCTCGCCCGCAGCTGCCACGGCAGCGCGTACGTGCCCGACAGCTTCAGCTGGGTCTGCGCCGACCAGGGCGGCGACACCCGGCACACCCGCGACGGGGCGTTGGTCGGCCCGTTTTCGTGGTTGCTCGTGAGCGCGACGTTGCCCGGCAGGTTGACGGCGAACTCGGGCACCTTGGCGACGATCTCGCAGACGTCGGTGCGTGTCCGGCCCGTGCTGATCCCGCCGGTCAGCATGCCGTTGCCGAACCGCGCGTTCAGCGTGATGTCGATCCCGTCGTACACCTCGACCTGATCGCCATAGTGCGTCGACAGATTCACGATGTTGCTGATCTGGCCGAACTTGGCCGGCTTGATCTCGAGCATGCCGCAGATCCGCTCGCCCGGGTTCGGCAGCCGTGGATCGTTCGGCGCCGTGATGCAGTAGGAGTCGTAGTCCTCCGGCCCGACGAGCACGTTGTCGGTGACCTGGAAGTTGCCGAACCACGTTCGGTAGTAGCCGACGTTCACGCCGAGGCCGGTCATCAGTTCGTGCTGGAACATCAGCGCCGCCTGCCAGTTGTAGCCGCGATTCCCCCAGCCGCGCAGCACCTCGTCCGAGAAGACAGTGGTCGGTGCGACGCTGCGGCCGAAGTTCGGATTCGACAGCGGCCCGAGCTCGTTCTCCTGCGGCACGTAGTCGCCGTTCAGATCGGTCCACACGCGCGTCGCGCTGGTGACGATGGTGTTCGCGGGGTTGCTCGTGAAGACCACGCCGCCGTTCGCCTCGTAGGCGACGAAGCGCCCGAGGTTGGCCTTGACGGCCGTGCGGCCGTTGCCGAAGAGGTCGTAGGCGACGCCAAGCCGCGGGTTGATGTCCTTCCAGTTCGGGACGTCACGGACTTCGTCGAAGCGGCGCGCCCCGACGAAGGGGCCTGCCGGCATCTCGATCGCCGGATTCCAGCCGACCTGCGCGTCGTAACGGAGGCCGCCGTACAGCGTCAGCCGGTCGAGCGTCCACTGTTCCTGCACGAAGAGCCCGATTTGACGCGTCCGCATCTTGGCGTTGAGCGGCGCCGCATAGTAGGTGACCGATTCGGGCACCCGGCCGGCGAACGTGTAGCTGATGGCGCGCTCGAACGGCTGGTACAGGTCGCGGAACGAGTGGAGCAGAATGCCGCCGACCTTGAAGTTGTGCGATCCCGTGACGTACGAGACCGCGCCCGTCACGTTGCGCTGGCCGTAGTCCTGCCGCGCCAGATTGTTCGTGAAGAGGAGCAGCGTCCGATCCGGGCTGCCGTACCAGTAGTTGGTGAGCCGGTTGAACACCGCGACGCCGTGCCCGCTGACTTCCTCGCCGAGCCGCCGCTGGTGCTGGCCGCCCAGCTCGATCGCGCCGACCTGGACGAGCAGGCGGTTCGTCGCCGCGTAGGTCCAGTTGCCCTGGTTCGAGCGCATCGGCACGTACCAGTTGCTCCCCGCCGCCTCAGGTGAGAACTGACCGGTGGCAATCTGAAAGTTGCAGTTGCAGTTGTGCTCCCAGCGCGTCGTCGCGCTGATCTTGTGCTTCTGCGCCGCCTGCCACGTGATCTTGAAGCTGCCTTCCTGCGCCAGATTGCGGTCGTACGCCGGCCGCGAGAGGTCGGGTTCGTAGAACAGCGGGTTTGGCGACTTGTTGAAGTAATTGCCCGCCTGATAGCTGGAGGTCTCCCACTTGCGCGCGCTGGCGAAGAACCAGATGCGATCGCGCTTGAGGGGGCCGCCAAATCCCGCCGCGACGTCGTACAGCTTCCGCAGTGTGCCCGTCATGTGCGCGCCGCGCGCTTCCAGCGCGCTATTGAGGTTGTTGCTCTGCAGATCGCGGTTGCCGAAGTCGGCGTTCAGCGTCCCATGGAACTCGTTGCCGCCATCGCGCGTGACGACGTTGACGATCGCGCCGCCCGCCTGCGCTTCGGCCGTCAGCCCGCCCGTCGCCTGCACGCTCACTTCCTGGACGGTGGCCGGGTTCACGCTCATGTTGAAGTTGCCGGCGACGCCGAGGTGCGATCCGAAGTACAGGCCGTCGCGGAGCTGGTAGGTTTCGTTGGCGCGTCCGCCGTGCACGGAGAAATTCTGCGTCGACTCGCCCTTGGTGCCGCCGACGTCGTGGTTGGCGAGGCCGCCGCCCTGCGTCGCGGCGGGGATGAGCACCATGTAGATGCCTGCGTTCTTGCCGATCGGGAGCGTTCGCACCGTCTCCCCCGAGAACACCTGCTGCTCCTGCACACCTTGCACGTCGACGACCGGCGCCGCCCCGCTCACGGTGATCGTCTCCTCGACCGCGCCAAGCTGCAGGTCGGCATTCACGGTGGCGGTGAAGCCGGTCGTGAGCTCGATGCCGTCGCGCCGCAGCGTCCGGAAGCCGGTCAGCGTGAACGTGACGACGTACTCGCCCGGCCGCAGATCGATGATGCGAAACCGGCCGTCGCCGTCGGTCGTGGCGACGCGCACCTTCTCGATGAGCGCGGGGCTCGCGGCCTCGACGGTCACGCCGGGGAGCACGCCGCCCGACGAGTCTCTGACCACGCCCGCGATCGTCCCGCCGGTGCTGTCCTGAGCGGACGCCGCGCCGGCGGTGACGAGCGCCAGCGTCATGATGGCAAGAAGGCGGAGTTGCTCGACGCGCATGAGGCTACCTCCCGTTGGAGAACACGCGTTAGAACAGCAGCTTCAACGAAAACTGGACCTGCCGCGACGGCGTCGACGTCTTGAGAATCTTCCCGACCGTCGGCAGCCGCCGCTGCGGAATGACGTTGCCTGCGGTGTCGCGCTCGTCCGGGCTGCCGGGAAAGATCACCGCCGCCGACGCGAAGTCGGCGACGCCGACTTCCGGTGTCGCGAAGTTCGCGCGATTGAGGACGTTGAACACCTCGGCGCGGAACTCGACCCGGCCGTCCGGGCCGAGCAGCGCCCACCGGGTGTCCTTGGCGAGCGACATGTCGAGGTTGATGAGACCGGGGCCGCGCAGACTGTTGCGGCCCGCGTTCCCAAGGAAGCCCTCGGGCGGCAGCGTGAACGCGCACGGGTCGAACCAGAGGTCCGGCGTGCCGACTCGCGTTCCTGCAGGAATGTGATCGCAGCCGCGCGAGGCGCCCTTCGTGACCTCGCTCGGCTCGACGCCCGGCGCGAAGTCCGGTCGATCGAGCCCGTTCGGCCCGCCGTTGACGAGCGAGCGCGATCGGTTCGCGCCGAGCACCGGCGTGAACGGATAGCCGCTGCGCATCCGGAGGATGCCGCCGAGCCACCAGCCGCTCACGACACCGCGCAGCGCCCCCGAGCCCGACGGCTGCGGCAGCCGGTAGATCGTGTTGACGGACCAGTTGTGGCGGAGATCGAAGGAGCTCGGGCCGCGATCCCAGGCACGATTGAACGGATCGGAGCCATAGGGATGGCTCGTCGTGTTCTCGGCGTCGACGATCCCCTGCCCCTCGTCCGTCGACGTCGAGTACGTGTAGGAGCTCTGGAACTGCAGGCCCTGGCTCACGCGCTTGCGCACCTGCACCTGCAGGCCGTGGTACCACGAGTTCGAGTCGGCGTACAGGAAGTTGCCCTGCGCCCAGTTCGGATTCCGCCGGCGTTCGGTGCCCAGCCAGCACTTCTCAGCACCGGCGAGGTCGGCGGGCGGCCGGCCGAGATTCGTGCACACGCGATTGCCGCGCGCGTCGACGGTCGGCGTGCCCGCCGGGATGACAGGGTTCCCTTCCGCGCGGCGATAGAGATTCATGCCGCGCGTGCCGGCGTACGAGATCGTCGCTGCCATGCTCCACGGCAGCTCGCGCTCGATCGACAGGTTGGTCTGGAGGCTGTGCGGCTGATCGAGGTTGAAATCGACGCCGCTGGCCGTTCGTCCGCCGGGGCCCTCGGGGAAGACGAGCGGAATTTGGAAGTTGCCGCTGCCGCGCACGGTGGAGCTGTACGGCCAGTTCAGCCCGATGATGGCGGATCCGAACGTCGCGATGTCGTAGAGCACGGCCGCGCCGCCGCGCACCGCCGTCCGGCCGTCGCCCGTCACGTCCCACGCGAAGCCGGCGCGCGGGCTGAAGTTCTTGTGCGACGGGTTGTTGAACAGCTTGCCCGTATCGTCGGCCTGGACGCAGAACTGCGGGACGGCGCACGTCGGGCTCGCGTCGGTCACGATGTTCCGAATCACGCTGATGCGGCCGTTGAGCTCCTCGGGGTCGGTGATGAACTCGTAGCGAAGGCCGAGGTTGAGCGTCACGCGCCGGATCCGCGTATCCGATTGCGCGTAGAACCCGATGGAATAGAAACGCCAGTCGCTGGTGAGAATCGATCCGGGGGCGCGGGCCGTGTAGGCCGACGGCGTCCCACGCAGGAAGTGCGTCACGCTTGGGAAGATGATCTGTCCGGTGCTCGCCGCGCCTTGCGTGAAGTAGGGCGCATAGCGATTGATCAGCGCCCCGAACTTCAGCGCGTGCGCGCCCATCGTGTACACCGCATCGCTGCTGACGGTCGTGACGTCCTGGTTCTGGCCGAGCGGCGCGCTCGGCCGCGGGCCGAATTCGCCAATCCCCGCGATGTTGATCACGCCGAGCCCCTTACCCGGGACGAAGTCGTATTGCGGACCATGGAACTCGGTCGGCGAGGTGACGTCGATCCGGGTCGCGCTGTGCGAGACGCGGACCGTATTGAGCAGGTTGGGCGAAAAGACGTGCGTCTCCGACAGCGTCAGGTACTGGTTCTTGCTGTGGCGATCGGTGATGAAGCCGGGGAAACCAAGCGGACGGATCTGCGTCGTGTTGTCCCGGGTCAACCTGCCGAACGCGGTGTCGGCGCCCGAGATGATCCAGTCGACGCGGCCCTGATAGAAGTGCTCGTCGGTCGGCTGCGTGAACGGGAACGTGACGCGATTGTCGCCGAGGTTCGGCTGCGGGAACAGGGCCACCAGCGGCTTGATCAGCGGCGCGATCGTGTTGCCGCCGTCGAAGCGGCACGCCGCCGGCAGCGGTTCCTGCCGGCACTCCGCGGGAATCGTGTTGGAGACGTTCGTCAGGCCGAGCCGCTCCTTGAGTCCCTCGTACGTGAAGAAGAAGAACAGCTTGTCCTGCTGGACGGGTCCGCCGATGGAGCCGCCGTAGTTGTTCCGCTTGAAGGGGGGCAGGCGATCCGGTGTCAGAGCCGTGCGGTAGTCGAAGTAGTTCCGCGCGTCGAACGCGCTGTTGCGCACGTACTCGAACAGCGATCCGTGGAACGCGTTGGTGCCGCTCTTGGTGACGACGGTCATCTGGCTGCCCATCGTCAGGCCGTACTCGGCGCTCGGCGTGTTGGTGATGACGCGCCACTCCTGGATGCCTTCGATGCCGAGCGTCGTGCTCGCGAGCGACGCGGCGCTGCCGCCGAGCACGTTCGCCATGACCGCGCCGTCCAGCATGTAGCTGTTCGACCGCAGCGGGGCGCCGTTGCTGCTGTACCAGCTGCCGGCGAACGTCCCCCCGGACGTCATGTTCTCCTGCTTCGCGATGCCGACCTGCAGAAACGTCAGGTCGATGTAGTTGCGGCCGTTGAGCGGCAGCTCCGCGACCGCCTGCGCGTCGACGAGCGCGCCGAGCGAGGCGCTCGTCGTGTTCACGAGCGGCGCCTCGGCCGTCACCGCCACCGTCTCCGCCAGCGAACCAACCTCCAGCGTGACGTTGACCACCGCTTCCTGCGTGACGGCGAGCGTGATGCCGTCGCGCACCGCGGTGCGGAAGCCGTCGAGCGCCGCCCGCAGCTCGTAGCGGCCGACCGGCAGCGCGGCGATTCGATACGAGCCGTCGTCACCGGAGACAACGGTTCGTGAGAGACCCGTCTCGGTATTGGTGGCGGTCACTGTTGCGCCGGGAATGACGCCGGCCGACGCGTCCCTTACGGTGCCGAGGATGGTGCCGGTCGGCAGCTGCGCGGCCGCCGGCGATGCGAGCCCGAGAACCAGTAGCAGTGCGGCTGCGCCTGAAAAGGATTTCATGGTGGCGGGATACTAGACCGCCCGCCATCGTCGACGCAAGCCGGGGCCTCCCGGCCGCGCGGAATGTGCGCGTTGGGGTGGAAGCGTCAGGATGTGCGGCGCGCCAGGTTCACTTCGGTGCAGCGCGCCATCACGTCGAGGAACGTCTGGTAGCCTGCGGCGCCGACCACCCAGGGATGGGGATCGCCTGGCTTGCGCGTCCGAAGCCGCTCCAGTTTGGGATGGATCGGATCCATCAGCGGATGGTTCTGCAGGACAATCTCGACGCCCGCCTTCTGCGTGGCGGCTTTGAAGCGGGCCACGGAGTTCAGATATGTCCGCAGCCCCTCGTCCGAAATCGGCGCAGGGTTGAGAATCGTGCCGCCGTACATCGCCGCCATGCGGGTCCGGCCGTTGTCGGTGACAGGAAAAATGAAGCCCATCGAGCCGGCGGTGTGTCCGGGAATCGCGACCGGCGTCACCATGAAATCGCCATTCACGATCGGCTGGCCCTCGGCAATCACCCGATCGCGTGTCGGCGGCGCCGGCGGGGGCTGCCCGCCGCGGCCGGCAGGCGGGTTCGCCATCAAGTCCCAGTCGGCGGCGGATACGTAGACCCGCGATCCGAACTTCTCCTGGAAGTACCGCGCCCCGCCGAAATGGTCGCCGTGGCCGTGCGCGACGATGATGGCGCGCACGCTCGCGGGATCGAGGCCGAGCGCCGTGAATCCCGGCAGCAGCTGTGTCTCGAGCTGGGCGGGCAGCATCGAATCGAACATGACGAGGCCGTTCGACGTCCGGACGACGTAGACGACCGTGCCGGCGTTGCCGATCACGTAGACGTTGTCGAAGATCCGCGTCGGCACGATGGCGGGATCGTCGGGGCTGTTGCCGCGCGGCGCTTCGCAGAAGAATCGCGCCTCCTCGGCCCACTGCGCGCCGGCGGTCTGCTTCGCCTTCGCGATCAGCCCGCGGACCTCGGGCGAATCCGGCTTGTTCGCTGTCTGTGCCCAGAGACAGACGGGAAGGGCCACCGCCAGCACGAAGGTCTGACCGACGCTCGATGCCGCCATGCGTCCCCTCCCGTCTCGCCTTCCCTACCGGCTGCTCGTCGTCGTGGTCGGTGCAACGAGCGGCGCGTGCGCGTCGGGCAGCTCCGTGTTGCCGAGGATCTTCAGGAACTGCTCGTGGCTCCCCGGCTGGCCGTGGATCGGCACGTGCTGCGTCACCTTGAGGTTGAACTCCTTGATGATGTGCCCGAGGGCGGCGACGCCTTCGGGCGTCGGCGCGGGGAGCGGCGCCCCCTGGGGCGGCGGTGAATACAGGTCCGCGTTGATGAGAATGCCCTCCGCCGGCAGATACGCGACGAGGAAGAACTCGTTGTGGTTCGAGTACGGCGGCGAGCCGGTGCCGACGTTGAAGAACTCCATGACCTTGGAGATCTCGGTCGTGAGGGGCCGGCGGTCGTGGATGAACCCCTGGTTGCCGATGCGGACGAACTGCGGGTTGACGAAGAGGCCCAGCAGGTCCTCGCGCTGCGACAGCGAGTCGGGCATCAGCTTGCGCTCGCGCCGGAACATGACGCGGTCGTAATACTCCGCATTGCGATCGTGCGTCACGATCTGCGCGCCGGCGGCGACGAAGGCGCGCAGGCCGCCCGAGTGATCCCAGTGGTAGTGCGTGTTGACGACGTAGCGAATCGGCTTGTTGGGCACCAGCCGGCGAACTTCCGCGATGACCGCCTGCGACCGCTCGTCGTTCTGCGGCCCCTCGACGACCGTGACGAAATCGCGGAACTCCACCAGCACGCTGTTATGTGAGCCGCCCGCGAGCAGCCAGACGCCCGGCGCGAGCTGCCGCGACTCGACGCGGACCGCCGGTCGCGTCGCCTGCGCGACATCCGGTGGAATCGCGAAGGTCTCGGGCGCCACGTTGACGTTCGCGCGCGCGCTGCTGATCCGGAACTGGCGATTGTCCGCCTGGTACGCCTCGACGAAGTGCGAGTGCTCCTCGGTCCACATCTTGACGCCGCCGAAGTCCTTCCACTCGTCGTATTCGTGGTTGATCCGCATGTCGCCCACGACCGGATTCGGGATGAACGTCTCCACCATGGCGACGTAGTTGTCCTCGATCGTGCCGACGACCTTGTACTTGCCGAGCACGTTGTTCAGCACGACCCGCCGCGGGCCGGGGGGCGGCACGAGCACGGGATTGGCGCCCGGCGCGAGCGCCGCCTTCACGAAGCCGTGCGGCGTGAGGATGATCTCGAGCTGCCGGTACTCCCCGGCGTCGATGCCGTAGAGGTACTGCCACTGGCGCACCGGCTTGTTGTTGACGACGTCCCACGCGACGTTCTTGTTGTTGCGCAGGTCGATCTGCACCGGGTTCGGATTGGCGATGCCGCCGCCGCCGCGGCGATGCGATGGATCGGACAGGTTGCCGTGCTCGCGCGCCGGACCGGGCAACGCGGGATAGCGGTTCGGCGGCTCCGGCGAGATGCGCGTGTACGACTCGCGCGACGACATCGTCGTGTAGTCGATCGTCATCGTGTAGTTGCTGACGGCGAAGCGCGGCCAGCTCTCCGGAATGCCGATGAGCACGGGAATCGGATCGAAGCCCTGGCCGGGCGCGGCCACCATGCCGGCGCCGGTGTATTCGAGCGTGGTCAGGTTGTCCGCGCCGATGTTCTTCGACACCGCCTGGAGCAGCGCACGGACATCCTGCGCCTGGCCGCCTTGGGTCTGGGCGGACGGCGGCAGTGCGAGCGCCCCGGCGAGCACCACGAGTGCCACGCACATGAATGACGTCGTCTTCTTCTTCACGATCCCCTCCTTCGCACGGCGGAGTATAGCAGCAGTGATGTAAACGTTGACACCTCGCGGAGGCGGCGCTAGGCTCTCGCTCCGGGAGGACATGTGCGCAAGCTGCTCGTCACGACAATCGTCGCGCTGCTGCCAATCGTCGGCGCGTCGGCGGCGGCGCAGACGCAGGGACAGGCCGGCGGCGACTTGCAGAAGGGCGTCCTCGGGCCGGTGAACGCCCTCGGTCAGAATTTCAAGCTGCCGCCGCCGCCGACCGGGCCGCCGCCGCGGCTGCCGGACGGGACGATCGACCTGGGCGACGGCGTGTGGGTGAATGCGAAGCCGTTCAACGCCGCAACGGTCGCCGAGCCGCTGCTGCTGCCAGCGGCCAAGACGCTGATGGCCTCACGCAAGCAGGCCGACGACCCGAACAACTGGTGCCTGCCGATGGGCGTCGTGCGCTACAGCCCGTATCCGTTCCGCTTCATCCAGAACTACACGCACAAGCGCCCGACGCACATGTACATCATGCACGAGCTGATGCGCACCTTCCGGCAGATCTTCCTGGACGGCCGGAAGCATCCGCCGGAGCTCGACCCGACCTGGTTCGGCCACTCAATCGCGTGGTACGACGGCGACACACTCGTGATCGATACCGTCGGGTTCAACGACAAGGCCTGGTTCGACGGGCGCGGAACGCCGCATACCGAGCAGCTGCACACCGTGGAGCGGTGGACGCGCGTCGACATGGGGCATCTCAACACCGAGGTGCTCATAGACGACCCCGGCGCCTTCTCGCGCCCGTTCACGGTGAAGTACGAATCGACGCTGCGGCCGCCGACCGACGACCTGATGGAATACGTCTGTCAGGAGAACAATCAGTACGGGTTCGCCAGCGGCGTGAGATAAGGGCTACTTCGCCCGCTCCTGGCGGCCCTTTTCGGTCAGACCGTACGTCGTCGTATCGAGGCACATCGCTTCACGCACCTTGACATCCGGCGCGCGCTTGACGCGGATCGCCGGCGTCGTCCATGGCCCCGTCAGGATCTTCGGGTCCTCCACGGTGGCCTGGTACTCGAGCGTGTCGCGGTCGACGAGGCGCCAGCGCTCGACGACGTGGAGCGCGTCGCTGGTGAACCACCCGCCCGTGCTCGTCGGCGTCGGCTTGTCGGCGCCGTCGGCCAGCCAGATCTGCCCGTTGAATCCGATCACGTCGACGACGAGCGTGTCGCCGTCCCAGCGTCCCTCGGAGTCGCCCAGATACGTGGGGACGACGTCGTCGGGGTGCGGACGGCCGAGCGTCGGGACGACGCGGAAGCTGTGGAAGTACTCGTTGAGGATCACCATCAGTCCCGGCGTGTGGACGATCTGGAGCTGCTGGTTCGAGGGAAGCGTCATCGCGCGCGGATAGCCGTACGGAATGCAGCGGAGCGTGGGGTCGTCGTCCTCGGTCAGCTTGTCCATGATCGCCCGCGCCTCGGGCTTGTAGAGGCGCTCGAGCTGATCGAGCGTGTTCTGTTTGACGCTGACGCCGCCCGACCACCAGACGCCGGAGAAATCGGGTTTGCCGTCGGCCATGCGCGGCGTCGCCGAAGACTGTGCCGCGATTGGCGACGCGGCAAAGACGAGCGCGGCGAGGCCCGCGGCCACACGGGCGGCGAGCATGGCGGCTATTCCTTGGGCGGCGGCGTGCCGCCGGCGCTGATGCGGAACGTCTCGCCGGTGGAGAACACGATCAGGCTCGCGGCGGCCGCGGTCGACGATCGATCGTGGGCGCCGTACCCCTTGAGGGTCACCCGCGCGCCCGGCTTGAGGAGCGCCGCGGTCACGCCCGTCCGCCGCAGCGTGTTCGGCGGCTGCGTCTCGAACCGCCACTGTTCGGTGGCGCCGTCGGGGCGCTTCGTTTCCACGAAGATCCACGAGTGCGGGTTCTCCCACTTCACCTCGGTGACGACACCCTCGACGGAGACCGGCCGCTGTTCGTCGAAGGCAACCGAGAAGGAATGGTGGGCTGCCCCAGCGACGCCCCACGCCGATGCCATCGCCGCGGCGACCATCCAACGGCGAGCCAGGTTCATTTCTTGCGCGGCCCCTTGGCCGTGTAGCGCGACAGCACGAGGTTGTCGAGCTTCAGGTTCCGCGTCCAGATGAATTCGGCGTCCCCGAACAGCTTCGTGTACTGCGTATAGGCCGGCTGGTTCGTGACTTCGACGGGCCGCCAGATGACCGAGTTCGGCCAGCGCGAGTCGTTGAACTTCGGCGACGTCCAGTCCGACGGCACCTGGAAGAGCAGCGCCTTGCACTGGTTGCCGGCCAGCTTCATCTGGCACTCGGGAATCCTCGCCTGGTTGCAGAAGCTCGAATCGCGGCCGTTCGCCGTGATGCGCACGCAGGCCGGGTCGTCGAGCGGCGCGATATAGAACACCTCCGACTTCCAGTCGGCATGCGTCCCGTTGCCGTCGCTGAAATACGCGATGAGGCCCGCGTCGCCGATGTTGTACGTCGCATACTCCATGCCGACGCCGTGATGCGTCTCCCAGTCGATCGTCAGGAACGCGTAGGTCATCGGATAGCGCGCGCGGAAGCGGACGACGCTCGAGTTGAACGGCGTCATCGGCACCGAGTCGCGCGCGACGTAGGTGCCGTTGACGAACAGCTCGAAGTAGTTGTCCGCGTGGATGTAGGCCGTGATGTCGACGCCGTCCTTGTCGATGACGACCGTCTGCAGCTGCGACTCGTAGTTCGGGTTGTCGCCCTTGCCCATGCAGGTGTCGTAGATGTCGGGGGCGACCGCGCCCTCGGTGATCGGGCCCGGCACCATGAACGTCTTGCCGTCTTCGGTCTTCAGCGTGCCGACCTTCACCGGGAACACGTCGGGCTGCACCTTCACCGGGTTCGGGCACTTCTCCGGCACGCCCTTGACGTTGCGGAGGTTCATCGCTTCGCCGGTGCTGACCGACCCGCGATCGATGTTCTGGCGCGCTTCGAGCGCGCCGTCCCAGACGTGCCACGCGAGAAGACCCGTGGCGAGTGCGATCAACGCGGCGGCCTGACGCATGATTGGACCTCCCGCCGTCGCGCTTGGCGCTTCGGCGGGGCGGAGAATAGCACGCGCGCGCGCGGGCGAACAAGACCGCCGCGCGCGGAGAATGCGGGTGAAAACGTTTTGACAGCCCGCGCACCGCATGCTAGCTTCGCCGCGAATCGAGCGGGTGCTCCGTCATCCCGGAGGCAGCGTATGCGTGGACGAATCCGTGTCGGGTGGGCGTGTGCGTGGCTTCTGGCGGCGCCGGCGTCGGCGTTCGCCCAGGCGTCGATTACCGGCGTGGTGCGCGACTCGTCCGGGGCGGTGCTGCCCGGCGTCACGGTTGAAGCGACCAGCCCCGCGCTGATCGAGAAGGCCCGGACGGTCGTCACCGACGGCACCGGCCAGTACCGCATCGTCACGCTGCCGCCGGGCGCCTACGCCGTGACGTTCACGCTCGCCGGGTTCTCGACCGTGCGGCGCGAAGGGATCGAGCTGACGGGGACGTTCACCGCCACCGTCGACGCCGACATGCGCGTCGGATCGGTCGAGGAAACGGTGACCGTCACCGGCGAGATTCCGCTCGTCGACGTGCAGAGCGCGACGCAGCAGCGCGTCATCAACAGCGAGGTCGCCGATGCCATCCCGACCGGCCGCATGCCCTCGAGCTTCGTCGTCCTGATTCCGGGCATCAGCGTCACGCAGGGCGCGGGCAACTGGTACGGGCTCGGCGCGCACGACGTCGGCGGCGCGATCGGCGACATCGTCGGCATCTACGCGATCCATGGCGGCCAGTTCCAGGACTCGCGCATGAACATCAACGGGCTGTCGACCGGGTGGGGCAACGAGGCGTTCGAGACCGGCTACACGCCCAACATGAGCGCGATCCAGGAGGTCGTCGTCGACACCGCCGCGTCCGCGGAGAACGAGGTGGGCGGTGTGCGCACCAACATCATTCCGCGCGACGGCGGCAACCAGTACGCCGGCACGATCTTCGCCAGCTACACGAACGAGAACCTCGCCTCGAACAACATCGACGAGGACCTGCGGTCGCGCGGGCTGCCGCACGCGAACTCGGTGAAGTTGAATGGCGACTTCAATCCCGGGTTCGGCGGTCCGCTGCGCCGCGACAGCGTGTGGTTCTACAGCGCGATCCGTTACATGCGCGCCGACAATTACGTCGCCGGGGTGTTCGTCGACACGACGCAGGACAATCCGGGCGTGTGGGGGTACACCCCGGACCTGAGCCGCAAAGCGGTGAACAGCGGCGTCTGGAAGGACGCGCAGCTGCGCCTCACCTGGCAGGCGACGGCGCTCCATAAGCTGGCGTTCTCCTACAGCCAGCAGACGTCGTGCAAATGTCCGTCGCTGCAGTCGGCCACGCAGATCGGCGGCACCGAGAACCGCTGGGGCCGGCCGCAGCGGCTCGTCACGGCCGACTGGACGGCGCCGCTGACGACGCGGCTGCTGGTCGACGCGAGCGTGCTCCACCAGATCAACAAGTGGGGCTTCTTCCCGCGCGACAGCTCGCCGCCCACCCTCATCGGGTTCCTCGAGCAGTCCAACGGGATGAACCTGAAGACGCGCCCCGGCGACTACCGCAACGCACGCAACGAGACGCTCCGCTACCGCTTCGCGATGTCCTACGTGACCGGCGCGCACGCGTTCAAAGCCGGCATCGTCAATTCGTGGGCGACGGCCGACTACAACCAGTTCGCGATTCAGCCGATTCGCTATCGCCTCAATCGCGGCGTGCCCAACCAGGTCATCATGCGCGTGCGCCCGTACCACGACCTGTGGACGCTCGATGCCGAGCCCGGCGTCTACGCGCAGGACCGCTGGACGGTCGACCGGCTGACCGTGAATCTCGGCGTCCGCTACGACCACAAACGGAGCCACTTCCCAGAGCAGATCATCAGCGACCCGAAGAACCCGTACGGCCCTGCCGCGTTCGTGCCGGTGCCGTTCACCATCCCGAAGACCGAGCAGTTGCGGTGGCATGACATCACGCCGAAGATGGCGGCCGCCTACGACCTGTTCGGCGACGGTCGCACCGCCTTGAAGGTCAGCCTCAACAAGTATCTCGATGGCACGCAGGTCGACGGCATCGGCAATCCCGTGGCCGGCAATCTCGTGCTCGAGACCACGCGCGCCTGGACCGACGCCAATCGCGACTTCCGGCCCGACTGCGACCTGATGCTGCCGACGGCCAACGGCGAATGCGGGCCGATGGCGAACCCGAACTTCGGCAAGGTGATCGGCGGCGCGGGGCAGTGGGATCCGCGGCTGCTGCGCGGCTGGGGCGTGCGCGGCTACAACTGGGAGCTCTCGACGAGCGTGCAGCGCGAGCTCATCCCGCAGGTGTCGGTCGACGCCGGCTACTTCCGCCGCTGGTACGGCAATCTGACGACGACCGACGACCGCGCGCTGTCGCCGGCCGACTTCGACACGTTCAGCATCACCGCGCCGCGCGATCCGCGGCTGCCCGACGGCGGCGGCCACACGATCAACGGCCTGCGCGATCTCAAGCCGACGAGCTTCGGCCGTCCGTCGGACGTGCTGGTCACCTTCGCGGATGAATATGGCGAGTTGATCCGGCGCTGGCATGGCGTCGACCTCACCGTCAACGCGCGCGTGCGCGGCGGGCTGCTGCTCCAGGGCGGCCTGAGCACCGGACGCGCGTCGACCAACAACTGCGATCTGCTCGAGCAGCTTCCCGAGATCGCGCTGACCACGGCCGGACAGGTCGCCCGATCGGAAGCGCCCGTCGTCAACGGACTGCTGACGCCACTCGACTACTGCGACATCGACACGAACTTCCTCACGCAGGTGAAGTTCCTCGGCGCCTACACGATTCCGCGCATCGAGCTGCAGGTGAGCGGGTCGTTCCAGAGCATTCCGGGACCCGAGATCCGCGCCGACTTCGTCGCGACCAACGCCGTCGTGTCGCCGTCGCTCGGCCGGCCGCTCGCCGGCGGCGCCAACAACGTCACCGTCAACCTGGTGAAGCCGGGGACGCTCTACGGCGAGCGCCTGAACCAGCTCGATCTGCGCGTCGCGAAGATCCTGCGGTTCGGCACGGGGCAGCGCGCGCTGCTGAACGTCGATCTCTACAACGCGTTCAACGGCAACGCCGTGCTGCAGCAGAGCCAGGCGTTCGGCAACTGGCAGACGCCGCAGGGCGTGCTGGTCGGACGCTCGGCCAAGTTCAGCGTGCAATACGATTTCTAGATGCTCCAGGTCCGGCTGAAGCCGGGCACCACGTTACGTGGGAGGACACATGCGGGCCTTGTTGGCATCCTGCATTCTTCTGCTGGCTACTGCGGCATCGGGGCAGGTGCTCGCCCCGAAAGTCGAGTACACGCCGATTCCGCCCAACGTCGACCCGTTCAGCCTGTCGTTCGACGACTTCAAGAAGTACTCGTCGATGCGGAACTTCGAGCTCCTCGGGCAGAGCTACTTCAAGGTCCCCGAGCGCACGGACTGGGCGAAGGGCATCGGGCGCGCGGGTCCGGAAGTCGGATCCGGCTTCAACACCGTGCGCGTCTATGACGGCATCGCGTATCTCGCCGGCTACAACGCCCCGCTCACGATCTTCGGCATCGTCATTGCCGACGTTCGCGATCCGCGGAACATGCGGCAGCTCAGCTTCATCCCGTGCAACCCGGGGACGCGATGCGGCTACCTGCGCGTGAACCGGCAAAAGAAGATCCTGGCGTTCAACCACGACACCGGCGGCAACAACCCGATTCGCCCGCCCGCCGGCCAGCGTGCGCGGGCGGGGGTGTCGCTGTACGACGTCTCGGATCCGCGGCAGCCGCGTGAGCTGGCGTTCGTGCCGCTCGCGCCCGACGGCCAGGCGCACGGCCTCGACATGGACGACCGCTACGTCTACAGCTGCGGCCAGTTCTCGGAGAACCTCAATCGCGAAGGCCTGATCATCATCGACTACGGCGACGTGAAGAACATCCGGCCGGTCGGCACGTGGCACGTCCCGGGCCAGATGAAGGGCGAGCAGTACGGCCCCCTCGATCGCAACGGTCCCGATGGGAAGCCGCAGGTCATCCAGTGCCACGAGATCATCCACTACAACAACCGGCTCTATGCCGCGTGGCGCGACTCGGGCATGGTGATTCTCGACGTCGCCGATCGCAGCAAGCCGCGGCTGCTGGCCACCTACGACTACAACCCGCCGTATCACGGCGGGTTCCTCGGCGCCGCGCACACGTCGCTTCCGATCGTCGTCAAGCAGGGCGAGCATCCCGACCTCGTCGTCCATACCGATGAGATCTTCGATTGCCCGCCGGGCTTCGGGCGGATTCTCGACGTCTCCGACCTGAAGAATCCCGAAGTCACGAAGGGACAGCGGCCGGCGGCGGTCGTGCTGCTGTCGACGTTCCGCTTCGACTACGTCTCCGACCGCTTCGACGTCGGGAAGGGGGAGTTCGTCTGCGATACCGACGGCCCCGGCGGACGCTCGGGCACCACGACGCACCTGCCGATGCAGGACCAGCGATCGCCGAGCCTCGTCTACATCACGTGGTACGACGAGGGGATCCGCGCGATGGACATCTCGAACCCGTTCGCGCCGCAGTTCATCGGGCACTTCCTCTCGCCGCGCACCGGCGCGCCGGGCGGCCGCCGGGATCGGCACACGCGCGAGGTCTTCCAGGACCCCGATAGCGGGCTCTTGTACCTGACCGACGGCAACGGCGGCGGCTTGATGGTGCTGCGCTACACGGGGCCGATTCCGAAGACGCCGCCCATTCCGGGCGCGCGATGACACGATGACACTGCGCTGGCGCCTCGCCCTCGCGGCGGCAGGGGCCGCCGCCCTCCTCGGAGGCGGCGACCGCGCGGCGGCGCACGATCCGGCCGATCTGCAGTTCGTGCCGCGGCTGGACCGCTACGCGCTGGCCGCCGCGTACCGCCGCGGCGGCGAGGTCGAGCGCGCGAATCTCGAGGCGGAACTGCTGCCGATTCCCGGCGCCGACGAAGGCGCCGTGCAGTTGATTCGCGATCTGGATGGCGACGGGGACCCCGACGAAATCCATTTCCATCTGGAAGTCATCGAGATTCAGGAGGAGGTCTATCCCGGCGAGTACGTGACGTTCTGGGTGTTTTCGCCCATCGGCCAGGCGATGAGCACCGCGGCGCGTGTGCCGAGCCCGACGCTGCGCGTCGAGCAGGGCGATGTGGTGGAGATCACGCTTTACAACACCCACTACATGCCGCACACGATCCACCTCCATGGCACGACGCAGCCGAACAACATGGACGGCGTCCCCCACATGACGCAGGACGCCGTCGCGCCCGGCGAGTCGTTCACCTATAAGTTCGTCGCCGGCCCGCCCGGGACCTTCTGGTACCACTGCCACGTGCAGGACCACATCCATCCGATCATGGGTCTGGCGGGGATGTTCGTCATCGAGCCCGACCGTCCGTACAATAATTTCGCGCACCTGGTTCCGGGCGCCGGCCGGATCGCGTCGATGTCGAAAGCGACGCGCGAGGAGTACCAGAACGAGTACTCGCTCGTCTACATGGACATCGACGATCGGCTGCACCGCATTCCGGCCGCGTATTCCGACCCGCGCGAGATCGAGAAGCGGATGCACCGCGAGTACGACTCCACGCAGCGCCAGCCGAACATCTTTCTGCTCAACGGCCGATCGTTTCCCTTCACGCTGCGCGACTCGCCGATCGTGGTCGACCCGGGCGAGCTGACGAAGCTGCGCGTGCTGAACGTCGGCGCGCGCACCGTCTACCTCCACACCCACGGCCACCATCCGACGCTGACGCACCTCGATGGCTACCCCGTGCCGGCGGCGGCGCAGGTCACGCGCGACACGTTCGACGTCGGCCCGGCGCAGCGCATCGACCTCGCGCTGCGCACCGGCGGCGACGGGTTCTTTGCGTCGGGTCCGGGCGTCTGGCTGGTACACGACCATGCGCAGCCGGCGGCATCCAACAAGGGAATCAACCCAGGTGGGGACCACACGGCGATCGTCTATCGCGAGTTCATGGGCGAGGACGGCCTGCCGAAGCACGCCGGGGGCCACGCCGGACACGCGCAGTTCTTCGACCCGGCCTACTACCAGGGCAAAGTGCCGGTGTTCGATCCGCGCACGTTCGGCACGACGGTCGAGAACTACGAAAAGGGATGGCCAACGGCGCCGCCAGCCGGCGGCGCCTTCACCTATCCCGTTCGGTCCGCGCTCGGGCCGCTGCCGCGTCTCGATCTGATCGACGCCGAACGGCACCGGCCGGTGGCGAGCGCCTGCCCGGCGCGGCCGCGCGGCAGCCGCCGCATCGTGATGAAGGCGGGGCGCCAGTACGCGCGCGAGGGGGAGGTGTTCGCCTTCGAGCCGCGCGAGATCCGCGCCGAACGGTGCGAGGAGATCGAGATCGTCCTCGAGAACACCGACGCCATCCGCCACGATCTGATGATCCCCGGCCTCAATCCGATCTTCGTGCTCAATCTCGTCGGGCCGAAGGTTGCCAGCGCCCGGTTCGTCACGCCCGATGAGGACGTCACACTGTTCTTCCACTGTCACATCGAGGCGCACGACAAGGTCGGCATGGCGGGCCGGCTGATCGTCGGCCGCGGCGGAGAGAAGCGCTCGACTCCAACGGCAACGCCTCTCACGTCCGGCACGTTTCGCGGGGTCGGAGTCGTCGTCGCGACCGTTCCGCGCGCCGGACGATTGATCGTCAACCACGAGGAGATTCCCGGATTCATGGCCGCCATGGAGATGAGCTTCGCGGTCTCGTCGCCGGCGCTGCTCGGCGGGTTGAGTGCGGGAGACAGGATTCAGTTCACCATCGACGCGGCCAGATCAATCATTACGGCCATCGATGTCGTGCAGGCCGCACAGTGATACGAGGAGTCCGAACCATGACATATCGAGCCACTGCAGTCTTCGCGCTGGGTATCGCGTTCGGCGGCGCATCCGTCGCGGCGCATCACGCCGCGTCGGTTGCCTACCACGTCGACAAGGAAATCACCGTGCAGGGCGTCGTCACCGAGGTGAAGTGGGAGAACCCGCACACCTGGGTGTACGTCGAAGCGAAGGACGCCAGCGGAAAGGTCACGAAGTGGAGCTTCGAGGGGGCGGTGCCGAACCAGCTGTACCGCCGCGGCGTCACGCCGGCGGTGCTCAAACCGGGCGTGCGTGTCACCGTCAAGGCGCATCCCGCGCGGAACGCATCGGCCAATGCCGGGGAGCTGACGGAAATCCTCGGCCCCGACGGCAAGCCGATCCGCGCAGGCGTGCGCTGAGGAGGGAGTCGAGTCATGGTTGTCGTCGTGCGATTGCTGGCCGTCGTTGCGGCTCTGCTGCTGGTTCCAACCATCGTCCACGCGCAGGCGTCCATCGCGGGCACCGTCCGCGACACATCGGGCGCCGTCCTGCCCGGCGTCACCGTCGAGGCCTCGAGTCCGGCGCTCATCGAGAAGGTGCGGACGGCGGTGACGGACGATACCGGCCAATACCGCATCGAGAACCTTCGGCCCGGTCTCTACACGGTGTCGTTCACGCTGAGCGGGTTCAGCGTCGTCCGTCGTGAAGGGATCGAGCTGACCGGCACGTTCACGGCCACGGTCAACGCCGACCTGCGGGTCGGCGGCATCGAGGAAACCATCACGGTCAGCGGCGAGGCGCCGATCGTCGACGTGCAGAACACCACGCAGCAGCGCGTCTTCGATCAGGAAGTCGTCGACGCACTGCCCACCGGCCGCCTGCCGTCGAGCCTGGCCGTCCTCATTCCGGGAATGACCACGGCGCTCGGCGCCGTCAACTACACCGGTCTGGGCGCGCAGGAAATCGGCGGCGCCGGCGGCGATACGACGACGATCGTCGCCATCCACGGCGGGCAGAGCACCGACTACCGGCAGAACCTGAACGGACTGTCCACCGGATGGGCGAACGAGGCGTTCGAGACGCTCTGGATCGTGAACACGACGGCCACCCAGGAAGTCGTCGTCGACGCGACGGCGGTGTCGGCCGAGGCGGCGGAGGGCGGCGTCCGCACGAACCTGATTCCGCGCGACGGCGGCAATACGTTCAGCGGCATCGTCTTCGGCGCGTTCTCCAACGAGTCGCTGGCCGGCAGCAACTTCGATGAGGAGCTGCGCACGCGCGGCATGCGCACCCCGAACGCGATCAAGGTGAACGGCGACTTCAATCCCGGCTTCGGCGGGCCGCTGCGCCGCGATCGCCTGTGGTTCTACTCGGCGATGCGCTACATGAAAGCCGACGCCTACGTCGGCGACATGTTCATCAACCGCAGCGTCGACGACCCGCGTGTCTTCAGGTTCGATCCCGATCTGAGCCGGCCGGCGACGAACGAGGCGTACTGGCTCGACGGGCAGGGACGCCTGACGTGGCAGGCAACCCCGAAACACAAGGTGGCCTGGCTCTGGAGCCAGCAGAAGTCGTGCAAGTGTCCGTCGCTCATCACCGCGACGACGGCGCCCGAATCGGGCGCCGACAATCGCCATGGCTACCCGCTCTTCATTACGACGGGCGATTGGACGGCGCCGCTCACCAATCGCGTTCTGGTGGACGCCTCGATCCTCTACCACCACTTCAACTGGGGCTTCCTGCCGTATCGCGACACCAATCCGGACGCGATCGGCCTCACCGAGCAGACGACGGGGATCACGTTCAAGGCGCGGCCGAGCGGCTGGAGCGACCGGCAGAACAGGATCCTGCGCTACCGGACGACGCTGTCGTACATCACGGGGGCGCATTCGTTCAAGGTCGGGTTCAACAACTCGATCGGCTCGAGCGACTACTTCAACTTCGTGCATCAGCCGATCGCCTACCGGCTGAACAACGGCATCCCCAATCAGATCACGATGCGTGCGCGGCCCTTCCATACGCTCTGGGAGATGGACGCCGACATCGGTCTGTTCGCGCAGGACCGCTGGACGATCGACCGGTGGACGCTGACGGGCGGCGTACGACTCGATTACAAGAAGACCCACTTCCCCGGACAGCATCTCGGACCGGTGCCGATCGCGCCGAACCGCAACATCACGATTCCCGAGACGCCGCAGCTCTCCTGGAAAGACGTGACGCCGAAGATGGGCGCGGCCTACGACGTGTTCGGCACCGGCCGGACCGCGCTGAAGGTCACGCTGAACAAGTATCTGAGCGGCCGTCAGCTCGACGAGATCGGCAACCCGGTGCTCGATCTCGTGCACACGGCGTCGCGCGCCTGGACGGATACCAACGGCAACTTCGTGCCCGACTGCAATCTGATCAACCCCGAGCCGAACGGTGAATGCCGCGCGCTGTCGGATCCGAACTTCGGCGGCACCCGCCTCGGCACGACCTACGATCCCGAGTTGCAGCGCGGCTGGGGCGTCCGCGAATACAACTGGGAGTTCTCGACGGCGGTGCAGCACGAGCTGCTGCCGCGCGTGTCCACCGAGATCGGCTACTTCCGCCGCTGGTACGGCAATCTCGGCCTCGGCACGCCCACCGGCGGGAGCGGGGGCGTGTCGCTGGTCACGATGGACGACCGAACACTTTCGGCATCGGACTTCGACACGTTTTGTATTACGGCCCCGAGCGATCCGCGCCTGCCGCGAGGGGGCGGCTACGACGTGTGCGGCCTGTACGACCTGAAGCCGGACAAGTTCGGCCTTGCCGCCGATAACTTCGTGACCCGGTCGGACAATTACGGCAAGCAGATCCAGCACTTCAACGGCGTCGACCTGAGCGTCAACGCCCGCCTGCCGCAGGGCATCCTGCTGCAGGGCGGCATGAGCACCGGCCGGACCAGCACCGATAATTGCGAAATCGTCGACAAGGTGCCGGAGATGCTCATGCTCGCCGCGCCGGCGATGATTCCGCGCGACCACTGCCACGTCGACACCGCCTTCCTCACGCAGGTGAAGCTGCTGGGGTCGTACACGATTCCCGGAATCGACGTGCGGCTCGCCGGCTCGTTCCAAAGCGTGCCGGGACCGCCGATCTCCGCCAACCTCGTCGTGCCGAGCGCCGTGGTCGCGCGCACGCTCGGGCGGCCGCTTTCGGGCGGCGCGGCGAACATCACGGTCAACATCGTCGAGCCGGGCACGATGTACGGCGATCGGCTCAACCAGCTCGATCTCCGCTTCTCGAAGATCCTGCGGTTCGGCACGACGCGGACGACGCTGAATCTCGACGTCAACAACGTCCTGAACGTGAACCCGGTAACGGCGGAGAGTCCCGTCTTCTCGATCTGGCGGCGCCCGCAGTCGATCCTGCTGCCGCGGTTCGCCAAGATCAGCATGCAGTTCGATTGGTAGGGAGAACGTCGATGAGATGCATTGGAGCGATTGTCTTGGCCGGAGTCGTGTGTGCCGGGTGCGCCGACCGGCCCGCGGACCCGGTGCCGCAGGGAGAAACACCCGAGGCGTCAGGCTCGATCCCGCGGCTTCCCGACGGCAAGCCCGATCTCACCGGGGTCTGGGGACAGGAGGGCTTCGGCGGCGACTACGGCCTCGCCGATCTCGAGGCGGCCTACACGCCCGAGGCGCGCGCCCAGATGACGAAGCTCGTCGAAGCCGACGATCCGCTCTTCCGCTGCCTGCCGTACGGCGTCCCGCGCGCGATGCTGGCGTCGCCCTGGCCGTTCCAGATCGTGCACCGGCAGGGAATGATGGTCGTGCTCACGGAGTACTATCACGCGTTCCGGCTGATCCCGACCGACGGGAGCCCCCATCCGCCCGACGCGCTCCCCACGTATCTGGGCGACTCGGCCGGCCGCTGGGACGGCGACACGCTCGTCGTCGACGTCATCGGCTTCAACGGCAAGACGTGGCTCGGCGACGCGCGCGACCGGCCGACGCCGAAGAGCCTCGGCATCTGGCTGCACTCCGACGCGCTCCACCTGACGGAGCGGTGGCGGCTCGTCGACGCCGACACGCTCGAGTACCGGGTGGTCGTCGAGGATCCGAAGATGCTGACGCGGCCGTGGACGCCGCCGCCGATCACGAAGAAGCGCCAGTCGTTCCAGAAGATCGGCGAAGGCATGTGCACCGACACGACGACGTACGAGCTGGCACGTCCGACCGCACAGGAATCAAAATAGCGGTATGTACAGACCGGCCCTTTACGCGGCGGCGCTTGCCGCCGCGTGGTTTGCCGTCCCTGCCGCGGCGCAGACCCCGTCCCGCGTCATTCGACTGATCGATCAGCGCTGCGCCAACTGCCATCGCCTGGCCGACGCGGGCCGCGCGCCCGACGTGCAGGGTGCACCGGATTTGGCTGCGCTGCGAAAGAAGCCGCCGCAGACGATCCTGCAGGCCATGACCACCGGCGCCATGCGCGCGCACGTCCAGGACGTGCCCGACGAGACGAAGCGCGCCATGGCCGAGTTCATCAGCGGCCGGAAGCTGAGCCCCGTCGAGGCAGGCGACGCGCGGAACATGCCGAACCGCTGCCCCGCCTCCGCCGAGGCTGCAGCGGACAAGCCCGCGGCCGCGGTGTTCAATCCTGCACGCGGCGCGTCATGGAACGGGTGGAGCCCCGAGCCCGATAACGCACGGTTCGCGCGCGCCCCGGGCTTCACCGCCGCCGACGTGTCGCGGCTGACGCTGAAGTGGGCGTTCGGGTTTCCGGGGGCCGCATCCGTCTACGGCCAGCCGAGCGTCGTGGGCGGACGCGTGTTCGTCGGCGTCGACACGGGCTACGTCTACGCGCTCGACGCGGCGACCGGCTGCGTCCACTGGTCGTACCTTGCCGAGGCGGGCGTGCGCAATGCCATCAGCATCGGGATGCTGCCCGACAAACGGCACGCGGCGTTCTTTGGCGACATCCGCGGCAACGTGTACGCCGTCGATGCGATGACGGGCGCGTCGATCTGGAAGGTGAACGCGGACCCGCATCCGCTCGCCGCGATTACCGGCGCACCGACGCTGTACGAGGGCCGACTGTACGTGCCGGTCTCCTCGCGGGAAGAGGCGGCGGGCGGCAGCCTGAACTACCCCTGTTGCACCTTCCGCGGCAGCATCGTCGCGCTCGAGGCGGCCACGGGCGGGCAGATTTGGAAGACCTACGCGATTCCCGATCCGCCGACGCCGTCGCGGCGCAACTCGAAGGGGACGCAGCTCTGGACCGGCGCCGGGGCGGCGATCTGGCATGCGCCGACGATCGATCCGCGGAACCGCGCGATCTATGTGGCCACCGGCGACGCCTACACCGAGCCCGCGCATCGGAACACCGATGCCGTCATGGCGATCGACATGGACACCGGGAAAGTTCTCTGGTCGGTGCAGGACTACGAGAACGACGCCTGGCTGGTGGCGTGCGCGCAGGACCCGACCGAAAACTGTCCCAAGGATCTCGGTCCCGACTATGACTTCGGTGCTGCGCCGATTCTGCTGACGCTCCCGAATGGACGGCGCGTGCTGCTGGCGGGCCAGAAGAGCGGACAGGTGTTCGCGCACGATCCCGATCGCGGCGGCGCGCTTCTGTGGACGGCCGCGCTCGTCGAGAAGATTGGCGACTCGGAGATTCTCTTCGGCGGTGCCGCCGACGGCACGGCGGCGTATTTTGGTCTCGACAACGGATCGATCGCGGCTCTCGATCCAGCGACGGGTCGGCGCAAGTGGTTCAACCCGCCTCCTTCTCCGGGTCCGCGGCGCGGATTCACCGCCGCGCTGACCGCGATCCCGGGTGTCGTGTTCGCCGGCAACCAGGATGGGACGCTGCGCGCGTACGACTCGAGCACTGGCCGTCTTGTCTGGAGCTTCAACATGCTCCGTGATTTCACGACCGTGAACCACGTGCCCGCGCGCGGTGGTGGCATGGGCGCACCGGGTCCGACGGTCGCAGGCGGACTGCTGTTCGTCCCATCTGGATACGTCGGGCTCGGCAACGGGACCGCGGGAAACGTGCTGCTGGTCTTCGGTCTGCCGTAGGGTGATCCGGATTTCTGGATACGCGAGGCCGCCGCAGGCCTTTTCTTGACCATTTCCGGCCAAAAAGGTACGGTACGCGATTGGCTCTCGCCGTTATTTCGCCTCATACGGAGGCGATCACGAACGCAAGCACAAGGAGGCGTTTGATGTTGCGTGGGGTACGTGCATTACTTGTCCTGGTGACGTTCCTGTCGCTGCCCGCAGTCGGGTACGCGCAGGAAGCGGTCCTGACGGGAACCGTCACCGATTCCACCGGCGGCGTGCTGCCGGGAGTGACGATCATCGCGGTCAACGAAGCCACGGGAAACAGCTTCGAGGGTGTGACCGACGGCACGGGGACGTATCGGATTCCTGTTCGCGTCGGTGCGTACCGCATCACTGCGGAGCTTCAGGGCTTTGCCACCGTCGAGCGTACGGGCGTCCAGTTGCTGGTCGGCCAGACGGCGAACATCGACCTGCAGCTGAGACCGTCCACGGTTCAGGAGACGGTCACCGTCACGGCCGAAGCGCCGCTCATCGAAGTCACAACGTCCAGCCTCGGCGGCAACATCGACCCCCAGCAGGTGCGGGAGTTGCCGGTGCAGGGGCGGAACTGGCTGGCGCTGTCGATGCTCGCCCCCGGCAGCCGGACGACGCCGGGAACGGTCAACTCGAATCCGCTGCCCGATCGCAACGACGGCGAGGTGCGTGAATACCAGCTTAACCTCGACGGCCAGCAGGTGACGCAGGACCTCGGCACCGGCGTGCAGCCGCGCTACAGCCAGGACTCGATCGCCGAGTTCCAGTACATCTCAAACCGGTTCGACGCCACGATGGGGCGGTCGTCCGGCGTGCAGGTGAAGGCGATCACGCGGTCGGGCACCAACCAGTTCTCCGGCCTCTTCCGCGCCAACTTCCGCGACGACTCGTTCAATGCCGAGGATCCCGTTGCCAACCGGGTCCTTCCGATGAACAACCAGCAGTACAGCACGGCGATTGGCGGTCCGATCGTGCGCGACCGCCTGCACTACTTCGGCAACTTCGAGTACGAGCGCTTCCCGCAGACCGCTGTCTGGAATACGCCCTTCCCGGCGTTCAACGTCTCGATCAGCGGCAAGGAAACGATCAAGATGGGCGGCGGCCGCCTCGACTATCAGCTCTCGCCCGACACCCGCATCATGGGCAAGTGGCACGAGGGCCGGCGCTACACGCCGTTCGGCGCCGTCGGCAACGCGGGGATCCTGACGCAGACCAACCATCCGGCCAGCGCCGGGTTCTCCGACGAAGCCAGCCGCGAAGTGCTCGGGCAGCTGACGCAGGTGTTCAGCAACACCATGGTGAACGAGGTGAAGGTCGGTTACTCGGAATTCGGCTTCGACCAGGGCGGGCTCGCGCGGTGGTCGAACCACTGGCTTGCGCGCGACGGCATCACCGTCGGGTCGCCGCGCATCCGGTTCCGCGGCTTCGACATCACGCCGAACACCAACTGGCCGCGGCGCCGGGCGCAGGACGTCACGAGCTTCCGCGACGACCTGACTCTCTCAGTATGAGGCGCGCGGCCGGCACGACCTCCGCACGGGCGTCGAGTACCTCCACCGCCGTGAGGACAGCTTCAATCGGCGGCTCGCCGGCGGCGAGATCGACGCGCGCAACGGGCTTCCGGCCAATCTGCCGGTGCTCTTCCCGGACCCGTTCAACGTCGACACCTGGAACCTGGCGGCGATTTCCTCGTTCGTGCGGTCCTACCGGATTGGCATTGGCGCAAACGACATCGCCGTCCCGCCGTTCCTCGAGGCAGGGCGTCCGAACGACACGAACAACTATCAGCCGCGGGTCGGCTTCGCCTATCAGCTGACCGACCGGACGGTCATCCGCGGCGGCTCGGGCCTGTACTACTACGAGCCGATCACGTCCGACACGTTGTGGACCGTCGGCAACAGCAAGGTGGCCGTGATCCAGATCGCCAACGACGGCCGGCCGAACTTCGCGGCCGATCCGTTCAACGGCCGGCCGCTGCCGACGTTCGCGGAGGCGCAGCGCGTGTTCTGCCACGTGAACCGCGCGCCCGGGTGTCTGTTCAACTCGCTCAACGAGCTGGTCGCACCCGAGGAGTACTCGCGCGAGCTCGGTCGCACCTGGCAGAACTCGATCGGCGTCGCGCACCAGTTCGGTGGCACGATGGCGTTCTCCGCGGATTACGTCTACAGCCAGGGGCGCAAGGAGAAGGACATCATCGACAACGTGAACCTCACCTTCGACCCCGCGACCGGCGCGAACTATCCGTTCAGCAACGCCGCGCGCCGTGCGTTCCCGGACTGGGGCAACATCTCGCTCCTGGTCAACACCGGGCGGTCGGCGTACCACGGGCTGCAGACCAGCTTCACGAAGCGGCTCAGCAACCGCTGGCAGGCGGCGGCGACGTACACGCTGTCGGGACTCTGGGATGCGGAGTCGCCGCCCTTCAGCGGCCTCGCGCCGGTGCCGTTCGCCACGGCGCCCGACCTGGGCGGCGAATGGTCGTTCTCGGAGGCCGATCAGCGGCACCGCTTCGTCTTCAACGGCATCTGGGAAGTGGGCCGGGGGCTGCAGGTGAGCGGCCTCGCGTACTACGGCTCGGGCATCCGTGACGAGGCGTTCTACGGCGGCGACCTGCGGGAGACGGGCGCGGACTTCAGCCGGCGCCTGCGGCCGAACGGCACGATCGTGCCGCGCAACAGCTTCATCCAGCCCGACGAGAAGCGGATGGATCTGCGGCTGCAGCAGCGCGTGCCGCTCGGGGGCGGGGCGTCGGTCGACCTGATCGCCGAGGTGTTCAACGTCTTTAACGCGAACAATTTCACGCTCGTGCAGGAAGAGGCGAATCCGGACTACAACGAGCCGGCGAACGGCCAGTACCGGACGATGCAGTTCGGCTTCCGGGTGACGTTCTGACGGCCGGCCGGTAGCCGGCAGTCGGCAGGATAACGGGGCCGGGGCGGCGTGGCCGCTCCGGCCCTTTGTGTTTGGCGCTATCATCTCGTCGCGTTATCACGCGGAAACCCGTAGCACAGGAGGGTTCAGTGACTGTGAACTTCATCCGGCGGGTCGCCTCCGTGTCCGTTCTGCTCCTCGTGCCCGTTGCCGCGCTTGGCCAGGAAGCGGTGCTCACGGGCACCATCACCGATTCCACCGGCGGCGTGCTGCCGGGCGTCACTGTCACCGCGATTCACGAAGCGACAGGCAATACGTTCGTCGGCGTGACCGACGGGACCGGCACGTTCCGAATTCCGGCGCGGATCGGCGGCTATCGAATCACCGCCGAGTTGGCGGGCTTCAACATGGTGACGCGCACGGGCGTGACGCTCCAGGTGGGGCAGACCGCCACCGTCAACGTCCAGATGGCGCCGTCGGCGCTGCAGGAGACGGTCACGGTGACCGCCGAAGCGCCGCTCATCGATGTCAGCACGTCGGTCGTCGGCGGCAACATCGATCAGCTCCAGATGCAGGAGCTCCCGGTGCAGGGGCGCGACTGGACGGCGCTGGCGCTGCTCGCGCCCGGGAACCGGACGACGACCATGGGCGGCACGCCGGTGCAGGACCGGGCCGACGTGCGCGAGTACCAGATGAACGTCGACGGCCAGCAGGTCACGCAGACCATGGGCATCGGCGGGCAGCCGCTGTACAGCCGCGACGCCATCGCGGAGTTCCAGTTCATTTCCAACCGCTTCGACGCCACGCAGGGGCGGTCGTCGGGCGTCCAGGTGAACGCGGTCAGCAAGTCGGGGACGAACACCGTGGCCGGCCTGTTCAGCAGCTACTTCCGCGACTCGGACTGGAACGCGGCCGACCACGTGCTGAACCAGGTCATCCCGTTCTCCAACCAGCAGGTGAGCCTCGCGGTCGGCGGCCCGATCGTCCGCGACCGGGTGCACTACTTCGCCAACTACGAGTACGACCGCACGCCGAAGACGAGCATCTGGAACACGGCGTTCCCGGCCTTCAACGTCACGCTGAAAGGAAAGGAATCCAAGCACATCGTCGGCGGGCGGGTCGACTACCAGCTCTCGCCGAGCGCGCGTCTCATGGGGAAGGTGAGCGGCGCCAGCCACGACGAGCCGTTCGGCACGCCGAACGCGACCCAGCACCCGGCGAGCACCAACAGACAGGATCGCGACAACCGCGAGTACCTCGGGCAGTACACGCACGTCATCAGCAGCCGCGCGGTGAACGAGCTGAAGGGCGGCTTCGCCGAGTGGAACGTCTGGCAGGAGAATCTGACGCGCTGGTCGAACCACTGGGCGCGCGACATCGGGATCACCGAGGGCCATCCGCGCGTCCAGATGGTCGGCTTGACGATCGCCGGCAACCAGAACGCGCCGCGCATCCGCGACCAGAACATGTACTCGATTCGCGACGACTTCACGCTCAGTTATGACGCCCGCGGGCGGCACGACCTGAAAGCGGGGGCGGAGTACCTCTTCATGCACGAGCTGACGCGGAATTGCCGCAACTGCATGGGCCAGATCGATGCGCGCCTGAGCCGGATTCCGGCGGACGTGATGCAGGCGATCTTTCCGGACCCGTTCAACGCCGACACGTGGAACCTCAATGCGCTGGCGCCCTACACGCGGCGGTTCACGCTCGGCATCTCCGAGACGTTCCGCACGCCGTTCGACGTGCCGCGCACGGCGGCGTGGGTGCAGGACGACTGGCGCATCGCGGGCAACCTCACGCTGAACCTGGGCCTCCGCTACGACCTGATCTGGAACGCGTGGGCCAACGACGCCAACGTGCCGCCGATCCTCGATCCGGACCGTCCCGAAGACATCGACAACATCCAGCCGCGTCTCGGCTTCGCATGGCAGTGGGACGACCGCACGGTCATCCGCGGAGGCGTGGGCCGTTATTACGGCGACGTGCTGACGAACCTGCAGATGTGGACCTACGGCAACGAGTCGATTGCCTCGGTCGAAGTGACCAACGACGGCCGCCCCGACTTCCCGAGCAACCCGTTCCGCGGCCCGAAGCCGACGCCGGCGCAGGCGTTCGCCAACTTCTGTGATGTCAACAACCGCCCCGGCTGTCTCACGCGCGGCCTGCAGGAGCTGGCGCCGCCGCCGCCCTACGACGAGGTGCAGAACAGCTGGCAGACCTCGATCGGGTTTCAGCACCAGTTCGGGACGGACATGGCGCTGGAGGTCGATTACGTCTACAACGGCAGCCGGAACGAGAAGGTGATTCAGGAGAACGTGAACGTCTCCTTCAATCCGCAGACGGGCGAGCCGCTGCCGTACTCGAACCGTGCGACGCGGCCGTACCCGCTCCTCGGGATCATCTCGGTCACGCCCTACATGGGGTGGTCGAACTACCACGGGCTGCAGACCGCCTTCACGAAGCGGCTCAGCCACCGCTGGCAGGGATCGATCACCTACACGCTCGGCGGCCTCTGGAACGCCATCCCACCCCCGATGAGCGGCCGGCGGATCGTCGATTTCCCCGTGCCGCCGGATCTGGGCGACGAATACACCCTTGCCGAGACCGATCAGCGGCACCGCGTCGTTTTCAACGGCATCTGGCAGCCCGGCTTCGGCTTCCAGGTGAGCGGCATCTACTTCTATGGATCCGGCGAGCGGGACCAGATCGAGGCGGGCGATATCGGCCGCGACATCGGCGAGTGGGCGCAGTATCGCTACCGCGCGAACGGAACCATCATTCCGCGCAACACCTTCGTCGGCGATCCGATCCACCGCGTCGACATCCGGCTGCAGGAGCGGATCCCGCTGCCGGGGCGACTCTCGATCGACGGGATCCTCGAAGTGTTCAACCTGTTCGATCACGCCAACTTCGGGGAGTACGTGCTGAACGAGAGCAGCCGCGACTTCCTGAAGCCCGATCAGAGCACGAACCTCGCGTACGCCCCGCGGACGCTGCAGCTCGGCGTCCGCCTGACGTTCTAGCAGGCTGTTGAATTAGTGACTCGTGAGAGCACGTTTTCTCTCCCTTGTCGGTTCATCGTCGGCCCGGCTGGTCGGTGACCAGTCGGGCTGCCG
>Ga0209172_10001017_pt1 | contig 66707 bp, 57 predicted proteins | sample LarsenN4metaG_FD_184113 | JGI IMG/M metagenome (GOLD analysis project Ga0209172, IMG submission 184113) | Hot spring sediment bacterial and archeal communities from British Columbia, Canada, to study Microbial Dark Matter (Phase II) - Larsen... ...
GGGCGCGGGCCAGCAGGGCATCCCCGCTCGCCAGGGACTCGACCAGGCCCTGGGCGACTGCCTCGAGGGCGTCCAGCGCCACCAACCTTCCCCGGGCCGCCGCCTCGACGGCACGGGCCACCTCTTGCCGGGCGCCCTGATAGAAATCGTCCTGGCCGGGGCTCGCCTCTACAACCGGGGGCGTCAGTCTCGGGGCCGCCGGCGCTGGCGCTGCGGTCGGGACAGGGGGCACCCCGGGAGTCCGCGGCGTCTCTGTTGGCACCACTGGCTTTGGCGCTTCCCTTTCCCGGGGGTTCTGAGAGAGATCCTCCTGGCCGGGGCTCACCTCCACCACCGGCGGCGCAACCGCCGGCGCCGCCTTCTTTTGCTCCGCCGGCTTCGGTGCTTCCCGGAGGGGCTGGCGAACGGGGGTCCTCGCCGGGAACGGGGAAAGCGCCCGCATCATCGCCTGGTGGAGCTGCTCCGGGAATGCCCGGGCTTCCGACCGGGCAATTTCCTCGAGGTCGTAGGGAACCAGCATGGTCCGATAGGGGCGCGCGTGGGTCAGGGACTCGTACACGTCCGCCAGGCCGACGACCTTGGCGTACTCGTGAATCTGGTCCCCCGCCAGCCCGCGGGGATAGCCGCTGCCGTCTTCGCGCTCCTGCTCCTGCAGGGCGACCGTCGCCACCCAGTCGAACTCCGGCCCGAGGGCCTTCAGCATCTGGTGGCTCTTCTCGGGGTGTTGACGGATCACGGCGAGTTCCTCGACGGAGAGGGCGTCCTTCTTCTCCAGGATGGCACGGGGGATGGTGACCATGCCCACGTCGTGCAGGCAGGCTGCCAGGCCCAGCCGCCGCAAATCCTCCAGGCCATAGCCGATCCGCTGGCCGATCCGGATGGCGAAGATGGCCACGTTGACCATGTGGGTCGGCAACTCCAGGATCGTCTCGCCGCCCTCCAGCGCCTGGAGCAACAGGCCATCCCCGGTCGCCAGGGACTCGACCAGTTCGTGGACCGCCGCCTGCAGCGCATCCACCCGGTATGGCTTTCCCCAGGTCGCCGCCTCCAGGATGCGGGCTACCTCTTGCCGGGCCTTCTGATACAGGGTCTCCTCGGCACGACCGGTCTCGGGACTCGCCGGCGGTGCCTGGCCCATGAGCGTATCCACCCGGGAGAAGGGTGACACGGTCTCCTTCCGCTCTTTGGCCGTCTTGGCGGCGTCCGCTGCTTTTCGGACTAGGTCACTAAGGCGGGCGATGGCGATTTCTCCTTCACCAAAAATCCCCCTCACCTCCCCTCTCCCCCTCGGGGGAGAGGGCACCCAACCGGTACCCGGTGAGGGGTGATCAGGTCATGCTGGGCGCGACGCGCTTCACCAGCGTGTGATCCACGGTCTGGACGCGGCTGGCGTAGCCCTCCAGGAGGCAGAGATCACACAGGGTATTGATACTCCGGGGGACCCCTCGGGTCGCCTGCCACACGAGCTGCAACGCCTCCTCGGAAAAGAGGGGCCGTTTGGCCCCGGCCTTCTGCAATCGAAAGACGATGTAGGGTCCGATCTCGGCCTGCTCCAGAGGCGTCAGGTGGTACCGGATCGCGATCCGTTGCTCCAGTTGCTCGATCCGGCCGATGATCTCGGTGATTTCCGGCTGCGCCATCAGGATCAGGGTCAGGAGGAAACGGTCATTCAACTGAAAGTTGAGCAGCATCCGGAGCTCCTCGAAGACATCCGGGTCACGGATGCAGTGCGCCTCGTCCACGATCAGGACCGTGTCCTTGCCCTCTCGCACGTTGGCCAGCAAACGATCGTTGAGCGCCCGCAGGATCGCCACCTTGCTGTTGTTGGCGGGCCGGATCCCCAACTGCAGATCGATCTCCTCCAGAAAATCGTTCCCCGGCAAGGCGGGGTTGGTGATCAGGCCGACGTCGTATTTTTCTTCTGCGAGCTGAATGATGAGGGCGCGACTCAGGGTGGTCTTCCCGCACCCCACGTCGCCGACCAGCAGGGCTGCGCCCTTGTTGTGCTTGACGGCGTACAGGAGGCGGGCAAGCCCTTCCCGGTGTCGGGCAGAGAGGAAGAAAAAATTCGGGTCGGGCACGTTCTGGAAGGGAGGCGACGTCAGACCCCAGTATTGTTCGTACACACCCCACTCCCCGGCCAGTGCAAGCGACAGATCGCAGACAATCAAAGCACGGTCGTCTTATCGAGATTCTCTCGCCCGTCTGTCCCGAGGCAATTGGCAATGGCTCCAGGTCTCTTCGTGCCGAATGGCCCCTCCGCGATGACTTTAGCGCGCTTTATAACAGACTCCCTGGAACGCTGCAAGCAAAAAGGGCATTCCGCTGATTCAGCCCCATAACCCAACCGGTCCACCGTAAAGGTCGCAAAGATCGCAAAGGGGACCTATCCCAGATTTTTCACCGCCAATCCCGCTTAGGGCGGGACAAGGACGCAAAGGCAGGCCATATCCCGGCGATTCGGAAAGAGAACGGGACCAAGAATCTTCCCGGTCATTCATGGGGGTCCCCCTGGTTGTATCCGGAATATGGGGCATTTCTTTGCGCACCAACGGCGAGGCCGTTGGTACCGGCGCCCTTTGCGGTTCAAATGCACTGTCTGGGCTCAGTGCGGGCGTCCAAGGCTCGCCCGGACCGTCCTGGCGCAGACCTGGCCCATCCGCGCATAATGGGCCAGATACGCGCCCACCACCGACTCCGTGCCGTAGCGGCACCGGAGCCAGTTCGCGGGAGGCACGGCGGCGCTGGCCAGCGCCCGGAGCAGGTCGGATCCCCTGTCCATCATGAGAAAGGGGACGAGGTAATCGAGCCGCTCCAAGCGCTCCTCCCTTCGAAGGCGAAGCCACTCGAAGAAGGCCGGTCGGGGACCTGCCGGCCTGAGCCGGGTGAGAACCCACGGGGGGACCGTCACCTCGAAATGCTTCTGCACCTCCTGCAAGGCAAAATAGAGGGCGCTGCGGGTTCGCCACCGCTCAGCACGCTCAACCACAGCGTTCCAGTCCAAAGTCCGGCCGTGGCGGCCGATCAGTAGGGCCAGATCGAGCTGCCAGATGAGACCCGAGAGGGCGTGGTGGACCGCCCAGTGCAGCGCCAGGTGCATCAGAAAATCCTCGGGGCAGAGTCCCCACCGGACATCTCTCGGCCCCTCAATCCGCACCGCCCGCTCCCAGATTTCCGGATGATTGACCTCGGTCACCGGGACACCCCCGGGATAGTCCACCAGGCCCCAATGCAGGTCAATGGGAAGCGCATCGGGGTCTTCGGCCGTGAAGGAAGCGGCGTGTCTCCAGGCCCGCTCGTGGGACAGCGGCAGCCCCGCCTCCATGTGGCGATACCCCGATCCGGAGAGCAGCGACAGCGCACTGGGCAGGTGTCTCTCGGGGATGAGCATGTCGATATCGGTGAAGGGACGAATGGCTGGGTCCCGGTACAGCAGTTCCGCCAGCGCCGGACCCCTCAGGGGGATCACGGGCACGCCCCCGCGCTGAAAGGTGGCGAGGACCTGGCTGAGCTGTTCGACGCCAAGCAGGTACTGGCGCCTCCCATTCACCCAGGCGATGCGGAGGCGATTTCTCATTGGGGCCGGAATGTCAAGGGGGGACAGCACCGCGTGGAGGAGTGCCCCCAAATGCTCGGTCTCTGCCCGCCGCAGGATCCACTCCCAGTCGAGCGGCCGGCTGGCCAACGCCTCCAGGTCGGGCGAGACCTTTCCATCCAGGATGGCGCGGGTGGCGGCGATCAGGAGCGATCGCTCGTCGCATCGATCCATTTTCAACCGCCGGTACCAACGGCATTGCCGTTGGTGCGCAAAGATCGCAAAGAGAACCTATCCCAGATTTTTCACCGCCAAGATCGCCAAGGACGCAAAGGCAGGCCATACCCCGGCGATTCGGAAAGAGAACGGGACCAAGAATCTTCCCGGTCGTTCATGGGGGTCCCCCTGGTTGTATCCGGAATATGGGGCATTTCTTTGCGTACTTTGCGTCCTCTGCGGTTCAATCCAAACGTCCGGACCTATCCTGGAAGGCCCAGAACGACTCGACGGATGCCATGTTGGAGAATCTTGACGTTGAAGTTTATCAGGGCATTAATATCCATGGGTATTCTTTGCGGGCTTTGCGTCCTTTGCGGTTGAACTTCCGCGTCCGGGGGAGTGGGTGCGGGCGGCCTGGGCGTGGATCTCGGCCATCTCCTCGCCCCGCGGAAACGAGCCGAGGAAATCCCCCTGCTCGATGAGGGCCAGGGCGCTACAGCGGAAGCCGCCAATCGCCTTCGCCCCGCTCTTGAGATCGTTCACGGTCTTCGTCCGAAGATCCCGAAGGAGCGGTGAGCCGGACCATATCTCGTGGAAGCTCTTCTCCCTGAGGTTCCCCGCTGGGACCGGATAGACCATGCATGGATACAGATCGCCATAAGGAGAGATTGTGCAGTGTCGCCGCCCGGTGGCGCAGATCTCCTCGCCCGGCTGAGGCAGGCACTTGACCGGTTGGGAGATCTCCCTGGAAAGGACCGGATCGGCGAAGATCTGGTAGAGCTGCTGCGTGTCCAGGCTCAGATTGAGCAGGGTCAGATCGCCATCCCGCCGGGGGACCAGCATGGGATCGAAGCCGTAGCCTGCCCCCAGCTCCTCTGCCAACTCGACGATCCCGTGATATTCGCCCGAATTCAAACTCATCAGCGGGCTCTTGATGAGAATGACCACGTCTCGTTCCCTTAAGAGGCGGAGTGCCCGGAGGGATCGCGCATGGGAGCCGGGAATCCGCGTGATGCGATCGTGCACCTCCGCCCGCGCGCTGTAAATGCTTACCTCCACGGAGAGCGGGTGGAGATCGGCCAGCCGGGTTGCAGTCTCCGGAGTCAGGAGTGTCCCCGTTGTGAAGACCGTGACGGAGAGGCCTCGGGATCGGGCGTGGGCCACGATGTCCAGCGCGTCGCGCCGCAGGAACACCTCGCCGCCGCTGAGGCTGAGGAACAGGGTTCCGGCCTCGGCCAGTTGGTCGAGGATGGGTCGGATCTCCTCGAGGGATAGCTCAGGTCGCGTGGGCCTGGGCCGCCCCACCGGTCCCTCGGTCAGGTAGCAGTGCTCGCAGCCGAGGTTGCAGCGGTGCGTAACCTCGAAGAGGACACCCAGCGGAATGTGGGCGCGCGAGGCGGCGCGAATCATCCGGTCATATTGCGAGACCATGCGACCCCTCATATTTCATCTCCCTCTCCCGGGTACCCATTGCTCAACTGATTGCAATGAGTGATGGGAGAGGGGAAGATTTTCTGACTCCCTCTCCCCGGTGCGGGAGAGGGTAGGGGTGAGGGGGATGGCGTCCCAGAACAAGCCGTCCGGTGTAAAGTGCATCTCGTAGCAGGGGACTTGTTTCACCAGATCCTGAGCAATCTCGAGAAAGCGATCCACCTCATCTGCTTCCGCACGCGGGAAGAAGACGCTGGGCAAGAGATACCGCACTGCTTGGGCAGGAGACACGGGCGCGAACGCGATCTCTTGAGCCTTCTGGAGGCGGAAGAGCCCCCCAAGAGGCGCAGACAGCCGCTGCCCCCGCCAGGGCACGGCCGAGACCCGATAGCCCGCGCCGTCCCGCCGGATGACCGCGATTTCGTCGCTGATGACGCCTTTCCCGATCAATTCCGCGACGGTCGTTTTCCCGCTGCCCGACGGGCCGAAAAAAACCAATGCGTCCTCCCCGCGGAGAATGGCGGCCGCATGGAGGAGGAAGCCCTGAGAATTCAGAAGCTGCCCGGCACAGATGGCGGTGAGAAACGTCTCGAAGGGCGCGGGATCGGGCGGCTGAACGATCCATCCCTCTCCCGACCGCCCGTCGAATGCTCCCCGGAAGCCGATGCCCTCGATGGTCAACTCACCGTCCCGCCCCCCAAGCCTGGCGAAGGGGCCGGCCCACATGGCAGACCCCTCGTCAGGGGGAGGCGCCTTCACCTCCACTCGGAAAGAAAGGTCAGGGATCGCATCCGAGGCGAAGTCGGCGTACCGCGAGGCGAGGAGCACGGAGAAGGCCTCATCTCGGCAGGCGAGACGGCAGGGAGTTCCCGCGATGTCGAAGACCCCTACGATTTCATGTTGAGGGAGCATGCCCCACCCGACCCAGGCATCTTCCCGCACATCGAGAAGACGTACGGCTCGAAGTCCTCTTCCCAGCTCACGGCAGGGCGCTCGTACGGCCGGCGCCCCGTCTCTGCGGGCTTTTCAGGCTCTCGGTGATTCTGCTGCTCCATCCGCGGTCCCTCCCATGTTCGACTGCCCCCTCAGCCCCCTCTCCCCCAGGCTGGGGGAGAGGATGAAGGTGAGGGGGATGTGTATGGCTTATGGCAGGAACTCGGAACGGGGCTCTCCCGCCATAGGCTATACGCCATAGGCCATATGCGTCCCCATCGCATGCTCCCCTCTTGGGGAGAGCATGGGAGGAGGACAATTGATTGGCGGGACGATACCAGACGGGTGACGCAGCGGCAAGGGAAACTGCGTGGGACCAAGGCCCTCACTTGGTGAGGCTGAAGGGGTGGCTCTCGGTCGGCTGCGAGGCGGCGTCCAGGTACACCTCGAGGCGCCAGGTGCCGTAGAGGCTGTGCTCCGTGATCCAGGTGCCGCCCACGGGCAGGCGCGTCTCGACAGGCAGCCAGGCTGGGGCCCGGCCGGTTCCAACTGCGAACTCCGTGGTGAACTGCTGGTACAGCGCCCCATCGGGGGCGAAGAGCTTCAACCGCTGGCTGTGGGCCCCCGCGGCCAGGTGGCGGTACTCCACGACGAGCAGGAGGTCCCGGAGCGTCTGGGCCGAGAACGCCCGCCCGGGACGCTCCTTGCCGGTGTGCAGGAGGCCGACCAGTTGGACCCGCACCGCCGCGCGCTCGTCCACCACCGGGGGCACGTAGCCCGAGGCGCCCGATCCGCTGCCTCCGCCTGGGGAGACCCGCCCGGGCCCCGCCTGCCGCCCCTGCGCGGGCAGGCTCCAGAGCACGGCCAGGAGGACAACGCTCAGGACAATTGACTTACGCATCACCCACTCCTTCCCCGGCATCTCTCCCCCTCACCCGGACCCTCTCCCCCTCCGGGGGCGAGGGGCTCCCAATGGCCTTCCCTCCCCCCTCGCTGCGGGGGAGGGCGAGGGTGGGGGGTCAGGGCAACGGCAGCGGCAGCTTGTACAGCTTCCCCTCCGTGGTGGGCACGAAGATCTCGCTCAGGGTCTCGGTGCTCACATCGCCCACCTGGTATGCCCCGCTCCCGACGGTGTACGCAGTATAGCCAGGGCACGAGGGATTCGGGCTCTGGCAGCCATCGGTGAGCCGGAGCTGGTGGACCTTCCCGTCGGACGACCCCACGTAGAGCCGGTCCGCCGTGGGGAGCGGGGTGGAGGGATTGGCCACGGGCGCCGCCCACCGCAAGCTCGCGAAGCCCCCATTGTCCTGAAGAGACCAGACGATGTCCCCCCCGGTGCTGAAGTACAGATACTGGGGGTTGTTCCAGTCCTGCCACACGAACCCTTTGAGCGGGTAGCTCGCGCTCAGCGGAAACCACCACTTGGTCGCCAGGGTCGGGGAGGTCAGGTCGATGGCGTAGAGGTCCCCATTCAGGTTACCCACGTACAGGGTGTTCCCGTCATAGCTCATGGTGGGGGAGGCCTCGATGTCGCCCAGGTTGCGGGAGGCCACCAGACTCCCGTTCAGAGTATTGATGGCCCAGAGGCTGGACTGGGTCCCGCCGTTGCTCCGGCTGACGATGTACACCCGGTTCCGCGCGTAGTCCACCCAGGGCATCCCTACGATGTAGTCCACGTTGCCCGGGCTGAACGTCCAGGCCACGCTCCCGTCGCTCGCCCGGAGGGCGAAGACCTTGTTGTTGGTGGCGCTGGTATTGCGGGTGGCCACGAAGAGGAGGTCGTCCACCTGGGCGGCCTGGAACGCGGCATCGGACCACTGCCGGACCTGGGCCGCGATCGGGGCCTGGAAGCCGTCGGCCCCGCTCCCCGTCAGGTTCACCGACCAGTTGGTGGCCCCGGTGGCACCATTCACGGAGTAGACCCGTGCCGTCTGGTCCCCGCCGAGGACGATCGAGGCGGTCTGGGCTTGCGATGGGCCGACAGTATAAAAGGTGGACGGAGACGATTGATTGTTGTACTCGGTCTGAACCCAGGCGGCGGAACGGGGGATGCTGGAGACACGGACTTCGTCGATGACGCCATTGAATCCTTCATTTCTTGACGCTGTATCTCCGTCATTTCCAATATCCGAAAAAGTTTGTAAGGTGGACAAGCCCGTATATGATCCGCTCGCTCTTGGAACTCCGTTGACATAGACGACGTAATTTGATCCGTCCCAGGTTAGCACAATATGATACCAAGCAGCAGGAGTTAAGACTTCAATATTTGTGGATCTGTAATGGGAATCACCTAAACCCAAATTGAGGTTCCCGGTTGTATCGTCAGTGTAGAGCTGGATTCTATTATTGAAAGCTGGTTGGGTCGTGTGACCAAAGAAGTAACGAGAGTAAGTCGTCGCTGTTGGATAACCCCATACCTCTACGGTTCCTTGACTAGCAGTCCAATTGCTTGTCCCGACTTGAACACGGTCAAGAGTCCCAGTAAATCCGTCCGCGCCATCTATCTTCCCCGTGGCCGAACCCTGGGTAGTTACGCTTGCCGTTCCATTGTTTCCGTATTGGGTTGAATCACGCTGCGTTCCAGACGTCTCTCCAAGATGCCAAACGCCCTTGTAGTTCGAATCCCAAACGCCAGCGGCATTTTGCTGGTTGGCAGCAGTAGGATTCCCGTAGTACATGTACAGAAGGGTGTCGGCGGTCGTGGACAGACTGGGCACCTGGACCCACGCGATGAGTTCGCCGGTGGCACTGGAATACTTCTCGATCTCATGGGGTACCTTCGTGATGCCATCGGCGGTCGTAAAGAATATGTCGTTCCCGGTGGCCTGCGCAAACGTCTGGAGATCGGCATCCGTGAGGCTGATCAAGACAGGAAAATTCGTCAGCGGCCCGCCGACTCTTGTGCGGTCGATGGTGATTGGCTTCCGGTACGGCCACCCGCTGTAAGCCGGGAGCCAGGTGAGCCAGCTCTGGACTGCCCCGTTCGTGGCCACCGGCGCCCACATCTGAGTGCCGTTGGCGGTGTTGAGGGAGACGATCCGGGCGAAGTTCCCCGCGGTATTGACGGAGCCCTCGCCCGCGATCCCGGCCCGCATCGTGGAGCCGTTGGCCATCATGTAGGACCAGGCCGGGGTGGGGCCCGCCTCGGGCCGGGCGTTCACCTCGATCCCGGGAGAGTAGCAGGTGCCGTTCTTGGCGAAGACCTTGTAGTAGTAGGTCGTGGCGTTAGTGAGGCTGCCCTGGGTGAAGCTCGCCTCCACCACCGATCCACTGTAGACCACCGAGGAGGTGCCGATCGTGTTCCCAGCCGCGTAGCCCGTCCCGTTGTTCGGCGCATCGGTGGAGGACCCGGCCTTCCGGAGGATCATGACCGGGTTCGGGCTGGACCAGTAGACGATGGCCTGGCCCGCCTGGGCGTTGGCCGCCACGTACGTCGCGTCGCTGACCGAAGGGCACGACAACTGCTTCAGTTCCACGGCGATGCCTGCCATGCAGGGTGGGTTTGTGCATGAGGTATTGGGGGCCGAGATGTCCACCGTCGTGTCGTTGGCTGCAAGTCCCTCAGTTGCGATCCCGAGCGCGTTGGCAGAACTGTCCTGCCCATAGATCGTGAATCCGCCTCCGGCCGTGAATGCGGACGCGGCAGTGGAGATCCTGACAAATCCTCCGGTGGCGACGTTATTGGCGCTGGCAAAGGCGCCGAGCGTCACGGTGATGGGCGACGCCGCCGCGGTGCCCGTGGCACTCTGGACTACTGCCCCGCTGCCGTTGGTCCCGCTGGTATCCACGCCGGCGTACTCGACGATGGACCAGCAGGCCCTGTTGGCCGATGTGGGGAAGGTGATCGTCACCGAGCCGGCGGTCGGCGAAGCCCCCATGGCCCGGAAGAGGCTCATCCTGCCGTTGTTGGCGAAGGTCAGCGTAGTCACTTCCACCCAGGTGAGCCCGTTGCCAGACAGCGTCGGGGAGCCGAGGGTTGTTCCTCTGCCCGCCACCCAGGCGAGCACCAGCCGGTCAGCGCCTGGGCTAATCGAGGCGGTGGTGAAGGTCGTACCCGCGGTAGCATTGCACGCGGTTGCGAGCTGATTTCCGGTGATCGCCGTGGTGATGCTGAAGGCGCTGCTGTCGGCCGTGAAGGCGCCCAGATTCGTGCTGGCGGTGAGCTGGTAGCTGCCCCCCAGGTTGACCGACAGATTCGTGAAGGTCGCCCGCCCGGTGGCCCAGGTGATGTTGACGGTAACGGTGCCCGAGAGGGTCGCCCCCTCGTCGTTGGTCCCCGCCTTGAATGCTACGGTCACGGTCTCGGTTCCCGCCCCGGGATCCGTTGTCACCGTATTGCCGAGGGCATCCCGAACCTCTACCTCTGGCTGGGTGGCCAAGGCCTGGCCTGCGGTGGCGTTGCCCGGCTGCATCACGAAGACCAATTGGGACGGCGCCCCCGCCACGACCGTGAAGGCGTTGGAGGTGCCGGTCTGGGTGCCGCCGCTGGTCCTGGTCGCGGTGATCGTGAAGCTTCCGGTGTTGGAGATCGTCACGCTGTGGGAGGCCAGTACCCCGTTGACGAAGGCCCCCGTCGTGCCGCCCCCGGCCGAGAGCGTCCCGGTGGAGGTGATATCCACGGTGCCGGTGAACGCGGTCCACGTGCCGTTGTTGATATCCTGGGCGGTGATCCGGATGCTAAACGGGGTCCCCGCCGTCTGGGTGCCGATGCTGCCCCCCCCGAAGGCCTCGACCAAGAAATGGTCGAGACCCAGCAGCCTGGCCTGCCCATACTGGACATACGTGAAGTTGGTCGTCGCCCCGGCGTTGGTCAGGCGGAAGCAATACAGGGCCCCATCGGTGGCATTCGTCGTCGCCTGCAGGGCAAACTCGATCTCGGTGAACTCGGTGGTCGAGAGGCTGATTCCCGTGGTCTCGTTCCCCGTGTCCAGCACCCGCCCCGGGACAAAGGTGGGGTTTGCGTCGGTCAGACCCGACGTGACATTGGTACTGGCAGCCCCGCCGGTGAGATTGGCCGAATCGACGATCTGCCAGTGGCCGGTGGCGGCCGTCGGCACCGCACTGAAGGCGGCTGCAGAACAGGACGCAGGATTCGGGCCAGAGACCTCCAGGCGGTAGGTCGTGCCGCTGGCAGCCCCGGTCCCCTCGTTCGACACCTCAAACCTCAGGCGTTTCAGCGTGCTTTTGGCGAGATTGAGGAGCGTGTCCTCAGCCGCCGCCCAGGTGGCGCTGGTTCCGGCAGGGGTACCAGCGGTTGATGCTGCCGGGTTGGTGGTCCCGGTGATGGAATTGGCCTCGATGCGGATCCGGCCGACGCCGCCGCCACCACCACCACCGCCGGGACCGTTTATGTCGGCTGAAGCTGCGCCGCCGGTGCCACCAGTAGCAGTAACGGTGTTGCTATTTGTGAAGGAATTGGCCTGGATCAGGATACTGCCGCCCGCGCCACCGCCGGAGGCGCCTCGTCGGTCCGTTGTGGCAGTGCCGTCCGCGCCGTTTGCGCTGATGGTGCCGCTGTTCGAGAGAGAATTTGCAATGATGAAGATGATGCCGCCGCCGTCCCCGCCGGTCTGGCCTGCGAGCGAGAGGTTGTCGTGGGAGCCGCCGCCTCCACCACCGGAACCCAGAAAGATAGTCGCCAGGGTCGCGGTCCCGTAGAGCCCGCCGCCGCCACCGCCGCCCGCACCGACCCCATTGCACGTCGGGCACTGCGAACTCCCGCCTTGGCCGGTCGTAGCTCCGCTTCCAGCCGCGGCCGGCGTCGGATTGGCAAGGCCAGCCGTGCTGCCGGCGCTCCCTGCATTGCCGCCCGCGCCGCCTACGGCACCGTCGCCGCCGGTGCCGCCGCCGCCGCCGGCGACACCAGTAGCCCCACCACTCCCTCCCCCACCAGGGAGAAAGGCATCCGAGCCTCCGCCTCCTCCTCCACCGCCTCCGCCGTAGCCGCCGCCGCCACCGCCGCCCGCACCATCATTGGTCACGCTCGCATCGGCATTCCCGCCGCCGCCACCGCCGCCGCGCGTACCCACAGGAGACACCGCGGCATATCCGGAACTCGAACCGCCCCCGCTTGTGCCTGGCGCTTCTCCGGTCCCGCCGGATATAGTGTCATCCCCCCCACTCCCTACCGTGCCGTCGTAGCTTTCGCCATTGACCCCGCCGCCGGTGCCGCCGCCGCCACCGCCGCCGCGGTAGCCCAAGGCGTTCGCGTTGATCGCGCCGCCGCTGTTGACCGTCACGGTCCCCGTGGCGCGAAATACAATGACACCGCCAGATGTTCCAAGCCAGTCATTGGCGGTCAGGGTTCCTCCGGCATTGATGGTGACGGTCGTCCACTGCGGGACGCGTTGCACCACGACCCGCTGGTTCGCGAAGGTCGTGCCGTCGTAGGACTTCTGGATCGCCGTGGTGACGTTGATCGTCGTCCCGTTCGGGACCGAGCTCACCCTCAGGAATTCATAGTTCCCCACATCGGCCGTATCTCCGGAGGCGCCCCGGAGGTTGATCAAGAGAATCTCGTCCCCCGCGTCGAAGCCCGTGCTCGACGCCACGGTGATGGCCGTCCCGGTGGGATTCGCCGTCACCGCGGTCACGATCCCATCCGGATTCCCCGTCCGGTTGGACCCCAAGATCGCAGTGTTAATGTTCTGGGTGCTGGAGATGGTCACCGACCCGTCGGCCCCGGTGCCGGTGTTCAACCCGGCGCCTTCCCCACCATCATCATTTCGCCACCGGTAGTGGATCTGCTGCAGGTCCGGATTCCCCGCCAACGGCCGGAGGGCGAGGATGTGCGCGTTCCCCACGTCCGCGACGTCAGGGCCCAAGTCGGTCGCCTGCTTCTGGCCGGTCGGGCCCGCGGCCGCCTGGATACCATAGCTCACTTGGATCATCTCGGCGTTAGTTGTCTGTTGAAAAGCCTGCGTCAAACCGGACGGCGGCGGATTCTGCCAGGGGTCGTTGTTATCAATCTGGTGCGAGGTGACCAGCATCGCGTTGGCGACGGTCGTGGTGACGGCCGGCGTCAGAGGGGTATACGTCGCGGCGGTCTCCCAGCCGCTGTTCTGGTCAATGGGGTTCGTGGTGTCCACGCCAGAGAAGCTGACGATCCCCCCCGCGGCGGCCTGGAAGGTGCAGCTTGCATTGCAGGCGAACGTCCAGGTGTAACTGGGGGGCTCGCTCGCTCCCGCGACCCGGTAGTAGACCGCCATCGCATTGTAGTTGCTGGTGTTGGTGAAGTAGTACAACTGCGTCCAGCCGGCCGGGGGAGAGACCGTGATGTTGCTCGAGAATTGGCCTGAGAGCGGGCGGAAGGCGATGCTGGCGATCATCACGTCGTTCTGGACCGTGCCGGTCGGCACGTTGATGGTGAGAGTCGTAGTCGTTGTCCCCGCCTGTGCCGAGTTCCTGAAGGCGATGGCCGCTTCCGCGTCAGCATATCCGAAGAAGACGGATCCGAGTCCCGAGAGCAAGAGGATGAGGCTGAAGGAAGCTGTCCTTTTCATCTTCATCGTCATAGCCATGATCCCTGTCCGCTTCGGCGTCTTCGCCATCGGATCACGCATCCCCGATTCATCGAGAACCGCGGCTTCGAGGGCCGATATATATCTTTCGATATATGAACGGTTCATGGTCATCAAATCCTCCCTTGGGGGCAGGTTGCAACGGGGGTGCCACCGGGGTGAGGCGACAATAAGAATTGAAATGACAACTAGTTAGAGGAACAGAGGACTAAACTCACCTGCTTGGGGGGAAGGGGGTGCCGGGAATTTGGCAGGCTGAACAGGCCCATTTGGGGCTTAGGGGCCGGGGGCCAGGGGTCGGGGACCGGGAAACTCCGACAGGGATGAAATGGGTACCGGACACGGATTATAACACTCTGCCAAATCAGGGCTAGGGGGAGGGAGTCCGAGGACCGCCGGGTCACGAGAGCCGCGAGCCGAGAGCCGAGGACGGGCGGGACGGGGGAGAGGTGAGGGGCTAGGGGCTGGTGGACGGTGGGAGGGGTTAGGTGGCAAGAGCCGATCGATTGGTAACGCCTGGCCGACCATCACCTCCGCAATCGGGCCTTGAAGGGGTTGATCACAGTAAGGCCGGGTATCTTGTTGAAGTCCCGTTCGTTTTCCGTGACGATGATGTGAACACCGTGCTCGAGCATACAAGCTGCGATCAGCGCATCCCAGTACGGCGCCCCTGTCCGATTAACCAGATCCATTGCCGCCATCATCATTCGGGCCTGTCGGTCGATCACAAGCCATCGGGCGGAGTGGAGGATATCAGCAACGATGGTCCTGGCATCGAGCGGAGAAATCGGGCGTTCGACCTTCTCGGTCACAGCGACGAAGAATTCTGACAGGTTTTGGAGGGTGACCACGCCGCCTCCCTGATCCCAGATCTCCACGAGCAGCGCGCGCGCGATGTGGCGTTTGGCTCTTTCCGATAGGTCATAGGCGTACACCAGGACATTGGTGTCGATGAGCCTACTTTCTTCGGGCATGAAGTTCTCCCCGGCTCTTATAGCGGAGTTTGCCCATCGGGAACCCTTTTTCTAGCATGGCCTTCTGACGGGTAAGGATCTGCTTCTCATCCTCCTCCGAGACCTTCACCAAGACCAGGGCCTCGGTGCCGTCCTCGACATCAGGTTTCTGGTCCAGAACCACTGTGCTGCCCCGTAAGACGCCCTTGTACGTTTTCATTGTTGCTCCTCTCCTATGGAAGGCCAGGACATCTTTAGTCTCGTAACACGCATATTCTCCAGAGTCAAGCGACTGTGTAAAGGCAGAGGCATCAGGGCGCAAGAGAGGGCCGAGCGCCGAGAGCCGACAGGGACAGGCCCTCGATCCCGCCCAGGCGGGGCTCGGGGCCCCCAGCGGGGCCGAGGGGGACAGCGATAGCGATGTCCAAGGGGGATCGCTGTCGGATCTCGCTGTCGCAAATGAGGGGCCAGGGGCTGAGAGTCAGGGGTCGGGGGTGAGGGTGACGATGAGGGTTAGATGGGCTTTGTGTAACAGGCCAAGTGTGGTACAAGAATGGACGAGGGCACATACGTCGGCGGCCGCGGACTCCGTATGCCGTTGAGGGCTGAGCGGCGAATGCGCTCTTCATGTGGCACGACAAGGGCTTGAACGACAAGCTGACATAGAGCTGAGGGACGGTCAGTTGATCAGAATCTGATGGAGCATGCCATGGGCCGGGCGCGGATTGAGATTCCGAAACACAAGATCGCCGAATTCTGTCGGAAACATCATATCCCCAAGCTGGGGCTTTTCGGCTCCGTGCTTCGCGAGGACTTCCAAGAGGGCAGCGACGTGGATGTGCTGGTGGAGTTCGACCCCGGGTACCCTGTTGGGCTTCTTCGGCTCGCACGGGTCGAGCGGGAACTCTCGGAGTTGCTCGGGTACGCGGTGGACTTGAACACGGAAGGCTTCCTCAGCCCCTACTTTCGTGACGAGGTGTTGAAAGGGGCAGAGGTAGAGTATGTCGCGCCATAGTGACACGACTCCCCTTCGGCACATGCTGGATCACGCCCGTGAAGCTGTGGGATTCGTTTTACCGCGGAATGTCGAATGTCGAACACCCAATGGGTACCCGAATGTCGAATGACGAAGGATACGGCCCGTTGCACACGAGAGATGCGACAGGTACCCCGCCTGGTCCCGTGTCCTTCACGTCCTTCACGTTCTTGACCACCCCCCTGAGCCGTGTTAGCCTCTCGCCAATCCCGGCCAAGAGGAGATCCAGAGGGAAGGCGATTGCCGGCCTCGTGCCGGCCTGGGAGCTCGAGAGCCCGGACGAGAGCCGACAGGTACTCCTCGGGATGCTGGAAGAGGTGTGGGCGAGAACCCGAGACATACCAGCAGGGGTGGTTGAGCGGGACGTACAAGAAGCCGCCCGGGCGGTTCGGACCCGAAGACGCCGACCGGCATGATCCGGGCGGTCCTTGACTCCAACGTCATCGTGAGTGGAGTTATTCGCCAAGAGGGAGCGCCGGGGCAGCTTCTGAAGGCGGGACTGGAAGCGGGGAAGTTCACGCTGATGACTTCCCCGTTTTTGTTTGACCCGCTATCAAGAAGAGGGCTGCAAGTTTAGCGCGTACCTCAAACGTTGATCCAAGTCCTGAAGAAGGGTGGAGGAAAGTTCGCCCAGCTCACCCAAGATCATCCTGCGCTGCACTGTCACAAGTTTGTCGCACTTGATGATCGAGGCGACCTTTAGACCAGTCTCGCGGAAATCTGGGTGGGAGGGATCCACGGAGAGGTCTGTCGCTAGAAGTCGTGAGGGCAACACGGACGAGATGAAGGCCAGGATCACGTCATCTCCCGGTCGGTCAGTCCGGGAGATCACGACCGCGGGACGAACCTTCGCCCCTGACAGGTCTGTGAACGGAAAGGGGGTCAGCACGATCGTCCCCCTCTTCACTGGTAGCGGACCTTCAGGTCATTGAGCGTATAGACATCCTCCCGCGGGTCTGCCAGGAAGTTGAAACTCTCGCCCTCCTGCACGAGCCGCATCAGGCCTTCGATCGGGAGATCATCCTCGACCTCGATCAACTCAACCTCCTCCACCTGACGAGCCACGTTTATGAGCTGTTGTAGTTCCGCTCGATCCACGAGGGTCTTCTCGGCTCCCACCTGCTGGGCGTGCACCCTGACCATCCTGCTTCCTCCACAGACTTACAGGCATGCTAGCAACTTTCTGCCGGGGGGACAAGACTTTTTGCCAGACGCCGTGAGGTCGTAACGGAAAGGGGCTGGGGGTCAGGGGAGGACTGAGAACCGACAGGGACAGCGACAGGGACAGGATCCGACGAGCCGAGAGCCGAAGGTTCTGAAACAGTCGAAGAGCCGAGAACTGGGGGAGGGGACGTAGTAGACTTTTCAGACTTATTCTGGATGTGCAACCTCATCCTGTGTGAAGCCGGCTCCCTTGCGGAGGGCACAGCCTTTTGGGTCGGCCCTGATTTCGACTACGAGAGGGAGAGAACCCTCAGGTTCTCCAACATCTCGCAGTGTCTCCGGTTATTGCTGAGGAGGGTCAGATGGTAGCAGAGGCAGGTGGCGCCGATGACGAGATCGAAGTCGCTGATCGTTCTCCCCAAATGCCTCAGTCGGCCCCGCTCTTTGCCGAACGCTTTACAGATCTCCCCGTCAATTCCGAGGACGGGGATATCTTGGAGGAATCTGTCCAGGATCTGTTGGCTCTTGGCCGGATCTCTGGAATAGTAAACGCCCTCGTAAAGTTCGGCCAATGAGATGATGCTCATGGCGATCCCGGCCGGCTTCAATTCCGTGAGCTTCTGGGTGGTTCGCTCTATTCCGTGAAAGTGATCGATGATCCAATCCGAATCAACCACATACGCAACATTCACAGTCGTACACCTGGCCTGATGACCTCGAGGCGATCCGCGTAGATATTTCGTTTGAGTTCTTCGGCGTCGATCAATCCCTTCCACCCGCCAGCGGTTGCTTCGAGACCCTCCTTTTTCTTCGAAGGAGCGAGGGGTAATACCATAATCGTGACCGTAATCTCCCTTCCGTCCGCAACCTCAATCTTCTCTAGCCTCGATTTTCACGCGAGGAAGTGGTGCTAACAGTTCCGCCTCGAGTTCCCCGTTGCGTCGTTTACGGTTCCGAGTAGGGGCGAGCCGGCGGTGGGAGAGAGCCGGCCCGGTTCGTCGGCAGTATAGTTATCGCATATAGTGTAGTGCTTCGATGGATTGTCAGAAGATGTATTTCCCCTTTGTGGCTGACCCCCATCCGGGACAGGAGCCGTGGAGGGGGGAGAATTGCGAGGCAGCAGCGGTCTCCGCAAGGCGTGAGGGTCGAATTCGCTTGACACCGCCAGGCTTTGATGGCACGAGACATCTTCAATCTGTCTACACCAGATGCGATAACGAGCGAGGCGCGGTTCTTCCTCGAGCCGGGGCACCCGCGCCAGCGCCAGTACGAGGCGCTGCGGGCCTACTTCGTCGAGGGGCTCCCCTCGCCGGAGGCCGCCCGGCGCTTCAGCTACACGGCCGGCTCCTTCCGGGTGCTCTGCCACAAGTTCCGCCAGGGGGCGCTGGGGGAGTTCTTCCGCGACCTCCCGCGGGGGCCCCAAGTCCAGGCGAAGAAAGACCCGGCCCGGCCCCGCATCCTCGCGCTCCGCAAGCAGAACCTCTCTATTTACGACATCCAGGAGGCCCTGGGCCTGCAGGGGCATCGCCTCAGCCTCACGGCGATCCACGAGGTGCTGCGGGCGGAGGGCTTCGCCCGGCTGCCCCGGCGCCGGGACGAGGAACGGCCCCAGCGCCCCCGGCCCGCCCGGGCGGCCGTGGCCGATGTCCGGCAGTTCCACTTGGCCCCCCGCCGCTTCGCCACGGCCCTGGGCGGGCTGTTCCTCTTCGTCCCCTGGCTGGTGCCGCTGGAGCTGGAGGGGCTGGTCACGACGGCCGGCCTGCCCGGCACCCGGAGGATCCCCGCGGCCCAGGCCGTCCGGGCCAGCCTGCCCTTGAAGCTCACCAGCACCGAGCAGAAGAGCCATGGCATGGACCTGGTCTTCGACGAGGGGCTGGCCCTGTGGACGGGGCTGAACGTCCCCCCCAAGACCACCTTCCTCAGCCAGTACTCCGGCCGGCTCGGGCCCCGGCGCCTGGCCGCCCTGCTCGCGGGGTGGATCCGCACCCTGCGGGGTCAGGCGGTGCTCCCCGGGCAGTCCTTCAACCTGGACTTCCACGCGATCCCGTACTTCGGGACCCACGAGGTCGTGGAGAAGCACTACCTCTCCCGGCGGAGCCGCCGGCAGCCCAGCGTCCTGGCCTTCCTGGCCCAGGATGCCGACACCCGGGTGCTCTGCTACTGCGACGCCGACGTGCGCAAGGGGGAGGAGGCCGAGCAGGTGCTGGCCTTCGTCCGCTTCTGGACCCGGCAGACCGGGACGCCCCCGCCCCACCTTGTCTTCGATTCCCGGCTGACCACCTACCGGAAGCTCGCGGAGCTGACCGCCCTGGGGGTGCGCTTCCTCACCTTGCGCCGCCGCTCCCCGGGCCTGCTCCGGGAGATCGCCCTGCAGCCCCGATCCGCCTGGCGCACGGTCCACTTGGACGTGCCCCAGCGGCTCTACCAGACCCCCAGAGTCATCGACCAGCGGATCCGGCTCCGCGAGTACGGGGGGCCGCTGCGCCAACTGCTCATCCAGGACCTCGGCCACGAGCAGCCCACGGTGCTTTTGACCAACGATTTCCGGGCCACCCCCGCGGCCCTCATCCTCCGCTACGCCCGGCGCATGCTCATCGAGAACGGCCTGGCCGATGCGGTGAACTTTTTCCACCTGGATGCCCTGAGCTCGGCCCTGGCGCTCAACGTGAGCTTCGACGTCCTGCTGACTACCATGGCCACCGGGTTGTACCGGCTCCTGGCGCTGAAGCTCCGGGGCTTCGGGCGCGCGCAGCCCCGCCAGATCTGGCGCCGGTTCCTCAAGAGCCCCGCCCAGGTCCGCATCACCGACGACGAGGTGGTGGTGGAACTGCCCCGGCGCGCACACAACCCGATTCTCATCGCCTCGGGGCTCCTCGAGGAGCGCACCCAGGTTCCCTGGTGGGGGGGCCGCACGCTACGGTTCGAAATACCTTAAGCCTCGGCACTGGAGCGTTAGCTCTTTGGGTGGCGTGAAAATCGAGGCTAGCGCCGAGGATGGAAAGCGGAGTGCCGCGAGCCGAAGGCCCTGAGCGGGTCGAAGGGCCGTGAGCCGAGTTAATCGGAAGAGGAGTTGGGCCGAAGGGAGGGGGGGTCGGGGACCAGTGAACGCCGACGGGGACAGGGACAGAGAAAGGGGCAGAGACCGTGATAGGGCAGGGGGGCATCCGGGTTGAGCCCGGGGGAAGCCGAGGGAGGTTTTTGAAAGGGTCCGTCAGGCCGCAGTGCGAGAGACGCTCTTTCGTTTAGGAGGAACAGCTATTTTTCCGAGCATCTCACGCAGCCACAAATTGGCGATGGTCTCTGGACTTACCCCTCGAGCTTCCGCAGCAGCGTGGAGTCTCCGAGCGAGGTCGGGCTCGATCGCCAAGAAATGGCGCGTTCGCTTCAGGCGAAACGAGGTTCGCACTGTTTCGGTCTGGTCCCAGTAGTTTCCCAGGTCGTGAGTGTCCCAGAATTCTCCTGCTTGCTCCAGGCTTCGAAAGTGCTTCGGGATCCGCTCTTTCTTATCTCTTGGCATATTGACGACGCTCCTTTGGCTTCATATCCCGGGCGCTGATGACGAGTGCCCTTCCGCCCGTCTTGAGAACATAGAAAAGGATAAGGTATCTGCCGCGTGCGGTCCGCCCCAAGGCTGCGTACACATCTTCCCCGACCACGTCCCCGCGCGCCACCCTCCTGACCAGCGGTCGTCCCAGGAGAATCTCCTCAACCTCCTCCGTGCTCACATGGTGCTTTCGCCGAAGTTTCTCGACGAAGGCATCCAGCCAGATGATCTCATGGACTTCCACGCTGGACCTTGCGCTTCTGACCTACCCAGATTGAACAATCGAGATGACTTTGTCTATCGACCCGAAAGCATTTCCTTGTCGGCAACCGGCAGCTCAGTCGCGGCAGATACCGTTGCGCCATCAGGGGAGGATGTCCTCTTGCACCTTGGCTCTCTCGGCTCACCCTGTCAAGCGAAAAGTCGCAAGATTCACGGCCCCGAACCATGCCGAGGGGTAGTCAAATGGTGGAGGACGAATTCACCACTTAACGAGTTGACGAATCGACCCGCCCGGGAGGGCGACAGAGCCACCAGCCGGGGGCGACCTCGTCCGCGGTGAAGCCGGCGGCCTCGATCTCGGCCCGCACTTCGGCGGGCGTTGCGAACACGTGGAAGAAGACAGGGTCCTGGGGGTCGCTGGCCTCGGAGGTCTCCCGCATATACACATCGCCCGGCTCGGATAGGCGCACCCGTCCTAGGAGGGTGGCCAAGGCTTTCCGGAGAAGATCCACGAATCGGCTTCGAGAAAGCAACCCTCGCTCCTCCCCGAAGGCGGCCATAAGGATCAGCACCCCATCAGGAGCGAGCGCCTGGGCGATGCGTCGCAGGGTGTCAATCCGGAGCGCCCGGCCGGGGACATGCTGGTAGGAGCCGGCCCAGTAGGCGCCGTCGAAGGAGCCGGGCGGCCCGTCCAGATCCGTGACGCTCTGGACCCGGAAGGTGATGGCGAGGCCTTCCTGCTCCGCGTTGGCCCGGGCCGCCATCACCATCCGGGGGGCGATATCGATCCCGACCACCTGGAATCCCAGCCGGGCCAGGCCGAGGGCCTCGCGCCCGGCGCCGCAGCCGATATCCAGGACGCGGCCGCCGGGCTTCAGGTGGCGCACCAGGATCTCGCGCTCGAGGGGCTCCAGGTGTCCGTGGACAAGCCTTGAGTACTCCCGGGCCTCGACGGGCTGGTTGTACTTCTCCCGGATCCCAGCGAGGCACGCGTCGGCGTTGCCGAGAAAGAGCGGGGGCGTGATTGGATGGCGGACCCTCTCGACCAGCTCGAGGGCGTCCACCGCCCGGGAGAGCCAGCGGCACGGGACGTGGGACAGCATCCCCTTGGCTAGGGTAAACGTGGCGGCGCGCCGCTCGATGGCGACGACCCGGCCGAGGGGGACGTCCGCCTTCGAACCCGCCCCGTCCCTGCCGGAGCCAAACCGAAAGCCGCCGCCGGAGCCCTTGAGCAGGAGGTGCCGGGAGAGGACCCGGCTCGAATCGAGGGGGGCAACCTGGACGATATCCGCGGCGCGGAAGGGAGGGGCGTCCTCCAGGAGCTTCAGCCTGACCGGCGACCCGCGAACGGCCAGGGCCCGCCAGGAGGCATCAGTCAGCTCCTCGCCGTGATCGAGGGTAATGAGCCGTGTCATGGGCGCCGGGTCACAAGCCCTCGATCCAGGAGTTCCTGGACGAAGGCCTGCACATCCTGGACGGCCACCCCCGGCGCCACCTCAAATTCCTGGACGATCACCCCGGTGATCTCCTCCAGGCTGCGCTGCCCGTCGATCAGCTCCCAGATGCGGCTTCCGACGGGATTGAGGCCGCGCAGGACCTTGGTGTCCATGGAGAGGATGACGGCCTCTCCCTCGATGACCTGCCAGGCGGTCTTTGGACTCTTCGCGACGATCATGGGACCAGGAGCCGGGCCAGGTGAAAGGGGACCCGCAGAGCCTTCCAGGCAAGCCACGGCAGTCGGGACCATGTGCCGCCGCTGCCGTTCTCGGTGGAGAGGCGGGAGGAAATCGCCGAGACGGTACCGAGGAGGCCATTAATGGACGGCCAGGGGAAGGCGCCGAGGTCGGCCGGCGGCTTGTCTGTCCTGCGAAGCGCGGCCACCTGGGCCACGACCTGGTCCCAGGCGACCAAGGGGTCCGGGGAAGTGAGCGCATCGCCCTTGGTCACCACGCCGGCCTCGCCCCAGGCCAGGAGGCGGTGGACGACGAGCATCTTGCCTCGCCGGTAGGCGATCAGGGCTCCCCGGGCAATCTGCCCCCGGTCCAGGGGCACCAGGCGGACTGCATCGCCCGGCTGGATCAGGGGCGCCATGCTGGGGGAGGCCTGCCGTGCCCAGGCCGCTCCGTCGCGGGCGATCAGGTCCGCCAAGAGCGCGGTCCCTGCCCCACCGTAGCCAGGGTCGCCCGCGCCGCCGCGCCTCATGGAAGGGCCAGCGGCGTGCCCCTGGTCCAGTGAGAACCGCGCGTGGTCAGGTCCGCCCATACCTCGATGCCTGTCGTGGCATTCCATGGCCTCGCTTCCCAGTGCGCGGGCACGATCGCCGCGACTCTAACAAACCGGCTGAACTCCTGCAACGTAAAATCGGCCAGCCGCGGACCGCAGCGGTGGGCGTCGAGCGAGTGCCTCAGCCGTTCCGCCGCTCTGGATGACCGACGGCGTCACCCGAGAGCACGGCGGGGTCCGGGGGCGTCGTCTGTCTCCCGCCAGAAAAAAATCTTCGCCAGGGCCATTTTTTTCTTGCATTCGTTGAAAAATACTCTATAAGGCAATTGAAAAATTTCCCCGTGGTGCGGGGAACGAAAGGGGGTAGTTAATTGCACGCATTGGGCAGACACCTGTTGGTCGAACTCCACGGTTGTCACCCAGAGTCGCTGAAGAAAGTGGACGTGGTCAAAGACATCCTCGTTGGCGCCGCCCGCGCCTGCGGTGCCACCATCGTGGACGTCGCCTTTCACGAGTTCAACCCTTTCGGGGTGAGCGGGGTGGTGGTCATCGCGGAATCCCACCTCTCGATCCACACCTGGCCCGAGCACCGGTACGCGGCGGTGGACATCTTCACCTGCGGCGACGTGATCAGACCGGAAAACGCCGCCGCCTACATCGCCTCGCGCTTCCGGTGCAAGAACCCATCCATCGTCGAGATCAAACGCGGCCTGATCCCCGGCACCACGGGGAAGGTGGCCCACAAGGTGGGCGAGCCGGCCGGCAAGGTCGCCCAGGGACTCCCGGATGCCCCTCAGGAACTATCGCTGGTTTATTGAGTACTTCAGTGACGAGGAGGGCCACCTCCACGGCATTCGCCAGGTCCTGTTCTCCAGACAGACCCCCTTCCAGTCCCTGGACATCCTGGACCTGGGCAGCTACGGCAAGGCGCTGGTCCTGGACGGGCGGATCCAGTCCAGCAGCCGCGACGAGTTCATCTACCACGAGATCCTGGTCCACCCGGCCATGCTCTCCCACCCCGAGCCGCGGCGGGTCTTCATCGTGGGGGGCGGCGAGGGGGCCACGCTGCGGGAGGTGCTTCGGCACCGGAGCGTGGAGCGCGCCCTGATGGTGGACATCGACGAAGAGGTCGTCGCCCGCTGCCGGGAGCTCTTGCCCGAGTGGCACCAGGGGGCCTTCGACGATCCCCGCACCGAACTCCGCTACCTGGACGCCCGGAGGTACCTGGAGGAGACCTCGGAGACCTTCGACGTGGTCATCATCGACATCTCCGAGCCGATCGAGGAGGGCCCCGCCTATCTGCTTTTCACCCGGGAGTTTTACGAGGTGGTGCGCGAGCGCCTGTCGCCCGCGGGGGTGATCTCGCTTCAGGCCGGGACGGTGAGCCTGAACGACCTGGAGTGCTTCGCAGCGATCAACAAGACGCTGGAAGGCGTCTTTCCCTCCGTCGCCCCCTGCTGGGCCTCGATCCCGTCGTTCGCCCTCCCCTGGGGGTTCACGGTGGCGTCCAAGCAGCAGAATCCCCGAGCGCTCAAGCCCCAGGACGTGGACAAGCTGGTGGCGGACCGCATCACCGGAACCCTCCGGTACTACGACGGCGTCACCCACCAGATGAGCTTTCTCCTCCCCAAGCATATCCGGGCGCGCCTGGCCAGCCAGACGCGGATCATCGAGGACAACCATCCCCTGTACACCTGGAGCTGACGTCAGCGCCGACAGCGACAGGGACAGCGATAGCGATATGGAGGAGTTACCGCCGGGCCCCCGGGAGCCCTCGCCGCCCGCCGCATCCACCCGCCGCCAGAACTGCCGCCGTCTCCCATGATTCCCGAACGGCAGTTCCGCACCCCCCTCTTCGACGCGCTGGTCGCCCTGGCCGAGGCCCGGAAGGTCTCCTTCCACACCCCCGGCCACAAAAGCGGCAAGGGGATTTCCACCCGCTTTCGGAAGTTCGTCGGGAGCAAGATCTTCACCATCGATCTCACCACCCTGGACGAGGTGGACTGCCTGCAGAAGCCCGTGGGGGTCATCCGGGAGGCGCAGGAGCTGGCGGCCGAGGCCCACGGCGCCGACCGGTCCTTCTTCCTCGTGAACGGGACCACCGTGGGCAACCATGCCATGATCCTTTCCACGGTGCGCCCCGGGGAGGAGGTGCTGGTTGCCCGCAATGCGCACAAGTCGATCCTGGCGGGGATCATCCTGAGCGGCGCCACGCCCCGCTTCTGCCTGCCCAACTTCGATCCCAACTGGGGGATCGCCATCAACGTCAGTGCGAGCACCGCTGAGGCGGCCATGCGGGCCACCCCCCGGGCCCGGGTGGTCGCCCTGACCAGCCCGAACTACTACGGGATCGCGGCCGACCTGCCCACGATCGTCGCGGCCGGCCGGCGCTACGGGAAGATCCTGATCGTGGACGAGGCCCACGGGCCGCACCTGCACTTCCACCCGGCCCTCCCCCCCTCGGCGGTGGATGCCGGGGCCGACCTCACGGTCCAGAGCACCCACAAGATCGTCGGCGGCATGACCCAGGCCTCCATGCTCCACGTCAGGGGCGCAGGCGTGGACGCGGGCCGGGTGGCGGGGATTCTCCAAATGCTCCAGAGCACCAGCCCTTCCTACATCCTGATGGCCTCCCTGGACCTGGCGCGGATGCAGATGGCCACGGAGGGGCGAAAGCTCCTGGGGAAGGCCATCGACCTGGCAGAGGAGGCCCGTCGGCGGATCAACCGCATCCCGGGCCTGCGCTGCCTGGACACCCAGCAGGTGAAGGAGTGGGGCGATCTCACCCTGGACGCGACCAAGCTGACCATCTCCGTGAAGGAGCTGGGCCTCACGGGGTACGCCGCCTCTCAGCTCCTCAATACCGAGTTCGACATCCAGGTCGAGATGGCGGATCTGTTCAACCTGCTTGTCATCGTGAGCATCGGCGACCGTCGGGACGACCTGGATCGCCTGGTCCAGGCCCTGGAGGCCTTGGCGGGTCGCGCCCACGGGCCCGCCTTCATCCCCGAGATCCTGCCGGTGCCGCCGGTTCAGGAGAGCCGGCTCGCCTGCGCTCCCCGCGAGGCCTACTTCGGTGACTACGTCTACGTCCCCCTGGCCCGCGCTGCCGGGCGGGTCACCTGCGACATCGTGACCATCTACCCGCCGGGAATCCCCATCCTGGTTCCCGGCGAGGAGATCTCGCCCGCGGCCGTGGAATACCTCCAGTTCCTGGGACGGCACGGCGCCCGCATTGACGGGGTGATCGAGCTGCCGGAGCCCGGGGTCCGCGTCCTGGCCCACTGACCCCTGATTCAAACCGATCAACCGCCAAGGCGCCAAGTACGCCAAGACCAGCACAAATCAACGGGACAGAACCGGGCATTGGGAGACCGCATGACCCGAGTCCCATTTTCTCCTCATTTGAGAGATAGGAATAAAGGCCTTGGCGACCTTGGCGTCTTGGCGGTTAGTCCATCTCCGGAAATCCGTTGCAATTTCCGCGAGCCCTGATATATTCCGCCGTTGGTTCCAAGGGAAGCGGGATTCCCGGCGGGCTAAGGGCTGGGGGCGATCCGACTCCGGCTGCTTGGCCCGTGCGTCCTTCTGGGAGATGCTGCAGTGCGAAAGCGTATCCGGGGTCGGATCATCCTGCTGGCCATCGCCACCGTCGTCACGGGGTATTACATCGTGCCCAGCGTGGCTCCGGTGGGGAGCCTGCCTTCTCTCTTCCCCGGGATCCTCCCCCGGGCGGAGCGGGTGAACCTCGGCCTGGACCTCCAGGGCGGGATGCACCTCGTGCTGGAGGTCCAGGCGGAAAAGGCAGTGGAGGGCAGTACGGAGCGGCTCCTGGAGGAGGCGCGACGCCTCCTGGACAAGGAGAAGATCGGCGTCGCGCGCCTGGTCCGGGAGGGACCGTCGGCCATCGTCCTGAAGGTGACCAAGGCGGAGGAGCGGGACAAGGCCCAGCGGATCCTGGGCGAGCTGGCGACGCTGGACAAGGTCCCGGGGGCCACGCCGGACGAGCTGCGACTCACGATGCAAAGCCGGGAGGCCAAGCGGATCGAGGAGCTGGCCGTGCGCCAGAGCCTGGAGACCATCCGCAACCGCGTGGATCAATTTGGCGTCACGGAGCCCCACATCGTCCCCGAGGGGGATCGCCGGATCGTCGTGCAGCTTCCGGGGATTCGGGAGCCACAACGCGCGATCAACATCATCGGCAAGACGGCGCTGCTCGAGCTGAAGGCGGTGGACGCCACACTGAATCCGGTGGACGTGGAGCAGGGAAAGGTCACCCTGCCGCCGGACCTCCAGCTCCTGTATCTGCGCGAGGTGGACGAGGAGAAGCGCCAGGTGGTGGGGAAGCGGCCCATCATTGTCCAGAGGCGGCCCATCGTCACGGGGGCGTCCCTCACCGACGCCCGGGTGCAGCCGGACGAGCAGGGGGGATGGGCGGTGGGCTTCACCTTGGATCGCCAGGGCGCGCGGGCCTTCGGCGAATTCACCGGGGCCAACATCGGCCGCCAGTTGGCCATCGTCCTGGACGACACCGTCTACAGCGCGCCGGTTGTCCGAAGCCGGATCGAGGACCGCGGCCAGATCGAGGGGAGCTTTACCGCCGAGTCGGCGCGGGACCTGGCCATCGTGCTCCGGGCAGGGGCGCTGCCGGCGCCGGTGAAGATCATCGCCAATCTCACCGTCGGACCGTCGCTGGGGCAGGACTCCATTGAGAAGGGCGTGCGGGCCACCATCCTGGCGGCTATCCTGGTGGTCCTGCTCATGGCGGTCTACTACAAGCTGTCAGGCGTGATTGCGAACTTCGCCCTGCTCCTGAACTGCATCATGATGGTCGGCGTCCTCGTCGCGATCCGGGCGACCCTCACCCTCCCGGGGATTGCGGGGATCGCCCTGGGGATCGGGATGGCGGTGGACAGCAACGTCCTGATCCTGGAGCGGATCCGGGAGGAGATGAAGCTGGGCAAGACCGTCCGCTCGGCCATTGACGCCGGGTACGACAAGGCCTTCGTGACCATCGTGGACTCCCACGTGACGACCCTGATCACGGCATTTGCCCTGTTCCTGTTCGGTACCGGGCCGGTCAAGGGGTTCGCCGTGACCTTGAGCCTGGGCGTGGCGATCAATCTCTTCTCCGCGCTCGTGGGCACCCGGGTGGTGTACGATTGGATGATCTCTCGTCGCGAGCTCAAGCGCCTCAGTATCTAACGACGGGAACCTGGAAACTGGAAGACGGAAACAAGAATCTGGCCCGGATTCTCGAGCGCCGTCAGGCCCGCCGACGTCCCTGGGCGCTGGCCCAATTTCCAGTTTCCAGTTTCCAAGGGTAGTGGCGTGGAGATTATAGGCAAGACCAACATCGACTTCATCGGCAAGCGTCACATCGCCTACGCCGTCTCGGCCGTCCTGGTCCTCCTGGGGATCGTCGCCTTGATCCAGATTACTCGGGGGAAGGCCAACCTGGGGATCGAGTTCGCCGGGGGGACCTCTACCCAGGTGAAGTTCGAGCGTCCCGTGGACCTGGGGGTTGTGCGCGAGGCGTTGAGCAAGGACGGACTCAGGGACAGCGAGCCCCAGCAGTTCGCCGACGGTCGGACCATCATGGTGCGGCTGAAGCGGGGCACGGGAGAGGTCGCCGGGACGGCCGAGGTGGTGCAGAACGCCCTGCGCAGAGCGTTCGGCGACAATCCGCTCACGGTGGAGGCCTCGACCGAGGTGGGGCCGGCCATCGGCAAGGAGCTGCAATGGAAGGCCCTCACCGCCATCGCCATCTCCCTGGCGGGCATCATCGTGTACATCGCCTGGCGATTCGAATTCCGATTCGGCGTCGCGGCGACGGTCGCGACATTCCACGACGTGCTGACGGTTCTGGGCGTGGTGTTCCTCCTGAACAAGGAAATCACGCTGCTTATCGTCACAGCCCTCCTCACCATCGCCGGGTACTCCCTGACGGATACGGTGGTGATTTTCGATCGCATTCGGGAAAACCTCCGCCTCCGACGTAAAGAGCAACTGGGCGACATCATGAACGCCAGCATCAACCAGGTCTTGGCGCGGACGGCTATGACCTCGCTGACGACCCTGCTGGCGACCCTGGCCCTCTTCCTGCTGGGAGGGGAGGTCCTGCACGATTTTGCCTTCGCCCTCCTGATCGGGATTGTCGTAGGAAGCTACTCCTCCTGGTTCGTAGCCTCCCCCATCATCTATGACTGGCGCGTCCGGGCCGAGGCTGCCCGGCGCGCCCGGCGCTGAGGCCCTCTCTCCGTTGCCGGGCATGGGGAGACCGGGGTCGGGGAGCACGGACAAGGCGAGGCGGTGGCGCCTCCCGCCGACCGATCCCGCCTCCGCAGCGGCGCTGGGCCGGGCGCTGGGGGTGCCGGCCCTGGTGGCGGGCCTCCTGCTCCGGCGGGGGTGCGACACGCCCGAGGCCGCCCGCACCTTCCTGGAGGCTCCCCTCGCCGCGCTCCACGATCCGCGACAGATGGCCGACATGGACACGGCCGTGGACCGCCTGCGGGCGGCCGTGGCCCGCCGCGAGCCGATGCGCGTCTGCGGCGATTACGATGTGGACGGGGTGACCGGGACGGCGCTCCTGGTGGATGGCCTCCGCCGGGCAGGAGGGGCAGTGGACTACCGCGTGCCCCGACGCCTGGAGCACGGCTACGGCCTGCACCCGAGCATCGTGGAGGCGGCGGCGGCCCAGGGCGTCCGGGTCCTGGTGAGCGTGGATCACGGGATCAGCGCCCACGAGGCGGTGGCCCTGGCGCGCACCCGCGGCATGGACGTGATCGTCTGCGACCATCACCTCCCCCCGCCCGTCCTTCCCCCTGCCACCGCCATCCTCAATCCGCGCCGGGCGGGATGCCCCTATCCGTTCAAGGAGCTCTGCGGGGCGGGGATTGCCTTCAAGCTGCTCCAGGCGGTCTTCGGGCCCGAGGCCGAGGAGGAGGTCTGGCCGTCCCTGGACCTCGTGGCCCTGGGCACGATCGCCGACCTCGTTCCCCTGCTGGGGGAGAATCGGATTCTGGTGAAGCACGGGCTGGCAGAGCTGGCCCGATCCGCGGGTCCGCAGGACTCCGGACACCTTCGGAGAGGCGGGCGTCCCGGCCTTCGCGCCCTGGCGGAGGTGGCCGGGATTTCCCTTCCCGACTCGGGGAGCGTGGGGGTGGGGCGGGTGGCCTTCGGCCTGGCCCCCCGGATCAACGCCGCGGGCCGGCTGGACGATGCGTCTCGCGCGGTCCGGCTCTTGCTCACCCGCGACCCATCTGAGGCGCGGGAGCTGGCCGCGTGGCTGGACCGGCAGAACCGTGAGCGGCAGGATCTCGAAGAACGCATCCTGGCGGAGGCCCTCGCCCGGGTCGAATCGGAGCAGGATCTCCAACGGGATCGCGCCATCGTCCTGTCCTCACCGGCCTGGCACCCGGGGGTCATCGGGATCGTGGCGGCCCGGCTGGTGGAGCGCTACGGGCGTCCGACCGCCCTGATCGGGATTCAGGACCGGGAAGCCCGGGGTTCGGCGCGCAGCGCGGCCGGCTGGCACATTGCCGATGCCCTGGGCCGGTGCGCGGACCTGCTGCTGCATTACGGGGGACACCGGGCGGCCGCGGGATTCTCCCTTCGGCCGGAGCGAATCGAGGCGTTCCGGACCCGGTTTCTTGCCCTGGCCGCCGAGGCGCTGACGGAGGATGACCTGGCGCCGACGCTGGTCGTGGACGCCGAGGTTTCCCTGGACGGCGTGGATCTGTCTGTGGCCGACGTGTTGGCGCGCTTGGGTCCTCACGGAATCGGAAATCCCGAGCCGGTTTTGGTGGCCCGCAGCGTCCAGGTCATGCAGACGGCTCGCCGGGTGGGGCGGAACCACCTGAAGATGAAGGTCCGGCAATCGGCCGTGAGCGGCCATGTCATTGACACGATCGGATTCAATCTTGGCTGGCTGGCCGAGACGCTTTGCGCCCCGTCGGCCCCATGGATAGACATTGCCTTTCTTCCTGAGCGAAATGTGTGGAATGGCCGCGAAATGCTCCAGCTTCGTCTCAAGGATGTCGCAATTCTCGATACCGGCCGAAGGAAAACGGCGGGTGAGCGATGAGCGAATTTCCTCCCCGGAAAACCGCCGATTCTCGCGGCCCCAGCCCAGCCCTCCCAGACTGCCGAACAGATGGCGGGAAGCTTTTTTCTTGACAAATCCAAATCTGACAGTATAGGTACGCGGAGATTCCCCAATCAAGACGCGGGGTTCGGCCGTTGTCTTGCATGTCCTTTCCGAGGGAGGAACCCCCTGGAAAACTGAAGATCCCCAAGAGGGGGCTGGGGTCGCGGGGTGCAAAGCGCCATCCAGAAGATGTTCCGGGACAGCGCGGAGGTGAAAATCCGCTTCGCGGACCAGTCCGGCCCACGGATCGAGGCCGTAGCCCGGCGGATGGCCGAGGTCTTGCGTCGTGGGGGAAAGCTCCTGTTCTTTGGAAACGGGGGGAGCGCGGCGGACGCCCAGCACCTGGCGGCCGAGTTCGTGAACCGGTTTGTGCGGGATCGCGAGGCGCTGGCCGCCATTGCCCTCACGACCGACACGTCGGCCCTGACCAGCATCGGGAATGATCGGGGCTTTGACCAGGTCTTTTCGCGACAGGTCGAGGCGCTAGGGCGGTCGGGGGATCTGGTGGTGGCCATCAGCACCAGCGGGAACTCCCCCAACGTCCTCCGGGCCGTCGAGGCTGCGCGGCGCTTGGGGTGCGTCACCGTGGGCTTTACCGGCGGTACCGGGGGACGGCTGGCCGCGGCGGTGGACGAAGCCTTCGTGGTGCCCAGCACGGAAACTCCCCGGATCCAGGAGACCCATATCACCCTTGGCCACGCCCTGTGCGCCCTGGTTGACGACCTCTTGGCCGAGACGGGGAGCGGGCAGCAGGCAGGAGGCCACTGGCAGCAGCCGGCGGGCAGTGGGCAGTTGTGACCATGCGAGAGGGGTCAGGGGATTCGACATGCGATAGGAAGCATTCCTCCGGTGCGGTTCCGGGGCGGGGAGCCGGGACTTGGGAAGGAGGGGATACGTGACGCGACGAGTTCTGCAGTTCGGGCTCCTGGCGATCCTGATGATCGGACTGGCTGCGTCCGCACCCGCGGCGCCGATCCAGGCCGGCCTGTGGAGCGCGCCAGGGCACCGGAGCGGCCGGCTGAGCCTCTTCCCTCGCCAGCGTTCCCGGGTCTCCCCCGCGATCCTGGAGTACCTGCAGATCCCGCGGGTCGTCCCCGCGCCGGATCCCCTGGACGTGAGAGCGGCGGCCGCCATCCTCATGGATGGCGAGTCGGGCGACGTCCTGTTCGAGCGGAACCCGGATGAACCGCGTCCACCCGCCAGCATCACCAAGATCCTCACCGCGCTGGTCATCCTGGAACGGGGAAATCTGACGGACACCGTTGTGGTCAGCCCGGCGGCGGCCCGTGTCGGCGGGTACCGGCTGGGCCTGAGGCCGGGGCAGCGGATCTTGCTGAAAGACCTGCTGGCGGCGATCCTGATCCGCTCGGCCAACGACGCCGCGACGGCGGCCGCCGAGCATGTGGGGCAGGGCCTCCCCGGTTTCGTGACGCTGATGAATGCGAAGGCGGAAGCGCTGGGCATGCGCCACAGCCAATTTGTGAACCCCCACGGTCTGGACGAGCCGGATCACTTCAGCACGGCCCGGGATCTGGCCCTGCTCACCCGTGCCGCCCTGGATCACCCGGAGTTTGCCCGCCTGGTCCGGATGCGGGAAGCCACGGTCAAGATCTGGCATCCTGGGCGCAAGAGTCTCATCTCGCGGAAGCATGTCGTCGTGACCCACAACAAGCTGTTGGGCCGCCTGGAGGGCGCCGATGGGGTGAAGACGGGCTACACGGATGCGGCCGGACGGTGCCTCGTGGCCTCGGCGAGCCGGGGCGGCCAGCGGATGATCGCGGTCCTGCTGAATGACCCGCAGCGCTGGACGGATGCCACCACGCTTCTCGAGTTTGGTTTCGGTCAGGTCGGAGGCGTGCGCGCGGCGGCACCCAGCCAGCGGGTTGCCGGTCCGGGGTTGGCTGGGTCCCCGCCCGGCGACCTGCGGCGTGCGGTGGAGCTGGCGGGCGGCCTCGGCTAGGGCCGGGGGCCATGCCGGAGGGAGTCGCTATGAAACGCACATGCGGTGGCCACATGGGTAGCCTCGGGTTGATCGTCCTCTGCCTGCTGCTGGCGCCGACGCTGATGGCGGCCTCGTCACCGGCCGAGGCGCAGGCACCGGCGCCGGCCCCGGCACCCTCGCCCGGGCCGGAATCGGCGCCCGCGGCCCCGCGTCCCGAGGGCGACTACGTTGTGAAGAAGGGCGATACCCTGTGGGGGATCGCCAAGGATCTCCTCAACGATCCGTTCCTCTGGCCGCGGATCTGGGACCGGAACCCCTTCATCACCAATCCCAACCTGATCTTCCCGGGGGACACGCTGGCCCTACCGGGAAAGGAGATCGCGCCGGCGCCGACCCCGGCGCCAGTGGCAGAGGCCCCGAAGCCCGAGCCGCCGAAGGAAGCCCCCACGGAAGTGGCGAAGGCCCCAGCTCCGACGCCCCCGGCCGCGGAAATGGAACTCCCCCCCGTGCCCCCCGTACCGGTGGCAAGCCGGCAGGCCATTGCCTGCAGCCCGGTTCTCTTGGACGAGAAGGCGGTGGCCGCGGCGGGCATCGGCTCTGTGGCGAAAAGCGATGACAAACGCCTCCTCCTTTCCCAGGAGGATCAGATCGTCGTGGCCGTGGACGGCGCCCAGACCCTCAAGGTTGGGGATCGCCTGGCGGTCGTCCGCCCCGGCTTGCGCGTGATCCACCCGGCGCGCAAGGGGCCTCTGGGTCGCGCCCTATTCACTCTGGGCCTCTTTGAGGTAACGCAGGTGCAGGCACGCACGGCCAGCGGGCGGCTGATTTACAGTTGCCAGCCCATGACGATCGGCGATCGGATCATGCCCTTTACAGGGCCCCCATTCCCCGAGGACAAGATTGCCCAGCCAACCAGCCGGGTGCTGGAGGGGATGATCGTGGATACCCCAGGCCACCTGCAAATCCTCGGCCTCCAGAACGTGGTGTATCTGGATGTCGGGGCGGGCCAAGGCATCGGCCCCGGGGACGTGTTCGCCATTTACCGGCCACACGTGCCGACCGTGAATCTGGCGACCGGTGAAGTGGTTCCCATCCCCCCGGACCGACTGGGTGAGGTGGTGGTCATCCGGGTGACCGACACGACCGCTACGGCGGTCATCTCGGCGAGCGCAAAGGAGGTCCGGGCTGGCGACCAGGTGGTGCTGAGCCGCCAGATCCAGCCCTAGTTCCACGGGCCGCGCCGCGGACCGCCGGGGCAGAAAGGCGGGGTCGGACGGTGACGCGCGATATCCGGCCCCAGGCAACGGCCGGGGCCACTGCGCCGGAGCTGGCAGAGCGGGAGGCGCGCTGGGCCCTCGGGCTGGTCCCGCAGTTAGGAGGCGTCGCCCTCCAGGCGCTCCTCGCAACCTTCGGCACGGCCACCGATGTCTGGGAGGCTTCCCTGCCGGCCCTGCAGGCCGTTCCGGGGATGGGTCCTGCCGTAGCGCAGGCGCTCCGGCGTTTTCCCTGGAGGAAGGCGCTCCGGGAGGACCAGGCCCGGGTTGCGCGGGCCGGGATCCGGGTAATCGTCTGGGGTGATCCGGACTACCCCCGCCGTCTCCGGGAGATCGCCTCGGCGCCCCCCGTGCTGTACCTCCGGGGGACGCTCGCCCCAGGGGATGAGGCCGCGGTCGCCATCGTGGGGGCTCGGCGCGCGACCGCCTACGGCGAAACGGTGGCCCACGAGCTGGCCGCAGAGCTTGCCCGGCGCGGGCTCTGCATCGTGAGCGGGCTGGCGCGTGGGATTGATGCCGCCGCCCACCGGGGCGCCGTGGATGCAGGCGGCCGGACCCTGGCGGTCCTGGGCAGTGGTCTGGACCAGATCTACCCGGCGGAGCACAAGGGCCTGGCGGGCGAGGTGGTCGCCCATGGAGCGATCTTGACCGAGTTTCCCCTGGGGACGCCGCCTGCCCGGCTGAATTTTCCCCGGCGCAACCGGATCATCAGCGGGTTGAGCCTGGGTGTGGTCGTGGCGGAGGCAGGGGTGGACAGCGGCGCATTGATCACGGCCCACCACGCCCTGGAGCAGGGACGGGAGGTCTTCGCGGTTCCCGGTCGCGTCCACGCGCGATTCAGCGAAGGGTGTAACCGCCTGATCAAGGCCGGGGCCAAGCTGGTGGAAACGTGGGAGGATGTCCTGAGCGAGCTGCTGCCGCAGGTGCGCCCCGCCCGGCCGCGGCGGGCCGCGGGCCCACCGCCCCCCGCCCTGATGCCGGCGGAGCAGCAGGTGTACGACATCCTGGGTGACGGCCCGCTGCACATCGACGCGCTCATCGTCCGAGCCAACCTCCCGGGCGGCCGGGTGGCCTCCGCGCTCGTCGGCTTGGAGATGAAGGGTCTCGTGCGGCAACTCACCGGCAAGGTGTTCGAGCGCCACGACAGCCCCTGAGACCGCGCAGGAGCAGGCGCGGCGGTCAGGGGACCCAAGGCCGAAGGCGGCCTTGGGTTTTCGCATCTAATGGTTTAAGATCACGCCTTCGAGGTTCAAGGTTCGAGGGGCAATGTTCAACCTCGAACCTTGCCAGGGGAGTTTACCCGCGTGCCAAGGTCGCTGGTCATCGTCGAATCCCCGGCCAAGGCCAAGACCATTAACAAGTTCCTCGGGAGGAACTACGTGGTCAAGGCCTCCATGGGACATGTGCGCGACCTGCCGGTCAAGTCCCTGGCGGTGGACGTGAAGCATAATTTCAAGCCGAGGTTCGAGGTCGTCCGGGGGCGGGAAAGGATCCTGGCGGAGCTGAAGAAGACCGCCAAGACGTCGACCGGCGTCTTCCTGGCGGCCGATCCCGATCGCGAGGGTGAGGCCATCTGCTGGCACCTGGCCCAGGAACTGAAGCCGCTCCGGAAACCCATCCATCGGGTGATGTTCAACGAGATCACGAAACGGGCGGTGCAGGATGCCTTTGCCCACCCCGGTCGGATCGACGCGCGGAAGGTGCACGCACAGCAGGCTCGCCGCATCCTGGACCGGCTGGTGGGGTACAAGATCAGCCCTCTCCTCTGGGAAAAGGTCCGCCGTGGCATCTCGGCCGGCCGGGTCCAGTCGGTGGCCCTGCGCCTGGTGGTAGACCGCGAGAAGGAGATCCGCGCCTTCGTTCCCACGGAGTACTGGACGATCACGGGCCAACTCGCCCGGGTGGACGGGATCGGGCCCGAGTTTCCTGCCCGCCTCTGGCGGATCAACGGGGAGAAGGCGGCGATCCCCTCCCGGCAGGAGGCGGATCGGATCCTGGCGGAACTCGAGCCGCTCCGCGGGGAATTTCGGATCAGCACGCTGGTCCGGAAGGAGAAGCGCCGCAATCCCGTCCCGCCGTTTACCACCAGCAAGCTGCAGCAGGAGGCGGCGCGGAAGCTCCGCTTCCCGGCCAGGCGGACGATGCAGGTCGCCCAGCAGCTCTACGAGGGAATCGAGGTGGGGGACGAGGGGGCCGTGGGCCTGATCACCTACATGCGCACGGACTCCACCCGGGTCTCCCCGGAGGCGCAGGCGGAGGCCCGCCAGTTCATCGCCCAGCGCTACGGCGCGCCGTTTCTGCCGGAACGCCCCCCCGCTTACCGGAGCGGGAAGGGGGCGCAGGAGGCCCATGAGGCCATCCGGCCGACCTCGGTCCTGCGGGAGCCCGGGCAGTTGGCGGCCTACCTTACCCGGGAGCAGCTCGCCCTCTACACCTTGATCTGGAACCGCTTCGTGGCCTCCCAGATGCGTCCGGCCCTCTTCGACACCACCATGGCCGAGATCCTGGCGGGGCGCTACACCTTCCGCGCCAACGGCCAGCGGATGACCTTTCCCGGCTTCATGCAGGTTTACGTGGAGGGGAGGGATGAGTCCGCCAGGGGCGGGCCCGAATCGCGCGAAGCGGAACCAGAAGAGGAGGATCAGGAGCGGAGCCTCCCGCCCCTCGCCGAGGGGGAGACCCTGGCCTGTCGCGCCCTGGACGCGACGCAGCATTTCACCCAGCCGCCTCCGCGCTACACCGAGGCCTCCCTGGTCAAGGAGCTGGAAGAGCGGGGGATCGGCCGCCCCAGCACCTACGCCGCCATCCTGGGCGTGATCCAGAATCGGGATTACGTGGTGAAGGATGACGGGAAGTTCAAGCCCACGGAGCTGGGCGAGATCGTGGTGGATCTCCTGGTGGAGAGCTTCCCCCGCATCCTGGACTACAACTTCACCGCCCAGATGGAGACCAAACTGGACGAGATCGAGGAGGGGAAGGCCGACTGGCTGGAGGCCATGCACAAGTTCTACGGCGCCTTCACCCGCTGGCTGGAAAAGGCCCGGGACAAGATGCGGAACGTCAAGGCCATGGAGGAGCCCACGGACCTCGCCTGCGAGAAGTGCGGGCGCGCCATGGTCATCAAATGGGGGCGCTTCGGGAAGTTCCTGGCCTGCTCAGGGTACCCGGAGTGCAAGAATACGAAGGAGCTGCCTGCCCGCCAAGGCGGCGCAGGCGGGCCGGACAACGGAGAGGGGGCGGCCGCCTCGGGGGAAAACGGCCAGGGCGACGTCGTGAGCGAGGGGCAACCGTGCGAGAACTGCGGGAAGCCCATGGTGTTGAAGCGCGGCCGCTTCGGCCCCTTCCTGGCCTGTTCGGGCTATCCCGAGTGCCGAACCGTGGTCCGGATCGCCCCGGCCAAAGTCCCCGCCCGACCCCCGGAGCCGACGGATCAGGCGTGCGACAAGTGCGGCGCGCCCCTGGTCATCCGGGAGGGCCGGTTCGGCCGGTTCCTCTCCTGCAGCACCTATCCCAAGTGCAAGAACGTGAAGCCGATTCCCATCGGCGTCAACTGCCCGCAGTGCGGCTCCCCCCTGGCGGCGCGGCGGTCCAAGCGCGGCCGGACCTTCTACGGATGCAGCGCCTATCCCCAGTGCGAGTTCGCCCTGTGGGATCGCCCGGTGCCCGAGGCCTGTCCGCGGTGCCGCGCCCCGTTCCTGGTGGAGAAATCCCGCAAGCGCGGGATCACCGTTGCCTGCGTCAAGGACGGGTGCGGCTACTCCCGGTCGGCGGGTCCGTCCGCCCCGGTCGAAGCCGCCGCCAAGGCCTGATTTTTCCCCGTGCAATGTCCAACGGGAACCCTTGAACATCACCCCTTGAACCTCGAACTCGCCGTGGAACCTGCCGCCCCAACACCCGCCTCCAATTCTTCTGTGGTCCCCGAGGCCTCTTTGCGGTAGTCTCAAGCCATGGCTGAGCCTGCGATCACGGTCGTCGGCGGGGGGCTGGCGGGCTGCGAGGCGGCCTGGCAGGCGGCGCGGCGCGGCTGCGCCGTCCGCCTGTTCGAGATGCGCCCTGCGGTCCGGACGCCGGCGCACCGGACGGAGCGGCTGGCCGAGCTGGTCTGCAGCAACTCCCTGAAGTCGGAATCCCTCGAAGACGCCAGCGGCCTCCTCAAGGCGGAGATGCGGGCCCTGGGATCGCTGATCCTCACCTGTGCCGAGGCCCACCGCGTTCCGGCCGGTTCCGCCCTGGCGGTGGATCGGGAACGCTTTGCCTCGGCGGTCACGGAGGCGATCTCCAGCCATCCGCGGATCCAGGTGATCCGAGATGAGGTTCCGGAACTGCCTCCACTCCGACCGGTCATCGTGGCGACCGGGCCCCTGACCTCCGACCGACTGTCCGCCGATCTCACCGCCCGCTTCACCGCGTTTCTCGGCCCTCTGTCCCCCGCCCCCCACCCCCCACCCGCAACCCCGCAACTGCTATATTTCTACGATGCCGTCTCACCCATCGTCTCGGCCGAGTCCATTGATCACGCCGTGGTCTTCGCCGCCGCCCGCTACGGGAAGGGGGGCGCCGACTACCTCAACTGTCCGCTGACGCGGGACGACTATCTGCAATTTCGAGAGGCCCTGCTCAAGGCAGAGCGGTATCCCCTCCACGAGTTCGAGGCGCCGAAATATTTCGAGGGGTGTCTTCCCATCGAGGAGCTGGCGGAGCGGGGGGAGGATGTCCTTCGGTTCGGTCCGATGCGTCCCGTGGGCCTGAGGGATCCCCGGACGGGCCGGCGCCCCTATGCGGTGGTCCAGCTCCGGCAGGAAAACCAGAGGGCCGATGGGCGGCCAACCATGTACAACCTGGTGGGCATGCAGACGCGCCTCCGGCGGGGGGATCAGCTCAGGGCGTTCCGCCTGATCCCCGGACTCCGTGAGGCAGAGATCCTCCGGTACGGCAGCGTCCATCGGAACACGTTCATCATCGCGCCGCTCCTCCTCCGTGAGACCCTCCAGTTCCGTGGCGATCCCGGGGTCTTTTTCGCGGGACAGCTCACGGGAGTCGAGGGGTACCTGGAATCTGCAGCCACGGGTCTTCTGGCCGGGATGAATGCGGTCCGGCAGGTCCGGAAAGAGACCCCGTCCACCCCGCCACCCACGTCCATGTTGGGAGCGCTCTTGCGCCACATCACGCAGGCTGATCCCGACACTTTCCAACCCATTAACGCCAGCTTTGGGCTCCTGCCTCCTCTCCCCCAGATCGTCCGGGACCGGCGGGAGCGCAATCGCCTCCATGTCGAGCGCGCCCTGTCCGCCTTCCGCATCTGGCAGCAAGGCCAGCAATAGGAAATCCGCCAGATCATCCCGCTTGCCTTTTTGCTTGATCTTTGGGGCCATCCGGCGTAGATTGCGCGCGAGGAGGCCGGTTGCCAGCATTCCGCTGCCGGCGGGCTGGCGGCTGGCCGCTTCGCCTTTTGAGGGGAGCATGCAAGCGGCCATACAGGAGTACCTAAATTACCTCAAGGCCGAGCGGGATGCGTCGGCCCACACCCTGCGCAACTACCGCGTGGACCTGACGCAGTTCCTGGCCTACCTCCGGGAGCGGGGGGATGGGAGGAGCCCGGCGCCGGCGGGCGTGGACCATCGGGCAATTCGGGGCTTCTTGGCGCGACTCCACGGAGCGAGGCTCCGCCCGCGATCTGTTGCGCGGAAGCTCGCCGCCCTTCGGTCGTTCTTTCGGTTCCTGTGCCGGCAGGGACGGTTGGCGGCCAATCCCGCAGAGCTGGTTCAGAGCCCTCGCCTCCCCGGCCGGACGACGCCGCACCTCAGCGTGGACGAGGTGTTCCAGTTGCTGGCGGCAGCCGACAGCATGACCTCCGCGGAAAGGGCGAAGGGGCCGAAGACGGTCGAGGCGCTCCGGGCCCGGGACCGGGCCATCCTGGAACTGTTCTACGCGTCGGGCCTGCGGATCGGGGAGTTGGTGGCGCTGAACCTTTCCGACGTGGATCGGGGCGAAGGCTTGGCGCGGGTGCGGGGCAAGGGGCGGAAGGAGCGGATTGTCCCCGTGGGCCGGAAAGCCCTGGAGGCGCTCCGCGTATATCTCGAGGTCCGAGGGACGATCCCCCCACAGGGCGTCACTGGCCCACGGGGCGCCGAGGCCCTGTTCCTGAACCACCGCGGGGGCCGCCTGAGCACACGGGGGGTCTCCCGAATCGTCCTGACGCACTTGCTGCGGAGCGGCCTGGGGAAGAAGATCACGCCGCATGGCCTACGGCATAGCTTTGCCACGCATCTGTTGGATGCGGGCGCGGACCTCCGCGCCATCCAGGAACTCCTGGGACACGCACGCCTCAGCACCACGCAGCGCTACACCCACGTGGGGCTGGACAAGGTGCTGGAAGTGTATGATCGCGCCCATCCGCGGGCGCGGCGCAGCACAGGGCGGCCGAGGGCTGCCCAGGGCGCTCCATGATGGGCGAACGCGCACCGGCCGCACGGGGGACGACGATCCTGTCGGTCCGGCACCGGGGACAGGTGGCCATCGCCGGGGACGGGCAGGTATCCTTCGGCGAGATGGTCATGAAGCACACGGCGCGCAAGGTCCGGCGGATGTACAATGATCGGGTCGTCGCCGGATTTGCCGGGGCGGCGGCCGACGCCTTCGCCCTGTTCGCCAAGTTCGAAGCGAAGCTGGAAGAGTTCAACGGGAACCTGTCCCGGGCCGCGGTCGAGCTGGCCAAGGATTGGCGGATGGATCGCGCCCTGCGCCGACTCGAGGCCCTGCTGGCCGTGGCGGACCGCGAGCACTCCCTGATCATCTCGGGGACCGGGGATGTCATCGAACCGGATGACGGGATCATCGGGATCGGGTCCGGCGGGGGGTATGCGGCCGCGGCCGCGCGGGCCCTGGTGAAGCACGCGAACCTGTCGGCCCGGGAGATCACCGAAGAGGCCATGCGGATCGCCGCCAGCCTGTGCGTGTACACCAACGACCAGATCACCGTCGAAGAGCTCTAGGCCGGGGGCCGCTGGCCCCGGCCTGAGTGAAACATTTCAAACCCAGAATGATACACTGACAATCGAGGCGGTGTGTCGGATGGCAGTTGTCGGTTGTCAGTTGTGCATTTTCAATTGAGGTGTCATTTGGAATGGATCGCCTGACCCCTCGCCAGATCGTGGCGGAGCTTGACAAGTACATCATCGGTCAACAGGACGCAAAGCGCGCCGTTGCGATCGCGCTGCGCAACCGCTGGCGACGGCAGAAGCTTCCGCCGGGGCTGCGGGACGAGGTGGCGCCGAAGAACATCATCATGATCGGCCCCACGGGCGTGGGGAAGACGGAGATCGCCCGCCGGCTGGCCCGGCTGGCCGAGGCGCCCTTTATCAAGGTCGAGGCCTCCAAATACACCGAGGTGGGGTACGTCGGCCGCGACGTCGAGTCCATGATCCGGGACCTGGCGGAACTGGCGGTGAATATGGTTCGGGGCGAGAAGACCCGCCGGGTGGAGGAGCGGGCGCGCGAGCTGGCGGAGGAGCGTCTGCTGGACCTCTTGCTCCCCTCGTCGCGGCCGGGAGCCTTCGGCCAGCCTATGGCCCCGGAGGTGAGCGGCGGCCACGAAACCCGGGAGAAGCTGCGGCAGCGGCTGCGGGAAGGGGCCCTGGACGACCGGACGGTGGAGATCGAGGTGGCCAACCGGGGGCTGCCCATGGTCGAGATCTTCGGCGGGCAGGGGATGGAGGAGATGCAGGAGAACCTCAAGGAGATGCTGGGCAACCTCCTGCCGCAGCGGACCAAGCGCCGCAAGGTCAAGGTCCAGGAGGCGCGCCGCATCCTCACCCAGGAAGAGGCGGACAAGCTGGTGGACAAGGAGGAGGTGACCAGCGAGGCCATCTCGCGGGTGGAGAACTCCGGCATCGTCTTCCTGGACGAGGTGGACAAGATCGCGGGCCGCGAGCGGACCCACGGCCCGGACGTCTCCCGGGAAGGGGTGCAGCGGGACCTCCTGCCCATCGTGGAAGGCTCCACCGTCAGCACCAAGTACGGGCTCGTCCGCACGGACCACATCCTGTTCATCGCCGCCGGCGCCTTCCACGTCTCGAAGCCGTCGGACCTGATCCCGGAACTGCAGGGCCGATTTCCCCTCCGGGTCGAACTGCAGAGCCTGACCCGGGAGGATTTCGTCCGCATCCTGACCGAGCCGGAGAACGCCCTGACCAAGCAATACACGGCCCTCCTGGCGACCGAGGGGGTGGACCTGGCCTTCACGCCGGACGCCGTGGAGGAGATAGCCGCCATCGCCACCGCGGTCAACCAGGCGACCGAGAACATCGGGGCGCGGCGGCTGTACACCATCATGGAGCGGCTGCTGGACGAGATCTCTTTCGAGGCGCCGCACATGGCCGGCGTCAAGGTCGAGATCAACGCGGAGCAGGTGCGGAAGAAGCTGGCGACCATCGTCAAGGATCAGGACCTCAGCCGGTATATTCTCTAGCCGGGGGGACCCCTTTGCCCCAACTCGCTCGGCTCCAACAGAATGCCGTGGAGCTCTCCAACATGATCCGGTGGGACACCCTGGGGGAGTTCCTGCGGGACAACGCGACGCTCTTCCAGCGGGTGATTGATCTGATCGCCGATGTGCTGGAGGTGGAGATCGTGTCCCTCATGCTGGTGACAGAGCCCGAGGGCACGCTTCGCATCGCCCACGCCAAGGGCCTGAGCCCGGAGATCCAGCGGGATGCGGTCTGTGCCATGGGGGAGGGCATCTCCGGCCGGGTCGCTATGCTCGGAGAGCCCCTCCTGATCCGCGACCTGTCCAAGGACCCCATCTTCGGAAAGCCCCACCTCCACCCCCGGTATCGGACCAACTCCTTGATGTGCGTCCCCGTGAAGGTCAACGGCCGGGCCATCGGAGTCCTGAACGCGAACAACAAGAAGAGCGGAGAGCCGTTCGACGAGAACGACCTGGCCCTGTTCACCACATTCTCCTGCCTGGTCTCGCTGAGCTTCGCGACGACCCAGCTCTTCGACCGGCTGGCATCCTCGGTGGACGAGCTGGCCCGGACGAATGCGCGCCTGGCCAAGGCGAACGCCGAGCTGGAGGAGAAGGTCCAGGAGCTGCAGGCCCTTCGGGGCCGGGGCCGGGGGAGTGAGAGACCCTGATGGACCCGCGGTCCAGCAAGGCCGAGATCATCATCGGGGCGCTGCCCTTCATCCGGGCCTTCGCCGGAAAGACGGTGGTGGTGAAGTACGGGGGCAATGCCATGGGGGATCCCCAGCTTACCACGGCGGCCATCCAGGATCTCATCCTGATGCGTCTGGTCGGGATGCTGCCGGTGGTGGTACACGGCGGCGGCCCGCAGATCGACCAGGCGATGAAGACGTCCGGCCTGCAGCCGCGGTTCGTGCAGGGCCTTCGCGTGACCGACGCCGACACCATGCGCATCGTTGAGCGGGTGCTGGTCGGTGAGATCAATCAGGAGATCGTGGCATGGATCACCCGCCTGGGGGGAGCCGCCATCGGCCTCTCGGGAAAGGACGGCGGAATGATCCTGGCCCGGAAAGCCGCGCCGGCCCGGACCCCCGACGGGCAGTTGGTGGACCTGGGCCTGGTGGGAGAGGTGGCCCGGGTGGATCCCCGGCCCATCCGGACCCTGCAGGACGCGGGCTACATCCCGGTGGTAGCCCCCACGGCGGGCGACGAGACGGGGGCCACATACAACATCAATGCCGACCTGGTGGCGGGCGAGATCGCGGCGGCCTTGGTGGCCGAGAAGCTGGTGCTCCTCACCGACACCGACGGCATCCTGGACCGCCAGGGGCGGCTCCTCTCCACCCTGTCGCGGTCGGACGTGGAGCGGCTGATGGAGAATGGGACCATCACCCGGGGGATGCTGCCCAAGGTGCGGGCATGCCTCACCGCCCTGAAGGCCGGCGTGCGCAAAACCCATATCGTCAACGGGACCCGGGAGCACGCCTTGATCGAGGAGCTGCTGACCCCCGAGGGGGTCGGGACGGAGATCGTGGCCTGACCGATCGCCCGCGGGCAGGACGGAGAGGGGCCAGCCATGGAAATGGTCATCCTGTTCGTCATCCTGCTGATCTTTGTCGTCGTCTTCCTGGTCTCTGCGATCCGGATCGTCCCGGAGTACCAGCGCCTGGTGATCTTCCGGTTGGGGCGGATGATCGGCCAGAAGGGTCCGGGCCTGGTCATCGTCATTCCCATCATTGACCGGCCGGTCCGGGTGGACCTGCGGGAGCTCTTCTTGGAGATTCCCCACCAGACCTGCATCACCAAGGACAATGCGCCCATCGCCATCGACTTCCTGGTGTACTGGAAGGTGGTGGACCCACCCCTGAGCGTGATCAAGGTGCAGGATTTTGCCGGCGCGTCTCAAGGCATCGCCACCACCACCCTGCGGGCCGTGGTGGGTGACATTGCGCTGGACGACGTCCTGGCCAAGCGCGATCAAATCAACGACATCCTCCGGGCCAAGCTGGACGAGGTCACGGAACGCTGGGGCGTGAAGGTCACGACCGTGGAGATCCGCGAGATCGAGCCGCCCAAGGAGGTCCAGGAGGCCATGAACAAGCAGATGGCTGCCGAGCGGAACCGGCGGGCCATGGTCACCGAGGCCGACGGCCGGCGCGAGGCGGCGGTCAAGGTGGCCGAGGGGGAGAAGCAGGCGGCCGTGCTGAAGGCCGAGGGGGAGAAGCTGGGGGCTATCCTGAGGGCCGAAGGATTCTCGCTGGCGCTGCAGAAGGTGTTCGAGGTGGCCAGCACCGTGGACGCCAAAACCATGAGCCTCCAGTACCTGGAGGCCTTGAAGGCCCTGGGCGCCAGCCCGGCGACGAAGATCGTCTTCCCCCTGGAGTTCACGTCGCTCTTGCGACCGCTCTTCGACAAGGCATCCTAGCCCGGCGCGGGTGGGGGGACGAAGGCATTCCCCCGAGGAGCAGCGATGATGACCACCGCGGAGCTGATCGCCGCATCGGCAAGATACTTGGCCAACACCTACGCGCGCTTTCCCATCGTCCTGGTGCGCGGGCAAGGCGCGCGCGTCTGGGACGCGGACGGGAAGGAGTACCTGGACTTCGTCGGCGGCATCGCCGTGGATGCCCTGGGACACTGCCACCCCCGGATGGTCGAGGCCATCCGGGCGCAGGCGGAGACGCTGATCCACGTCAGCAACCTGTACCACATCGAGCCGCAGATCCGGCTGGGGAAGCTGCTGTGTGAGCACTCCTTCGCCGATCGGGCGTTCTTTTGCAACAGCGGGGCCGAGGCCAATGAGGCGGCCATCAAGCTGGCCCGGAAGTACGCCAAGGACCACTGGAGCACCGACCGGTTCGAGATCATCGTCATGCGCCACTCCTTCCACGGCCGGACCCTGGCGACGGTGACGGCCACGGGCAACGAAAAGTACTGGCACGGGTTCGAGCCGTTGATGCCCGGGTTCAAGCACGTCCCGTACAATGACCTCACCGCCGTCGAGCGGGCAATCGACTCGCGCACCTGCGCCGTCCTGGCGGAACCGGTGCAGGGCGAGGGCGGGGTCCACGTTCCCTCGGACGACTATCTCCCGGGCCTGCGGCGGCTGTGCGACCAGGCCGGCATCCTCCTGATCCTGGACGAGGTGCAGTCGGGGATGGGCCGCACCGGCAAGCTGTTTGCGTACGAGCACTGGGGAGGGGAGCCGGACATCATGACCCTGGCCAAGGCGCTGGCGGGCGGGATCCCCATGGGGGCTATGCTGGCCCGAGAGCATGTGGCGGCCAGTTTTATCCCGGGGACGCACGCCTCGACCTTCGGGGGGGCGCCCTTCGTCTCGGCCGTCGCCCACGCGGTGGTCAGCACGATCCTCCAGGAGGATCTGCCCGGCAACGCGGCCCGCGTGGGCAAATACTTCCTCGACCGGCTGGCCGCACTGAAGGAGAAGCACAGGGTGGTGACAGGGGTGCGCGGGAAGGGCCTGATTCTCGGCCTGGAGGTTTCGGTGCCGGCCCGGACCATCGTCCATGGCTGCATGGAGCGCGGCCTGCTGACTCTCACGGCCGGGGACAGTGTCGTCCGGTTCGTCCCACCCCTGATCATCACCGAGGCGGATGTGGACCGCGCGGTCGGAATCCTGGATGCGGTCCTGGGAGGCATTGTCCAATAAGGCCAATGCAAAACCGACAACGGACAACTGACAACCGGCCATCTCGGTTGCCCGGTTTTGAGTTGTCGGTTGTCAGTTTTCAATTGGAGTGGGGTTAGCCATGAATCGCCATCTGGTTACCATGGACGATGTCACGCCGGCCGACATCCAGGAGTTGTTCGACCTGGCCGCATCCCTCAAGGCCAAGCACCGGCAGCAGGTCCCTCACCCGGCCCTCCAGGGCAAGACCCTGGCCATGATCTTCGAAAAACCCTCCCTGCGGACGCGGGTCACCTTCGAGGCGGGGATGACCCAGCTCGGCGGACACGCCATCTACCTGGCGCCCGCCGACATCCGCCTGGGCCAGCGAGAGACGGTGCAGGACGCGGCCCGCAACCTGGAGCGATGGGTGAACGGAATCGTCGCCCGCACCTTCAGCCACAGGACAGTGGAGCGATTGGCCCACTACTCCCGGGTTCCCGTGATCAACGGCCTGAGCGACGGCCATCACCCGGTGCAGATCCTGTGTGACCTGTTCACCTTGTGGGAAAAACGGGGGTCCCTCGCGGGGATGCGGGTCACCTTCATCGGGGACGGGAATAACGTCTGTCATTCCTGGCTCCAGGGGGCGGCCAAGATGGGCCTTCAATTCACGCTGGCCTGCCCGCCCGGCTACGAGCCGGACCCGGCCGTGATGGCGCGCGCCCAGGAACAGGCGAAGCGCAGTGGGGCGCGCCTTGCGGTGACCCACGACCCCGGCGCCGCAGCGCGGGGGGCGGACATCCTGTACACCGATGTCTGGACCAGTATGGGGCAGGAGGAAGAGCACGCCCAGCGGCTCCGGGACTTCCAGGGCTTCCAGCTCGATCGCGGATTGGTCCAGCAGGCCGGTCCCGACGTCCTGGTGATGCACTGCCTGCCGGCCCATCGCGGCGAGGAGATCACCGACGAGGTGATGGACGGCCCCCACAGTATCGTCTTCGACCAGGCGGAGAATCGCCTGCACATGCAGAAAGCGATCCTTGTCCGCTTGCTGGGAGGACACGCGGCGAGCATCGGTTCATAAGCTGAAGGACGCATTCGAGCGGCCGACACGCACTGCCGTTCACCCGGGCGATCCGGCGGACGAAATCCCCCCTCGCCCCCCTTTGGTAAAGGGGGGCGAGGGGGGATTCGGAGGGGGCGGGGGCGTTCAAAGGGAGGAGCCATGCGACTGGCCGACAGGATCGCGATCGTCACCGGGGGTGGGGCCGGGATCGGCCGCGCCATCGCATTGGCCATGGCGCGGGAGGGAGCGGATGTCCTGGTTGCCGATATCCGGCTCGACAGTGCCGAGGGGGTGGCCAAGGAGGTGCGGGATCTCGGGCGGCGAGCAGCGGCCATGCGGCTGGACGTCACCCAGGAACCCCAGGTCCAGCACGTCATCGCCGACGGCATCCGGCTGTTTGGACGGATAGATATCCTGGTGAACAACGCGGGGGTGATTCCCGGGCTCGGCCATCCCTTCACCCGACAGACCGAGGCGGACTGGGATCGGGTCTATAGCGTCAACGTGAAATCCGTCTTCTTCACGTGCAAGGCCATCGCGCCCCACTTTATGGAACGGCGGTCCGGCAAGATCGTCAACATCGCCTCCATCGCGGGGCCGCTGGCCAGCCAGACCATGCCTTCTTACAGCGTGTCCAAGATGGGAGTCATCACGTTCACCCGGATCGTGGCCAAGGAGCTGGCGCCGTACAACGTCAACGTGAACGCGATCTGTCCGGGCCTGCTCTGGACCGACATGTGGAGATCAATTGCCGAGGCGATCCGGCCCACCAACCCGGCGTACGCCACCCTCACCCCGAGGCAGATGTTCGAGCGGCGGGTGGCGGAATGGATTCCCCTGAAGCGCGAGCAGACGCCGGAGGACATCGGTCACGCGGCCGTCTTCCTGGCCTCGGAGGAGGCGCGGAACATCACGGGGCAGGCGCTGATGGTGGATGGGGGAGTTGTAATGTAGGGGAAAACCGTTCGGTTGTTCGGGCGTTCGGTGGTTCGGTGGTTCGGGAACCACCGAACAGCCGAACTCCGGAACAGCCGAACGTTCTTTGATAGGAGATGGAGGGGGGTCTGCCCAAGGTCAAGGGGGCTCGGGCGGCCCCGCCCGCATCCTGGCGGTGTGGTAAGCGACAAGCCCAGCGGGAGGGGACGGGGTAGGCATGGCAGGAAACGTCAAGAAGATCGTGTTGGCGTACTCGGGCGGGCTGGACACCTCGGTCATCCTCCGATGGCTGATCGAGACGTACCAGTGCGAGGTGATCGCCTTCGTGGCCGACATCGGCCAGGGCGAAGAGGTGGGGCCGGTCCGGGACAAGGCCATCCGCACGGGTGCCAGCAAGTGCTATGTGGAGGACCTGAAGGACGAGTTCGTCCGGGACTTCGTCTTCCCCTGCCTGCAGGCGAACGCTTTGTACGAGGGACGGTACCTCTTGGGGACGTCCATGGCGCGTCCCCTCATCGCCAAGGGCCAGATGGCCGTGGTCAAGAAAGAGGCGGCCGACGCCGTCTCCCACGGGGCCACCGGCAAAGGAAACGACCAAGTCCGCTTCGAGCTCACCTATTACACCTTCGACCCCAACATCCGGATCATCGCGCCCTGGCGTGAGTGGCGCTTCCGCTCGCGCACGGACCTGGTGGAGTACGCCAAGAAGCACGGGATCCCCACCCCGGTCACCGCCGAGCGGCCGTACAGTAGCGACCGGAATCTCTTCCATCTCAGCTTCGAGGGGGGCATCCTGGAGGACCCCTGGGCGGAGCCGCCGGAAAAGATGTATCTCCTCACCGCTTCGCCCGAGGTGGCGCCCAACCGGCCGACCTATGTGGAGATCGACTTCGACCGGGGCGTGCCCGTGGCCGTGGACGGGATCCGGATGGGGCCGGCGGCGCTGCTGGCGCACCTCAACGCGCTGGGGGGCGAGAATGGGATCGGCCGCGTGGACATGGTGGAGAACCGGTACGTGGGCATGAAGTCCCGGGGGGTGTACGAGACCCCCGGGGGGACCATCCTGCACGCGGCGCACCGGGCCGTGGAATCCATCACCATGGACCGCGAGGTGATGCACCTGCGGGATTCCCTGATCCCCCGGTTCGCGGAGCTGGTCTATTACGGCTACTGGTACTCGCCGGAGATGGAGGTCCTGCGGGCCACCATTGACGAGTCCCAGAAGAACGTCACGGGGACCGCCCGGCTCAAGCTGTACAAGGGCAACTGTGACGTGGTCGGGCGGAAGTCCCCCGTGTCTCTGTATGATCCTGACTTCGCCACCTTCGAGGCGGAGCAGGTGTACCAGCAGGCGGATGCCACCGGCTTCATCCGGCTGAACGCGTTGCGCCTGCGGATTCGGGCCCTGACCCAAAAACGCCGGAGAGCCTGACCGGGGGGCCGTCCATGGTAGAGCTCATCGAGAAGTTCATTCCCATCCGGCTCCAGGTAGAGGAGCGGATCTCCATGCTCCTCGCCCAGATCCCCAGCCGGCTGCGCTACCGGAACTACTTCTACCAGCTCGTGGACCCACAGGCGCAGTGGGCCGGCGTGGAGCAGGTCCTGCGGATGGTGGCCGAGGGCGAGGACCATCTGGACCGGGCGACCTTCCTCGTCTTCCCGGAGGTGTCGGTCCCCTTCGAGCACAAGGACGCCTTCCTCGCCATCATCGAGAAGGACTTCCGGCCCAACACGGTGACCATCGCCGGCTTCGAGCACATCACCCTGCGGCAGTTCTGGCAGCTCCTGGCGGAGTACGATCCCGACAATGCCGAGGCCCACCGGTTGAGTGTGGCCGGCATGAACCAGGCGGAGGCGGGGCGACCGGTGAATTGGTGCCTGGTGGCGGTCAAAGACGATCAAGGCGTCCTCCACTGCTATGTGGAGGCCAAGACGCACCCTTTCTTCGGCGAGGAGTTCCTGGATCAGCCCCGCGATCTGTACCGGGGCCAGTACATCTATCTCTTCCGCTCCCTGCATTCCCCGCTCAACTTCGTCGTCCTCATCTGCCTGGACTACATCTACCGGGACCGCCACGGCTCCAACATCCTCACCGTCATCCGGAAGGCCAACGAGATCTTCTACCGGGAGCGGCACACGCTGGACTTCCTGTTCGTCATCCAGTGCAATCCCAAGCCGGAGCACCCGGTGTTCCTGGATACGGCCGTGGGATTCTACGGGGAGCATCTCATCTTCACGCCCGGGGTGAAGAATGCCACCACCGTTCTCTTGAACAGCTCCGCCGAGACGCACATCGACGGGGTGACGGCCGAGCGGGGCGGCTTCGGCCACAGCGCCCTGCTGGTCCACAAGGGGCGGCGGCTTCCGGCGACCTCGGTGGCGGAGTACTCCACCGATCAGCTCAGCGGGGGGCCGGTATCGCGGCTGCGATTCGGCACCGAGACCCGCCTGTACCACCTGGACCTCTCCCTGGTCCACGAGAGGGACCCTCGCACCACCCGGAGCCCCATCAAGATCCTGAGCGTCTACGGTCGGCGCGGCGGGGAGTGGCGCAAGCTGGAGGGGGAGGAGATCATCTCCGGCGTCTCCACGCGGGACGAACTGGACTGAGAAACGGAGCCGAGGCATGAAACGCAAGAAGCCCTGGGGCGGCCGGTTCGAAGGCGACACCCACCCGAAGGTGGAGGCCTTCACGGCCTCGATCGAGTTCGACCAGCGGTTGGCACCCCACGACATCGCGGGGAGCATTGCCCACGCCCAGATGCTGGCGAAGTGCGGCATCCTGTCCAAGAAAGAGATGGACGCGATCGTGGGCGGCCTCACCGAAATCCGGGCGGAGATCGAGCGGGGAGAGTTCCGCACCGATCCGGCGCTGGAAGACATCCACATGCACATCGAGCAGCGCCTGCGGGAAAAGATCGGCGACGTCGCGGGCAAGCTCCACGCCGGGAGGAGCCGGAACGACCAGGTCGCCCTGGATCTGCGCCTGTACCTGCGGGAGGCCATCGCCCAGATCCGCGAGGGGATCCGCGACCTCCAGGCGGGCCTGGTGGCCAAGGCCGAGGTGAACCTGGAGACCATCCTGCCGGGCTACACCCACCTGCAGCGGGCCCAGCCGCTCCTCCTGGCGCATCACCTGCTGGCCTACTTCGAGATGTTCCAGCGGGACCGCGAACGGTTTTCGAACTGCCTCACGCGGGTGAATGTCTTGCCCCTCGGGGCGGGGGCCTTGGCGGGGACCACCCTCCCCATTGACCGGGCCTATGTGGCGAAGCTCCTGGACTTCCCCAAGATCGCTGCCAACAGCGAGGACGCGGTGTCCGACCGGGATTTCGCCGTGGAATTCCTGGCCTGCTGCGCCATCCTGGCCATGCACATCTCCCGGCTGGCGGAGGAGCTGATCCTGTGGGCCAGCGCCGAGTTCGGTTTCATCGAGCTGCCGGACGCCTTCGCCACCGGCTCCAGCATGATGCCGCAGAAGCGGAACCCGGATGTGGCCGAGCTGGCCCGGGGGAAGGCCGGACGGGTGTATGGCAGCCTGATGGCCCTGCTCACCCTCCTCAAGGGGCTGCCCTTGAGCTACAACCGCGACCTCCAGGAGGACAAAGAGCCGGTCTTTGACGCGGTGGACACCATCCGACCGACGCTGGAGGTGTTGCGGTCCATGCTCAAGGCGATCAAGATCCGCCCCGAGCGGATGCGGGCCGCTGCGGCCGAGGGGTACCTCAACGCCACGGACCTCGCCGAGTACCTGGTCGCGAAGGACGTGCCCTTCCGCGAGGCCCATGAGATCGTGGGCCGCATCGTGCGGGAGTGCGTGGAGGAGGGGAAGCGGCTGGAGGATCTTCCGCTGGATCGCCTGCGCCATTTCTCGCGGGCCTTCGGAACGGACGTCGTGAAGTACATTCGCCTGGAGGCCTGCATCGAGCGGCGGAAGTCGGCCGGGGGAACCAACTCCCGCCTGGTGGCGGACGCGATCCGCGAGGCCAAGTTCCTCCTGCGCCGGCCATGACCCGTTCGCCTCGGTGGCCGCGGGCGTGGACGTTCACCGCGCTCGGGCTGGTGTCCCTGACCCTGCTCGCCTGCGGACGCCGGGGCCCGCCGGTGCCGCCCCGTCGCGTGGCCCCGGCCGCCGTGGAGAGCTTCCGGGCGGAGCCGGGCGAGACCGACATCGTGCTGAGCTGGGTGCGGCCCTCCCGCAACGAGGACGGGTCCCCCCTCACGGACCTCGCTGAATTCCGGCTCTCCCGGGCGGTGGGGACACCCGGGCCGGCCGGCCTCGCCGTGCCGCCTGCCTTCTCGATCCTGGCCACGATCCGCGCCCAGCAACCCGACAATGCCGTCGTGCGCGACGGCCAGTACCTCTTTCGGGATGACGGGGGCGGCGCGGGACTGCGTCCCGGGATTCGCTACAGCTATCGGGTGGAGGCGGTGAATCGTCGGGGGGTGGTCGGGCGGCCATCGGAGGAAGCCTTCGTGGATTTCAGCCTGGCGCCGGCGGCGCCGACCGGCCTCCAGGCCGCGGCCGGTGACGGGGTCGTGGACTTGAGCTGGAGAGCGCCGGCAGGACCCGCTCCGGCCGGGACCCCGCCGTTCCGAGGATACAACGTCTACCGGGGGATTCGACCTCAAGACTATGGTGACCAGCCCATCAACGCCACACCGCTCACCGACCCGCGGTTCCGGGATGCCGGGCTGACGAACGAGACGACCTATTACTACGTGGTCCGGGGCGCGGCGGGCGAGCGGCCGCCGTGGCGCGAGAGCGCGACCTCCAACGAGGCGGCGGCGACGCCCATGGATCTCACGCCACCGAGGCCGCCCAGGGGGCTGGTGGCCGTTCCGTCCGCTGACGCCATCGGGTTGATCTGGGACGCCAATCCCGACACGGACCTCTTGGGATACCTGGTCTACCGCCGAGAGCCGCCCGCCTTGACGCCGGCTCGGCTGACCGAGACGCCGATCCGGACCACGACCTTCACCGACCGCGCGGTGCGCCCCGGCGTTGGCTACCTGTACAGCGTGACCGCCGTGGACCGCTCCCCCCGCCGGAACGAGAGCGCCCCCTCCGCGGAAGCCTCCGCCACCCTGCCCTGAGCCCAATCCATTGAATCGCCCATCCCGCCTTTGGCGGGACAGGATCGCCAAGGCTCGCCCGACATCATCGGGAGAAGCGCCAACTCCTGGGCGGCCTGGTCTGGCTGATCTTCCGTGGGGTCGCCTTCTCATCCCCGACCCCCGACCCTGCGATTAGCCCTGGGCTTGCTTGCTGTCTTCGCGGATGGCGGAGGGCAGGGCCTGCCACTGGGATGATGGCGGTGAAGATGAGGAAGATCAGGGAGATCGGGTGGGTGTCGGGGGTCCGGGGCCGTCGGCCGGGGGCAATGCCCTCACAGGGTCATCAGCATGATCTTGGTCCAGAGGCTTCGCTCCAGGTACTTCAGGTTCAGAGGGTTCGTGATGTAATCGAAGGCGCCCATCTGGAGCGCCTGCCGGCCGGTATCCTCTTCCCTCTCCCACACCCGCCTCAGGACCTCCAGGCCGTTCATCCTGGGCATACGCACATCCAGGAGGATGAGGTGGGGGCGGAGTCGGGTCCCTGGGCGCACGGCGGGCAGCCAGGCCCATGGCAAAGGATCATGGGCGGGATGTCCAGGGAAGCCCGCGAATTGCAAGGGGCGGACTTGAAGCAACGGCCCCCGATCTCCAGGGCTGGGTGGGCCACCGGTGCGCGGTACGGGAGACACTGAGTCATCGGAGCAGATAGGCTGCCAGCCGAAAGGTGGGGATGGGTTGCCGGCGATTTTGGTTTTGACAGGCGGGCCCGCCTGTGGTACCCATTTCGCCATTCGGTGACCCGCAGGGATGCCGCCTCCCTCCCTCTCGTCTCGAAGAAAGGCACATCCGGATGCACCACTTTCACTACCGCGGTGACGACCTTTACTGCGAGGAGGTTCCCGTTTCCCGGATCGTCTCCGAGGTCGGCACGCCGGCCTACCTCTACAGCCACGCCACGCTGACCCGTCATTTCAGAGTCTTCGACGAGGCGTTCGCGGGCGTCCCCCACCTCGTCTGCTTCGCCATGAAGGCGAACGCGAATCTCGCCGTGCTGAGACTGTTCTCGGACCTGGGGGGCGGGCTGGACGTGGTCTCGGGGGGCGAGCTGTTCCGCGGCCTCAAGGCCGGCGTGCCCCCGCAGCGCATCGTGTTCGCCGGCGTCGGAAAGTCGCGCGACGAGATTGCCTACGCCCTGAAATCCGACATCCTGATGTTCAACGTGGAGTCGGGCCAGGAACTGCGCCTGATCCACGAGGTGGCGGCGGGGATGGGGATGCGGGCGCGGGTGGCCCTGCGGGTGAACCCCGACGTGGACCCCAAGACCCACCCCTACATCTCCACGGGCCTCAAGAAGAGCAAGTTCGGGATCGACATTGCACAAGCGCTGGAGGAATACGAGGCGGCCCAGGCGCTTCCCGCCCTGGAGGTGGTGGGGATCCACCAGCACATCGGATCCCAGATCACGGAGACCGGCCCCTTCGTGGATTCCCTGGAAAAGACGGCCGCCCTGGTCCGAACGCTGCGGGACCGGGGCACTCCCATCCGCTACCTGGACGTGGGCGGAGGATTGGGGATCACCTACAAGGATGAGGAGCCGCCCCTGCCCGCCGAGTTCGCCCGGGCGCTGATCGAGGTGATCCGCGATCTGGACGTGACGCTCGTGCTGGAGCCCGGGCGGGTCCTGGTGGGGAATGCCGGCATCCTGGTGACGCGGGTCCTGTACACGAAGCAGAGCCCGGCCAAGAGCTTCGTGGTGGTGGACGCGGGCATGAACGACCTGGCCCGGCCGAGCCTGTATGGCTCCTACCACGCAATCCAGCCGGTGCGCCGGATCGGTGGACGGCCCGAGGTGACGGTGGACGTGGTGGGACCGATCTGCGAGTCGGGCGATTTCCTGGCCAAGGATCGCGCCTTGGCGCGGTGCGAGCCCGGGGAACTCCTGGCGGTGATGTCGGCAGGAGCCTACGGCCATACCATGTCCTCCAACTACAATGCGCGGCCCCGATCGCCGGAGGTGATGGTGCGGGGTGAGCGCTTCTACGTCATCCGCGAGCGGGAAAGCTTCGAGGATCTGGTCCGAGGAGAGCGGACCCTGGAGGAGTTGACGCAGACCGGATAAAGGAGAACCCTGGGCAACGCAGGCAAGGCGGGAGGTGCGGCCATGGCAAAGCGAGTATTTCAGGGGTCACTGGTGGCGCTGGTCACTCCGTTCCGGGACGGGAAGGTTGACGAGGCCACGCTGAGGGAGTTGGTGGAGTTCCAGATCGCGGGGGGGACGGATGCCATTGTCCCCTGCGGGACCACGGGAGAGGCCCCGACCCTGGACCACGATGAGTACAAGCAGGTCGTGGAAACGGTCATCGCCGCGGTCAACCGGCGCATTCCGGTGGTTGCCGGCACCGGGTCCTACAGCACGGCCGAGGCCATCGCCCGCACTCGGCACGCCAAACAGGCGGGCGCCGACGGCGCCCTGGTGGTGCTGCCGTACTACAACAAGCCGACCCAGCAGGGGCTCATCGAGCACTGCCGGGCCATCGCCGATGCGGTGGATCTGCCCCTGATCCTCTATAACATCCCCGGCCGGACCGGCGTCAACATGCTGCCCGATACCCTGGCGCAACTGGCGGACCACCCCAACATCGTCGGGATGAAGGAGGCCACGGGGGACATCGTGCAGATGACCCACGATATCGTCCTCTGCGGGAGCAAGCTGAGCTTCCTCTCCGGCGACGATACCCTGACGCTCCCCCTGATGGCGGTGGGAGGCCGCGGGGTCATCTCCGTCGTCGCGAACATCGTCCCCAAGGATGTGGCCGACATGACCCATGCCTTCCTCAACGGGGACTGGAAGCGGGCGCGGGAGCTGCATCTCAAGCTCTTCCCGCTCAGCCAGGCCATGTTCATCGAGACCAACCCCATCCCGGTGAAGACGTCCCTGGCCAGGATGGGCAAGATCCGGGAGGAGTTCCGCCTGCCGTTGTGCCCGATGACGGAGGCCAACCGGAAGAAGCTGGAGACCGCCCTCCGGAACTACGGGCTCCTGCCGTAGGATTGCGACGCTCTCGTCCAGACTGCGGGTGAGAAGGGCAAGCCCCTCGCCCGCAGCCTGGTGCTTTGCGGGATCGGGTGCCCAAGGGGAGGCTTGGCCGTGATCAAGGCCGTCGTTGCGGGTGCCGCGGGGCGGATGGGCAAGCGCCTGGTCGCCCTCCTGCGGGAAAGCCCGGACTTCCAGATCGTCGGGGCCGTGGAGCGCAAGGACCACGTGGATGTGGGGCGTGATGCCGGCGAGGTGGCCGGTATCGGGCCGGTGGGCGTGGCCATCCTAGATGTGGTGGACAAGGCGCTGCCAGGGGCCCAGGTCCTCCTGGACTTCACGGCGCCGGCGGCCGCCATGCGCAACCTGGAAGCGGCGAGCCAGGCCAGAGTCGCCGTGGTGGTGGGCACGACGGGCCTCTCCGAGGCCGACATCGCGCGGGCCCGCGAGCTGACCGCCCGGGTTCCCTGCGTCCAGTCGCCCAACATGAGCGTGGGCGTCAACGTCCTGTATGGCGTCCTGGCCCAGGTGGCGCGGACGCTGGGAGATGGGTACGACATCGAGGTGATCGAGGCCCATCACCACTTCAAGAAGGACTCCCCCAGCGGCACCGCCGACCGCATGGCCCGCGTCCTGGCCGAGGCCCTGGGGCGGGATCTGCGCAAGGTCGGCGTGTACGGCCGGTTCGGCATCCTCGGGGAGCGCACCAAGGAGGAGATCGGCGTCCACGCCATCCGGGCCGGCGACATCGTGGGGGAGCACACCATCCTGTTCGGCGGGATGGGCGAGCGGATCGAGATCACCCACCGCGCCCACAGCCGGGATAATTTTGCCTTCGGAGCCTTGCGGGCTGCCCGCTGGGTCGTCGGCAAGTCCCCCGGCCTGTACGATATGCTGGATGTCCTGGGCCTCAAGTAAGAGCCGAGAGCCGGGTACCCCGCTTCGGGCGGGGTCGCCGGGAGAGGCGTTTGGTCAATTGGTCGAGTCGTCAATCGGGACGGACGAGTGGACCATTCGACCAGTTGACAGGCTGCCCCGCCGAAGGCGGGTTGTCCCTGTCGCGGTCGGATCCCGGTGGTCGAAGGGAGCATGCATGACAGAGTACACGCAGGCGAAGCGGCTTCAGGCCCTCCCCCCGTACCTGTTCGCCGAGCTGGATCGGATGAGGCAGGAGCAGGTAAGGAAGGGGGTGGACATCATCAGCCTGGGGATCGGGGACCCGGACCTGCCGACCCCCCCGCACATCATCCAGGCCCTGGCCAAGGCCGCGGCCGATCCGGCAAACCACCAGTATCCTTCCTATGAAGGGATGCTGTCCTTCCGCAAGGCGGCGGCCGACTGGTACCGGGTCCGGTTCGGCGTGACCGTCGACCCGGCCACCGAGGTCCTCAGTCTCATTGGGTCCAAGGAAGGGATCGGTCACTTCCCCCTGGCATTCGTGGATCCCGGCGATGTCGTCCTGGTTCCCGACCCGGCCTACCCGGTGTACCAGGCGGGCACCATCTTCGCCGGGGGCGTGCCGTACCCCATGCCGCTCACACGCGCGAGCGGGTTCCTCCCCGACCTGAGTGCCGTTCCGGGCGATGTGCTGAGAAAGGCGAAGGTCCTCTGGCTCAACTATCCCAACAACCCGACGGGGGCGGTGGCGCCGCGCGAGTTCCTGGCCGGGGCCGTGGAGTTCGCCCGCGCCCACCGGCTGATCCTGGCCCACGATGCCCCCTACTCCGAGATGGCATTCGACGGCTATCGGCCCGAGAGCGTGATGAGCATCCCGGGCGCCACGGAGGTGGCGGTCGAGTTCCACTCGCTCTCCAAGACCTACAACATGACCGGCTGGCGCGTGGGGTTCGCCGTCGGGAATGCGGCGATCCTGGCGGGGCTGGGGCGGATCAAGACGAACCTGGACTCCGGGGTCTTCCAGGCGGTGCAGTACGCCGGCATCGCGGCGCTCACCGGACCGCAGGAGTGCGTCGCGGACAACTGCCGGGTCTATCAGGAGCGACGGGATGTCCTGGTGAAGGGACTCCGGGAGATGGGGTTCGATGTCCGGCCGCCCAAGGCCACCTTTTACATCTGGGTCCCGGTACCCAAAGGCTTCACCTCGATGAGCTTCACCGTGGAGGTCCTGACAAAGGCCGGCGTGATCCTCACGCCCGGGAGCGGGTTCGGGGCCATGGGTGAGGGCTACGTCCGGGCTGCTGTCACGGTCAGCGTGGACCGCATCCGCGAGGCGGTGGAGCGCCTCAAGAAACTGGGCATCCGAGGCTCCTGAACAAGAGGCGAGCGCTGGGAGCCGAGACAGGAACCTCGAATCTCGCCCCTTGAACATTGAACCGGCGATGGACCGCATCATCATCCAGGGCATCCAGTTTTACGGGCATCACGGGGTGCGGGAGGAGGAGCGGAAGCTCGGCCAGCGCTTCGTGGTGGATCTGGATGTCCGGTTGGATCTGGCACCCGCGGCCGGCGCCGACAGCCTCGCCGCCAGCGTGGATTACGAGCGGGTCCACGCCGTCGTGGTGGAGATCGGAACGCGGGAGCAGTTCAACCTGCTGGAGGCCCTGGCGAGCCGGGTGGCCTCAACCCTCCTGGAGAGGTTTCCGGTTCAGCAGGTCACCGTCCGGGTCACGAAGCCGTCGCCGCCGATCCCCGGCCTCATCGGCGGGGTCGCCGTGGAGATCACGCGACCGTGAGCGTCCGGGCCTACATCGGGATCGGGTCCAACCTTGGGGATCGCCTGGGGCAGTGTCGCGCGGCCCTGGACCGGCTCGGCCTGTTGCCGGATACCAGGGTAAAGCGCGTCTCGCCTTTCCTGGAGTCAGCGCCGGAGGAGGGTGCCGAGGGAGGATGGTTTCTCAACGCGGTTGCCGAGATTGCTACGAGCCTGTCGCCCCGCCAGCTCCTCGACCACCTCCGGGATATCGAGGCGGCGTTGGGGCGTCCCCTGGGCCACGAGCCGCGCTCCGCGCGGACCCTGGACCTTGACATCCTGCTGTACGGCGATATGGTAATGACCGAGCCGGACCTCGTGATCCCGCACCCGCGGATGACCCATCGGCGCTTCGTGCTGACGCCCCTGGTAGCCATTGCGCCGGCAACGCGCCATCCGGTCTTGGGGATCACGGTGGAAGAGCTCCTTCGGCGTCTCGGATCGGATGCTTCGGGCTCCCTTGCGGGGGTATCTGGATGAGAGACGGCAACGTTCCGCCGCGCTACATCGTGGTGGAAGGCCCCATCGGGGTGGGAAAGACGAGCCTCGTGGACCTGCTCTCCGAGCGCCTGGGCGCCCGGAAGCTCCTGGAGGTGGCGGAGGACAACCCGTTCCTCTCCCGGTTCTACATGGATCGCCGCCGCTACGCCTTCCAGACCCAGCTCTGGTTTCTCCTGAACCGCTTCCGGCAGAAGCAGGAGCTGGCCCAGTTCGACCTGTTCCGGCAGATGCTGATCACCGACTACCTGTTCGCCAAGGACAAGATCTTCGCGTATCTCACGCTGGAGGATCACGAGCTGGCGCTGTACGAGCGGATGCACGCCCTGCTCCAGGTGCGAGTGCCCACGCCCGACCTGGTGATCTTCCTGCAGGCCAGCACCGAGACCCTGCTGGAGCGGATTGCCCTGCGGGGCAAGGGGTACGAGCGGGAGATGGACCCGAAGTACCTGGAGGACCTGAATGCGGCCTACACGCACTTCTTCTTCCACTACAACGCGTCGCCGCTGCTGGTGGTGAATACCGGCGAGATTGACTTCGTCAACCGCAGGGAGGATTTCGAGGACCTGATCAAGCAGATCGGGGAGACGCACGCGGGCACGCAGTACTACGTACCGCTTGGATCCCGCAGGTAGCAGCGAAGGGACCGAGACGGGTTAGGACCAAGGCAATCAGGCAATTGGGCAACTTGGCAATCTGGGAACATGACACTCCTGGTTGCCAAGTCGCCAGGTTGCCTGGTTGCCGAGCGGGCGCAGCACCGCTTGGCCCGGGGGCCCCGGAGCCACGGACGGACCGGGAGTTCCCAGGAAGGCCCAGGGGCGGCGGCGCCGGCGTCATTGGCCTTCCGGACCGGTCCGGAAGGCCGTTGTATTTATCGGGACCTAACCGCAAGAGGAGGGTACCCCATGAAGCGAGACAAGATCACGATCCGAACACTCCCCCGGATGAAGGCGCAAGGGGAGAAGATCACGATGCTTACCGCCTACGACTACCCGATGGCGCGGGCGGTGGACGAGGCGGGGATCGACGTCATCCTTGTCGGGGACTCGCTGGGGATGGTGGTCCTGGGGTATCCAACGACCCTGCCGGTGACCATGGACGACATGGTACATCACTGCAAGGCGGTGGCGCGGGGGGTGTCGCGGGCCCTCCTGGTCGGCGACCTCCCCTTCATGTCGTACCAGGTGAGCCGCGAGGAGGCCCTGCGGAACGCAGGGCGGCTGGTAAAAGAGGGCGGCGCAGAGGCCGTCAAGCTCGAAGGAGGAGAGGAGGTGCTGGGGGCGGTGGAGGCCATGGTGGCCGCCGGCATCCCGGTGATGGGCCACCTGGGGTTGACGCCCCAGTCGTACCACCAGATGGGCGGCTACCGGGTCCAGGCCCGGACCGCCGAGGAGGCCGATCGGCTGCTCAAGAATGCGGGCGCCCTGGAGCGGGCCGGAATCTTTTCCTTGGTCCTCGAGGGCATCCCGTCCGAGGTCGCCAGGCGGGTGACCGAGGCCCTCACCGTGCCGACGATCGGCATCGGGGCCGGACCGTCCTGCGACGGGCAGGTCCTGGTCACCCATGACATGCTGGGGCTGCAGCAGGAGCTGTCGCCAAAGTTCGTGAAGCGGTACGCCCAAGGTCGCCGGCTCTTCCTCGAGGCCATGCGGCAGTTCCGGGAGGAGGTCCGCTCCGGGACGTTTCCCGGCCCCGAGCACTGCTACGGGCTGGAGTCGCCGACGCCCGGGGCAACGCCGGGGACCTGACCTCGTCTTTTCCAGGTTCAACCTTCAAGGTCCGAGGTTCAGGGTTCAACCTCGCACATCGAACTTTGCGCGTCGCACCGAAATGCGCGCGCCGTCCTGCATCGTGGCTTCCTGCCGCGCTGGAAGGCAATGGAGGAGGTCGATGGAGATCATCCAGCGTCCCCCGGAGATGCAGCGGGTGTCCGAGGAGTATCGCCGCAAGGGGAAATCCGTCGGCCTGGTCCCCACCATGGGGGCGCTGCACGACGGGCACCTGAGCCTGATTCACCGTTGCCGGGCGGAGCACGATCTGGTCGTCATGAGCCTCTTCGTGAATCCGACCCAGTTCAACAGCAAAGCCGATCTCGACCGCTATCCGCGCGACCTGGATGCGGACGCCCGCATGGCCCGGGCGGCCGGCGTGGACATCATCTTCGCGCCGACCGTCGAAGCTATCTATCCCGAGGGATACGCTACCTATGTCCAGGTCGAGCGGCTCACCGACCGCTGGGAAGGCGCCTTTCGCCCCGGCCACTTCCGGGGGGTGGCCACGGTCTGCACCAAGCTCTTCACCATCTGCCGCCCCCACAAGGCCTACTTCGGGCAGAAGGACTACCAGCAGTCGCTGGTGGTCCGGCGCCTGGCGGCCGATCTCAATCTCGGCCTCGAGATCGTCGTCCTCCCCACCGTTCGCGAGGCGGACGGGCTGGCGTTGAGTTCCCGCAACGTGCTGCTCTCACCCGAGGAGCGAGGACAGGCGACCGTGCTGTCCCGGGCGCTCTTCCGCGCCCAGGCCGCGGTGCGGGCGGGCGAGCGGGACGCCGGGCGCCTGGGGAGCGCCATCGAGCGGGAGATCCGGAGCGCCCCCCTCGCCGTCCTCGACTATGTCGGCGTGTGCGATCCCGAGACGCTGGAGCCCCTGGAAGAGATCACCGGCAAGGCCGTGGCCGTCGTCGCCGCCAGGTTCGGCACCACGCGCCTGATCGACAACGTCCTCCTGGAACCGTAATTCCCAATGACCGATTCCACACCGGCTGTTGCGACAGGTGATATCCAGTACCGAGCAAAAATCACCGAAGCGCTTGACTGGAGGGACAGGCCTGTGAGAGAGTTCCCGCCACCCCAGACCCGGCGGGTTCCAGCATCCAGCGGAAAGCCAATAGGAACGTAACACCACGGTCTCCCGCTGCAGGAGATTCAGACTGACGGGGGAGAGAGACCTGTGCGAAGGCAGCCTTCCTCCAACCCGGGGGGGACACCGACAGCTCGGCGTCTCCCGCCGTCCGATCGGCCACTCCCGCCTCCCCTGCCCACCGTCCTGCTCTCGGTCGCCGGCCTCACCCCCCAGGTCATCACCGAGACGCTCTACTGCCTCCTGGTAAAGAGCGACCCTCCTGTCCCGGTCCGGGAAATCCGGGTCATCACCACTCGGGCGGGGGCGGAGCGGATTCGAGGGCAGCTTTTGGATCCGCGCCGTGGATATTTCCATCGGTTCTGCCGGGACTTTCGGATTCCCGGAGGAAGCATTCGCTTTGACCCGGATGCTGTTCTGGTTTTAAGCGGGCTCGATGGGCGCCCGCTGGAGGATGTCCGGACGCCGGCGGACAACGCCGCCGTTGCCGATGCCATCCTCTCCCTCGTGCGAGACCTCACCAGGAACCCGGAGGTGTCCCTCCACTGTTCGGTGGCGGGAGGCCGGAAGACCATGGGGCTCTTCCTGGGGATGGCCTTCCAGCTCTTCGCCCGACCCTCCGACCGCTTGTCGCATGTCCTCGTCTGGCCGCCCGACATCGAGGGTCATAAGGACTTCTTCTATCCGCCGCCCCGCCCGAGCACATACTCGATGAATGGCCGCGCCATCCGCAGCCGGGACATCAAGGTCGAGCTGGCGGAGATTCCCGTCCTGCTTCTCCGGGAGCGTGTTCCCGCCACAGATCTGGAGACCCAGTCGTACACCGCCCTCGTCGCCCGCGCGCAGCAGGACCTCGACCGGCTGGCCGCCCCGCCCGGATTGATCCTGAACAGGGGATCCCGCTCCTTGCGGATCGCCGATCGGGATGTCCCGCTGACTCCCGTCGAGTTTGCCGTGTATGACCTCCTGGCCCGACGGCGGGCCGCAGGGTGCGGCGGTCCCGATTGTCCTAGCTGCCCCAGGTGCTCCCTGGAGGCTCGGGAATTCCTCGATGCCGCTGTCCATGGGGAGATCAGCCGATCCATGGCCCGGATGGCCGTGCGGGACCAGCGGGCCAGATCTCTCCCGGGATGGCCGAGGTCCGGCGATGAGCGGTTCCTCCAGGTCCGCAGCCGGATCAACTCCAAGATCCGGAAGGCCCTCGGCCCGGGCCGCTGGGTTGATCGGTATTGCATCAGGGCACACAAGAGTCCGCGGGGACTCTCCAGATACTTCATTCCTGCCGATCCCAAACAGATCCTTCGCGAATAGCCGGCAACGTCGCCGGCAACATTGTTATCGTTCCACGTGGCGTTGGGCAGTGGTAAGAGTGTCTGGCAACTGCCATCGCTTTTGACCCTGATCCCGAGTTCCCGCTTTCCCACATCCCGGGCGGGAGCCGGGTGCTCTTCCGCCTTTTCCTCTCTCTCGCCCGGAGGGGGATCGGGTGAGGGCCCATGCTTCTTCCCCTCGCCCCAGAGCGGGAGAGGGATCGGGTGAGGGGGGACGGCAGAGCAGGAAGTCTGGAGGTGATCCGTGTTCGAGCAATTCCGGTATGTCACCCTGGATGTCAGAATGACGGCCGAGGAGGCCGCCAAGCTACCGCCCTACAAGGGCTCGACCCTCCGGGGGGCCTTCGGCCACGCCTTCCGCCGCGTGGCCTGCCCCTTCCGCGCCTGCCCGCCCTGCATCCTCCCGAAGACGTGCCCGTACACCTACGTCTTCGAGACCGCGCCGCGGGACGGCGGCGGCCTGTTCGGAAAGAACGCCGCCGTCCCGCATCCTTTCATCCTCGACCTGCCGCTGGATGGGAGGACCGATTTCGCTGCGGGCACCCAGATGAGCTTCGGGCTCGTCCTCGTGGGCCGGGCCATTGACTTTACCCCCTACTTCGCCGTCGCCCTGCGAGAGATGGGGCGGACGGGGCTGGGCCGAGGCCGGGCCCGCTGGCGCCTGGATCGGATCGTGGACCGGGCGCCCGGGGGCGAGCGGCTGCTGTACGACGCGGCCACCGAGGACGAACGCCTCCTCGCCTCTCCGACCGTCCACCGTGGCGTCCCCAATCTTGGCCCCCTCGCCCCCGCCGCGTTGAGGGGGAGCGGCGGGGGAGAGGGAGAGGGAGAGGGAGAGGGGGCCCAAGTCACCCTGCGCTTCGAAACACCCACCCGCCTGCGCTTCGGCGGGCACCTGACCGGCAAGCCGGAGTTTCATGTCCTGATCCGCAACCTGCTGCGCCGACTGAGCGCCCTGGCGGCCTACCACTGCGGCTTCACGCCGGACCTGGACTACCGGGACTTGATTCGACGGGCGACTTCGGTGGCCACGCGACAGGCGGATCTCACGTGGGTGGATTGGGAGCGCTACTCCGCCCGCCAGGACGCGCGCATGGCCCTGGGCGGGTTTGTCGGGACCGCAACCTTCGAGGGGGACCTGGCGCCCTTCGTGCCGTTCCTCCGGCTGGGCGAGGTCCTGCACGTGGGCAAGGGGACGGCCTTTGGGTTGGGGAAGTACCGGATCGTGGAAGCAGCCGTGTCCCGATCTGACACGGGTGCGCGGTAGAGGTATGGCCCGGCGGAGAATGCCGGGGGTCATATCCTCGACAGTTCCCAAGAGTCGGGTTGGGGAAGTTTGGCGCGGTCAGCGAGACGCGGGACCGCGCCTCCGGGGCCGGTAGAGCGACAGGCCCGGAACCTGTTTGAAATGCGGGTCGAGGGTGTATACCTGGCAGCGGTGTTCCATGGCGAGGGCGGCGATGAGAACGTCCGACAGTGGTAGGGTGATGCCCTTCCGCCGGAGCGAGGCCGACAGTTCCCCCGTCTGCCGCCACGTGGAAAAGCGGGCTTCCAGGAAGGGAAGGCCAGCGAGGTTGATGAGAATCGCCTCGGTCTCCTTGGCGGATCGGCACCCCTGGAGCAGCTCGGCGAGAACGACGCCCACGACGGCCGCTCGTTCGCCCCGAATCAGGCCGCGCAGTGTGGCACGGGCGATTTCATGGCCGCCCTTCAGGTATTCGATCCAGACCGAGGTGTCAGCGACGACCACGCCAGCGCCTCTCGCGCTCCCCGTGCGCCTTCAGCTCTCGCTCTTCCAGCTCGCGCCAGTCCAGGTCGAGGTGGATCTTGCCCTCCAGGGCGAGCAGCCCCTCGATCTTCTTCCGGCGGAGGAACGCCGAGATGGCCTGGTGGATCGCCGCGGTCTTCGTCTTGGCCTGCGTGACGGCCATCAGCTCCTTGACGAGGGCCTGGTCCAGGTTCAGCGTGGTGCGCATCCGATGCGCCTCCTTTGTATGCACGTATTATATGCGCGCCTTGGATGCTGTCAAGCGCCGTCGCAGCGCGTTCCGGGAGCTTTGCCGCGCTGGCCGCCGCGGCGAAAGGCCCCGGGAGGCACAAGCTGGCCCCTGGCCTTTTCCGAGGGGAGTTAGATCCAGTGAATTTCGACCAGGTGGGCCACCGGTCGGAGTTCAGGGTCGCCGGTGACGATGACCGCCCCTTCCCGTTGGGCCGTGGCGACGGCAAAGGCATCGGCGTAGGAGATGCGGAATTGGGCCTTGATCCGTGCGGCCTCCAGGACCTGCGAGTAGGTGTTGGAAAGGACCCGGATCGGCAGCGTTTCAAGGTGCCGGAGAAACTCCTCAGCCTTGTCGAGGGATCGCTCCTTGGCCGCGAGGTAATAGACCTCGCCGATATTGATCTCGTTCATGAGGAGCGGCTCGTCGGAGGCCTTGGCATCACGCAGGAGAGCCCTGACCTTTTCGAATCCGCTTTCCCTGTTGAGAAAGGCGATGAGGGCGAAAGAGTTGAGCACCCTTGGCTTCTTCACGCTTCCGCTCCTCGCGGCGTTCCCTCAGGAGGGCCCTGGTCAGGGATGGGCCGCCCTTCAGAAAGCCACAGGCGGCCTCGATGGGGTCGTCGGGAATCGGTTCGATGGTCACCTTGTTCTCCCCGGCCAGAGTCACCAGAACCTTGGCGCCGGGTTTCAGCCCGATCTTGGCCCGGAGGTCGGCCGGGATGACCACCTGGCCCTTGGCCGATGTTGTCACAATGGGCATGGCTGTTCACCCCAATTGGATAACGTTCAACGCAACGCTGAGGAGTATAACGACACCCCTCGTGGGAATCAAGAGGCGCGGCGGGCCGTGAACCGCGGCCCTCCCGATGGGTGGATTGGGAGCGCTACTCCGCCCGCCAGGACGCGCGCATGGCCCTGGGCGGGTTTGTCGGGACCGCAACCTTCGAGGGGGACCTGGCGCCCTTCGTGCCGT
>Ga0209172_10001018_pt1 | contig 66645 bp, 56 predicted proteins | sample LarsenN4metaG_FD_184113 | JGI IMG/M metagenome (GOLD analysis project Ga0209172, IMG submission 184113) | Hot spring sediment bacterial and archeal communities from British Columbia, Canada, to study Microbial Dark Matter (Phase II) - Larsen... ...
AACGCATCCGACGAACTCCCTCGTGAACCGATGCCGTGCCCATCCCCGTGCCCCCTTTGTTCAAAGGCACCTTCAGACACGACACTTCACGAGCTACAAACGCACGTCAGATCACGAGCTACCTACAGATGCGAGGAGCGGTGTAGACCTGCCGCGGATTGACGATTAGCCTGATTGTAGACGACAGACCGTCCCGATTTCCGGACGATTCCAGTGGACCGCCTCGACGGCATCGCCGCCTTCACGCTGGTCGTCGACACCGGCAGCTTCACCGCCGCCGCGGAGCGCCTCAAGCTCTCCAAGTCGGCGGTGAGTGCCCACGTGCAGCGGCTGGAGGAGCGCCTCGGCGTCCAGCTCCTCCACCGCACCACCCGGCGTGTCACGACCACCGAGGCGGGTGCTGCCTACCATCGCCATTGCGCGCGCATCCTGGCCGAGGCGGAGGCGGCCGAGCAGGCGGCCGCCGCCCTGCACCGGGAGCCGCGCGGCACGCTGCGTATCTCGGCGCCGGACGCCTTCGGCTGGATGCACGTCGCGCCCGCGATCCGCAGCTTCCGCGAGCGCTTCCCCGACATCGCCTTCGACCTGCGGCTGGAGGAGCGGCACGTCAACCTGGTCGAGGAGGGGGTGGACCTCGCCGTTCGCATCGGCGTGCTGCCGGATTCGCCGCTCATCGTACGCCGCCTCGCCCCGTCGCGCATGGTGCTGTGCGCGGCGCGCGAGTATCTCGCCCGCGCCGGCGTGCCCGCCGCCCCCCGCGATCTTGGTGCTCACGCCTGCCTGTGCTTCCCGCCCTTGTGGCGCGATGGGCACTGGCGGCTCGCCGGCAGGCAGCGCGAGGAGCGCGTGCCGGTGTCGGCGGCGGTGGTGAGCAACAGCGCCGAGGTGCTGCGCGCCACAGCGCTCGCCGGCGTCGGCATCGCGCTGCTGCCGACCTGGGCGGCCGCCGACGACCTGCGCGGGGGCGCCCTGGTGCGCGTGTTGCCAGGCTGGACGCCGCCTGCCAGTGTCATTCATGCGGTCTATCCGGGCAATCGGCGCATGGCCGCCAAGGTGCGCACCTTCGTCGATCACCTGGCACGGCACATCGGCCGCACACCGTATTGGGACAGGGGCCTGTGAGCGGGGAGGCAAGGACGGAGAGCGGGAGCGCGCCGGCGCAAGCACGGCACGAGGCGCTTGCCGCCATCGAGCGGGCGGCGGTGCGCTCCTGGCCGGCGCTGGAGACGGCCGGCATCGAGGGCTGGCTGTGGCGGCACACCTCGGGCGGCTCCCAGCGCGCCAACTCGGTGGCCGCGCTTGCCTTCACCGGCGCCGATCCGGACGCCGCCATCGCCGAGGCCGAGCGGCGCTACCGCGCCAAGGGCGCGCCCTGCTGGTTCACGATCAGCGAGGTGAGCGAGCCCGGCGATCTCGACCGGCGGCTCGCCGCCCGCGGCTACGTGCGTGGGCCCGAGAACGTGACCATGGCCAAGCTGGTCTCGGCCGGGCAGGGTGCGCCTGACACGGTCACGCATGCGCCCGATCCCGAGGCGGAATGGCTTGCCGTCTACCTTGCCGGTCTCGGTGCCGACCGCCGGCCGGCGGCGCCCGGCATCCTCGCGCGCCTGCCGGCCGAGCGCGCGTTCTTCGCCTGCCGTCGCGACGGCAGCGTGGTAGCCACCGGGCTGTCGGTGGCCGACGGGGGGCTCGCCTCGGTGCAGTGCATGACCACCCTGGCCGCGGCCCGGCGACAGGGCTGCGCACGCGAGGTGCTGGCCGCCATCGAGGCGTGGGCCCGCGCCCAGGGTGCCGGCATGCTCTACCTGCAGACGGAGGCCGCCAACGCGCCGGCCGTCGCCCTTTACGAGGGCTTTGGCTTTCGCCTCGCAGGCCGGTACCATCTGCGCGTCAAAGCCTGAGGAGGCGGGAACCCCATGCCGACGGCCGCCAATCCCAACCTGCTCGAGGTCGACTGGTCGAGGATTCCGGCGCCGGTCGACGACGGCGCCGCCCGGCACCTCACAGGCGCAAACGTGCCCGACGTGCCGCTGCCCGCCACCGACGGCTCGCAGGTGTCGCTCGGCCGCCTGCCCGGCCGCGTCGTGGTGTTCGCCTATCCCCGCACCGGCGAGCCCGGCAAGCCGTCGCTGGTGCCCGACTGGGACATGATCCCCGGCGCCAGGGGCTGCACGCCCCAGACCTGCGCCTTCCGCGACCTGCACAAGGCGCTGATCGAGGCGGGGGCCTCGCGCGTGCTCGGCCTTTCTACCCAGGATACCGCCTACCAGCGCGAGGCCGCCCAGCGGCTGCACCTGCCCTTCCCGCTGCTGTCGGACGAGAAGCTCGCGCTCACGCGCGCGCTCGGCCTGCCCACTATGCAGGTGGCCGGGCTCACGCTCCTCAAGCGGCTCGCCTTGGTGATCGACGACGGCATCATCGCCAAGGTGTTCTATCCGGTGTTCCCGCCCGACCGGAACGCGGGCGATGTGCACGCGTGGCTCGCCGCGAACCGGCGGCCATGAGCGCGACGGCGCCACCCGCCGACGACGGCAGGGCCCGCCACCTGGTGCGCGGCCGGCGCATGCCCGACATTGCGCTCCCGACCACCGCCGGCGGGATGATCAACTTTTCCCGGCTCCAGGGCCGAGCCGTGGTCTACTGCTATCCCTGGACCGGCCGGCCCGGCGTGCCCGATCCGCCGGGCTGGGATGCCATCCCCGGTGCCCACGGCTCCACGCCGCAGTCGGAGGGTTACCGCGATCTTTATGCGGGCTTCAGGCAGGTGGGCGCGGAGGTGTTCGGGCTCTCCACCCAGTCCGTGGACTATCAGAGCGAGCTGGCCCGGCGGCTGCGCCTGCCGTTCCGACTGGTGAGCGACGAGGGCTTCGCGGTGGCCCGGGCGCTGGCGCTGCCGACGTTCTCGACCGGCGGCACCACCTATCTCGTCCGCCTCACACTGGCGCTGTGCGACGGGCGCATCGAGCGCGCGTTCTATCCGGTGGCGCAGCCGGCCGCCGACGCGCGCGAAGTATGCGCCTGGCTCGGCATGACGGACCGCTCGGCGTGAGCCGCGGGTGCGCTCAGAGCACGTCGCGCTCGGCTTCCTCCGCCGAGATGCCGAGCCTCTCGAGCCCCTCCTCGAGATAGTCGGCGAGCAGCGGCATCCCCAAAAGATAGCGCGAGGTGGCGTTTACGCGCTCGCTGCGGGCGGTCTCCACCGCCTCGTCGAACTCCTCGGGGCCGAAGGTGCCGCGTCCCACCCAGGCCAGCGCCACGAGATGGGCCTGCTCGTCGTCGTTGAGGCCGTCGATGAAGCTGGCGAGCTCGCTGCGGGTGGGATCGTTGGCGAAGTCCTCCAGGATGGAGGCCGGGTCGTCCTCAGCGTCTCCCGAGCGTGAGCTGTCGTCCCAGGCAGCGACCTTGGAGTCGTACTCCCGCGCCTTGATGATGACGTGGGCGACCTTCTCGGGTGCGATCTCGAGCATGACGCGACCTATCCGACTGTCTGCCGCAGAAGGGTAGTGGGGTGAGGGGCGGCGGCTTTGATCTGGCGCAAACCGCCCCTCAAGCTGCGGTGAGGTACGCGCGTGCCGCCTCGAGCACGGCGCGGAGCATCTGCGGCGTCAGCTTGCCGGTATTGGTATTGTAGCGCGAGCAGTGGAAGCTGTCGAAGAGCACGAGGCGGGGGCCGAGGTCGTGCCGCGCCCCGTGGGCGAACGGGTGGCGCGAGCGCCGGCAGGCGAGGGCCGCGAGGGTGCTGTCGTGGGCGATGCGGCCGAGCGCCAGGATGGCCGCCAAGCGCGGCAGGGCGGCGATGCGGGCGGCCAGGAACGGCCGGCAGGCCGCGATCTCGGCCGGCGTCGGCTTGTTCTCGGGCGGCACGCAGCGCACGGCGTTGGTGATCATGCAGTCGATGAGGGCGAGGCCGTCGTCGGGCCGGGCCCCATAGCTGCCGCGCGCGAAGCCGAGCTCGAGCAAGGTGGCGTAGAGGAGATCGCCGGCGAAGTCGCCGGTGAACGGCCGGCCGGTGCGGTTGGCGCCCCTCAAGCCGGGGGCGAGGCCCACGATCAGAAGCCGGGCGTCGTCGGGTCCGAAGGACGCGACGGCGCCGTTGTACCAGCCCGGCTCGGCCTTGCGGGTGGCGGCGCGGAAGGCGACGAGGCGTGGGCACAACGGGCAGTCGCGGGGAGCCTCGGCTGCCACCTCGACCATGTTCATGGCGTGCAACCGCCGGGCAGCGCCAGCCGGCTCCCGCCGGGGCGAAGGCGGCGCACGGGCGCCGGCTCAAGCCCGCTCGTCCTCCGCGTCGGGGAAGTCGAGGGGTGCCGGCGCGGCAGGGGCCGCGGCAACGCCACGTCGGAGCATGCGCTGGCCAGGCTCGCGCACCGGGCGGGTGGCCGGGTCGCGGCAGATCTGCTCCTCAAGGTCGGCCAGGTCGATGAACTGGTCGGCCTGCCGGCGCAGCTCGTCAGCCACCATCGGAGGCTGCGTCTGCAGGGTGGAGACGATGCTGACGCGGCGGCCGCGCAGCTGCAGAGCCGCCACCAGGGCACGGAAGTCCCCGTCGCCCGTGAAGAGGATGACGTGGTCGAGGTGCTCGACGAGCCGCATGGCATCGACGGTGAGCTCGATATCCATGTTGCCCTTGATCTTGCGGCGGCCGAGCGCGTCGGTGAACTCCTTGGTGGGCTTCGTCACCATCGTGTAGCCGTTATAGTCCAGCCAGTCGACGAGCGGCCGGATGGAGGAGTACTCCTGGTCCTCGGCCAGCGCGGTGTAGTAAAGGGCGCGCACGAGATGACCTTTGCCGCGGAACAGGGCCAGAAGCCGTTTGTAGTCGATGTCGAAGCCCAGCGCCTTGGCCGTCGCATAGAGGTTGGCGCCGTCGATGAAGAGCGCAAGCCGCTCAGCGGGATAAAAATGCATTGCCTACCTCAGCAAGCCCTTGGCCAGCAACGCCGACGACGCGCCATTTGCCCCCCGGCCTCGGCGGAACGGAAAGTCAGCGATCATCGGCCCCAGCACCTTGTAATATGTCACGTAATCCTTTCCGGGCCGGATGCCAAGGACGAAATGGCCGCAGGTCCCCAGCAAAGCGGGCCGGCACGCCGCCTGCAGTGCTGTTATGTTGGTCGAGCACATGCGGTTATCGCACAGCCACGGCTTCAGGCCGCGGACGGAGCGCATGGCTAGGCTCCTCCTCGCGCTGGGCGCCAACCGCAGCGGCCCGTGGGGGCCGCCGGAACGCGCTCTGGAGCGTGCCGTGCAAGCCCTGTCCGGGGCGGGGCTGGAGGTGGTGCGCGCCTCGCGGGTCTATCCTACCGCGCCGCTGGGGCCCGGACGGCAGGCACCCTACCTCAACGCGGTGCTGGTGGTGGAGGCACGGCAGGCGCCGGGGGCGCTGCTGCGTCTCATGAAGCGCATCGAGCGCCAAGCCGGTCGGCGGTTGGGCCGCCCCCTGGGGCCGCGCGAGCTCGACCTCGACCTGCTCGACTACAGCGGCCGCCGGCTGAACTGGCCATCGCGGCGGCGGGAGCGCGGGCGGCTTGCCCTCCCTCATCCCGAGATGCACCGGCGCGCCTTCGTGCTGGTGCCGCTGCTGGAGGTGGCTCCCCATTGGCGCCATCCTGTGCTCGGGGTAGGTGCCCACGGCCTGCTCTCCGCCCTCGGGCCTGTGGGCAGGCGCACCGTGCGGCCTCCAAGCCCTTGATTCGGCGGCTTGGGCGTGCGACAAGGCGAGGCAGTGAAAAGCGCCCCCTTCGGAAGAGCCCTCCGAGGGCGCTGTCGCTTGCTCCAATAAAGCTAGAGGGACCATCGCATGGCGCGCGTCACGGTCGAGGACTGTGTAGACAAGGTCTCGAACAGGTTCGAGCTGGTGCTGTTGGCGGCGCATCGCGCGCGATCGATCGCCAACGGCTCGCACGTGACCGTCGACCCTGAGAATGACAAGAACCCGGTGATCGCGCTGCGCGAGATCGCCGAGAGGACGATTGCGCCCGAGGACATGCGCGAGGGCCTGATCCACTCGATCCAGCGCAATGTGGAGGTCGACGAGCCGGAGGCGGCAGCGGCCCCGACCCTGCCGCCCGAGCGCCGCCCGGTGCTCGGCCGCGACGACCAGTCGACCGACACCGTGGTCGACGTGATCACCGAGGAGCAGCTGCTGCGCGGCATGGAGAGCCTGACGCCGACCGAGCCGTCCGCCAACGGCGGCAGCGGCGGAGGCGGCGGCACCGGCCGCGGCGCCTGAGGCGCGGGCGCCGCGCGCCGCGCCCGGTGGCGGCAAGGCAGCCGCCTCCCATATGTCTCTTCGTGCCGCAGGAAGCTAGGCGAACCGGCCGCGGCCGGACCGCGCGAGGCGTGTCATGATGCGCCAATACGAGCTGGTCGAGCGCGTCCAGAAGTACGATCCCGACGCCGACGAGGCGCTGCTCAACCGCGCCTACGTCTATGCCATGCAGGCGCACGGGCACCAGAAGCGCGCATCCGGCGCCCCCTACTTCTCCCACCCGCTCGAGGTGGCGGCAATCCTCACCGAGTTCAAGCTCGACGACGCGACCATCGCCGCCGCGCTGCTGCACGACGTGATCGAGGACACCGACGTGACGCGGGCCGAGATCGATCAGAAGTTCGGCAAGGAGATCGGCGCCCTGGTCGACGGCCTGACCAAGATAAAGAAGCTCGACCTCGTCACCAAGAAGGCCGAGCAGGCCGAGAACTTCCGCAAGCTGCTGGTGGCCATCTCGAGCGACATCCGGGTGCTGCTCATCAAGCTCGCCGACCGGCTGCACAACATGCGCACGCTGGAGCACATGAAGCCCGAGAGCCGCCGGCGCGTGTCGGAGGAGACGCTCGAGATCTACGCCCCGCTCGCCGGCCGCATGGGCATGCAGACCATGCGCGAGGAGCTGGAGGAGCTGGCCTTCAAGTGGGGATACCCCGAGGCCTATCAGACGGTGGTCGGCAAGCTCGCCGACATCCACCGGCGCAACACCGGCCTGGTCGAGGAGATCACCGCCGCGCTCAAGGCGCGCTTGGCCGAGGCCGGGCTGCCGGCCGAGGTGTACGGACGCGAGAAGAAGCCGTTCTCGATCTGGCGCAAGATGCAGAACCGGCAGATCTCGCTCGAGCAGCTCTCCGACATCTACGGCTTCCGGGTGGTGGTGGGCACCCTCGACGCCTGCTACCGGGCGCTCGGCATCGTGCACTCGACCTGGCGTGCGGTGCCCGGCCGCTTCAAGGACTACATCTCCACGCCCAAGCAGAACAACTACCAGTCGCTCCATACCACCGTGGTGGGCCCGCGCCATCAGTGGGTGGAGCTGCAGATTCGCACCGAGCGCATGCATCAGGTCGCCGACTATGGGGTGGCGGCGCACGCCCTCTACAAGGACGGCATCAAGCTCGGCGAGTACAGCGCCAACGGCAGCGCCGCGGCGCAGAAGGACAACCCGTACAGCTGGCTGCGCCGGCTGGTGGAGACCCTGCTCGAGGGCGACAACCCGGAGGAGTTCCTGGAGCACACCAAGCTCGAGCTGTTCCAGGACCAGGTGTTCTGCTTCACGCCCAAGGGCCGGCTCATCGCCCTGCCGCGCGACGCTACGCCGATCGACTTCGCCTACGCCGTGCACACCGACGTGGGCAACTCCTGCATCGGCGCGGTGATCAACGGCCGCCACCTGCCGCTCACCACCCAGCTCAGGAACGGCGACCAGGTGGAGATCCTCACCGCCAAGGGCCAGACCCCGCCTGCCGCCTGGGAGCGCATCGCCGTCACGGGCAAGGCGCGCTCCTCGATCCGCCGGGCCGCGCGCGATGCCCTGCGCCGGCAGTACTCCGAGCTCGGCCGGCGGCTGCTCGTAACCGCCTTCCGCCGCATCGGCCAGGAGTACGCCGACGACCGGCTGAAGAAGAGCCTCGGCCGGCTGTCGCAGAAGTCGGTCGAGGAGGTGCACGCCGCCGTCGGCCGCGGCGAGCTGCCGGTGAAGGACGTGATCCGCGCCGTGGTGCCGGAGGCGGAGCTGTCGCAGGCCCCCGCCGCCGCGCGCAAGAAGAGCCGGCGCGAGCGCGGCCAGAGCGAGGAGGGCTGGTTCAACCTCGCCAAGGTGATCGGCCTCAAGTTCCGCTGGCCGGGCAGCGGGGCCGGGGGGGAGGCCAAGCAGGCGCAGGGCCTGCCCATCCGCGGACTGCGCAATGACGTGCCCGTCAAGTTCGAGGAGGGCGGCGCCGTGCCGGGCGACCGCATCGTCGGCGTGCTTTCCGACGGGGAGGGCATCCGCATTTTTCAGATCCACTCTCCCAAGCTCAAGGATTACGAGCACGAGCGCTGGATCGACGTGACCTGGGACGTCGACCCGGACAATCCGGAGCGCTTCCCGGCCAAGATCTTGGTGACGGCGCTCAACGAGCCGGGCAGCCTCGCCCAGATCGCCCAGGTGATCGGCGAGGCGGACGGCAACATCGACAACGTGCGCATGCTGCGCCGGGCCGCCGACTTCACCGAGATGCTGATCGAGCTCGAGGTGTGGGACCTCGACCACCTGACGCAGATCATCTCCGGCCTCAAGGCCAAGGAGGTGGTGAGCCGCGTGGAGCGGTCATTCGGCTAGGGGCGGAATTCCGCACGAGTGTGGCCAGAGGGCCCCCGTCACGCGGGCGGGCGATGTCTGACGGGCGGCCGCGCCTGAGGGCTCAGGGGGGATGATGCTGTCGCGCCGGGGCGCAATCCGGGACGGCGGCATCACGGCGGCGCCCGATGTGGGGAAACCAGTTCGCGCCGGGGCGCGACGGGAGAACGGCGCGATCTCGTGTGCGGAGCTCGCGAGACGGCTCCAATTCGAGCGCGATCTGGGGCCGCGAGGCCGCCGTTCATCCTAAACCGCGCGCGCACGGCTTGTTGCTGCGGCGAGGCTCCCCCACATCCCATGAGGTCCAGGAAGGTGCCGAATGTGGGACGACCTGCTCCTGTTCGTCGCCGTCGGGTTGGCCGCGCAGCTGGTCGACGGCGCGATCGGCATGGCCTACGGCGTCATCTCCTCCTCGGTGCTTCTCTCCATGGGCCTGCCGCCGGCCGTGACCAGCGCGGCCGTGCACACTGCCGAGACCTTCACCACGGGGGCATCGGGCTTGGCCCACTGGCATTTGCGCAACATCGACCGCAGCCTGCTGTGGCGGCTGGCGCTGCCCGGCATGGTCGGCGGGGCGATCGGGGCCTATGCGCTCACCGCCATTCCCGGCGACGCCATCAGGCCGTGGGTGAGCGGCTATCTGCTGCTGCTCGGCATCTACATCCTGCTGCGCGCCGGGCTGGCGCGTCCGCCCTCGGCGCCGCGGCCGAGCGGGGTGGCGCCGCTGGGATTCTTCGGTGGGTTCCTCGATTCCATGGGTGGCGGCGGCTGGGGGCCGATCGTCACCTCCACGCTGCTCGGCCAGGGCACCAAACCGCGCTATGCCATCGGCACCGTGAGCCTGGCCGAGTTCTTCGTCACCGCCACCATCTCGGCCACCTTCCTGCTCACGATAGACATGACCATCGGGCCGATCGTGGCGGGGCTCGTGTTGGGGGGCGTGCTGGCGGCGCCGCTGGCGGCCTATGCAACGCGCCATCTGCCCGAACGGCTGGTCATGATGCTGGTGGGCACCGTGGTCGTGCTGCTGAGCGTGCGCGGTCTGTTGCGTGTCTTCGCTTGATCGGCCATGCCGCGGCCGGTTGGCCCCCAGGGGGTTCGCCATCCCCGGCGCCGGCGCGGTATATAGGAGGGGCACGACAACCGACGCGACCACACCGCAATGCCAGCTTCGAGGACCGCCGCGCGCAAGCCGGGCTACCTGCGCCTCGGCGTCAACATCGACCACGTAGCCACGATCCGCAACGCGCGCGGCGGCCGCCACCCCGACCCGCTGCGCGCCGCCCATCTGGCGGTGGAGGCGGGGGCCGACGGAATCACTGCGCACCTGCGCGAGGATCGCCGGCACATCTCCGACGAGGACATCGCCCGCCTGAAGCGCGAGCTCACGCGGCCGCTCAACCTGGAGATGGCGGCCACCGAAGAGATGCTCGCCATCGCCCTGCGCCACGTGCCGCACGCCTGCTGCCTGGTGCCCGAGAAGCGCGAGGAGAAGACCACCGAAGGCGGCCTTGACGTGGTGCGCCAGGCGAACGCGCTGCGCGGCTATATCGGCGAGCTCGCCGGCGCCGGCATACGCGTGTCGCTGTTTGTGGAGCCCGATCCGCGCGCCATCGAGGCGGCAGCGCGGCTTGGCGCGCAGGTGGTGGAGCTGCACACCGGCGCCTACTGCGAGCGCGCGCTGGCCGACGACGCGGCAGGCCTCGCGCAGCAGCTCGCCCGCCTCGAGCGGGCCGCCGCCGAGGCCGCGGCCGCCGGCCTCGAGGTGCACGCCGGCCACGGCCTGACCTTCAACACGGTTTCCGGCGTGGCCCGCATCCCCGAGATCGTCGAGCTCAACATCGGCCACTTTCTCGTGGGGGAGGCGATCTTCGGTGGGCTCGGCGCCGCGGTGGAGCGCATGCGCGCGCTGATGGACGCGGCGCGTGCGGCCGGCGCCAGGCGGAGCCGGCGCGCGCCATGATCATCGGCATCGGCAGCGACCTCATTGACATCCGCCGCATCGCCCGGACCATCGACCGCTACGGCGACCGCTTCCTCAGGCGTGTCTTCACCGACACGGAGCGCAGGAAATCCGACGGCCGCGCGGGGCGGGCCGCCTCCTACGCCAAGCGCTTCGCCGCCAAGGAGGCGTGCGCCAAGGCCCTGGGAACAGGGTTCAGGAAGGGCGTTTACTGGCGCGACATGGGTGTGGCCAACCTGCGCTCGGGGCAGCCCACCATGGTGCTGACCGGCGGCGCCGCCGAGCAGCTGCGGCGCATCACGCCCGCCGGCTTCGAGGCGCGCGTGGACGTCACGCTCACCGACGACTACCCGCTGGCGCAGGCAATCGTCGTGATCTCGGGCATTCCCCCGGGCGGGGCGGCTCGGCCGCCCGGCGGCACGGCTGCGACCGGCGGGTGAATTGCGGCCCCAGGGCTAACCAGCTATACGGGCGAAGCGGGCGGGGTTGCCTCCAGCATCGGGATGCAGCGCAGAAGAGAGAGCATGAGCTTGCAGTCGAACGCCAACAAGGCGGCGGAAAGCGGTTGGCGTGAGACGATCAAGATCGTTGTTCATGCCCTCATCCTGGCCATGATCGTGCGGGTGTTCTTCTATCAGCCCTTCAACATTCCCTCGGGCTCGATGAAGTCGACGCTGCTGGTGGGCGACTACCTGTTCGTGTCGAAGCTCGCCTACGGCTACAGCCGCTTCTCCTTCCCCTGGGGCCTGGTGCCGCTCAAGGGACGCGTCTTCGCCGCCGAGCCCAAGCGCGGGGACGTGGTGGTCTTCAAGCTGCCGCGCGACAACTCCACCGACTTCATCAAGCGCGTGATCGGCCTGCCCGGCGACGAGATCGCCATGCGCGGGGGCGTGCTCTACATCAACGGCCAGGCGGTGCCGAAGGTGCGCAAGGGCGACTTCATCTCGCCCGAGGAGGATCGGCCGATCCCGCGCTTCGAGGAGACGCTGCCCAACGGGGTCAAGTACTACGTGCTCGACGCGGCCGCCAACGGCACCTTCGACAACGTCGGGCCCTACAAGGTACCGGCCGGCCACTACTTCATGATGGGCGACAACCGCGACAACTCCACCGACAGCCGCGAGCTGTCGCCGCGCTACGGTGTCGGCTACGTGCCGTTCGAGAATCTGGTGGGGCGGGCAGAGATCATCTTCTTCTCCGCCGCCGTGGACGATCCGAACGCTTTCCGGCTGACGAGCCCGTGGACCTGGCCCATGGACATCCGCTGGAACCGGATCTTCAGCCTCGTGCGTTAGGGGCCGTGGCGGCGAGCCGCAAACTCAAGGACCTCGAGGCCCGCCTCGGCCACACGTTCGACAACCGCGCCCTCCTCAAGCACGCCCTCACGCACGCCAGCGTGCGCCAGACCTCGACCAGGCGGCGCGACAACGAGCGCCTGGAGTTCCTTGGCGACCGCGTGCTGGGGCTGGCCATCGCCGAGCTCCTGAGCGAGACGCATCCGAGCGCCAGCGAAGGAGAGCTGGCGCGCCTCTACAACCGTCTGGTGCGGGGCGGCACCTGCGCCGCGGTGGCGCGCGCGCTGGAGCTCGGCCCGGCGCTGGTGCTGAGCGATTCGGAGGCGGGCAGCGGCGGGCGCGACAAGGACACCATCCTGGCCGACGCCTGCGAGGCGCTGCTCGGCGCGGTGTTCCTGGAGGCAGGCTACGAGAAGGCCCGCGAGATCGTGCGCGCGCACTGGGGGCCGCTGCTCGCCGGATCGCCGGCCGAGGCGGCGGATGCCAAGTCAGTGCTGCAGGAGTGGGCCCAGGGCCATGGCCTCGACCTGCCGCAGTACGTGGAGGTGGCGCGCGAAGGCCCCGACCATGCGCCGCGCTTCACCGCCGAGGTGCGCATCAAGGGCCGCAAGCCGGCGCGCGGGGAGGGGGCCAACAAGCGCGCCGCCGAGCAGGCCGCGGCCGCCGCGCTGCTCGCCCGCGAAGGCGTGCGGAGGCGCCCGGATGAGTGAGCCAGCACCCGGTCCCGACACCCGCTGCGGGTTCATCGCCGTGATCGGCGCACCCAACGCCGGCAAGTCGACGCTGGTCAACGCCCTGGTCGGCACCAAGGTGTCGATCGTCAGCCGCAAGGTGCAGACCACGCGCATGCCGATCCGAGGCATTGCCGTCGCCGGGGCGAGCCAGCTCGTGTTCATTGACACGCCCGGCATCTTCGCCCCGCGTCGGCGCCTCGACCGGGCCATGGTGGAGGCCGCGTGGGGGCGGGCGGGCGATGCCGACATCGTGGTGCTGCTGGTCGACGCCGCGAGGGGCCTGGACGAGGACACGGAGCGCATCTTGGCCAAGCTTTCGGGGGTGAGGTCGGCGCCGGTGCTGGCCCTCAACAAGATCGACCGGGTGAGGAAGGAGCGGCTGCTCGAGCTCGCCCGTGCCTGCAACGAGCGGGTGTCATTCCGGCGCACGTTCATGATCTCGGCGCTGACGGGCGACGGCGTCGCCGACCTCAAGGCATTTCTGGCGGAGGCGGTGCCGCCGGGGCCCTGGCACTATCCGGAGGACGAGGTGTCGGACGCGCCGCTGCGGGTGCTGGCGGCCGAGATCACGCGCGAGAAGATCTACCATCACCTGCACGACGAGCTGCCCTACGCGGCGGCGGTGGAGACCACTTCGTGGCTGGAGCAGAAGGGGTCGGTGCGCATCGAGCAGACGATCTACGTGGAACGCGAGAGCCAAAAGGCGATCGTGGTGGGTCACGGCGGGCGCACGATCCGGCAGCTGTCGATGGAGGCGCGCCGGGAGCTGGCCGAGATCCTGGAGAAGCCCGTCCACCTCTTCCTGTTCGTCAAGGTGCGCGAGGGCTGGCAGAACGACCCCGAGCGCTACCGCGAGCTGGGCCTCGACTTCCCCGAGGAGTAAGGGGGCATGCCGGGTGCGCAGCCGGAAGCCCGGACGGCTAACCCGGGATCTGCTCGATGGGGCGCTCGCGGTGGGCGCGCAGCCAGTAGGCGTTCTCGCCCAGCGCCTCCTTGCCGAGCTCGAGCAGGATGCGCTGCTGCCACTCGGGACTGGCGGTGCGCGCGAGCAGCCTGTCGGCATGGGCGAAAACGTGCGCCATTTCCTCGTAGTTGCGTTCCTCGGGCTCGACCGCGAGCTTCTCGCGCAAGTAGATGGCGGCGGCGGCCACGGCGTTGAGAACGGCGATGGCAAATCCGACCCACTGCCCGGCCGGATCGTGGCCTCCATCGGCGGGAGGCGCGCTGCCGAGCACGACCGCGGCGATCCAGTAGCCTGCGAGAACCGGCGCCAGCGCCCAGAGCACAGGATATAGCAGGCGCAACGGGGCTGATGGGAGCGGCCAGGTCCGTGCCAAGGCATCAAGAGCCCGCTTGCCGCGGTCAGTCCACGCCAGCAGCCGGCGGCGTATGGGGCCTTCCTCCGCACGTGCCAGCAGCGCGTGGCTGAAACGCAGGGCGAAGGCCGCGAGCGCCAGGGCCGCGACGGCGACGAGGGCCCCTTCCTTCAGAGGCTCGATCCACTGCCCTGTCCATTGCCGTGCCGCGACGAGAATGGGCCAGGCGGCGGCATCGCGAGCCGCCAGTGCCGCAAACGCGCCGATGCCGAGATAGAAGAAGGCAAAAATGGCCAAGCCGAATCGCGCATTGTGCCGCTCGCGCTCGCCAAGCGACCTGCGAAAGAAGCTGATCTGCTCCTCCACCCAGTGCTGCCGGGCGAGATGGATGCAGGGGGTCGTGATGGCAATCTCCGCATCGCGGTGCTCGAGCGCGATCAGCCAGTTGACCGTTTCGATGCCGCGACGCACGCGCTCCAGCTGGAGCGTGGTGCCGGCACGGTAATGCCACTCGGCCCGCTCGCGGATGCCGGCCAGGCGCCAGCCGCGCTGCGTGCGCAGCGCCTCGGCGACGGCGCGGTAGTCGTCATGGATCGCGGACCAGTTGCGCCAGCGGGAAGTCACGTAGGCGCCGGTCGCAAGCGCCAGGAAGAACAGATAGGCGTAGCCGAACCCGGCAGAGTGCCAGATCTTGTAGGCGGTGAAGGCCGCCACCGACAGGACGAACAGAACGGCGATGGCCCAAAGCACGAGGCCGGCCCGCCGCTTGGCATTGTCCTGCAGGGTGGCAATGACGCCGCGCAGGAGACTCAGGTGCAGCACCGCCGCGCGCTCGGCCTCGCTCGTGGATTTTGCGAAGCCGGCCCCGTCGAGCGACTGCGCGAGCTGGTCCTCGGAGCGATAACGGCCCTCGAGCCGACCCGTGGCATATGCCCTGCCGACCCTCCTGTTGAACTCCTCGAAGGGCTGCAGAATGGCGAAGACCTTGCCCCGGCCGGTCGCCTCCCCACCCTCCATGTGCTGCCAGCTCCCTCCCGCCGTGAGCAGCCACACGTGGCCGCAACGGCCTGTGAACCATTGCGTGGCCTCGGCCGGCTCGGGCAGCTCGAGGCTGAGGCGGCGCAGGCGATGGGTGTCCACGTCGTGCGCCGCGCGCGGCGGCGGCAGCCGGGCGGCCGCCGGGCTCGTCTCGATGCCGGCGATCAGCTCGTCGAAGGCGGGGTCCGTCGGCTCGGTGGGCAGCGCCCCGGTCCCCTTGTAGCGGACGATGCGGGTGGTGCCGCCGACGCGCTCCGGCCTGCCGGCTGCCGCCGTCTCGCCCAGCACGGCGAGGAGCAGGTGGCAGGCGTCGGCAATGAGCATGCCGGCCTGCTCATAGTGGATGGTGCGTTGCGGCCCGCTCTTGCCGGCAACCCGGGTCATGGAGGCCGGATCGGCGCCCACCAGCGGCCGCAGCTCGATAACGCGTAGCGCCGCCCGATCGAGCGTGACAGGGCCGTCGGCCGTCTCGATCTCGCCCCTGTCGAGCAGGCGGTCGAGATTCGCCTTGTGCTCGGCAAGGCTGCCCTCGAAGTCCTGGACGTAGAGGCTGCGCGCGAAGGGCAGCACGCACACCAGCCTCACCAGCGGACCGGCCCGCCTGCGCTCCTCATTGGAGAGGCGGGCGACGGCGCGGGCCCCGAGCCAGTCGGCGCCGTTGGCCACCGAGCTCAGTATCCACAGCGGGGAGCGGGGGAAGCGCCGGCGCAGCTGCCGCAGCTCGCGGTAGAGCGAGCTCTCGACGGCCTCCGCGCCCTCGCCAAGCTCGCGCTTGCCGACGATGCCGACGATCAGCGGGATGAGCGTCTGCCCCCGGGGCGGGGAGCCCGATGCGCCGGCCGGCTGTGCTGCTGGGGCTTGGGTCATGGGCAAGCGCCTGACGAGATTCGGTCGGGAGCGGCAATGCTGCTCCTGTCTAGTCGCGCTCGGCATGGCGATACAAGCCTGCCCGATGAGGGCTTGGCGGGCCGGCGCAGGGCTGCCGCACCCGGAGGCGGCGCCACTCGAGCAACGGCATGCGGGCAAGCACGCGCCTTACGAAATTTTTATGCGCACATTACCAATTGTTTAGCGGAGAATCCGGCATGGAGGGCGTATCAACTGTACCGTGAACACGCGTTACCGAGGGAACACGCCAACGTGCCTTGCAGTTGACCGTTTGCTTCGGCTAGAGGCTTGTCGCGATCAGCAAACCCTTTGCGCGTGTCCTGGGTCGAAGCCCCCCGGGAACATACGGGGCAACTGGAGCAGCCGGCGGCGCAAGAGCGCGGCGCGGGCTGAGATCAAGATGGCAACGAGAACGCTTCCTTCCGTCGTCGCCGGCGCCGGCGGACTCTCCCGCTACCTCGAGGAGATCCGCAAGTTTCCGATGCTCGAGCCGGACGAGGAGTACATGCTCGCCAAGCGCTGGCAGGAGCATCAGGACTCCGAGGCCGCCCACAAGCTCGTCACCTCCCACCTGCGGCTCGTCACCCGCATCGCCATGGGCTACCGCGGCTACGGCCTGCCGATCGGCGAGGTGATCTCGGAGGGCAACGTCGGGCTGATGCAGGCGGTCAAGCGCTTCGATCCCGACAAGGGCTTCCGGCTCGCCACCTACGCCATGTGGTGGATCCGCGCCTCGATCCAGGAGTATATCCTGCGGTCCTGGAGCCTGGTGAAGATGGGCACCACCGCGGCGCAGAAGAAGCTCTTCTTCAACCTGCGGCGCATGAAGGGGCAGATCAAGGCCCTGGAGGAGGGCGACCTGCGCCCCGACCAGGTCAAGCAGATCGCCACCAAGCTCGGCGTGCCCGAGGAGGACGTCATCTCCATGAACCGCCGGCTCGGGGGCGATGCCTCGCTCAACGCGCCGGTGCGCGCGGCCGACGCGGAGTCGGGCGAGTGGCAGGACTGGCTGGTCGACGACACGCCGGGCCAGGAGGAGCGGCTGGCCGAATCTGAGGAGCTCGACCGGCGCAAGGGTTATCTCGCCAAGGCCATGGCCACGCTCAACGAGCGCGAGAAGCGCATCTTCGAGGCGCGCCGGCTGGCCGAGGAGCCGGCCACGCTCGAGGACCTCTCGGCCGAGTTCGGCGTGTCGCGCGAGCGCATCCGGCAAATCGAGGTGCGCGCCTTCGAGAAGGTGCAGGCGGCGGTGCAGAAGTCGGCCCGCAAGGACGAGGAAGGCGCCGCCCACGCCGGAGCGTGACGAACCTTGGCGCGCAATATAGCGCGCCAATCCCCGCTCGCTTGGCTTGCATCAGGGCCCGGCGCGCTCGAGGCGGCGGCGCAGCGTCGGGCCGCGCGCCTCGCCCTGCCTCACAGCTTGCGCAGGGCCGGCAGCAGCTCGTCGGAGATCAGCCGGATGCTGGCGAGCGCGGCCGAGAGCGGCATGCCTGCCCAGTGGGTGCGGATGACAAGGTGGTTGACGCCGAACTCCCTGCAGTAGGGCTCGAGCTCGGCGTAGCACTCCTCGGGCGAGCCCAGCACGAAGCGGCCGCGGATCAGCTCCTCGAAGGAGCGGCTGAAGTCCTCGTCGTCGGGCATCACCTTGTCCTGCCCCCACTTGGCATAGTCGCGATACTTGCCCAGCAGATAGGGGCCGGCCACCGCCATCGCCTCGGCGCGGCTTCGGGCGCAATAGACCTCCTTGATGAGCGGCAGCTCGCGCGGGGGCCCTTTGCCGGCCGCCCCGAGCTCGGCGCGGTAGAGGGCGATCTGGCGCCGGATGGTAATCGATGGTGGCATGGGGGTTGATGAGCCAGGCGTCGCCCAGCCGGGCGGCGCGCCTCACCGCGGGGTCGTTGTTGGCCGCCATCCAGATGGGCGGGCGCGGCCTCTGCACCGGGCGGATGTTCATGCGCACGTTGGCGAGCCGGCAGCCGGGGCCGTCGTAGGACACGCTGTCCTCGCTCCACAGGCGCTGGACCAGCGCCAGATACTCCTCGAAGCGCTTCACTCGCTCGCCCTTGGGCACACCGAAGGCGTCGAACTCCACGTCGCGGTAGCCGAGGCCGACGCCGAAGATGAAGTTGCCGCCGGTGATGACGTCGAGGGTGGCGACCGTCTCGGCGGTGTAGACGGGGTTGTGCAGGTTGAGGAGCAGGATGCCGAGCCCCAGCGTCATTTCGCCAGCCTCCGCGGCGAGCCGCGCCAGGAACGGCACGCTCTGCAGCTGCTTGTTGTTGCCCTCGTTGAGGTAGTGCTGGCCGGTGAGGACGGAGTTCCAGCCGCGGTCGCGCACGGCCCGCACCATGGCGATCTGGTCGGCGAGCGCGCTCACCATGTCGGTGTCGAGGGTCTGCTGGTTGGTGACGAACAGGCCGACCTTCATGCGATGCTGCCCCTGCCTGCGGCGCAAGACGCGCCCCCATCGAGGCCGCCAGCTTAGAGCGCCCGCCGGCCGCAGGCCAGCAGGCACGGCTTGCCACGACGCCAGCCCGTCAACGGCCATGATTGCGGAGAAGGCGGCCGACCTGCTCGGCGCTGCGAATTGATGCCGCCGGGCGGGAACCGAGAGGTGCCCGCGGCGGTTGCTCCCGCGCGAAGCAGCGGGCGAGGCCCACGTGGCAAGCGCGAGCGAGGAGAACCGAGGGTTCGAGCGGCCGGCACCGCGGACCGAGATCGATCGGCTGCGCGCCCGCGCGGCGCTGGCGCTGGCGGTGGCGAGCGTGTCGGTCGGCTTCATCGTGGGCCGGGCTTCGGTGTGGCTCGTGCCGTTCGAGGCGCGCGGCAGCCGGGTCGCCGAGGTCTCGAGCGCGTCGCCGGGGCCACAGGCGGAGCGCCAGACGGCCGAGCTCCCCGCCGGAAAATCCTCCAAGCCGCCGCTGCCGCTGCCGCCGCCCGGCCAGGCCAAAGCTGAGCAGCCGCCGGCCAAGGCTGAGCAGGCGCCGGCCAGGACCGAGCAGGCGCCGGCCAAGTCCGAGCAGGCGCCGGCAAAGGAGGCCGAGGCGCAGCGTTCGGCGGAGGCCCGCACTGCCGACGGCCGGGAAGCGGGCCGCTCTCCAGCGGTCCGGGAGGCAAGCCGGGCCGCCGAGCCTCGGGAGGCGTCGCCGCCGGCGCCGGCCGACCGCGCCAAGTCCCCGGCCGAGGCCGAGCCGGCTCGCCCGCCGGTCGTCCTCATCAATCCGGGGGCCGCACAGGGCTCCCAGTCGGGAAAGCGCGCGGACGACGAGCCGGCCGCCTCCGGCTCCCGCGGCACCTCCCAGCCCGGCATGGCCGCGGCCGCGGGCGCGGAGGAGTGCCAGCGTCGCTTCTCCTCCTTCCGGTCCAGCGACGGCACCTATCAGCCCTACGGCGGCGGACCGCGCCAGCGCTGCCCGCTGCTGCGCTGAACCCTGACGCCGGCTCGCGCGCACCCGCGGCAGCGGCTTCCTGGCGCCGCACGCCCGCAGGGTTGGCGGGGCGGGACGATCGTGGCTAAGATCGCGCGCGCCCACACGGGGAGGAGAGCCAGCCCATGCCTGTCAGCTTCCGCCAGGTCGGCCCCTGCTTTGCCGCCGAGGTCGAGGGCATCGACATCGGCAGGCCGCTCGCCGCGGCGGAGGTGGACGCCATTCACGAGGGCATGAACCGCTACGCCGTGCTCGTCTTCCGCCGCCAACTCATCGACGATGCCCAGCAGCTCGCCTTCACCCGCAGCCTCGGCGAGATCGAGGAGGCGATCGCCACCGGCCTGCGCAAGCCCGACGAGTACCGCCTGCCCACCACCTTCGCCGACGTCTCCAACCTCGACAAGGACAACAGGCCGTTCGCCCGCGACGACCGCCGGCGCCTGTTCTCGATCGGCAACCGCCTGTGGCATTCCGACAGCTCCTTCAAGGTGGTGCCTGCCAAGTACTCGCTGCTGCACGCGCGCACCGTCACCTCCAGGGGCGGCAACACCGAGTTCGCCGACATGCGCGCCGCCTACGATGCCCTCGACGAGGAGATGAAGCGCGAGATCGAGGACCTGGTGTGCGAGCACTCCCAGCTCTACTCGCGCCAGCAGCTGGGCTTCACCGAGTTCACCGAGGAGGAGCGCGCACGCATGCAGCCGGTGCGCCAGCGGCTCGTGCGCACGCACCCGGCGACGGGGCGCAAGTCGCTCTACCTCTCCTCCCACGCCGGCGCCATCGTGGGCTGGCCGGTGCCGGAGGCGCGCGCGTTCCTGCGCGACCTCACCGAGGCCGCCACCCAGCGGGAGTTCGTCTACTCGCACAAGTGGCAGGTGGGCGACCTCGTGATGTGGGACAACCGCACCACCATGCACCGCGCCCGCCCGTTCCCGGCCGAGGAGGTGCGCGACATGCGCCGCACCACCATCGCCGGCGACGGGCCCACCGTGGCGCAGGCGGCGTGAGGCGATGGCCGAGGTCGACGAGCTCCGGCGCATGATCGAGAGGGCCCGCAACATCGTGGGCTTTACAGGGGCCGGCATCTCCACCGAATCGGGCATTCCCGACTTCCGCTCGCCGGGCGGCATCTGGAGCCGCATGAAGCCCATCGAGTTCGCCGACTTCCTGGCCTCGGCCGAGGCGCGGCGCGAGTCCTGGCGGCGCAAGTTCGCGAGCGAGGAGACCATGCGCCGCGCCACGCCCAACGCCGGCCACCGCGCGCTCGCCCGCCTCGTGGAGCAGGGCCGCATGTCGGCCGTCATCACCCAGAACATCGACGGCCTGCACCAGGCCTCCGGCGTGCCGGACGACAAGGTGATCGAGCTGCACGGCAACGCCACCTACGCCGCCTGCCTCGACTGCCGGCGCCGTTACGAGCTCGACTGGGTGCGCGAGATCTTCGCCGTCGGCGAGCGGCTGCCCCACTGCACGGAGTGCGGGGGCATGATCAAGACCGCCACCATCTCCTTCGGCCAAGCCATGCCCGAGGCCGAGATGGAGCGGGCGCGGCAGGCCGCGCTCGCCGCCGATCTCTTCATCGTGCTCGGCAGCTCGCTCGTGGTCTACCCGGCGGCGGGCTTTCCCGTCATGGCCAAGCGCAACGGCGCCCGCCTCGTCATCGTCAACCGCGAGCCCACCGAGCAGGACGAGCTTGCCGACCTCGTCATCAACGCCGAGATCGGCGCCACCATGAGCCGCGTGGTGGGCGTCAACTGACCCTTGGGCCAAGTCAGAACATGGCCGGGTGCACGCGGTCGGGCGGGTTGTGGCCGTCGAGGAAGGTCTTGACGTTGATGATCACCTTCTCGCCCATGTCGATGCGGCCCTCGAGCGTGGCCGAGCCCATGTGCGGCAGCGCCACCACCCGGTCGCTGGCCAGGAGCTTGGGGTTGATGGCGGGCTCGTGCTCGAACACGTCGAGGCCGGCGCCGGCGATGGCGCCCGCCTCGATCAGGCGGGCGAGCTCGTTCTCGTCGATCACCTCGCCGCGCGCGGTGTTGACGACATAGGCGGTGGGCTTGAGCAGCTTGAGCCGGCGGGCCGAGAGCAGGTGGTAGGTGGCGGGCGTGTGCGGGCAGTTGACCGAGACGATGTCCATGCGCGCCAGCATCTGGTCCAGGCTGTCCCAGTAGGTGGCCTCCAGCTCCTGCTCGATCTCCTCCGCCACCCGGCGCCGGTTGTGGTAGTGGACCTGCAACCCGAAGGCCTTGGCGCGCCGGGCCACCGCCTGGCCGATGCGGCCCATTCCGATGATGCCAAGGCGCTTGCCCCAGATGCGGTGGCCGAGCATCCAGGTGGGCGACCAGCCCGGCCAGTGGCGGGCCGGGTCCTTGAGCAGGGCGGCGCCCTCCGCCAGCCGCCGCGGCACCGCCAGGATCAGGGCCATGGTCATGTCGGCCGTGTCCTCGGTGAGCACGCCCGGCGTGTTGGTGACGATGATGCCGCGCACGCGCGCGGTGTCGAGGTCGATGTTGTCGACGCCGTTGCCGAAGTTGGCGATCAGCTTGAGCTGCGGCCCGGCCTGGGACAGCAGCGAGCGGTCGATGCGGTCCGTGACGGTGGGCACCAGGACGTGCGCCACCTTCACTGCCTCGGCCAGCTCGGCCTGGCTCATCGGCCGGTCGTCGATGTTGAGCCTGGCGTCGAACAGCTCGCGCATGCGCGTCTCGACCGGGTCGGGCAGCTTGCGCGTGACGATCACGAGCGGCTTCTTGGATGTCGGCATGGGAGCTCGACCTCTGGACGGACTAGCAGCGACAGGCGAGCGCCTCCCGCCCCTCGGTGCCACCGGGGCAGGGTGCCGCCCTGTCTAACAGATGGCCACGGCGAACACAAAATGCGGCTAACGTGCCCCGCCGGCCGGGGCGGGCGCCGGGCGCAGGAGCCGGGCCTTGCCTTTTGCCGGCAAATCGTGCTTTGGGCAGAGCTTATGGGCAAACCGTCTTCCACAGCGGGTTGGACGGGGCGGGCGCCGGCCGGGCGCCGGGCGCGGCGCGGGCTGCTGGCGCTGGCGATGGTCTCGGCGCTGCCCGGGCCGCTCGCCGCCCAAGGCACGCCCGCCGCGCCGGCCGCCGGCCCCAGCAGCGGCCTGCAGCTGCCACGCTTCGTCAGCCTCAAGTCCGACCGCGTGAACCTGCGCCAGGGCCCGGGCATGGAGTATCCAACGGCCTGGGTGTTCCGGCGGGCGGGTTTGCCGGTCGAGGTGATCAAGGAGTTCGAAAGCTGGCGGCAGGTGCGCGATGCGGAAGGCACCACCGGCTGGGTGTTGGGAACCATGCTGAGCGGGCGGCGCACCGCCGTGGTCCTGCCCTGGGAGGCGGGGGCCGGCGGCAGCGCCGTGGCGATGCTGCGCGACGACGACAGCGAGGGGGCGGCCGTGGTGGCGCGGCTCGAGGCGGGGGTGCTGGCGAGCATCATCAGCTGCGACGGCCGCTGGTGCCGGGTGTCGGTCGGCGGCGTGCGCGGCTACGTCGAGCAGAGCAAGCTGTGGGGCGCCTACGCCGGCGAGGTGATCAAGTAGCGGACCAGCGCAGCGCGCAGGGCGGCCGGCTCATTTCCTGACCAGCCGCACCACCACGTCGATGTGGGAGATGCGCAGGTCCTCGGGCGGCTCGGGCAGGCCGTCGACGCGGATGGTGTTGCCCGGAATGTCCACCAGGCGGCCCTCGCCCTCCAGGAAAAAATGATTGTGGTTCGATGTGTTGGTATCGAAGTAGGTGCGCTGGCCGCCGATCGCGATCTCGCGCAGGAGACCCGCGCGCTGGAACTGATGAAGGGTGTTGTAGACCGTGGCCAGCGACACCTTCTGGCCGGCCCTCACCGCTTCCTCGTGCAGCATCTCGGCGGTCACGTGGCGGTCGCCGTTGCCGAACAGCAGGCCGGCCAGCGCCACCCGCTGCCGGGTGGGCCTCAGGCCGGCCCGGCGGAGCACTCTGGCGACGTCGATTCCTCTTGGTGGATGCTCGGCCGGCATGCCCATGGCGATCGCAGATGTCGTTCCCTCGCGCCTCGAGCCGCGACGGCTAAGCGCCTCAGAACCATCACACTGACGCGCCACAAAGTATAGGCTGGCCGCGAATCGTTCGCAACGCCGCCGCGGACCGCGGAGCCTCCCTCCAACGCGGGCTTTTGAAGAGGTCGCCGAGTATGATAGGTAACCGCCACGCCGCGGAGCAGGATCAACCATCGCGCGCCGAGGCGGCGAGTGGGGATGGGACCGAGAGGGTGATGGCCGAGCGCCCGACGAGCTACGAGTACGAGGACTTGCTGACCTGCGGTCGCGGCGAGCTGTTCGGACCCGGAAACGCCCAGCTGCCCCTTCCGCCCATGCTCATGTTCGAGCGCATCTCGAGCATCACCGAGGCCGGCGGCGCGCACGGCAAAGGCCAGGTCGTGGCCGAGCTCAAGGTGGCCGGCAACCCCGGCTTCGACTGGCTGTGGGCCTGCCATTTCAAGGGTGACCCGGTGATGCCGGGCTGCCTGGGGCTCGACGCGCTGTGGCAGCTCACGGGGTTCTTCCTGGGCTGGCTCGGGGCGCAGGGCAGGGGCCGGGCGCTGGGGGTGGGCGAGGTCAAGCTTGCCGGCATGGTGCTGCCCACCACCCGGACCGTGCAGTACGTGGTCGACATCAAGCGCGTGATCTTGCGCAAGCTCAAGCTTGCCATCGCCGATGGCGTCATGAAGGCCGACGGCCAGGTCATCTATGCGGCCACCGATCTGCGCGTGGGATTGTTCGACGCGGGCGAGCAGCCGGCGCCCGCGTGATAGTGGTGAGCGGGCGGGGCGCATGCGGCCCGCGGCCCGGCGCGTGGCGCTCCGACGAGCGAGGAAAGGTCTGTGAGATGCGACGCGTGGCGGTGACGGGCATGGGGGTCGTCTCCTCGATCGGCAACAGCACCCAGGAGGTGCTGGCCTCGCTGCGGGAGGCGAGGTCGGGCATCGTGCGAGCGGAGAAGTACGCCGAGCTCGGCTTCCGCTGCCACGTGCACGGCGACATCAAGCTCGAGTGGGAGAGCATGGTTCCGCGCAAGGCGCGCCGATTCATGGAGGACGGCGTGGGCTGGAACTACGTCGCCATGGAGCAGGCGATCCGCGACGCGGGCCTGGAGGAGCGCGACGTGGTCAACGAGCGCACCGGCATCATCATGGGGGCGGGCGGACCCTCCACTCGCGCCATCGTCCGCAGCGCCGACGTGGCGCGCGAGAAGGACCCCAAGAAGGTCGGCCCGTTCGAGGTGCCCAAGGGCATGTGCTCCGGCCCCTCGGGAACGCTGGCCACCGCCTACCGCATCCGCGGCGTCAATTATTCCATCTCCTCCGCCTGCGCCACCTCGGCCCACTGCATCGGCAACGCTGCCGAGCTCATCCAGTGGGGCAAGCAGGACGTCATGTTCGCGGGCGGCTGCGAGGAGCTCGATTGGACCTTGTCGGTGCTCTTCGACGCCATGGGCGCGATGTCCACCCGCTTCAATGCCACGCCTGCCAAGGCGAGCCGCGCCTACGACAAGGATCGCGACGGCTTCGTCATTGCCGGCGGCGCCGGGGTGGTGGTGCTCGAGGAGCTCGAGCGCGCCAGGGCGCGGGGCGCCAGGATCTACGGCGAGCTCGTGGGCTATGGCGCCAGCTCCGACGGCTTCGACATGGTGGCGCCCTCCGGCGAGGGGGCCGTGCGCTGCATGCGGCTGGCCATGGCCGGGTTCGACGGCAAGGGCGTGGGGCGGGTCGACTACATCAACCCCCACGGCACCGGCACGCCGGTCGGCGACCAGCGCGAGATCGAGGCCATCCGCGAGGTGTTCGGGGCGCAGGTGCCGCCCATCTCCTCGACCAAGTCGCTCACCGGGCACTCGCTGGGGGCGGTAGGGGTGCAGGAGGCGATCTTCTCGCTGCTCATGATGAACAACGGCTTCATCTGCGAGAGCGCCAACATCGAGGAGCTCGACCCGGAGTTCGCCGACGTGCCGATCGTGCGCGAGCGCCGGGACGGGGTGGAGCTTAACTGTGTCATGTCGAACAGCTTCGGCTTCGGCGGCACCAATGCAACGCTCATCTTCAAGCGCTGCGACGCGTGATCAGGGGAAGACGGCCATGACCGAAAGAGACGTTGCGCAGCCCGGGCCGCTGATGGCAGGCAAGCGTGGCCTCATCATGGGGGTCGCCAACGAGCGCTCCATCGCCTGGGGCATCGCCCGCGTGGTGGCCGGCCACGGGGCGAGGCTCGCCTTCACCTACCAGGGCGAGGCCTTCGGCCGCCGCGCCATTCCGCTCGCCAAGTCGGTGGGCGCCGACATCATCGTCAACTGCGACGTGACGGACATCAAGACCGTCGACAACACCTTCGCCGAGATCAAGCGGGTGTGGGGCGGGCTCGACTTCGTGGTGCACGCGCTCGCCTTCTCCGACCGGCGTGAGCTGTCGGGGCGCTACGCCGATACCACGCGCGAGAACTTCCTCAACACCATGCTGATCTCGTGCTTCTCCTTCACCGAGGTCGCCAAGCGCGCCTCCGAGCTGATGAAGCCGGGCGGCTCGCTCCTGACGCTCACCTTCTCGGGCGCGACGCGCTGGGTGCCCTGCTACAACGTGATGGGCGTGGCCAAGGCGGCGCTGGAGGCCAGCGTGCGCTATCTCGCCGCCGACTTCGGCCCGCTCGGCATTCGCGTCAACGCGCTCTCCGCCGGCCCCATGCGCACGCTCGCGGGCGCGGGCATCTCGGACGCGCGCATGCTGTTCAACTACCAGCGCGACCACGCCCCGCTCAAGCGCACGCCGACCCTCGACGAGGTGGGCGGCGCCGGCCTCTACCTGCTTTCCGACCTCGCCGGGGCGGTGACCGGGGAGGTGCATTTCGTCGACTGCGGCTACAATACGGTGGCCATGCCGACGCTGGAGTCGCTCAAGACGCTGGAGGCGGAGGCGGCAGCCGCCGGCCGCATGCCCTCGAAGGCGGCCGAGTAGGCGGCGCGAGGCTCGGGCGGCGCAGGCATAGCGCGGCGGCGCGGCGCTCCGGTCGCGCCGGCCGGGTGAACTGCCTGCCCCGCATGCCGGCCGGGGCGTGGCCGCCGGGCTCGAGGGGGGGCATGGCACTCGGTATCGGGGGCAAGCCATGATCGGCGTGTTCGACTCAGGCCACGGCGGCCTCACCGTGTTCCGCGCGCTCGTGCGCCGCTTCCCGCGCGTGCCCTTCGTCTACCTCGGCGACCACCGTAACGTGCCCTACGGCAACAAGCCTTCCGACGAGATCGTGGCCCTCACGCGCGAGGGGGTGGATGCGCTCTTCCGCCAGGGCTGCCGCCTGGTCCTGCTCGGCTGCAACACGGCCACCTGCGTGGCCGCGCGCACCCTGCAGAAGGACTGGCTGCCGGTGAGCGGCTGGAGCGGGCGCAACGTGCTCGGCATCGTCGCGCCGACCGTGGAGGCCGCCACGCAGACGCCGTGGGCGGTAACCACTCCCCAGTATCCGCAGAAGTACAACACCGACACGATCGCCGTGTTCGGCACCACGCGCACCGTCGCCTCGCACGCCTACCCGGAAGAGATCCGCAAGCGCTGCCCGAGGGTGACCGTGGTGCAGCAGACCTGCCCCGAGCTCGTCGGCGCCATAGAGCGGGGCGCGCCCGAGGCCGAGCTCGATGCCCTGGTGGCGGAGGGGGTCACGGCGCTGCTGGCGCATACCGCAGGCCAGCCGCCGCACCGCGCCATCCTCGGCTGCACCCACTTTCCGCTGGTGGAGCCGCTCTTCCGCCGCCACCTGCCCGCCTTCACGCGCCTGCTTTCCCAGCCCGAGGTGGTGGCCGACAGCCTCGAGGACTACCTCAACCGCCACCCCTGCTACGTGGGCGCCCCGGGAGCAGGTGGCGAGAGCCCCCTGCTCCTCACCACGGGCGAGCCCGCGGTCGTCGGCCGCATCGCGCGCATCTTCTGGCCCGACGCACCGGGCTTTCGCCACCTCGCCACGTGAGCGGCACGGGCCGACCGGCCTGCGCGGCAACGTGCATTCTATATCTCATATCTGACAACTGATCTGTAAAACGATAGAGCCAGCGCCAATCGTGCGCCGTGGCAAGCGTCGGGTAAGACTTTTCACTTACCCCTGTTCGTGGCGGCAACAGCCCTGTCGCGGGAATGGAGCGCCGGCGGCGAGGCTCGCGCGAGCAGTGGAGGCGAAGGTGAGGGTAAAGATCGTAGTTGGTGCGCTGGCGGCCCTGGGGGCGCTTGCGGTCGCGGATGCGGGTCGCGCCGAGCCGGTGCGGCTCGATGTGGCGAGCACGTTCCCTAACTCCATGCCGGTGCTCGGCGAGGTGTCGCGCTATCTGCCGCGGAAGGTGCTCGAGGCCTCCGAGGGCGAGCTGGTGATGGTGTTCCACGAGCCGGGCGCGCTGGTGCCCGGCGCTGATACGGTCAAGGCGGTGGCGGCGGGACGGGTGCCGGCGGCGTGGGCCGGCGCCGGCTGGTTCGCGCGCGAGGACAGCGCCTTCAACATGTTCTCGAGCGTGCCGTTCGGCCCCGGCATAGGCGAGTACGTCGCCTGGCTCTATCGCGGCGGCGGCCTGGAGATGGCGCGCGAGATGTTCCATGCCCGCGGCATCCACAACATCCCCTGCGGCGTGATCCCGCCCGAGGCGTCGGGCTGGTTCCGAAAGGAGATCAGGACCGTGGACGACCTCAAGGGGCTCAAGATGCGCTTCTTCGGGCTGGGGGCGAAGGTGATGCAAAAGTTCGGCGTCGTCACCAGCCAGCAGCCGCCGGGGGAGATCCTCGAGGCCCTGCGCAGCGGCACCCTCGATGCCGCCGAGTTCTCGCTGCCGGCCATGGACCAGCCCCTCGGCTTCTACAAGGTGGCCAAATACTACTATTTCCCCGGCTGGCACCAGCAGGCCACCCTGTTCGACCTCTACGTCAACAAGGCGGTGTGGGACAAGCTGCCTAAGCGCCATCGCGCGCTGCTCGAGATCGCCTGCGGCGACGCCATGCGCGAGATGATCGCCGACGGCGAGGGCCTGCAGTGGAAGGCCATGAAGGAGATGCAGGCGGAGGGCGTGCACATCAAGCGCTGGCCGCCGGACATGCTGGTCGCTTTCGAGAACGCGTGGGGCGAGGTGGCGGCCGAGGAGGCCGCGGCGAGCCCGAGCTTCAAGCGCGTCTACGACTCCTACCTGCGCTTCCGCGAGAACTACGCCATCTGGCGGCACTTCAACTTCCTGCAGTAGCGGCGCAACCCTGGGCTCCGGGTCCGCAGCGACACTCGCACTCATGCCAGCTCTCCTGCCGAGCGCCACCATCCGCACCAAGCTGCTGCTCGGCTACGCGGGCGCCTTCGCCCTGGTCGTGGCCTCGGGCGTCGCCGGGGTGGTGCAGCTGCACAGGGTCAACGAGGTCGCCAAGGAGATGCGGTCGGTCCTGATGCCCAGGATCGAGGCGCTCTACCGCATCAAGGCGGCCGTGGGCGAGCACCGGCTGCTCGCCGAGCGGCGCATCCAGAGCACCAACTTCCGCCACCAGGCCGCGGTCGGCAGGGAGATGGAGGCCATGCGCGCGACCGTCGACGCCGGGGTGGCCGACTACGCGCGCTCGGCGAACGGTCCGGCGCAGACCTCGGTCCTCGCCGACTTTGGTCGCGCCTGGACGGAATACCGCGAGACGCTGGCGGAAATCGAGCGCCAGCTCGAGGTGGGCGAGCTCCGCCGTGCCAGCGCCTTGTTCGAGTCGGTATCCCTGCCCGCGTTCGCGCGCGCCACCGGCTATCTCGACCGCCTGATCGCCTTCGCCAAGCAGGCCAGCCGCGACGCCGAGGAGCGCGGCCAGGCGCTCTACCGCTCGGCCCTGGGTGTGACGATGGCCGCAAGCGGGCTGGCTGCGCTGCTCGCGTGGGCCGCCACGGCGTGGACGGGCCGCAACATCAGCCGCCCCATCATCCAGGTGAGCGAGGCCATGCGCCGCCTGACGGCCGGCGACGACACCGCCGAGGTCGGCAGCGCCTCCCCACGCGGCGACGAGATCGGCGTCCTGATCGAAGCGGTCGACGGCTATCGTACCAGCCTGCGGCGCGGGCGCGAGCTGGCCAAGCTGGCCGAGCTGGAGCGCGAGCGCCTGCAGTCCGCCATCACCAACATGCCGATCGGGCTCGCCATGTTCGACGCCGCGCGCAAGCTCATCGTCTGCAACGCGCGCTATGCCGAGATGTACCAGCTGCCGGAGAGCCTGACGAAACCCGGCACCAGCCTGCTCGACATCCTCGAGGAGCGCGTGCGCGCCGGCACCCTGGTCGGCAGCGACGGCGACCAGTTCGTCGAGGCGACGTGCGCGGCCACCGACCAGAAGGAGACGATGCTGCGCCTCGTGGAGCTGCAGGACGGCCGCGTTCTCAGCATCATCTTCCAACCGCTGGCGAACGGCGGCTGGGTCAGCACCCACGAGGACGTGACCGAACGGCGACGGGCGGAGGCGCGCATCCATCACATGGCCCGCCACGATCCGCTCACCGACCTCGCCAACCGCGTCCTGCTCAAGGAGCGCATCGCCGAGGCCCTGAAGCTCGTCAGACGCGGCGAGAGCGTGGCGGTGATGTCGCTCGATCTCGATCGCTTCAAGGCGGTCAACGACATGCTCGGCCATCCGGTCGGGGACGCGCTGTTGCAGGCGGTGGCCCACCGCGTGCGCGAGAGCATCCGCGAGGGCGACACGGCCGCGCGGCTCGGCGGTGACGAGTTCGCGGTGATCCAGGTCGGCCTCAGCCAGCCCGAGGGTGCGACCGCCCTCGCCGCACGCCTGGTGGAGACGCTGAGCGCTCCCTACGAGATCGAGCAGCACCACATCGTCATAGGCTGCAGCGTCGGCATTGCCCTGGCGCCGGACGACGGGGCGGGGGCCGAGGAGCTGCTCAAGAACGCCGACCTCGCGCTCTACCGCGCCAAGACCGACGGCCGCGGCACCTACCGCTTCTTCGAGGCGGAGATGGACGCGCGCATGCAGGCGCGCCGGCGGCTCGAGTCCGACCTGCGCAGCGCCCTCGCCAGGGGCGAGTTCGAGCTCCACTACCAGCCCATCGTCGACCTGCGCACCGGCGGGGTCAGCGCCTTCGAGGCGCTGCTGCGCTGGCGCAGGCCCGAGCGCGGCATGGTGCCGCCCAACGAGTTCCTCCCCGTCGCCGAGGAGACCGGCATGATGGTGCCGATCGGCGAGTGGATCCTGCGGCAGGCGTGCAGCGACGCCCTGGCCTGGCCGGAGGGCATCAGGGTGGCGGTCAACCTGTCGCCGGCCCAGTTCAAGGGCGACCGCCTCCTCGCGGCCGTGCTCGGCGCCCTCGCCACCTCGGGCCTGCCGCCGGGCCGGCTCGACCTGGAGATCACCGAGCGGGTGCTGCTGCAGAGCGGCATCGAGGCCTTGCCCACGCTGCACCGGCTGCGCGAAGCGGGCGTGCACATCTCCATGGACGACTTCGGCACCGGCTACTCGAGCCTCGGCTACCTGCGCGAGTTCCCCTTCGACAAGGTCAAGATCGACCGCTCCTTCATCGACCGGATGAACTCCGACGCGCAGTCTCTGGCCATCGTGCGGGCCGTGACCGGCCTCGCCGGCACGCTCGCCATGACCACCACCGGCGAGGGCGTCGAGAACAAGGAGCAGCTCGATCTGCTCAGGGCCCAGGGCTGCACCGAGGCCCAGGGCTTCTACTTCAGCACCCCGGCCCCGGCCTCCGAGCTGCCCGCCCTCCTCGCCAGGATCGGGTCCAAACCCGGCCTGGCGGCCTGAGCCCAGCCGGCCGTCCCCGGGACGGCTTGCCGCTTTCCTGCTTCGAAGACACCTTATGCCCGGCGGGGAGGCGAGCGGTCAGCCGCGTCCGCAGGCTCTGGGTCGCGGCGGCCGGCAGCCGGCGGCCGGAGGGGAGCAGATCCATGGATTGGCGCGTACAGCTTAACGGCCTCCTCGAGGCCATCGAGCGCCTGCCGCAGCCGACGCTGCCCATGGCGGTGGCGGCGTTCGTCTCGCTCGCCTTGCTCCTCACTCTGATTGCGGTGTGGATGCGCAACCTGAGCCTGCGCCAGCGCCTCGCCCGGCACGAGGGCGACGCGGTGGAGGGCCTGCACGCCCGCATCTCGGGCTGGGAGGACGAGCTGCCCGCGATCTCCCTCGAGGGCGAGGGGCGCGCGCTCATCGACCGCATCCTGCCGCGGCGGCCGCGCAACTTCCTGTGGATGGTGGCGGCACTGTCGGTCGCGCCCTGGGTGGTGGCGTTTCTGCTGGCCGCCGACAAGGGCAGGTTCCTGGCCAGCCGCGAATGGCAGCTGCAGCCATTCTATCTCGCCGCCCACTTCGTCACGCTGCGCCTGTTCGCCACCATGTTCACGCGCAACTTCCTGGCCGGCGTCGCCCATCTCGACATGCCGCCCACCAACGCCCGGCGCGGCGCCAAGCTCGTGCTCGGCCCGGCCGGGGCGCTGGTGGCGGTTGTGCTCGCGGCCCCGTTCTCGTTCTACGACTACCAGTTCGCGATGGGCGCCAAGCTCGCGGGCGGCACGGAGCGGCTGCTGCTCGCGGTGTGGTGCCTCGAGTGGTTCATGATGGCGTTCATCTGGGTGCAGATGCTGGGCTTCCTGCTGCTCACGCGCTGGGCGGTGGGCGAGCACCGCTTCCGCGCGCCGATCGAGGTGGTGCTCCTCGAGCGACAGTACCGGCCGTTCCTGCAGATGAGCGCGCAGGGCGCCTCGATCGTGCTCGGCTTCTTCATCGTCAATGCCGTCTACGTCTGGTACACGGGCGGGGAGCTCTCCGACTACACCGGCATCGCCATCACGCTGGTGCTGCTGCTGGTGGGCTTCGTGCCGCCGTGGATGCAGCTCACTGCCAAGGTCGACCGCGCCGTCAAGGCCGAGATGGCCGGCCTGCGCCGGGTTCTCGCCGCCAGCGAGGCGGCGGGCATCGCCGCCCACGGCGCGCCGCCCAAGTCGGCGCGCGGCCTGGAGGACCACCTGGAGGAGGCGCTGGTGATGCTGCGCATCGCCTACCTCGAGCGCCTGCACCGCGACCTCGGGCAGATGGAGGCCAAGAGCATCGTCCTGCGCGTGCTGGTGCCCGCCACCACGCTGGCCTACTACGCCATGCACTTCTTCAGGGGGTGAGGGAGAGGCGGGCGCGAGCGGGGCGGCGGCCGCTACCGGTCCTCGCCGCCGCCCAGGGGCGGCAGCGGCTCCTCGCCCTCCTCGCCGGCATCGAGCGGCAGCTCGTCCGGCATGAGGGCGGCGGAGTCGGTGGGCTCCGGCACCGTGAAATCAGGCGGCAGGTTGCTGTCGAGCAGGCCCGAGCCCTTGAGCTCGGCGAGGCCCGGCAGGTCCTTGATGGAGTCGAGGCCGAAGTGGACCAGGAACTCCTCGGTGGTGCCGTAGGTGATCGGCCGGCCGGGGGCGCGGCGGCGGCCGCGCGGGCGCACCCAGCCCACCTCCATCAGCACGTCGAGCGTGCCGGCGGAGGCGGCCACGCCGCGGATCTCCTCGATCTCGGCCCGCGTCACCGGCTGGTGGTAGGCGATGATGGCGAGCGTCTCCATGGCCGCCTTGGAGAGCCGGCGCTGCTCGGTGGCGTGGCGCTCGAGCAGGTAGGACAGGTCCTCGGCCGTGCGGAACGCCCACTTGCCGGCCACCTTGACCAGGTTGATGCCGCGCGAGGCGTAGAAGCCCTGCAGCTCGGTGAGCAGCGCCGCCACGTCGTCGCCGTCCTTGAGGTGCGTGCGCAGGTACTGCTCGGCCAGCGGCTCGGAGGCGGCGAACAGCAGCGCCTCGAGTATGCGCAGCTGCTCGCGCCGGTCGGCCGAGGGCAGGTGCGCCACGTTGGACGGCAGCCCGCGCCAGCCCTCGTGCGCCAGCACCTCGGCCGCGTCGGCCGCGCCCTCGCCCGCCTCGGGGGCCGCGGCGCTGCGCGCGCGCTCCGCCTCCGTCGCCTGCGGCACCACCGTCAGCTTCGGCGGAACCATCTCTGACCCCTTCTTCTTGTGCAGGATTAGGGCTCCGGACTCCTAGACGCCACTCAATTGACGCGCTGCCATTCCGCGCCGGGCTCGCGCCTGCGCATATAGATGGGGGCGAAGGGCTCCGCCTGCGACAGCTCCACCAGGCCTTCGCGCGCCATCTCCAGGGCGGCCCCGAACGAGCTCGCCACCGCCGTGCGCGCGATCTCCGGGTTGACGAGGTACTGCTTGAGGTACTTCTCGAGCTCCAGCCATTGGCCCGGGAGCTCGCCCATCAGCGCCTCGAGCCGGCCGCGCGCCTCCTTGATCGACCACACCGTGCGGCGCGGAATGACGTGCACGCGCTTGGCGGTGCGCCGGCGCTGCTCGGCATAGGCCTTGAGCAGGTCGTAGATGACGGCGGTGTACTGGCGCACGCGGATGGTGCGCACGCCCTCCGGCATGCCGCGCGGGAACACGTCGCGGCCGAGGCGCTTGCGCGTCATCAGCGTCGCGGCGGCGTTGCGCATCGCTTCCAGGCGCTTGAGGCGGAAGGCGAGCCGCGCGGCCAGTTCGTCGCCGGAGGGCTGGTCGTCGCTGCCCTCCTCGCGCGGCAGCAGCAGCCTGGACTTCAGGAACGCGAGCCAGGCCGCCATCACCAGGTAGTCGGCGGCAAGCTCCAGGCGCAGCGTGCGTGCATGCGCGATGAACTGCAGGTACTGGTCGGCAAGCGCCACGATGGAGATCTTGGCGAGATCCACCTTCTGCGTGCGGGCAAGCGCCAGCAGCACGTCGAGCGGGCCCTCGAAGCCGTCCAGGCTCACGACCAGGGCATCGGCCGTGCCTACGGCATCCTCAGCCGCCTCCCACGCCTCGAAGCCCGCATCACTGCTTGGCTCGGGCGGCGGCGGCTCGGTGCTGGCGCTGGGGTCGGTCTGCGGCAAGTGGCTGCCTCGATGTGGAAAACCTGTGAATGGCGGGCGACACTACACTGATTCAGGCGACCGCGCGCAAGACCTCGGCCAGGCGCGCCTCCGCCTCCGCCGGGTCGAAGGCCTGCGGTGCCGCCGCGGCCACGGCGCGCGCCCGCTCGAAGCGCGCGAGCGCGCGTCCGGCAAGCCGAGGTGCCACCGCCGCCACGGCCTCGCTCTCGGGCAGGCCGCCGTTGCAGGCGAGCACCACGTCCGAGCCCGCCGCCAGCACCGCCTTCGCCCGCTCACTCACGGTGCCGGCGAGCGCCTTCATGGCAAGATCGTCGCTCAAGAGCAAGCCGTCGAAGCCAATGGCCCGGCGGATGACCTGCTCGGTAACCGTGCCCGAGATGCTGGCCGGCGCCGCCGCGTCGATGGCCGTGAACACGACATGGGCGGTCATGGCGGCCGGCAGCCACGACAGCCGGCGGAAAGGGGCGAAGTCCGTGGCCTCGAGCGCCTGGCGGCCGGCCGCAACCACCGGCAGATCAAAATGGCTGTCGGCGGTGGCGCGGCCGTGGCCGGGGATGTGCTTCATGATGGGCACCACGCCGCCGGCGATCAGCGCCTCGGCCACGGCCGCGCCGAGCATCGCCACGGCATCCGGGGCATCGGCATAGGCGCGGTCGCCGATCACGTCGTGGCTGCCGGGCTGAGGCACATCGAGCAAGGGCGCGCAGTTGGCATCGATGCCCACCGCGCGCAGCTCCGCCGCCGTCAGCCGGGCGGCCGCGCCGGCCGCCTGCGCCGCGCGCGCCAGATCGTGAGGGAAGGCCCTGGCATAGGCTGCCGCCGGCGGCAGCGCCCGCCAGTGCGGCGGCCGCAGGCGCTGCACGCGGCCGCCTTCCTGGTCGACGAGGACCAGGATCGCCTCGCCCACGGCGGAACGGGCCGCATCGGTCAGGCGGCGCAGCTGCTCAGGGTCGGCGACATTGCGCGCAAACAGGATGACGCCGCAGGGGCGCGCCTCGCGCAGGAAGGCCGCCTCGCGCGGCGTGAGCTCGAGGCCCGCCAAGCCGCTAATGAATGCCGAGAGCATGCCCTCGCCGACGATTGCGCCGGGCAGACGGCGGCCGGCCCGCTCAGTAGGCCGTCACCCAGCAGCCGTTGTAGCCCGCCGTCTTGAGCTTGCTGCAGATGCCCGAGGCCGCATCGCGCGATCCCGGCGGGCCCACCACCAGCCGGTACATGGTGCCGAGGCCGCGCGCGCTCAAGTCGGCCTCCTGCACGTCCGGGGTTTTGCTGCCGAGGACGTCGCCGTACTTCTGCTGCATGTCGGCGAAGGCCTTGAGCGCGTCCATGCGCGTCTTCTGCGAGGAGAGCACGGCCACATAGCCGCTGGTTCCGGTGGCGGAGGGCGGCCTGGCCGCCGCGTCGGCGTCCTTGGCCCGCGGCACCGGCTTCTTGACCGGCGGATTGGCGGGGATGGCTGCCGTCTTCTTGGGCGGAGCGGCGGGCTCGGCGACGGCCGGTGCGGCCTTGGCGGCCGGGGCCGCCGGAACGGCCGGCGCCTGCGGCGCGGCGGTGCCCGCGCTCACGACCTTGAGCGGGGGCTGCTGCGGCTGGGCAGCCTTGGCCGGCGCCTGGGCCGGCGGCTGCTGAGGCGGCAGCTGGATGCGGGCGGCCGAGGGCGGCTGCGCCGGCGCGGCCGGCGGCGGCCCCAGGTTGTCGACCGCCAGCCCCGGCACCAACACCATCGGCCCGGTCGTGCGCGGAGGCGGCACCTGCGCCGTCACTGCCGCCGGGGCCTGGCCGGCCGGATTGATGGGAATGACGCGCACCTTGCGCGGCGCGCTCGGATCGTCCCCGGCGCGCTCGTCGGAGGCATCTGCGGCGGCTGCCGGCGCCTGGGCGGCAGACCGCGGCTGGCCCGTGTCCTCGCCGAGGCGGTTCAGGAGCTTCTTGTCGGTATGGGCGAAGGTCTTGCCGTCGGAAGCGTCGGGCCTGACCTTGTTGGGCCCGAAGTCGGCGGCCTTGATCAGGGGCGCGCGCGTGCTGCTGGTGGCGACGAACGTCTTGTAGGTGTAGGCGAGTGCGCCGCCGATGCCGATCGCCCCGACCAGGGCGGCGGCGATCAACATGCCGCGATGGAAGCGGCGCGGCTCCTCCTCCTCGTCGCCCACGTTGTCGTCGAAGTCCTCGGGCTCGGAGAAGCCCTGCTGGGCGCCGCCTAGCCGGTGCTCGTAGGGGCCAGCGTGCAGGTGGCTGGGCTCGGGCAGCGGCTGCAGCGCGGCCGGCTCCGCCGGCTGCGGCTGGTTCGGCATGTAGTTGCCGAGGTCGTAGGCGCGCGGATCGGGTTGGGCGCTCCACTGCCCGGCCGGCTGGGTCGGCTGGGTATGCAGAGGCTGGCCGTACTCCTGGGCCGGCGGCTGGGCGTAGCGGTTGAAGGGCAGGGGCTGGGCCGGCGCCTGCGGCTGGTAGCCGTAGTTGGGGTCGGGCTCGCCCTGCGGGAAATAGTAGCCGGGTGCCGCCTGCTGGGCGGGCTGGGCTTCGCTGTACTGCGGCGCGTTGGCATAGGTGCGCTGCGGCTCCACGTACTGGGGCTGGGCGGGTGCCGCGGGCTGGCCGGCGTGATAGTGGCCGCGCGCGGCGCCGGGGTCGGGCTGAGGGGCCTGGCGCGCCATGGCTTCGGTGAACTGCGGGGGCCAGCTCGGCTGCGGCTGGGCGGTCGGCGGAGCCGTGCGCGGATCGTCGGCGGGCTGGCGGCGCAGGGGCAGCCTCAATCCCGCGTGGCCAATCGGACCGTTCCCTGACATGTCCGAACCCTCTTTTCTTCTTCCCCGTTGCACCCCACGAATCGCGACATTATCGCATCTCGTCAGGTGCATGTACGCCAATAATCGCCAGACCCGAGGCCACAACCTGTGCGGTGGCTCGGATCAGCGCCAGGCGCGAGGCGGTCAATTTCCCATCTGTGGCCTGGATAAAACGCAAATGTGGCAAATCATTGCCCTTGGTCCATTGGCCGTGAAAAGCTGACGCCAAATCATAGAGATAGAAAGAGAGCCGGTGTGGCTCGTGGGCCCGCGCGGCCCCCTCGACGAGGCTCGGAAAGGCGGCCAGCCTGCGCATCAGATCGAGCTCGCCGGGGTCGGTGAGCAGCGACAGATCGGCGTTCACAACCTGTGGTGAATCGGGCGCGAGCGCGGGGAAAACCTCGCGCGCGTTGCGAAAGACCGACTGCGCCCGGGCGTGCGCATACTGCACGTAGAAGACGGGATTGTCCTTGGACTGCTCCAGCACCTTGACGAGGTCGAAGTCGAGCGGCGCGTCGTTCTTGCGGTAGAGCATCATGAAGCGCACGGGGTCGCGGCCGACCTCGTCCACCACCTCGCGCAGGGTCACGAAAGTGCCGGCGCGCTTGGACATGCGCACGGGCTCCCCGCCGCGGGTGAGGCGCACGAGCTGGCACACCTTGATGTCGAGGTCGGCCTTGCCGTCCGACAGCGCCGCCACCGCCGCCTTGACGCGCGTGATGTAGCCGGCGTGGTCGGCGCCGAACACGTTGATGAGATGGCGGAAGCCGCGCGCCAGCTTGTTGTGGTGATAGGCCATGTCGGCGGCGAAGTAGGTGTAGCTGCCGTCCGACTTCATGAGCGCGCGGTCGACGTCGTCGCCGAAGGCGGTGGAGCGGAAGAGGGTCTGCTCGCGGTCCTCCCAGTCGCCGTCGTCGTGGCCCTTGGGCTTCTCCAGCCGGCCCTGGAACACCAGACCCTTGCGGCGCAGCTCCTCGATGGTCTCGGCCACCTCGTCGCGGCCCTCCGTCAGCGAGCGCTCGGAGAAGAACACGTCGTGGCGGATGTCGAGGGCGGCGAGGTCGGCGCGGATCGTGTCCAGCATGCGCGATACGGCGGCCTCGCGCACCAGCGGCAGCCGGCGCTCCTCGGGGTAGTTGATGAGCGCCGGCCCGTGCTCGCGCGCGAGCGCCTCGCCCACCGGCTTCAGGTAGTCGCCGGGATAGAGCCCGGCCGGGATCTCGCCGATGGCCTCGCCCAGCGCCTCGCGGTAGCGCAGGTAGGCGGAGCGCGCCAGCGCCTCGACCTGGGCGCCGGCGTCGTTGACGTAGTACTCGCGCGTCACCTCGTAGCCGACGAAGGCGAGCAGGTTGGCGAGCGCGTCGCCGAACACGGCCCCGCGGCCGTGGCCGACGTGCATGGGGCCGGTGGGGTTGGCGGAGACGTACTCGACGTTGACCCGCTCGCCGCGGCCGAGGTCGGCGCGGCCGTAGGCGGGCCCCTGCTCCAGGATCGCCGCCACCACGCGCTGCCAGAACGCCGGCTTGAAGGCGAGGTTGAGGAAGCCGGGGCCCGCCACCTCGGCGCGGGCCACGTCGGCATCGCGCGCCAGCTCCTCGGCCAGCGGCTCGGCGATCTCGCGCGGCTTCCTGCGGGCCGCTTTGGCGAGCACCAGGGCGGCGTTGGAGGCCAGGTCGCCGTGGGCGGCCTCGCGCGGGGTCGATACCTCCACGTTGGAGAGATCGAGCCCGGCCGGCAGCAGGCCGCGCCGCTCGAGGGCGGCGAGCGCTGCCAGAATGCGGGCGTGCACCAGGGCGTAGACGTTCATCGGGCCTGCCTGAAAAGCGTGAGATGGTGAGATCGTGAGTGGTGAGCTCAGGTCGATGCACGCGGCATCGGCCCGTTTCCGCCTCGCCGGGTGGACACCAACCCTGCCACGCGCGCCGAGCCAAACCTCACCATCTCACCACTCACGATCTCACCATCTCACCGGCTTGCGCGGGAGCTATCGCAAGTCCGAGGCAGCGTCAAACCGGGCGGCCGCGCTGGGCTTGCCGTCGGTGTGGGCCTGCAAGCGTGCGCGGCCTGCGGCGGGTCAGCGCCTGGTGAGGAGAAGGCGTTCCCGGGGGAGGATCGGCAGCGGACCCCCGCTCACGGCATAGACGCCGATCGTGATCGCGGCGATGGCCAGCCAGTCGCCGGCCACAGGCCACTCGCCGAGCACGGCAAGGCCCATGAGCGCGGTCATGGCAGGGGTGAGGGCGACGAAGGCCGCGCCGCCGGTGGCGCCGAGGAGGCCGACCATGCGCCCGTAGAGCAGCAGGGCGACGATGGCCGTAAGAACGCCCTGGACCACCGCCTGGAGCGCGATGTCGAGCGGCGGCGCGTTGAGCACGCCGGCGCCGGCGACGACCGCGTAGACCGGCAGATAGAGCACGAGCGAGCCGACGGCAGCGATGGCGGCGGCATGAAGGCCGTCGAGCAGGGCGCGCCGCATCGCGACCGTGTAGCAGGCCCACACGAGACCGGCGGCAAGAAAGAGCGCGTGGCCGATGCTCTGGGCCGTGCCGAGGCCGTCTCCCGTGAGCCACACGATGGCGACGGAGCCGGCCACGATCAGCGCCAAGCCGGCGCTCTTGGCCGGCGTGAACGGCTCCTTCAGGACCGCCGCCGCGAGCACCGCCACCATCAGCGGCATGACGCCGGGAAACAGCGCACCGCCGTGGGCGGCCGGAGCGAAAAGCAGGCCGACATTGACCAGCAGCACCATGGGCGCCCCGCAGCCCATGACGATGGCGGCCACGCCCGTCCAGCCGAGCCGGTCGAGCGCCAGGCCCCGGCGCGCGAGGCAGGGCAGCAGAAGCACGCCCGCCACGCTGAACCTTATGCCGGCCACGTCCCAGGGGCTCAGACTAGTCGTCACGCCCAGGCGCGAGACGACGATGAAGCCCGCCCAGATGCACACGGCGGCGAGGCCGTAGAGGGCCCCCTGCGCGTACTGGGAGATCGCGGGACGCTGCATCGCCTCGGGCCGGCGGGTGTGAATGTCCGCGCATTGTGAGGCGTGGACGCGGGGTGGCGACCCGTTTCCTGCGCACAAGGCGCCGCCTCTGCGGGCGGGCTGCGGGGCGAGGAGCCGACGGCTCTAGCCCAGCTCCGGCGTGGCGGCGAACAGGCGCCGGTGCTCCTTGACGGCATAGCGGTCGGTCATGCCGGCCACGAAATCGGCCACCACCCTGGCCCGGCCGCCGGCCGCATCGCGCTCGGCCATGACGCTCCACGGCTCCGGCATCAGGCGCGGCTCGGCAAGGAAGCGCGCGAAGAGCTCACGCACGATGGTCTCGGCGCCGGTCATCACCGCCATCACGCGCGGGTGGCGGTAGAGGTTGGCGAAGAGGTAGTCCTGCAGGCTCTCCACCTCCGCCCGCCGCTCGGTGGAAAGGGCGATCACCGGCGCCTCCGCGGCGCGCACGCCCTCCAGGCTCTGCTCGGGCAGCGCCGCGAGCCGGGCGCGCGAGGTGGCGACCACGTCCTCGATCATGGCGGTGATGATGCGCCGGTTGACCTCGTAGATGGCGCGCTGGGCCTCCAGGCCGGCGCGCGGCAGGGCACGCACGAAGGGGCCGGCCAGCGGCACGTCGGCCAGGTCCGCGAGCGCGAGGAGGCCCGCGCGCAGGCCGTCGTCGAGGTCGTGGCTGTTGTAGGCAATGTCGTCGGCAATGGCGGCGGCCTGCGCCTCGGCCGGAGCGAGCTGGGCAAGGCGCAGCTCCTCGCCGAGGCCCGCCTCCGCCACCGCCCGGTGCAGCAGGCCGCCGCCGGGCCCGCGGCCGGGCACGGGGCCGTTGTGCTTGGCGAGACCCTCCAGCGTCTCCAGGGTGAGATTGAGGCCGTCGAAGGCGGCGTACTTGCGCTCCAGCCGCGTGACCACGCGGAAGCTCTGGGCGTTGTGGTCGAAGCCGCCGTAGGGGGCCATGGCCTCCCCGAGCGCCCGCTCGCCGGCATGGCCGAAGGGCGGATGGCCGAGGTCGTGGGCCAGCGCCAGGGCCTCGGCCAGGTCCTCGTCGAGGGCCAGCATGCGGGCGATGGCGCGGGCGATCTGGGCCACCTCCAGCGAATGGGTGAGGCGGGTGCGGTAGTGGTCCCCCTCGTGGAAGACGAACACCTGGGTCTTGTAGGTGAGGCGGCGGAAGGCGGTGGCGTGCACGATGCGGTCGCGGTCACGCTGGAAGGGGGTGCGCATGGGGCAGGGCGGCTCGTCGTACACCCTGCCCGCGCTCTCCTCGGCCCGGGCCGCGTAGGGCGCAAGCCGGCGCCGGTCGGCGGCTCTGGCCGCTCGCGGCGTCCGGCGGGCTGGGGCGGCAGCCATGCGTCAGGGCCCGTTTGACAAGGGTGCCCGGCACCCTATCTTCCATGGGAATCGCCGGAGCATTCTAGCCCGAAGCCGCCCGCGGCGGGACCTTCGCGGCGGGTGCAAGCCGAGGCAGCATAGGCATGAGCCCATCCGTCACCCTGTCCGAGCGCGCCGCCAGGCGCATCGCCGAGATCGTGGCCGGGGAGCCCGCCACCCCGCTCCTGCGCGTGAGCGTGGAAGGGGGCGGCTGCTCCGGCTTCCAGTACAAGTTCGACCTCGTGCAGGCCTCGGAGGCAGACGACGTCGTGATCGAGCGGGCGGGCGCGCGCGTGCTCATCGATCCCGTGTCGCTCGAGTACATGGCGGGCTCGGAGATCGACTACGTGGACGACCTGATCGGGGCCTCGTTCAAGATCCGGAACCCCAACGCCACGGCCTCGTGCGGCTGCGGGACGAGCTTCTCGATCTGACCGGGGCGCGCAATCTCAGCGCACGATGTGGATGCCGATGAAGGCCTTGGCCGCATAGGACGGGGCGGACGTGCTCTTGCGGAAGTCGATCTGCACGTTGCCGTCGAAGGTGATGGTGCGCCCCACCACCGTGGTGTAGTCGGCGGGAAGCGCGCCGGAGGGCCCGCCCGAGTACCTGAGGTCGTGGGTGGGCAGGTAGAGGTGGCCCTCGAGCCGGAACAGGCTTCCGCCCCTGAGCACCGAGGTCTCGATCGGCTGGTCGCGCCCGGCGGCAATGACGATACCGGCCATGGGGCCCGAGCTCGGCGCCGACAGGTCGACCACCGCGGCGCCGCCGAAGTTGACCGCCGCCCTCCGGCCCGTCAGCAGGATGGAGACGTCGCTGCCCGACAGCGAGCTGTTGCCGAGCACCGTCAGCGGGCCGTCCTTCATGACGTAGAGGCCCGGCTTGAGCCTGACCACGGCGCCGCCGTGGATGGCGAGCCCGCCGCAGTAGACGCCGGGGTCGAGGATATAGATGCCCGGCTTCTCCAGGCGGGTGTTGCTCGCCGAGCAGCCGGCGACGGCCGGCGGCTCCCAGCTCGCCAGCGGATCGTGCACCGGCAGGCAGCCCGAGCGGACGGCCGGCTCGAAACTGATCTTGCCCTTGGCCAGCGCCGTGCCGACGGCGCAGGTGGCGGCCGACTTGACCGAGCCCGAGCCGTTGCCGTCGATGGAGCGGTCGGTCTGCGCATTGGACCAGATCGAGCAGTTGTGGGCCACGACCGAGCCGGAGAGGTTGAAGTCGATGCCCACCCTGGCGGTAGGCTCGAGGGCGATGACGCAGGCGTCGGGGACGCGGGTGGCGACCGCCTCGCTCACCACGCCGATGTCGACGAGCTCGGGAAAGACGATGCGCGAGAAGAACACGCCGGCCTGCTGGCTCAGCTCCACGGTGACCTTGGGCGGATCGCCGGTGGAGGCGGACACGAGGTTGACGGTGGCGCCGATGCCGGAGGCGGTGATGAAGGCGGCGGCCGTGGCCTCGGCGCGCGTGGCGGCGCCCCCGGTGTCGCCCTGGGCGATGGCGTCGAGCAGCCTGCGCAGGCCAGCGATGCTCGCCGAGTCCGCGGCCTTGAACAGGGCGGCGCGCTGGTGCGTCCAGATCCCGTAGTCGATGGCGAGCCCGATCAGGCCAATGAGCGGGACGAGCACGATGCCGAAGATCATGGCGACGTTGCCGCGGTTGTCGCGGCAGAAGCGGCGCCACAGGCATGGGCGGTAGGACACGGGGCCTCCTTCGCCCCTCCCCCGGTCGCAATGCCTACACGCAATGCCTGTGCAAAGGCTTGGTCCGGTCGCCGGCATTTGCCGACAATTGAATGCAAATTGCGCGCATCGCGCGCGGCGGGGTGCCGGCGCGAACGCTGCGGCGGGGGCGGCGCTACTCGGCGGCGCGCAGGGCCGCCTGCGGCGAGGGGCTGCGCAGCTCGGCGAGCAGCGCCGTCTCGCGCGCCTTCGCCGCGCGGTAGTTGCGCTCCTTGACGTGGCCGAAGCCCCGGATCTCGAGGGGCAGGGCGGCGAGCGTGACCGCGGTGCGGTGCGTCGCCGCCCCCAGGCGCTCGACGATCTCGTCGAGCAGCCGCTCGTAGTCGGCGATCATGCGCCGCTCGAGCCGGCGCTCGGCGGTGTAGCCGAAGACGTCGAAGGCGGTGCCGCGCAGGCGCTTGCCGCGCGCGAGCAGCCGGAAGAGGGGCAGCATCCACGGCCCGAAGCGCATCTTGCGCGGCTCGCCGGTGGCCTTGTCGCGGCGGGCGAGCAGGGGCGGGGCGAGGTGGAACTCGAGCTTGCGCCGCGATTCGAACGTTTCACCCAGCGCCTGCTCGAAGGCGGGGTCGGCGAACAGCCGCGCAACCTCGTACTCGTCCTTGTAGGCGAGCAGCTTGTAGTAGGCGCGGGCCGCGGCCTCGGCGAGGCCCGACAGGCCCGGCGCCTTGGCGCGCTCGGCCTCGGCGATCGCGGCGATGCGGGCCCGGTAGCGCTCGGCGAGGCGCGCGTCCTGGTAGCGGGTGAGCTGCTCGGCGCGGTGGGCGACGATGCCCTCGAGCGTCTCTGTCCTGGCCTTGGGCGCGGCGGCCGGGCCGATCAGACGCTCGACGGCGGCCCTGTCGTGGGCGGCGAGGCGGCCGAAGCGGAAGGCGTTGCGGCTCATCTCCACGGCCGCGCCGTTGAGCTCGATGGCCTGCTCGATGGCCCCCGCGCCGATCGGCACGCAGCCCAGCTGATAGGCGTAGCCCAGGAGGAACATGTTGGAGGCGATGGAGTCGCCGAACAGCTTCACCGCCGCCGTGTGGGCGTCGAGGTGGTGGAGCGGGGCCTTGCCGGCGCGCTCGGCGATGGCCTGGCGCAGGGCGGCGCCCGGCACCTTGAGGTTGGGGTTGCGGGTGAAGTCGGCGGTCGACATCTCGTAGTCGGAGTAGACCACCGCGGTGTGGTCGGGCCTGATCGTCTCCAGCACCTTGTTGGAGGCGGTCACCACCAGGTCGCAGCCGAGCACGAGGTCGGCACCCGCCACGCCGGCGCGGATGGCGTGGATGTGGTCGGCCGACCTGGCCACCCGCATGTGGCAGGCGACGGCGCCGCCCTTCTGGGCAAGGCCGGTCATGTCGATGGCGCCGAAGCCCTTGCCTTCGAGGTGCGCGGCCTGGCCCAGCACCGCCGAGATGGTCACCACGCCGGTGCCGCCCACGCCCGTCACCAGCATGGTGTAGGGCCGCTCGAGGCCCGGCTGGCGCGGCTCGGGCAGGCTCGCCAGCATGCTGGCGATGCCGCTGTCGCCCACCGACTTGCGCGCCTTCCTGAGCTTGGCGCCGTGCACCGTGACGAAGCTCGGGCAGAAGCCGTTGAGGCAGGAGAAGTCCTTGTTGCAGGCGGACTGGTCGATGGCGCGCTTGGTGCCGAGCTCGGTCTCGAGCGGGATGACGGCGACGCAGTTGGACTTCACGCCGCAGTCGCCGCAGCCCTCGCACACCGCCGGGTTGATGAACACGCGCCGGTCGGGATCGGGAAACAGGCCACGCTTGCGCCGGCGCCGCTTCTCGGCCGCGCAGGTCTGGTCGTAGACCAGCACCGACACGCCGGGCACCTCGCGCAGCTCGCGCTGCAGCCTCTGCAGCTCGCGGCGATGGTGCACGGGCACGCCCTGCGGGATGGCGCCGAACGGGTACTTGTCGGGCTCGTCGGTGACCACCACCACCGTCTCCACGCCCTCGGCCTGCACCTGGCGCACGATCATGGGCACGCTGATGCCGCCGTCGAGCTGCTGGCCGCCGGTCATGGCCACGGCGTCGTTGTAGAGGATCTTGAAGGTGATGTTGACGCCGGCGGCGCGCGCGGCGCGGATGGCGAGGCTGCCCGAGTGGATGTAGGTGCCGTCGCCGAGATTCTGGAAGACGTGCTTGGTCTTGGAGAAGGGCGCCTCGCCGATCCAGTTGGTGCCCTCGCCGCCCATCTGGGTGAACCCTTCGGTGTTGCGGTCCATCCAGTGCGCCATGTAGTGGCAGCCGATGCCGGCGTAGGCGCGCGAGCCTTCGGGCACCACGGTCGAGGTGTTGTGCGGGCAGCCGGGGCAGAAGTAGGGGATGCGCACGGCGGCCTCGGCCGTCTCCGGCCGGTTGCCCTTGACGCGCTTGAGCTCGGCCAGGCGCGCCTTGAGCTCCTCGCCTGCACCCTGGCGGACCAGCCGCTCGCCCACCTTGATGGCGATGTCGGAGGGGTCGAGGGCGTACTTGGCCGGGAACAGCCACTGCTCGTTCTCGTCCTTCTTGCCGAGGACGCGCGGGCGCTCGGCAAGGTCGTAGAGCTGCTCCTTGACCTGGGTCTCGATCAGCGACCGCTTCTCCTCCACCACCAGGATCAGATCGAGGCCCTTGGCGAACTCCAGCACGCCGCGGGGCTCGAGCGGCCAGGTCATGCCCACCTTGTAGAGGCGGATGCCGAGCTGGTTGGCCTTGACCTCGTCGATGCCGAGCTCGTCGAGCGCCTGGCGCACGTCGAGGTAGCTCTTGCCGCAGGTGATGATGCCGATCCTGGGGGCCGGACCGCCGCTGATGACGATGCGGTCGAGCTTGTTGGCGCGGGCGAACGCGAGCATGGCCGCGCGCTTGAAGTCGTGCAGGCGCGCCTCCTTGGCCAACGCCTGGTCGCCGAGGCGGATGTTGAGCCCGCCCGGCGGCATGACGAAGTCGTCCGGTATCTTGACCTGAACGCGGTCGATGCGCCCGTCGACGGTGGCGGTGGCCTCGATGTTGTCCTTGACGCACTTGATGCCGACCCACACGCCGGCGAAGCGCGACAGGGCAAACCCCAGAATGCCGTAGTCGAGGATCTCCTGCACGCCGGCCGGGTTCAGCACCGGGATCATGTAGTCGAGGAAGGCGAACTCGGACTGGTGGGCGGAGGTGGAGCTCTCGCAGGTGTGGTCGTCGCCCATCAGGGCGAGCACCCCGCCGTGCCTGGAGGTGCCGGCATGGTTGGCGTGGCGGAACACGTCGCCGGTGCGGTCTAGGCCGGGGCCCTTGCCGTACCACACCCCGAACACGCCGTCGTACTTGCCCTCGCCCCGGAGCTCGGCCTGCTGCGAGCCCCACAGCGCGGTGGCGGCCAGGTCCTCGTTGAGGCCCGGCTGGAACCTGATGTGGTTCTTCTCCAGGATGCCGCGCGCACGCAGCATGGCGGCCTCGAGCGAGGCGATGGGCGAGCCGCGGTAGCCGGTGACGTAGCCCGCCGTGTTGAGGCCCGCGCGCACGTCGCGCGCGCGCTGGGTGAGCATCAGGCGGACGATCGCCTGGGTGCCGGTCAGCAGCTGGCGGGTCTCGTCGAGGGCGTACTTGTCGTCGAGGCTGACGGTGTGCTTGACCATGTCGGGCCCGACCTCCGGGTGTTCTGCACAGACCGCCCGCTGCGGGCGAAGGCCGTCGCAGGCGCGGCTCGAGAGCGCATTCAAGACAGATGCCAGAGTCCGGCCCCGACGGCAATTATCGCCGCCGCCGGCCGGCCTCCGCGCACGCCGGGCTCAACATGGGCGCAGCCCGGCCCGCAGGCAACGGACGCATCGGATCGGTCCTGAGGCGGCCGGCGTCGGCGCCCGCCCGATTGCGGCGCCCGGACCTTGCGCAATTTTGTTGCGTGCCATGCAGTTGCGGGGGTACGGGCATGCCGGTGTGCACCCGCGAAGCGAGGTGTGCGCGCTCAGGCCGAGAGCGCCTCGGGGGGCAGCGCCAGGGTCGCCTCGGCGCCCTCGGCGACGCTGCGGGCGAGGCCCGGCGCGGCGGTGGCGAGCGTCTCGGCGAAGAAGCGGGCGAGCGCGATCGGCTGGGCGGGCCCGTGGCCGGCGGGGGCGCCGTTGCGGGCCGCCGCCAGCGCCCCGCGCGCCAGGTAGACGCCGCCGGCGACGAGGCCGAAGAGGCGCAGGTAGGGCGCGGCGCCGGCGAGCGCGCCTTCGGGGCTCGAGCGCAGCGCCCCGCCCATCCAGCGGCTGGCCTCGGCCAGGGCCGCCACCGCCTCGCCCAGCCGCTCGCCCATGCGGCCGAAGTCCGGCCGGTTGGACGCGCGCACCTCGGCCACGGTGGCGGCGAGCTCGCCCATGTAGGCCTCGAGCACCTTGCCGCCCTCCAAGGGCAGCTTGCGCGTGACGAGGTCGATGGCCTGGATGCCGTTGGTGCCCTCGTAGATCGGCAGGATGCGGGCATCGCGGTAGATCTGGGCCGCCCCCGTCTCCTCGATGAAGCCCATGCCGCCGTGCACCTGCACGCCGATGGAGGCCACCTCGCAGCCGATGTCGGTGGAGAAGGCCTTGGCCACCGGCGTGAGCAGGGCCACGCGCTGGGCGGCGGCGGCGCGCTCGGCCGGATCGCCGGCGCGGCGGGCGACGTCGGTGGCGGCCGCGGTGACGAGGCAGATGGCGCGCGCCGCCTGCGTCAGGGCCTTCATGGTCATCAGGCTGCGGCGGATGTCCGGGTGCTCGACGATGGGCGCCATGGCCTCGCCGTTGCTGCGGGCGGAGCGGCCCTGCCGGCGCTCGCGGGCGTAGGCGAGGGCGCGCTGGGTGGCGCGCTCGGCCACCGCCACGCCCTGTACGCCGACCGCCAGCCGCGCCGCGTTCATCATGATGAACATCACGTTGAGGCCGCGGTTCTCCTCGCCGACCAGGTAGCCCACCGCGCCCTCGCCGCCCTCGCCGTACTTCATGACGCAGGTGGGGCTCGCGTGGATGCCGAGCTTGTGCTCGAGGCCGGCGCAGACCACGTCGTTGCGCGCGCCGAGCGAGCCGTCGGGGTTGACCAGCACCTTGGGCACCAGGAACAGCGAGATGCCGCGGGTGCCCGGCGGCGCATCGGGCAGGCGCGCCAGCACCAGATGGATGATGTTGTCGGCGAGCTCGTGGTCGCCGTAGGTGATGAAGATCTTGGTGCCGAAGATGCGGTAGCTGCCGTCGGCCTGTCTCACCGCGCGCGTCTTGAGGAGCGACAGGTCGGAGCCCGCGTGCGGCTCGGTCAGGTTCATGGTGCCGGTCCACTCGCCCGACACCATGCGCGGCAGGTAGAGGCGCTTGAGCTCCTCGCTGCCCTGGGCCTCGATGGCGTCGATGGCGCCATGGGTGAGCAGCGGGCAGAGCCCGAAGGACAGGTTGGCCGCGTTCCAGATCTCGCCCGCCGCCGTCGCCACCACCTGCGGCAGGTGCTGGCCGCCCCACGCCTCGGGCGCGGCAAGCGCGCCCCAGCCGCCCTCGGCGAACTGCCGGTAGGCCTCCTTCCAGCCGGGCGGGGTGACGACCCGGCCGTCGACCAGGCGGGAGCCGGCGCGGTCGCCGGGGGCGGACAGCGGCTCCAGCACCTCGGCGGCGAACTTGCCGGCCTCGGAGAGGACGGCGCGCATGGTATCCTCATCCACTCCCAGGATGCCGCGGCGCATCAGGTCGTCCAATCCGGCCGCGCTCTTGAGCGCGTGCAGGATGTCGTCTACTGGAGCCTGGTAGGTCATGGGGTGCCTCGCGCCGCTCGCGGTTTGCGCCTTGACGTAAGGGTCAGCTTAAGGCGCATCGGGCGGCCCCGCAAAGGGCGCCGATCGCTGCCCCCGCCCCAGCTGCCGAAAAGTCCGGAGGCGCAGATGATTACCGGCAAGACGCTGATCGCCTGGGGCTACCGGCCGGGCCCCTGGTTCGCGGCGGCCATCGCCGCGGCCGAGAAGGCGCGCCTGGAAGGCGCCGACGAGGCCGCCATCCGGGCGGTGGTGGACCACCACGCGCCCACGGCCCTGCCTGCCGTCGGCCTGCGGCCCCAGGGCGCGCTGGCCCACCGCCTCAACATCCGCGCCGAGGACGAGGGCGATGCCGACAACATCGCCGCGGTCGAGGCGCACATGACCGAGCTGATGCGCGTGCCCACCATCGTCGCCGGGGCGGTGATGCCGGACGCCTGCCCCGCCGGCCAGGCCCCCGGCACAATCCCGGTGGGCGGCGTGGTGGCGGCCAAGGACGCCATCCACCCCGGCATGCACTCGGCCGACATCTGCTGCTCCATGGCCGTCTCGGTGCTGGGCGACATCGAGCCCACGGCCGTGCTCGATGCCGGCATGAGCATCACCCACTTCGGCGGCGGCGGCCGGCCCTACAGCCACGACATGCGAGTGCCCGAGGCGCTGCTGGCCGAGCTCGCGCGGAACCGCTTCCTGGCCATGGCCACCGACGCCGCCGTCAAGCACTTCGGCACCCAGGGCGACGGCAACCATTTCTTCTTCGTCGGCCGCGTCGCCTCGACCGGGGAGGTGGCGCTCGTCACCCATCACGGCTCGCGCAAGCCGGGCGCCCTGCTCTACAAGGCGGGCATGGACACGGCAGAGAGCTGGCGGCGGCGCATCTCGCCCGAGACCCCGCCCCACAACGCCTGGATCCCGGCCGACAGCGACGACGGCCGGGACTACTGGGCGGCCCTGCAGCTCATCCGCACGTGGACCAAGAAGAACCACTTCGCCATCCACGACGCGGTCGCCCGCCACCTCGCCGTCAAGGTCAAGGACCGCTTCTGGAACGAGCACAACTTCGTGTTCCGCAAGAGCGACGGCCTCTACTATCACGCCAAGGGGGCGACGCCGGCGTGGGCCGACTTCGCCCCCGACGCCAGCGGCCTCACGCTCATTCCCCTCAATATGGCCGAGCCCATCCTGATCGTGCGCGGGCTCGACGCCGACAACGGGCTGGGCTTCGCCCCGCACGGGGCGGGGCGCAACCTCTCGCGCTCCGCCTTCATGCGCCGCCACGCCGGCAAGACCGAGGAGGCGCTGGTGGCGGAGCAGACCGCCGGCATCGACGCGCGCTTCTTCTGCGGCATCCCCGACGTGTCGGAGCTGCCCGGCGCCTACAAGAGCGCGGCCACCGTCCGCCGCCAGATCGCCGACTTCGGCCTCGCCGAGGTGGTCGACACGATCGAGCCGGTCGGCTGCATCATGGCCGGCGACTGGCAGCGCGATGCGCCCTGGCGCAGGAAGAAGGCGCAGCGCCGCGCCGGCTGATCGGCGGCCGGCTGGCGTTCTGCAACGACCTTGTCATTACGCTTGCCACGGGCAACGAAACGGGGGTCCCAGATGCCGGTGACGACGGGACCTTCCGATGCGAGGGCGGCGCTGCGGTGACGAGCAGGCCGCAAGGATGAGCGAAACTCCAATGGCCATTCGCAAGGCAAGCCCAGAGGCGATCGCCGCCGCCGCCGAGGCGCTGCGCGCGGGCCGCCTCGTCGCCTTCCCGACCGAGACCGTCTACGGCCTCGGCGCCGATGCAACCAATGCGCGGGCGGTGGCCGCCATCTTCGCCGCCAAGGACCGGCCGCGCTTCAACCCGCTCATCGTGCACGTGCCGGATCTCGCGGCGGCCGAGCGGCTCGGGGCCTTCACGCCGCTCGGGCGGGCGCTCGCCGCCGCCTTCTGGCCCGGCGCGCTGACCCTGGTGACGGCGAGGGCGCCGGCCTGCCCCATCGCTGACCTTGCCACCGCCGGCCTCGACACGGTGGCGCTCAGGGTGCCGGCCCACCCCGTGGCGCAGGCCCTCCTGCGGGCCGCGGCCTGCCCGGTGGCGGCGCCCAGCGCCAACCGCTCCGGGCACGTGAGCCCGACCACGGCGGCGCACGTGGAGGCCGATCTCGGGTCCCGCGTCGACGTCATCCTCGACGGCGGGCCGGCGCCCATCGGCCTGGAATCCACGGTGGTGGACGCCACCGGCGAGGAGCCGGCCATCCTGCGCTCCGGCGGCATCGCCCGCGAGGCCATCGCGCAGGCGCTCGGGCGTCCGGTCGAGGTCGCCCGCGGCGATCCCGGCCGCCCCGCCTCGCCCGGCATGCTGGCGCGGCATTACGCGCCGGCGGCGCGTCTCAGGCTCGGCGCGCGCGAGGCGCGGCCGGGCGAGGCGCTGCTGGCGTTCGGCCCCCCGGCGCCGCACCGGGGCCCGATGCTCAACCTGAGCGCGGCGGGCGACCTCGCGGAGGCTGCGGCCAACCTCTTCTCCCACCTGCGCGCGCTCGATGCCGCTGGCGCGGAGGCCATCGCCGTCATGCCGATCCCGGAGGCGGGCCTGGGCGAGGCCATCAACGACCGTCTGCGGCGGGCAGCGAGGCGGCCATGACCGACACCTCCTGGCGCAGCCGCCTCACGGCCGACCTCATCGCGCGCCTCGCCGCCATCGTCGGTCCCGAGCATGCGCTGGCCGACCCCGAGCGGCAGCTGCCCTATCTGCGCGAGTGGCGCGACATGTACCGGGGCCGCGCCGCGCTCGTGCTGCGGCCCGGCACCACCGAGGAGGTGTCGAGGATCATGGCGCTGGCCGGCGAGCACGCGATCCCGGTGGTGCCGCAGGCCGGCAACACCGGCCTGGTCGGCGGGCAGACGCCCATGCAGGGCGAGCTGCTTCTGTCGGTGGAGCGCCTCGACCGCGTGCGCGCCGTCGACGCCCAGGCCTACACCATGACGGTGGAGGCGGGGCTGACGCTGGCCGAGGCGCAGGCCGTCGCCGACCGCGCCGGCCGCCTCTTTCCGCTGAGCCTGCCGTCGGAGGGCAGCTGCCGCATCGGCGGCAACCTCGCCACCAATGCGGGCGGGGTGAGCGTGCTCGCCTACGGCAACGCCCGCCAGCTCACCCTCGGGCTCGAGGTGGTGCTGGCCGACGGGCGGGTGTGGAACGGCCTCAAGGGTCTCAAGAAGGACAACACCGGCTACGACCTCAAGGACCTGTTCATCGGCTCGGAGGGCACCCTCGGCATCATCACGGCGGCCGTGCTCAAGCTGTTCCCGCGGCCGGTGGAGAAGGCCACGGCCTTCGCGGCGCTGCCCGACATCGCCTCGGCCCTGCCGCTCTTCAGCCTGGCGCAGGAGGTCGCCGGCCACAGCCTCACCGCCTTCGAGGTCATGTCCGAGGTGGTGATGGGGCTCGTGCTGAAGCACGCGCCCGGCACGCGCGATCCGTTTGCCCGGCGCTATCCCTGGTACCTGCTGGTGGAGACCTCCGGCCTCGAGGCCGACGGCGCCGCGGAGCGGGCGCTGGCCGAGATCCTGGAGCGCGCCGCCGGGCGCGGGCTCGTGCTCGACGCCGCCCTCGCCCGCTCGCTCGCCCAGGCGCGCGACTTCTGGCGCCTGCGCGAGTCCTACTCGGCCGCCCAGAAGCCCGAGGGCGGCAACATCAAGCACGACATCTCGGTGCCCATCGCCGCCATCCCCGCCTTCCTGGAGCGCGCGGCGGCGGCGGTGGAGCGCATCTGCCCCGGGGCGCGGCCGGTGCCGCTTGCCCACTTCGGCGACGGCAACGTGCACTACAACGTGGCACAGCCGACGGGCATGGATAAAGCCGCCTTCATGGCGCTGTGGGACCCGGTGGTGGCGGCGGTGCACGCAATCGTCCTCGACCTCGGCGGCTCGATCTCGGCCGAGCACGGCATCGGCCAGATGCGGCGCGCCGCGCTCGCCCGCGCCAAGAGCGCGGTGGAGATGGACCTGATGCGGGCGGTCAAGGCGGCGCTCGACCCCAAGGGCATTCTCAATCCGGGCAAGCTGTTGTGAGCGGGTGGCAAACGGGGATCGGGGCGCAGCCGGCGAAGCGGCCGACCTCGGAGCGCCTGGACCTGCCGCCCGCCTGTTCGTAAGCTAACGACAGCAGTTCTGCAGCCCGAGAGGCCCGGCGCCATGCGCCGCGTGGTTGGCGTCGATGTCGGCGGCACGTTCACCGATCTGCTCGTGTACGAGCAGGGCGAGAGGGCCGAGCGCGTGCGGCTCGCCAAGATCCTCACCACCCCCAACCAGGCCGACGGGGTGCTCGCCGCCATCGCCGAGGCCGGGCTCGCCCCGCGCGACCTCGATCTCGTCATCCACGGCACCACCACCACCACCAACGCCCTGCTGGAACGCAAGCTCGCCAGGGTCGGGCTCATCACCACGCGCGGCTTCCGCGACACGCTGGAGCTCGGCCGCCGCACCCGTCCCCGCCCCTACGGCATGACCGGCACCTTCGAGCCGCTCATTCCCCGCGAGCGCCGGCTCGAGGTCGACGAGCGCACGAGCGCCGAGGGCGAGGTGCTCGTTCCCCTCGACGAGGGCCAGGTGCGCGACGCGGTGGCGCGTCTGCTCGCCATGGGCTGCGAGAGCCTCGTCGTCCATTTCCTCCACGCCTACGCCAACCCCGCGCACGAGCGCCGGGCGGGCGAGATCGCGCGCGCCCTGTGGCCCAACGCCTACGTCACGCTGGGCCACGAGCTGCTCTCCGAGTTCCGCGAGTACGAGCGCGGCACCACCGCCTCGGTCAACGCCGCCGTGCAGCCGATCCTCGACCGCTACGTGCGCCGCCTCGCCGGCCTGCTCGAGGGCGGCGGCTTCGCCCGCGAGCTGCTGGTCATGAACGGCAACGGCGGCACGGTGTCGGCGCGGCTCGTCGCGCGCGAGGCGGCCAAGACCATCATGTCGGGCCCCGCCTCGGGCGTCATGGCGGCCGCCGCCACGCTCGCCCAGTCGGGCATCGCCAACGCCGTCACCTACGACATGGGCGGCACCTCCACCGACGTGGCGCTGATCCACGGCGGGGTGCCGCAGGTCTCCTCGGAGATCTCGATCGACTACGGGCTGCCGATCCACGTGCCGATGGTGGACGTGCGCAGCATCGGCGCGGGCGGCGGGTCGATCGCCTCCATCGACGCGGCCGGCATGCTCAAGGTCGGGCCGCAGTCGGCGGGCTCCGACCCCGGCCCCATCTGCTACGGCCGCGGCGGGGAGGAGCCCACCATCACCGACGCCAACCTCGCCCTGGGGCGGCTCGACCCCGGCGGCCTGCTCGCCGTGTCGCGGCCGGTGCCGGTGGAGGAGGTGCGCGAGGCCTTCGCGCGCAGGCTCGCCGGCCCGCTCGGCGTGTCGGTCGACGATGCCGCCGCCGCCGTCCTCCGCCTCGCCAACACCCACATGGCCGGCGCCATCCGCATGGTGTCGCTGGCGCGCGGGCTCGACCCGCGCGACTTCACGCTGTTCGCGTTCGGCGGCGCGGGGCCGCTGCACGCGGTGGCGCTCGCCGCCGAGCTCGGCATCCCCGAGGTGCTGGTGCCGGCGCGGCCGGGGCTCACCAACGCCCTCGGCTGCCTCGTCGCCGACCTGCGCCAGGACTACGTCAACACGCTCAATGTGGCCCTCGACGAGGCCGACATGGGCGCGGTGCGGGCCGTGCTCGAGGACCAGCGCCGCCGCGGCATCGCCGTCAACGCCGAGGAGCAGAGCGAGATCGTGGAGACGGTGGTGCTGCACGGCGCCGACATGCAGTTCCGCGGCCAGACCCACCTCATCCGCGTGGCGTTGCCCGATGCCGGCGTCTCGCGCGCGCAGATCCAGGCCCTGTTCGAGGCCGCCTACTTCGCCCGCTTCCAGGTGCGCCTGCCCGAGATCAGGGCCGTGCTCGTCAATCTGGTGACGTCGGTGATCGGCCGCCGGCGCCCCTTCCCCATCGCCTCCCTGCTCGATCCCGCCGCCCGCGCCGGGCGGCTCGAGGATGCCGTGGTCGGCGAGCGGCGCCTCCATGCCGGCGGGCGCTGGCACACGGCGCAGGTCCTCGAGCGCACCAGGCTGCCGGCCGGGGCGCGCTTCTCCGGGCCCGCCGTCGTGCAGCAGATCGACGCCACCACCGTCATCGAGCCCGGCGCCGTGGCGGCCGTGGACGCCATCGGCAATCTCAGGATCAGGGTGGGAGGCGCGCCATGAGCGCCGTCGATCCCATCACGCTCGCCGTGATCCAGGCCGGCCTCGGCCAGGTGTGCAACGAGATGGACATCGCCTTCTCGCGCGCGGCCTTCTCGCCGGTCATCGCCGAGGCCGACGACCGCTCCTCCGGCATCTACGACAGGGCAACCGGCGCGCTGGTCAGCCAGGGCGAGCTCGGGCTGCCGGTGTTCGTCGGCACCATGCAGCATTCCACCGCCGAGCTCATCCGCCTGATCGGCGAGGGCAAGGCGGGCGCCCCCGAGCCCGGCGACATCTACATCGTCAACGACCCCTACCTCGGCGGCACCCACCTCATGGACGTGCGCTTCGCGCTCCCCTTCTACTACCGGGGCGAGCACTTCTGCTGGCTGCAGAACACCGGCCATTGGCCCGACATCGGCGGCATGGTGCCCGGCGGCTTCTCCGCCAAGGCCACCGAGGTGGAGCAGGAGGGCCTGCGCCTGCCCCCGGTCAAGCTCTTCAAGCGCGGGACGATGGACGCCGAGATCCTCGCCATCCTCAACTCCAACATGCGCATCGCCGAGCAGCGCATCGGCGACATCAAGGCGCAGGCCGCCGCCCTCAAGGTGGGTGAGCGGCGCCTCACCGAGCTCATCGACCGCTACGGGCTCGACGTCTTCGTTGCCGCCGCCGCCGAGATCCGCCGCCGCGCCGCCCGCCTCATGCGCGCCCACATCGCCGCCATTCCCGACGGCACCTATCGCTCCGAGGCCTTCGTCGACTCCGACGGCGTCGTCGACGAGCCGCTCAGGATCGCGCTCTGCGTCACCAAGGCCGGCGACACCCTCGTCTTCGATTTCGCCGGCTCCTCGCCGCCCTGCCGGGGGCCCATGAACTCGGTGGTGGCCACCACCTACTCGGCCGTCTACCTCGCCATGCGCCACATCTTCCCCGACACGCCGCTCAACGCCGGCGCCTTCGAGCCGCTCGTCATCCGCCGGCCCGAGGGCACCTTCCTCGATGCGCGCTATCCGCGGCCCGTGTCGGGGTGCGCCGCCGAGGTGTCGCAGCGCATCGCCGAGGCGGTGTTCCTGGCCCTGGTGCAGGCCATCCCCGACAAGGTAACGGCCGCGCCCGCCGGCTCCTCGGGCAACTTCGCCCTCGGCGGCTGGGACCCCGGCAAGGGGCGGGGCTACGTCATGTACCAGATCTCGGGCGGCGGCTACGGCGGCAACGCCGCCACCGACGGCCTCACCAACGGCTGCTCCACCATCGGCATCTCCAAGAGCCAGCCGGTGGAGGTGATGGAGCAGTACTATCCCGTGCTGTTCCGCCGCTTCGCCCTGCGCGAGGGCTCGGGCGGGGCAGGCGCCCGGCGCGGCGGCTTCGGCGTGCACTACGAGGTGGAGCTCCTGCGCGGGGAGGCGCGCGCCTCCTTCGTCATGGACCACGGCCGCTTCGGCCCGCCGGGCGTGCAGGGCGGCGGCGACGGCGCCCCCAACGTGGTGCGCGTCCACCGCGGCGGGCAGACCATGATCCCCGAGCACCTCTCCAAGGACCAGGACATCCCGCTCAGCGCCGGCGACCGCGTCGAGGTGATGACTCCCGGGGGCGGCGGCTACGGCGACCCGCTCGCCCGCGATCCCGCTCTCGTCGCCCGCGACGTGGGGCGCGGCTACTACACGCGCGAGGAGGCGCGGGGCCTGTTCGGCGTGGCGCTCACGCCCGAGGGAGCGGTCGACGCCCAGGCCACCGCCGCCCTGCGCGCCCGCCCGCGCGCGAGGGCCTAGCCATGGCCGCCGCCTACCATCGCCCGGCCACGCTCGATGAGGCGCTCGCCATCCGCGCCGGGGCCTGCGTGACGGTGCTGGCGGGCGGCACCGACGTCTACCCCGCCAGGGCCGCGCGCGCGGGCTGGGGCGACATGCGCCAGGCCGACATCCTCGACATCTCGGCCCTGGGCGAGCTCAGAGGCATCGCCGAGGAGCGCGAGCGCTGGCGCATCGGCGCGCTCACCACCTGGAGCGACCTGCTCGCCGCCGACCTGCCGCCCCTCTTCGACGGCCTCGAGGCCGCCGCCCGCGAGGTCGGCGGCCTGCAGGTCCAGAACCGCGGCACGCTCGCCGGCAATATCTGCACCGCCTCGCCGGCGGGCGACGGCGCCCCCAACCTGCTGGCGCTGGAGGCCGCCGTCGAGCTGGCGAGCCTCGGCGGTCGCCGCCTCGTGCCGATAGCCGACTTCTTCGAAGGCTACCGCCGCACCTGCTGTCGGCCCGACGAGCTGGTCACCGCCGTGCTGGTGCCCAAGCCCCCCCGCCCGGCGCGCGGGCATTTCCTCAAGCTCGGGGCCCGCAGATATCTCGTCATCTCCATCGTCATGGTGGCGGGCGCGATCGAGACCGACGCGGGCGGACGCATTGCCGCCGCGCGCATTGCCGTCGGCGCCTGCTCGCCCACGCCCCGGCGCCTGCCCGCCCTCGAGGCGGCGCTTTCGGGCGCGTCTCCCGCCGAGGCCGCCGGCCTGGTGGCGGCGGAGCACTTCGCCCCGCTCGCGCCCATCGACGACATCCGCGGCTCGGCCGCCTACCGGCTGGAGGCGGCGGCCGTGCTCACGCGCGACCTCCTCGCCGGCCTCGCCGCCGGCGCGCAGCGGAGGGCCGCCTGATGCAGGACGCGACCGAGGCGCCCGGCGCGGCGGCGATCGGCTTCATCCTCAACGGCCGGCCGGTGCGGGTGGTGGCCGCCCCCTTCGCCTCCCTCGCCGAGACGCTGCGCGGGACCCTCGGGCTCATCGGCACCAAGATCGGCTGCGAGGCCGGCGACTGCGGCGCCTGCACGGTGCTCCTCGACGGGCGCCAGGTGTGCGCCTGCCTGGTGGCCACCGCCCAGGTGGAGGGGGCGGCGGTCGACACGGTGGAGGGTGCGGGCCCGCGCGGGCTCACCGAGCGGCTCAGGTGCGCCTTCCTCGCCCACGGCGCCGCCCAGTGCGGCATCTGCACGCCGGGCATGCTGATGGCCGCCGCCGACCTGCTCGCGCGCAGCCCCTCTCCCGGGCGCGGCGAGGTGGAGGACGCCTTGGGCGGCGTGCTGTGCCGCTGCACCGGCTATCTCAAGATCGTGGAGGCGGTGCTGGCCGTGGCGGCCGGCCATCACGCGCCGCTGCTCGAGGCGGAGGCCGGCGAGGCGGTGGGGGCGCGCATTGCCCGCGTCGACGGCTGGCCCAAGGTGGCCGGCACCGACCGCTTCGGCGCCGACGAGGCTCCCGCCCAGTGCCTGTGGATGCGCATCGTGCGCTCGCCCCACGCCCGCGCGCGCTTCACCCTGGGCGACCTCGAGGCCGTCAGGGCGCGCACGCCCGGCCTTGCCGCCATCCTTTCCGCCCGCGACGTGCCCGGCGAGAACGCCTTCGGCATCTTCCCCGGCATGAAGGACCAGCCGGTGCTGGCGCCGGGGCTGGTGCGCTTCCGCGGCGAGGCGGTGCTGGCCCTGGTCGGCACGCGCGCCGCCGTCGAAGGCCTCTCGGACGCCGACCTGCCGATCGCCTGGCAGCCGGAGAGCCCGGTCTCGGGCATCGATGCGGCGCTGGCCCCCGGGGCGCCGGCGATCCACGCCCACGTGCCCGACAACGTGCTCGCCCGCGGCCGCCTCGCCTGCGGCGACGTGGATGCCGGCCGGCGCGCCGCCGCCGCCGTCGCCGAGGGCACCTTCGAGACCGCCTTCGTGGAGCACGCCTACATCGAGCCCGAGGCCGGCTACGCGGTGCCGGTCGGCCCCGGCCCGGACCGCATCGAGGTCGCCGCCTGCACCCAGGCCCCCTACATGGACCGCGAGGAGACCGCGCGCGTGCTCGGCCTCGAGGAGGCCCGCGTGCGCATCCGCCCCACCGCCTGCGGCGGCGGCTTCGGCGGCAAGCTCGACGTGTCGGTGCAGCCGCTGCTCGCGCTCGCCGCCTGGGCGACGCGGCGGCCCGTGCGCATCGTCTACACGCGCACCGAGTCCATGGCCTCCACCACCAAGCGCCATCCCGCCCGCATCCGTGCGGCGGCGGCGGCGGACGCAGAGGGCCGCCTCACCGCCTTCGAGATGGAGGCGGACTTCAATACCGGCGCCTACGCCTCCTGGGGGCCGACGGTGGCGAGCCGCGTGCCGGTGCACGGCATGGGCCCCTACCGCGTGCCCAACGCGCGGCTTGCCACCCGCGCCGTCTACACCAACGACACCCCCGCCGGCGCCTTCCGCGGCTTCGGCGTGCCGCAGGCGGCGATCGCCCACGAGGCGCTGATGGACGACCTGGCGCTGGGCCTCGGCCTCGACCGCTGGGAGATGCGCCGCCGCAACGCGCTGGGCCGCGGCGACAGAACGCCCTCGGGCCAGGTCATCGCCCGCTCCGCCGGCCTGCCGCAGTGCCTTGATGCGCTCAAGCCCGATTGGCAGGCCGCCCTCGCCCGCGCCGAGGCGCACAATGCCGGCGCCCCGCGCCGCCGCCGCGGCGTCGGCATCGCCTGCATGTGGTACGGTTGCGGCAACACCGCGCTCCCCAACCCTTCCGCCATGCGCATCACGCTGGGGAAGGACGGCACGCTCACGCTCCTCAGCGGCGCCGTCGACATCGGCCAGGGCTCCTCCACGGTGCTCCTGCAGATCGCCGCCGACGCCCTCGGCCTGCCGGTGCGCGCCTTCCAGCTGGTGGTGGGCGACACCGATCTCACCCTCGATGCCGGCAAGACCTCGGCCTCGCGCCAGACCTTCGTCTCCGGCAATGCCGCGCGGCTTGCCGCCCTCGACCTCAGGGCCAGGATGCTGGCGCTCGCCAACGCCGGGCCCGGCGCCAGGCTCGCCCTCGACGGCGCCGTCCTGCGCATCGACGACGGGGAGGCCTCGCGCGCGGTCCCCCTCGCGGGCCTCGAGGCCGGCCCCGGCGGCATCGTGCTGGAGGGGCGGGCGAACTGGGACCCGCCCACCACGCCTCTCGATGCCGACGGCCAGGGCGCGCCCTACGCCACCTACGGCTTTGCCGCGCAGATGGCCGAGGTGGAGGTGGACATGGGCCTCGGCACGGTGCGGGTGACGGGCTTCGTCGCCGCTCACGACGTGGGCCGCGCCGTCAACCCGACCCTGGTGGAGGGCCAGATCCACGGCGGCATCGCCCAGGGGCTGGGGCTGGCGCTGATGGAGGAGTTCGTGCCCGGCCGCACCGAGAACCTGCACGACTATCTGATCCCCACCGCCGGCGACATGCCGCCGGTGAAGGTCTACCTGATCGAGGACGAGGAGCCGGAGGGGCCGTTCGGCGCCAAGGGCGTGGGCGAGCCGGCGCTGATCGCCACCGCCCCGGCCATCCTCTCCGCCCTCCGCCACGCCACCGGCGTGCGCATCACGCGCGTGCCGGTGCTGCCCCACCGGCTGTGGGCCGCCCTGCGCACGCCCCCGCCCTGATCACCGCTCGGCCGCCGCGGGCGCCCAGGGAGAAATCGCCTACGGTGCAATATCGGCCGCGGGGCGCAATAAGCGAAGCGCATCGCGCCGCTCTTCCCGCCGCCGCGCTCGTCGCCGAGCCTTGCACCGCCCTTGCGTCGTGCGTCCCCGGAAGCCGCGCCGTGGCGCGGCTGTCCGGGGTCTTGCCCGGTGATGGAGACGCGCCCGGCAGCCGCCCGGCGTCCGGGACGGCGCAAGCGCCGATTGCCTCGCGGGCCGGAACCCCGAGGGTTTGGGAGAGTAGAGGTGCGGGGCGTCTAGCCGCCGGACCGTATTTGTAAGGCCTGAGAGTCGGCTCTCATGCCCCGCGCCCGCGCGTGGAACCCGCTTGACCGATCCGATCACCATGGGCCCAGGCCCGCGGGCACGACATCCCGCAGCGCCATTGCGCAGGCCCTCGGCCGCCTCTGAAGTTGGCCCCTGCAGCGGGCCGCCTCGCGGTACCGAGGTGCACGCATCATAGCACACCCTGGGACCTGTGGGATTACTCCGGTTACGGTTAATTTCCATCTCTATCCGCCGTCATCCCGGACTTGCGCGCCGTTCCCCCTCATCCCGGAATTTCGCGGCGCAGAATGTGCCGATGGACCCCGGCGGCATCGTTGCCGGAAGGAGGCAGTTGAAGATGCCAGCCGGCAAAAGGCTCACGCGGCGCGGAACAGGCGCACGGCCTCGTCGCACTCGAAGAGGTAGAGCAGCAGGCGCAGCGCCCGGCCGCGCTCGGAGGTGAGGTGGGGATCGCGTGCCAGCACCAGGCGCGCGTCGTCGCGGGCGGCCGACAGCAGCTCCTCGAAATTCGGCACCTGGGCGATGCGGAACTCCGGCATGCCGCTCTGGCGCACGCCCAGCACCTCGCCGCCCCCCCTGAGCTCCAGGTCCTTCTCGGCGATGAGGAAGCCGTCCTCGGTCTCCCGCATCATGTCGAGGCGCGCCTGGGCCGCCTCGCCCAGCGGGGGCTTGTAGAGCAGGATGCAGTAGGACTGGCGCTCTCCCCGCCCCACCCGGCCGCGCAGCTGGTGGAGCTGGGCGAGGCCGAAGCGCTCGGCGTGCTCGATCACCATGACGGTGGCGTTGGGCACGTCCACCCCCACCTCGATCACGGTGGTGGCGACCAGCACCTTCAGCACGCCGGCGGCGAAGGCGGCCATGGTCTGGTCGCGGGCGGCGGCGCCGAGACCGCCGTGCAGCAGCCCCACCCTGCCCGCGCCGAACACCTGGGCGAGATGGGCGTGGCGGGCCTCGGCGGCGGCCAGCTCGGACTTGTCGGAGCTCTCGATCAGCGGGCACACCCAATAGACCTGCGCGCCCTGGCCGAGCGCGCGCTGCAGGCCGCCGATCACATCCTCGAGGCGGTCGACCGAGACCTTGGTGGTGACCACCGGCTTGCGGCCGGCCGGCTTCTCGGTGAGCCGCGACACGTCGAGGTCGCCGTAGTGGGTCATGAGCAGCGTGCGCGGGATGGGCGTGGCGGTCATGACCAGCACGGCGGTGGCGCCCTTGCCGCCCTTGGTCTGCAGGGCGAGGCGCTGGTGCACGCCGAAGCGGTGCTGCTCGTCGATCACCGCGAAGGCCAGGTCCTTGAAGACGACGTCGGGCTGGAACAGGGCGTGCGTGCCGACCAGGATGTCGATCTCGCCCGCGGCCAGCGCCGCCAGCACCTCGGCGCGCGCGCGGCCCTTCTCGCGGCCGGTGAGCAGCGCGGTGCGCAGGCCGGCGGCGTGGGCGAGCGGGGCGATGGTCTCGGCGTGCTGGCGGGCGAGCACCTCGGTCGGCGCCATCATCGCCGCCTGCGCCCCCGCCTCCACCGCGATCGCCATGGCCATCAGCGCCACCACCGTCTTGCCCGAGCCGACGTCGCCCTGCAGCAGGCGCAGCATGCGGTGGGGCGAGGCCAGGTCGGCGGCGATCTCCGCGAGCGCGCGGCGCTGGGAGGCGGTGAGGCCGAAGGGCAGCGCGTCGGCGATCCGGGCGCGCACGCGTCCGTCGCCGGCGATGCTGCGGCCGGGCTGCGACTTGAGGCTCTGGCGCACCAGCGCCAGCGCCAGCTGCCCCGCCAGCAGCTCGTCGTAGGCCAGGCGCTGCCAGGGCGGGGAGGCGGGCGAGACATCGGCCGGGTCGGCGGGCCGGTGCAGCCGCGCGAGGGCGGCGGCCACGCCCGGCCAGCGCCGGCGCGAAAGCCAGGCCGGCTCCTGCCACTCGGGCAGCTCGGGCACGCGCTCCAGCGCCTGCCGCACCGCCTTGATGAGCACCTTGCCGGAGAGCCCGGCAGTCAGGGGGTAGACCGGCTCGAGCAGGGGCAGCCCGTCCCGCGCCTCGGGGCTCAGGATGTAGTCGGGATGCGCCATCTGCTTGTGGTCTTTGAAGCTGTCGACGCGGCCGCTCACGGTGCGCCGCGCACCGACCGGCAGCTGGCGCTCGATGAAGCTGCGCTCGGCGTGGAAGAAGACGATCTCGATCTCGCCGCTGTCGTCCTCGCACACCACCCTGTAGGGCGCCCGCGCGTTGCCGCGCGGCACGGGCTTGTGCTTGAGCACGCGCAGGTCGAGGGTGGCGATGGTGCCGGGCACGGCCGCCGCGACCGTGGGCGTCGCGCGCCGGTCGACGACGCCGGCCGGCGCGTGCCAGAGCAGGTCGACGACGCGCGCCTCGCTCACCCCGGGCGGCAGCCGCAGCGCCTTCCTGAGCAGCAGCGCCATGCGCGGCCCGATGCCGGCGAGGGTGGTCGCCGAGGCGAACAGGGGCGTGAGCTCTTGCGGCCGCATGTTCCCCGGTTAGCACGCGGGGGAGGACGCCACAAAGGCCGGCCGTCTGCGGCCGCGCCGGGCTGGGGACGAGGGCGGCGGAGGCAAGTTGATCGGGTCGTGCGGCTGCCGTAATGCTTGCGCTCCAAGCCAGGGGGAGCCAGCGCGATGGCCGACGCCGGGAAGTCTCCGCACAGGATCTATGTCGAGCATCTGGAGAAGGGCGAGCTCGCCTATCAGTTCAGCCCGGAGGCGGGCAAGCCGGTGTTCTACCCGCGCGTGCTGTGCCCCTATACCGGCAGCAGCCGGCTCGAGTGGCGCGTGAGCAAGGGCCTCGGCACGGTCCACGCCACCACCGTCGTCCACCCCGTCGAGGGCGCCCCCTACAACGTGGCGCTGGTCGACTGCGACGAGGGCTTCCGCCTCATGAGCCGGGTGGAGGGCGTCGCCCCCGAGGCGGTGCGCATCGGCCAGCGCGTGCGCTTCAAGGTGCACCGGCCGGGCGGGGAGGAGGACCCGATGCCTGTGTTCGTCCCGGCGGAGGGCGTGTGATGGAGGGCCTCGAGCGCGCCGGCGCGGCGATCGTGGGAGTGGCCGAGTCCGATCTCGGTCAGGTGGCCGAGGGCATGTCGGTGTTCGACCTGATGGCGCAGGGGGTGGGCCGGGCGCTCGACGACTGCGGGCTGACCCTGAAGGACGTGGACGGGGTGTTCGCCGCCACCGCCCAGAGCCGGCTCTCCGTCCTGGGCTTGTGCGAGTACCTGGGGCTCGACCCGCCCTTCATCGGCTCCACCATCGTCGGCGGCTCCTCCTTCGAGTACCACGTGGCGCACGCCATGGCCGCCATCTCGGCCGGCCTGTGCAGCGTGGCCGTGATCGCCTACGGCTCGACCCAGCGGAGCGTCGGCCGCAAGCAGGCTTCCGCGCGCGAGATCAACCCCTACGAGACGCCGTTCCGGCCCTTCATGCCCGCCTCCGCCTATGCCCTCGCCGCCTCGCGCCACATGCACGAGTTCGGCACCACGCGCGAGCAGATGGCCGCCGTGGCGGTGGCGGCGCGCCAGTGGGCGCTGCTCAACCCGGCGGCCTGGGAGAAGAAGCCGCTCACCGTCGAGGGCGTGCTCGCCTCGCGCATGGTGAGCCACCCCTTCACCGTGCGCGACTGCTGCCTCGTCACCGACGGCGGCGGCGCGATCGTGGTGGTCGCGCCCGAGCGCGCGCGCTCGCTCAGGAAGAAGCCGGCCTACGTGCTGGGCTGCGGCCAGTCCGTCACCCACTCCAGCATCTCGAGCATGCCCGACCTGACCGTGACCGGGGCCAGGGCGTCGGGGGAGGCCGCCTACCGCATGGCCGGGCTCGGCCCCGCCGACGTCGACGTGCTCGAGCTCTACGACGCCTTCACCATCAACACCATCCTGTTCCTGGAGGACCTGGGCTTCTGCCGGAAAGGGGAGGGAGGGGCGTTCGTGGAGGGCGGGCGCATCGCGCCCGGGGGCGCGCTGCCCGTCAACACCAACGGCGGCGGGCTCTCCTACTGCCACCCCGGCATGTACGGCCTATTCCTGCTGATCGAGGCGGTGCGCCAGCTGCGCGGGGAGTGCGGGGCGCGGCAGGTGGCCGGCTGCGAGGTGGCCGTTGCCCACGGCAACGGCGGGGTCCTGTCCTCGCAGGCCACGGTCATCCTCGGCACCGAGGCGACGGTGTGACAGACCGAGGCGTCTCTGCCCCGGCCAAACAATGTGCGCCTCAGGCGCCACTCAGGGCGGGAATGATCATTCGCTTGTCGGGGTCCACGATCAGGTAGTGGGCGATGCTCGGCACGCGGAAGTAGCCTTCGAGCTTGTCGCGCAGGTCTTGGCCACCGGGCTGAGCGGGCGGCCCTTGAGCGTGATGAGCCCGATGGGCCCGCGCGCAGCCCGCGCTTGGGCCAGGGGCGGGGGGCTACTCCCCGTCCGGCAGGGGCGGGGCGGTGAGCGGCCGGCAGTCGGGGGCGAAGGCGAGGCGCGCGCCCGTGCGCGCCTGCAGCGCCTCCGGCGTCAGGTCCCCGACGAGCTCGCGCACCAGGAAGCCCGCGGGCGTCACGTCGACCACGGCGAGGTCGGTGAAGACGCGGCCGACGCAGGCCTTGCCGGTGAGCGGCAGCGTGCAGGCCTCGACCAGGCGCGGGGCGCCCTTGCGGGTGGTGTGCTCCATGATCACCCACACGGCGCGTGCGCCGGCGGCGAGGTCCATGGCCCCGCCCACCAGCGGGCCCTTGTCCGGCACGCGCATGTCCCAGTTGGCGAGATCGCCGCTCTCGGCCACCTCGAAGGCGCCGAGGATGGTCACGTCGATGTGGCCGCCGCGGATCATGGCGAAGGAGGCCACCGAATCGACGATGGAGGCGCCGGGGCGCAGGGTGATGCGGCGGCTGCTGGCGTCGACGAGGTCGGGGTCGGCGCGCTCCGGCGCCGCAAGCGGCCCAGCCCCGATCACGCCGTTCTCGGAATGGATGAACACGTCGCCGGTGGGGTCGAGATAGTCGGCCACGTGCACCGGCAGACCCATGCCGAGGTTGACGAGCGAGCCCGGCGCAATGTCCTGGGCGGCGCGCCAGGCCATCTGGCGGCGGTTGAGCGGGGCCATGGCGGTCACCTCGGTGCCGTGACGATGCGGTCGACGTAGACGCCAGGCAGCTGCACGCGCTCGTGCGGCAAGGGCGCCTCCGACACGGTGCGCACCTCCGCCACCACCAGCCTCGCCGCCGTCGCCATGGCCGGGGCGAAGTTCATCTGCGCGTAGCGGAAGGCGAGATTGCCGAAGAGGTCGGCGGCGTCGGCGCGGATCAGCGCGAGGTCGCCGCGGATGGCGTGCTCGAGCACGTAGGCGCGGCCATCGAAGCGGCGCACCTCCCGGTCCTTGGTGAGGTCGGTGCCGAGGCCCGCGGCGGTGTAGAACGCGGGGATTCCGGCGCCGCCGGCGCGGATCGCCTCGGCGAAGGTGCCCTGCGGCAGCAGGGCGAGCTCGATCTTGCCCTCCACCCACAGGCGCTCGAAGGCGGAAAGGTCCTTGGTCCGCCCGCGCGCGGCGCTGCACACCACCTTGCGCACCTGGCCGGCCTCGATCAGCTCGTGGGTGAGGGAGTAGGGATGGGTGGCGGAGTTGACGACGAGTGTGAGGTCGCGGCGGCCGAGGTCGCGCAGGGCGCGGATGAGCAGGTTGGGAAAGCCCGCCCCGCCGAAGCCCGAGATCATGACCGTGGCACCGTCGGCCACGTCCGAGAGCGCCTCTTGGGCGGAGCCCGCCCGCTTGTCGATCGGCATGCGCGCCTCCCCGCCCACTCTTGCCCCGGACGCGCGCGCGGGGTCAAGCGGGTGGCCGTCGCTGCCGGGCGCAGCGCGCGGCTCAGGCTGCCTCCTCCCTGAGCTTGGCGAGGAAGACGCGCTCGATCTCCTCTGCCGG
>Ga0209172_10001019_pt1 | contig 66640 bp, 70 predicted proteins | sample LarsenN4metaG_FD_184113 | JGI IMG/M metagenome (GOLD analysis project Ga0209172, IMG submission 184113) | Hot spring sediment bacterial and archeal communities from British Columbia, Canada, to study Microbial Dark Matter (Phase II) - Larsen... ...
GATGCGCGATGGCCGACTCCGCTGTCTACTCGGGCGGCCTTACTGAATTTCCACCACGTGCTGGGACTCTAACCCGGATTCACCCGGCCGCAGATAGGTGCCGACGATGTCTCCGGACGGCCCGATCCCCCACGCCTGGGTCGACTGGGCACCGGGGAAGTCGATGGAGCGAAACTGCCCGCCGCTCAGCAGGTACCCGTGGGTCCCGCCGGCTGTGTCTGTATACCAGCCGACGATGTCGCCCTGGGCGTTGATGCCCCGGGCGGTGGTCAGGACAGCGCCAGGGAAGTCGATCGGCGTGGAGACGAGGCTCTGCGCGTCGGCGTGACTGGCCGCGACAGCCAGGGCACAGAGACAGGCGGCAATGATGGTGGGCGGCGTCGACTTCGGCATGGATCCGTCCTTTCGTGAGGCCCGTGCGAGGCCTACACAGGGGATCGCGCAAACGACGCCTCCAATGGCTCAGCGAAGGGCGCGCCGGCTTGCGATTGCATGGCGGGGACTCTATCCTGTCGCCGCGAAAGCCCTTAAGGACCGATGCCCCCGTCCCGTGACGTCACGGCGCTCCTCGGCGAGTGGAGTCGCGGCGACTCCGCCGCGCTCGATCGGCTGCTGCCGCTCGTCTACGCGGAGCTGCGCCGGATCGCGGCGCGCCAGCTCCGCCGCGAGCGGGCAGGCCACACGCTGCAGCCGACGGCCCTCGTTCACGAGGTGTACCTTCGGCTCGTCGACCAGCGGCACGTCGACTGGCAGGATCGCGCCCACTTCTTCGGCGCCGCGGCGCAGGTGATGCGCCGGCTTCTGGTCGACCATGCCCGGCGGCGCGGCGCGAGGAAACGGGGCGACGGGGTCCAGTTCGTTTCGATCGACGACGCCAGAGAGGCCGCGGCGCCGAACGAGATCCCCATTCTGGCGCTCGACCACGCGCTGGACCGTCTCGAAGGACTCGACCGCGACCTGGCCCGAATCGTGGAGCTTCGCGCGTTCGGTGGGCTGACGATCGAGGAGGCGGCGTGCGTGCTGAGGGTCTCGCCTTCGACGGCCAAGCGCGACTGGCGGACGGCGAAAGCGTGGCTCACGCACGAGCTCGGATCCGAGGGCCGCCGGTGACCGACGAGCGATGGGCGCGCGTCAAAGCGCTGTTCCAGGCCGCGATCGAGCGGCCGGAGGCAGAGCGCCCCGCCTTCGTGGCGGCCGCCGCCGGCGACGACGAGGCGTTGCGCCGTAATGTCGAGTCGCTGCTCGCCTCCGACGCGGCCGATGCCAGCTTCCTCGATCGAGTGTCTGAGGCTGCCGAGACGGTTCTTGCCGAGACGCTGCCGAGCCTGAGCGCTGGTCAACGTATCGGCTCGTACGAAGTGGTCGCGCCGATTGGCGCCGGCGCGATGGGCGAGGTGTACCGCGCGCGCGACACCAGGTTGCATCGCGACGTTGCGCTCAAGGTGCTGCCCGGCGCGTTCGCGCTCGACCCGGAGCGTCTCACGAGGTTCAGGCGCGAGGCGCAGATGCTCGCCGCGCTGAATCATCCCAACATCGCCGCCATCTACGGGCTCGAGGAATCGAGCCCTTCGAGAGGCTCGGCGCAGACGGCAATACACGCGCTGGTGCTGGAACTGGTCGACGGGCCGACGCTCGCGGACCGGCTACAGCACGGCCCGCTTCCTCTGGATGAAGCGCTGGTGATCGCGCGGCAGATCGCCGACGCGCTCGAGGCGGCGCACGAAAAGGGTATCGTCCACCGCGACTTGAAGCCGGCGAATGTCAAGATCGCGGTCAACGGCACGGTCAAGGTGCTCGACTTCGGTCTGGCCAAGGTCTGGGAAGGGGCGCCGGCGGGCCAGGCACCCGAGGCGCCCACGGTGACCGCCACGCACCTGCGCGGGCGGGCGATCCTCGGCACGCCTTCGTACATGAGCCCGGAACAGGCGCGCGGGAAAGCCGTCGACAGGCGGACCGACATCTGGTCGTTCGGCTGCGTCCTGTTCGAGATGTTGACGGGCCGGGTGGCGTTCGCCGGCGAGACCATCTCGGACACGATTGCGCGCGTGCTGGAGCGAGAGGTCGCATGGGACGCGCTGCCGGCCGCCACGCCCGACCGCGTTCGCGATCTGCTGCGCCGCTGCCTGCGCAAGGACGCGGCCCGGCGCCTGCGCGACATCGGCGACGCCCGCCTCGAGCTCGACGAGGCGCTGACCGCGCCGGAGGCTCCGGCCGCAGTCGCGCCTCGCCGGGCGTTGCCGGCCCGGCGGCGGCTCGCCCGCTTTGTCGCAACCGGCGCGGCGGCGACGGTCGTCGTTCTCGCGGCCGTCTTCGTGGCCGAGCAACGCCGCAGCGAGCCCCAGCCGACGTTTCGTCAGCTGACGTTCCGGCACGGGGCGATTCGAGGCGCCCGGATCGCCCCCGACGGTCAGACCGTCGTGTACAGCGCCACGTGGATCGGCGCGCCGCTCGAGCTGTACATCATCCGGCCCGGGAACCCGTTCTCGGGCTCGATGGGGCTTGCCAACGCGGGCATCTTCTCCGTGTCATCCCGCGGAGAGCTGGCGGTGGCTCTCGGGTGCCGTCTCAACTGGGGTGAATGCATCGGCACGCTCGCGCGCGTCCCGATCACCGGCGGCTCGCCACGCGAGATGGTCGAGGACGTGCATGTCGCCGACTGGAGCCCGGACGGCCAGGACTTGGCGGTCGTATCGTTCGCGGGCGGCACGTTCCGGCTCGAATACCCGATCGGCAAGGTCCTGTACAAGGCACCGGGATGGATTACCCACGCGCGCGTCTCACCCCGGGGCGATCGCGTGGCGTTCCTCGATCATCCACGGCTGGGCGACATCGGCGGCTCGGTGGTCGTCGTCGATGCCGCCGGTCGGATGACGACGCTCTCGTCCGGCTGGAGGTCGTTACAGGGGCTCGCGTGGGCGACTGGCGGCGACGAGGTCTGGTTTACCGGTTCGCGCACCGGGAGAGGCGGAAGTTCCGCGCTCTACGCCGTCACCCTCTCGGGCGAGGAGCGGACCGTGTTTGCGAGCCCCGGCACGTTGAAGCTGAACGACATCTCCCGTGATGGTCGGGAGGTGCTCTTCACGCGCGGCACGACACGCGGCGGCATCATGGGCCTCGGCGCGGACGACGGCAAGGAACGCGAGCTGTCGTGGTTCGACTACTCGACCGTCGCCGACCTGTCGCACGATGGCCGGACCTTGTTGTTCTATGAATGGGGCGAGGGCGTCGAGGCCAGCCCCACCGTCTTCATCCGCAAGATCGATGGGGGCGATGCCATCCAGCTCGGCGAGGGCCGCCCGCTCGCGCTGTCGCCCGACGGACAGTGGGCGGTGGCGGTGCAGGAGAACGGGGCTCAGGAGCTGGTGCTGTTGCCGACGGGCATCGGCGAGGTGAAGCGGCTGCCGCGCGGCGCCATCGTCGAGTATCTCGATTGGGCCGCCTGGTCGCCCGACGGCCGACGCATCTTCTTCGCCGGTCAGGAGTCGCCGGACGTGCGGCGCACGTACGTCCAGGACATCGACGGCGGCGATCCGCGCCCGGTCACGCCGGAGGGGTTCGTGGGCATGCTGCTCTCACCCGACGGGCGGACGATCGCCGCGATCGATCGGTACGGGGAGTATTACTTGTGTTCCCTCGACGAATCGGTCGATCCTCGGCCGCTCGCCGGTTATGTCGACGGAGACTTCCTGCTGCAGTGGAGCGGCGACGGCCGGTTTCTGTTCGTCCGGGAGGCCGGCAACCTGGTGCTGCGGATCCATACCCTGGAGCTGTCCACGGGAAGGCGGCAATTCTGGAAGGAGCTCATCCCGCCCGATCCCACCGTGCTGATCGACATCGGCTCCGATCCGGGACAGGTCCGCATCACGCCCGACGGGCGGTCGTACGCGTACACATATTGGACGTTCGAGGGCGAGCTGTACGTGGCGGAGGGACTCGAGTAGACCGGTTGATTTGACCGTGCAGTGCTATCGGCGTACGCTTTCAGCCACGGAGGCAAACATGCGTCGTCTTCTGGTGTCGTTGGCGGTCATGTCCACCGTGCTGGCGCACGACGCGATCCCGCTGCACGCGTGTGGTGACAAGCTGCTGATGCTGGGCCGGGGCATCCGCTTTCAGTCGAAGCACGCACCGCGGGCCGCCGCGGTCCTGCTGTACCTCCCGGAGACTGGCGCGGGCCGGACGCTCAGCGATCCGAAACTCGAAACGGCGCTCCGCGAAGCCGGGCATGCCGTTCGGGCCGTGACGACGAAGTCGGATCTCGAGAGTGCGCTGCGGGGCGGCACCTTCGACGTCGTGCTCGCCAACATCACTGATGCACCGGATCTCGAGCGGGCGCAGGAGGTGGCGGCCGGCAGTGCCGTGGTGCTTCCGGCCATCTATCTCGTCGCGCCGGAAAGCCGGCAGCAGCAGGCGAGGGATCAAGTACGAGCCGAGCGCGCACGGGCGGAGAAGGAATTCGCCGTCGTGGTCGACGTCCCGGGCCGGCCCGGGCACTACTGCGCTGCGGTCGACAAGGCGATGCAGCTCAAGCTCGAACGCGAAAAGATCGCCGCCCGGCGGCCGTGATGGTCCGGCGCCCCCCTCTCCCCGATTCCTTGCGCCGGGTGGCGGGCGCCCTTGTTGCTGCGTGCGTGGCTTTCGGCGCCCGCGGCGCCGCCGCGCAGGCGTTTCTTCCCCCGGCGGGAGAGGGTACCGTGACCGCGGCCTATCACGTCGGCCTCGCGCGAGGCCACACGAACAATTGGGGACAGCTTACCGATGAGGACCGCCTTCGCTCCCACGCGATTGCCTGGGAGGTCGAGTTCGGCCTGAACGAGCGGGTGGCGCTGAGCGTGTCGGTCCCGTTCATCACGTCTCGATACGCAGGCCCCAGTCCACACCCGGTGACCATTCGCGGGGAGCCGTCCGATCTGGACGACGGGACGTACCACGGCGGCTTCCAGGATTTTCGTTTCGGCGGGCGGGTCAACGTCATCGCGCGTCCTCTGGCCGTCACGCCATTTGCGGAGGTCATCGTCCCGAGTCATGAGTACGAGGCGCTGGGACACGCGGCTATCGGGCTGAATCTCCGCGCGCTGGTGGCGGGAGTGGCAGTCGGCGGCTTCGTCGATCTGTTGCCTGGAACCTATTTTCACTCACAGGTGTCGCACGCGGTGGTCGAGGAGATCCTGGGCGTGCGTCCGAACCGCACGCGCGTCGACGGGGAGGTCGGGTACTTCGTGACGCCGCGATTCGCGGTCAGGTTTCTCGGAAGCTATCAGTTCACACACGACGGATGGGATTTCATTCAGATCCCCGGAGCCCCCGAGCCCGACCGGTTCTCCCCTCTCTGGATTCACAGTCGTCGCGACGAGCCGATCACCCTGGAGCACCGACGCAACCACGACCGGCTCATGCGGAGCAACTTCGTCAACCTGGGTGGCGGTCTCACTGTTGGCGTGACCGATTCGATCAGCCTGTTTGCCACCGTCGCGACGACGACATGGAGCCGGAACTTTCACCCTCTTCGCGGGCTCAGCGTCGGGACGAACCTCCACTTTCGCGCGCGACGCGGCGCTCCGTCGCCCGCGTCGGCGCCCGCCCGGCGCCTCGCACGGGTGTTCTAGGCGGCAGGCCGCGCGACCACCGCTGGCCGCGTTCGATCGTGGCGAGCGCCTGCGCAGAAAATGGCTCCGACCTTCCCTGTAAGCTCGGGTGTCGATCCGTGACGCCGGCGCCATATTGATCAAGAGCTCCTCCTTGGGGGCGCGAAATCGCGCGGTCCTCGGGGAGGTCGATGCCGAGTCGGCGCACCCGCGGCGCACCAACGCGAGCGAGCAGCGCCTCGATGGACTCACGCCCGCGCCGGACATCGGCGAGTCCCGCATGTACAAGATGGGCGCCGGGCAGGGCGTCCTCGATCGCGTCTGTCGTAGCGGCAGGATGGGCGTAAGATCGCCAGTATGCCTACCTCCGATGAACTCCTCGAGCTGGCCGAGCAGTGCGCGTCGAAGCTGCAACTCGATGGCGCGCTCCGGGCCATCCCTTCGTTCTCCGACGCCGAAGAGCAGTGCGAGGACGAATACGAGGAGCTGCTCCAGGCGATTCACGAGGACGAGCTGTTTGCGGCGGTCGACATCGGCCGCCAGGAGGAGCTGGTGGAGCAGATCGCGGCCGCGCTCCCCGAAGAGAAGCGCACGCTGATCATCGAGCTCGCCGACAACCATGCGCGCCATGTCTGGATGCAGCAGGAAGGCGCGTATCACGTTGGCGTCGCCGTCGGCCGCAAGCTGCGTCTGCGAGCTGGTTCGTAGTTGATCGTTGGGAACCACCAACACGAACCACCAACTATGTCGTTGTCCTACCTCCATTACGACGTCTTCACCGACGAGCCGCTGACCGGCAACCAGCTCGCGGTTTTCCTCGACGGCCGCGGCGTGTCGACCGAGCGCATGCAGGCAATCGCCCGCGAGATGAACTTTTCCGAGAGCACCTTCATCCTGCCGCCCGAGACGGCCGACACCGACGTGCGCGTGCGGATCTTTACGCCGGCGAATGAGATGCCGATGGCCGGGCATCCGACGATCGGAACCACGTTTGCGCTGGCGCACGCCGGCGTGATTCGCCCGGGCGCGGCGCGGGTTGTCTGCGGTCTCGGCGTCGGGCCGACGCCGGTCGATCTCGACTGGGACGGCAGCCGCCTCCGCTTTGCCTGGATGACGCAGCGCGCACCCGTGTTCGGTCCCGAGGTACGCGCGCGTGGCGAAGCGGCGGCGGCGATCGGCCTCAATCCCGACGATCTGGCGGACGCGCTGCCGGTTCAGGAGATCTCGTGCGGGGTACCGTTTCTCTTCGTGCCGCTCCGCTCGCGCGAGGTCGTCGACCGCGCAGTCAGCGACGCGGCGGCCTTCGCCCGTTTCGCCGCGTCGACCGGCATCGATCGCCCGATCTTTCTCTTCGCCATGCTGCCGCCGGGCGGCGCCGCGACGGTGCATAGCCGCATGTTCGCGCCCGAGTTCGGCATCGTCGAGGACCCCGCAACGGGCGGTGCGAGCGGGCCGCTCGGCTGCTACCTGATTCGTCACGGTCTCGTCACCGGAAGCGCCGCCGGGCGCATCGTCAGCCTGCAGGGTGTGGCGATGGGGCGGCCGAGCCGCATCCACATCGCCATTCGCGAGCAGGGCGGCGAGATCGTCGACGTCAAGGTGGGCGGCACAGCGGTGCTCGTCGGCCGCGGCGAGCTGATCGCGTGACGGCGCCCCTGATTCCGCGTCGAATTCCCGGTGGATCGCTCTGCGCGGCGCCCCTACGATCGAAGTAGGGACGAATATGGACGCACCTGCATTTGCGATACTGCGCGACCAGCTGATTGAACGGCGGCACCAGCTCGAAGCCGTCACGACGGCATCGGTGGCTGCCGGCGAGATCGCCCGCCTGCTGCAGGAAGTGGACGCGGCGCTGCGGCGGATGGACGCGGGGACGTACGGCGTGTGCGAAGGCCTGCGGGGACCCGATCGAGCCAGAGCGGCTCATGGCGGATCCGCTGGGCCGCTTCTGTCTGGATCATCTGCGACCGGGCGAGCGGCGCGCCTCGAGCAGGATCTCGATCTCGCCTCGCGCATCCAGCGCGAGCTCCTGCCCAAGCCCGACACGCGCGTGTCGGGCTGGGAGGTCGCGTACCACTACCAGCCCGCCGGTCCGGTGAGCGGCGACTACTGCGACGTGATTCCCGGCGGGTCGGGTGATTTGTACTTTCTGATTGGCGACGTCTCGGGGAAGGGGATTGCCGCGGCGATGCTGATGTCGCACCTCAGTGCGATGCTCCGGACGCTCGTCTCGCTCGGGCTGCCGCTCACGCAGCTCGTCGAGCGGGCGAGCCGCGTGTTGTGCGAAAGCACGCTGCCCGCCGCGTATGCGACGCTGGTCTGCGGCCGGGCGTCGGCCGGCGGCGACATCGAGCTGTGCAATGCGGGCCATCCGCCGCCGCTCGTCATCCGCGACGGCACGACGGTCGCGATTGGCGCCACCGGGCTGCCGATCGGCATGTTTTGCAGCGGACGGTTCTCGTCGCGGAACGAGCGTCTCGAACCCGGCGAGACGATGCTCCTGTATACGGATGGGCTGACCGAGGCGCAGGACCCGATGGGAGTCGAGTACGGACTCGAGCGCCTCTCGGCGGTCGCGGTCTCGGCATCTCGTCTGCCGCCCCAGGGCCTCGTCGACGCCTGCGTCGGTGAGGTTGGCGCGTTCAGGCGCGCGCCGGCGCTCGCTGACGACCTGACGATCATGGCGCTGCGGCGGAGTCAGGCGCCAGTCGAACATTGACGCCCCCGCGGGCCGGAGACACAATGCCGCATCTTCACGAGGAGGGCGGCATGCAGGTGTCCGTCAGGATGGCCGGGGTCGTCGCGGCTGGCGTTCTCGCGCTCGGAGGCGCGGCGCTGGCGCAGACCGTGCCGGCGCAGTTCGTCGTGAGCGGCGCGGCGGCGGAGCGGATCCAGGATTTCACCACGATCAATCTCGCGACCGCCGAGCGGATCGCCGAGGCGTGCCAGCGGCTGGCGGCGGCCGAAGGCGTCGCGATCACCATCATGGTTCTCGACAACGACGGCAATCACGTCTATGCGGACCGGATGGACGGGCAGGGCTACCTGAACATCATCACGGCGGAGATGAAGGCGCAGACCGCGCTGATGCAGCGCGCGCCGAGCAAGTTCGTGATGAACCAGGTGATCCGCGATCCGAACGCGGAGCTGCAGCGCATTCAGCTCGGCCTGTTTCCGAATTCCGGCGGCCTTCCCGTCGTCGTCAACAAGCAGATGATCGGCGCCATCGGGATCGGCGGGTCGGCGCCGCGCGTGCCCGTCTGGAGCGACGAGATCTGCGGGCACAAGGCGATGCAGGAGGTGCTCGGCGCCGCGAACGTCGCGCCGCTCATCGAGGATCTCCCGCGGCCGAATCCGCCGGCGCCCGCCAATCCGGCGCCCGTGCCGCGCTTTGCGAGCCAGACGGTCCCGAAGACGAGCGTGTCGAATCCTGAGTGGGTGATCGGCGGACGCGCGGCGTCAAACGTTTACAACGCCAACCAGATCTCGCTGGCGACGGCGAAGAAGATCGCGCGTGTCTGCCGCGACTTCGCCGCCGCGCGCAACGGCGGCATGTCGCTCTACATCCTCGACACGTCGGGCGAGATCGTGCACATGGAGCGGATGGACGGGCAGGTGTTCAACAACATCCGAACGGCGCTCCTCAAGGCGCAGACGTCGCTCAAATCGCGCGTGCCGACGTCGGTCTACACCGCGCAAGGACGGAACAACCCGCAGGGCCAGACGCGGACGATCGCGCAGTTCGAATTCTTCACCAACTCGGGCGGGCTGCCGATCGTGGTCGACGGACAGATGATTGGCGCGATTGGCGTCGGCGGCGGCGCGGGCGGCGGCGGCGACGAGAACTGCGCGATCGAGGGATTGAAGGCGGTCTTCGGCGACCACGCGACGCTGCCCGTCTATCCGATGGCGAGCGCCGCGAGCGGCGGTCGCTGAGCGCACCCGCGATCAGCGTTTCGGATAGAGCGCGCGCAGATGATCGACGTCGCGGGGCGACACGCCGGCGATGGTGGCGATGTCTGCGCGCTGCTTCAACTGGGCGCGGTAGCGGCCGAAGAACCCCGGGATGTCGCCGCCGTACCCGAAGTAGTACATGATGTCGGCGAAGTCGGCCGTGTGCTCGAGGCCGAGGGCGTGCCCGAGCTCGTGGACGCACGTGAGGTAGACGATCGTCTCGCGCAGCAGCGGGTCGGTCAGCGCGCGGCGGCCGACGTCGCCGAGACCGCTGACATCGGGCCGAATGAAGACCGCGGCGCCCCGCCGGCCGCCGACAGCGAGCGGCCGCATTTCCCCGTAGAACCCCGAATCGGCCGGCACCCAGTAGACGCGGACGAGCGCCTCGTCTTCCGCTGCGGGCGTGAACCGAATCGTGCCGCCCGCGCTCCGTTCCCACGCACGCAGCGCCCAGACCGCGAGCTCACGGTCTGACGGACGGAAGTCGGACTCCGGCTCGCCATCCGCGATGAAGTAGGTGATGCGCCCCGTTGCATCGACCGGCTCGAGACCGCGCGGCCTCTGCTGCGCGACCGCGAGCGCGGCGCTCGACACGACAATGGCCAGGACGAGTGCCAGTGCAGGGGCTGAGGCCGATCGCATGCTGCCTAGAATATGCCGGCGGCCAGCCAGGACGGGAGTGTGAAGCGTGCGCGAGCTTCGATATTCAGTGGCGGCGAGTCTCGACGGCTACATTGCCGGGCCGAACGGCGAGTTCGATTGGATCGACGTCGATCCGGAGATCGATTTCGATGCGATGTACGCCCGTTTCGGCGGTCTGGTCATGGGCCGCCGGTCCTACGAGGTGTACGTCGCGACTGGCGGAGGTGGCGGTCCGCAGATGCCCGTTTACGTCTATTCGCGAACGCTGCCCGAGGGCGAGCGCGATGAGGTCGTCGTCGCGCGCGACGCGGTGAGCCACGTCCGCCAGTTGAAAGCACAGGCGGGTAGGCCGCTGTGGCTCTGGGGCGGCGGCGACCTGTTCCGCCAGCTCGCCGACGCGGGGCTCGTCGATGGGGTGGAGGTGGCCATCCTGCCGATACTGCTCGGCGGGGGCGTCCAGCTGCTGCCGGCTCCCGCGGCGCGGATCCGTCTCCGGCTGCGCGCGCAGCGGCTGTTCAGCAAGACCGGCACGTTGCTGCTCGACTACGACGTCGTCCCGTCGTGAGGCGGCCGAACGACCGTAGAGATGACCCGGAGCTGTGCCGGGTGCGCGTTTTGCAGCCAGTCGAGGTCCGGAGGAGTCGTCATGTCTGGACGTCGCATAGTCGGGCTGGCGCTGGCGGTTGTCGGTGTCGTGGCGCTCGTGTGGGGCGGGGTGTTCTGGACCGATCGCGAGACCGTGATTGACGCGGGGCCGATTGAAGTGACCGCCGACGAGCGTGAGGGAGTGAGGATACCGCCGGCGCTTGCCGTACTCGCGTTGGTCGGTGGCATCGTGCTGCTCGTCGTGCCCGACCGGCGCCGCATCTGAGGACTGGGAGAGAAGACGCGTGGCACTGCTTCGGACGCGCAGTCTTGGGATGCTGCTGCTCGGGCTCTATCTCCTGGTGGTCGGGCTCGGTGGCCTGGTCGCGTTGCCGCTGCCGCAGGTCGTCCTGCCGGTCCTCGCGCTGCTGGCCGGTGTGCTGGTTCCGGTCGGTCGGTAAGTCCGCGGTTGGTGGCCGAAGCATCCTCGGCGCGCATGGGATAATGCGAGCGTCGGGGCGTAGCGCAGCCTGGTAGCGCACCTGCCTTGGGCGCAGGGGGTCGCTGGTTCGAATCCAGTCGCCCCGACCACTTTCCACTGGTTCTTTCCGGTCACATGGGTGACAGTTCATTCCGGGCACATAGGTAACACTTTCGGTCCGAAGGGATTGTCGATCGGTTCGAGCCTGCATGTCTCGTCGTCGAAGTAGCCCAGGTCGTACTGCATAAAGCTCACAAGCCAAATGCGGTCGCCGCCCTGGGTCACGCCGACGTTCTGGCCGGCGAAGGCGTGGCTGAGATTCACTTTCCGCCCTTTGAAACAAATGCGGCCACAGTGGGTCACCGTGATGGTCGTGTCATGGAACGGGGAGGTGAGCTCGTCGAGGCCCCGATAGACGCGCGGTGAACGCTCGTAGACGTCGGCGGGCACTTTCATGCCGAGGGCCTGGTGCGGGCGCTCGTGGTTGTACTCGTCCACAAACGCATCGAAGCGGGCCTACTGCTGCAGCACATTGCCGGCCGCGGGCTTGGTCGCTTCGCGTTTGAGCGTGAGATGCATCCGCTCGTGGCGGCCGTTCTGCTGGGGATGCCCGGGCGCGATGCGCTCGATGGGAATGCCTAAGCGGAGCCACCAGACCGCAAGCTTGCTGAGGCGATAGAGTGCGGTCGGCGCGGCGAACGGCATCCCGTTGTCGGTCCGACTCGCCAGTGGCAGGCCGTAATCCTTAAAGGTGCGCTCGAAGACGGCAAAGGCGAAGGTCGCCTGGGTGGTCGACAGCGCGTCACAGGCGAGCAGATACCGACTGGCGAAATCGGTGATGGTGAGTGGGTAGCAGTAGCGGCGATTGTAGAATCGCCGCGCGACCGATGGCTTGTGCGAGGTGGCTTTTACCAGTGCCGGGCGGACCGAGAAAGAGCACGTCCTCGCGCTGAGCGATGAAGCGCGCGGTCGCGAGCTCGTAGACCAGTGCGCGATTCATCTTCTTGTTGAAATCAAAATCAAACGTGTCGAGCGAGCGCTCGGGGTCACGGAAGCGCGCGAGCTTGTGCCGGCGTTCGAGGCGCCGATCCTGTCGCCGACGGAGTTCGTCGGCCACGAGCGCCGACACGAGGTCGAGGGGCACCATCTTCTCCGTCTGCGCCTGCCGGAGCCGCGTTTCCAAAACGGCGGCCCATGCCCGAGAGCCGGAGTTGTCGGAGCGCCCGATCGAGTTCGACGAGATTCATGACGCGTCTCCTGTGCGATCGATCAGATCGCGATAGAGGGTGAGCTGCCGAATGAGGGGATCGACCTGCTTGAGCGTCAGCGGCACCGGCGGCCGGCGTTCGAGATAGCGGCGGAGGAAGCGATACGTCGGCACACCGAGATCGAGGGCGGCCTTCGCGGCGTCTTCGATGACGGCCGGACCGTGTTTCTTCGCGAGCGACAGCACGCCGAGCATGCGACGGACACCGGCTTCCCCCTCATGCTGGTGGATGTGATCACAGATGGTGCTGACCGTCGGTCCGATGCGCATGGCCGCTTCGAGCAGCGCCAGAATCTTCGGCGGCGTCCGTCGCGGGCGATCGGCATCGGCAATGCGATGCCAGCCGCGCGGGGCGCGGACATGCTCGCGCAGGAGCTGACCGGTCTTTGGATCGAGCAGCCGGACAAACAGATCGTTCCACTGCACGTCGACGCGACGGCCGATCCAGCCAGGTGGGGTGCCGTAGTACGCGGCCTCGACCTCCACGCAGCCATCCAGGTGGACGGTGCGGACGCCGAGGCGGTAGTAGCGAAACGGCTCGAGTGGCAGCGGGCCGAGCGCGGGCTGCTCCTCGGCAAACATGGCCGCGACCTGGCGCTTCGTCGTACCGTGGACGCGGGTATCGAGCCCAGTGCGCTTCCCAGCGATCGAGGTACGCTTGCGCTTCGTCGAGCGATTCGAAACGCAGCCCGCGTAACGGCGTCTTCTTCGCGTGCCCGACGCCGGCTTCGACTTTGCCCTTGCGATCGGGATCGCCGACGCGACACGGCAGCGCGACGACGCCATAGTGCGCGAGCACGTCGCGGTAGAGCGGATTGAGCGCCGGGTCGTAGATGTCCGGCGTGAGGACCCCTTCCTTCAGATTGTCGAGGACGATGACGCGGACGGTTCCGCCGAGCCGACGAAAGGCGCGCTCGTGGAGTTCGGCCCAGATCTGCGTGCTCGACTGCCACACCAGCAGCCGGACCGCTTTGCGCGAGTAGCCGAGCGTCAGGACGAAGAGCCGTGCGCGCCGGTACTTGCCCGTCTGTGGATGACGCACCATCGGCCCATCGCCGTAATCGACCTGGCCTTCTTCGCCGGGTGCCGTCGTGATCACGACGCGCGCCTCAGGCGAGGACGTGCTGCGGAGGGTCACGACAAAGCGCCGCACGCTCGCATACCGCGCGGTGAAGCCGTGGTCGTCAACGAGGTCCTGCCAGATCGCCATGGCGTTGCGCCCGCGGCTGAGCGCCTCGGCGATCAGCTCTCGATAGGGCTCGCACGCGCTCGCACTCGGCGCACGGGCCGGACGCGGAATCGGCCCCGAGTCGGTGGACACCTCCGCCCTGGTGGCCGCTTTCGCCTGCCCCGAGTCGGCTGGTCCCTCCTCGGAAATGGCCGGATTTGCTCCACCAGAGTCGGTGGACACCGATGCGGTGGAAATGGCCGGTTTCGCTCGTGATGCGCGGCGGCGTCCGCGGCCGGGCACCACGATGCCCACGGCCTTCAGATAGCCGCTGATCGTTTCGCGCCCCGGACACCGGTCGTCCGCTCGATGCGGCGCAGCGACCAGCCCAATCGCCCCAGCGCCACAATCTGGTGGTATTTGTCGTCAGCCAAGACGCTGCTCATGCCGCGTAGGAACGCTGCGTTCCTCGTCGGCGTCAACGCCTCGAGCCGCTACTCGAAATGGCCGGTTTTCAGCTGTCCAGTATGGCCGGTTTTGGGTGTCCACCGAGGCTCACGAAATCACGACATCGACGGCCGCGAGCTGAACCAGGGCAGCCGCGGCGGGCTGGCCGCCGTCCCTTTCGAGCGCTTCATCGTCGGGCATGATGCCTCCGCTGAACGCACTCTACGCTCGCGGCGCCGTGGCCGAGCACTGCCCAGATCACCGTTGGCTGATTTGTGTCGCCTATCCGGGTAACTCGGCGAGAAAGTCTTCAAGCGGCAGCACCTCGACGTGATCGAGCTGCTGACGCCGTTCACCGAGGAAGACGACGATACATCGCGTATCCTTGCGCGCATATTCGGCGAAGACGCCAAGCCCCTTCAGATCGCGCGCATCAACCTGTCGCGATGCCTTGACCTCGATCGCCCAGTGCTCGCGGCCGACAGACAGGACGAAGTCGACTTCTGCGCCGCGCCTGGTGCGGAAGTGGTGCACACGAGCCTCCGGCCAGATCGTGCCCTCGCGCCGTCGCAGCTCCAAGCCGACGAGATGTTCGAGGAGCAGCCCTCGCTCGTCATCGAGCGGACGATCGAGCGGCCGTCGCAGGATAGCGTTTCGAACGCCGAGATCGAAGAGCAACACCTTCGGGTGAGCGACGAGACTCGCGCGGTCCGATCCGCGCCAGGCAGGGATCCGAAACAGGAGAAGGGTATCCTCGAGCACGTCGAGATAGCGTCGGGCCGTCTCATAACTCACGCCGGCGTCGCGCGACAGCGCGTGCAGATTCACGACCCGACCCGAGGATGCGGCAGCGAGGTCGAGGAGCCTGGAGTAGCCGCCGATGTCGCGCACGAGCGCCTCGGCTTGAATCTCCTCACGAAGATAGGCATCCACATAGCTCCGGAGGGTGCTCGAGCGGCTCGCCTGATCGCGGTCGGCGTAGATGCCCGGCAAGGTGCCGTGGGCGAGGACGCGATCGAGATTGAAATCCGACTGCAATTCCCGCGCGAGCAACGGATGCAGATAGTGGAGCACAATCCGCCCCGGGAGCAGGTTCGCATGGCCGCGCCGCAACTTGCGCGCGCTGGATCCGGAGAGCAGGAAGCGGAATCGCCGCGGCTGTGCGTCGACGAGCGCCTGTACGCCGTCCAACAGTGCGGGGACACGTTGGACCTCATCGATGAAGACCGTTCGAATCGAGGATCGCGCCGCCTTCAACTCCGCCTCGAGGCGCTCGGGCTGAGCGACGTACTCGCGAAACGTCGCCAGGCTCGCCAGGTTGAGGGTGAAATCCGGAGCGAGCGACCCCAGCAGTGTCGACTTTCCCACCTGACGGGGGCCCAGCACGAGGACGGAATGTCGTTCCGCCTCCAGCCGTGGGGCAATAGCCCGTTCATACATGTGGGTAAAATATCGTAGTTTTTACCCACGTCAAAGAACTCCGCAGTGAGCTGTCTTCTTGAGCCCCATGGGGTTCGCCCGGAACCCAGCGCATTCCTTCGCGAGGCCTCCTCGCTCCAAAGGCCGTTCTTTGAATCATCCAAAAAGCTACCGGGATCAATCCCGGGCCTCGCCGAGGCTGGCCATAACTTCTACACGCTGCGCGGTGCCGAAGCGTTCCGCGACGCGCTCGGGATGCTGCGAGACGGCCGCATTGTCGTCCTGGACGGCAGCACCGGCGTACAAATGTCCCGCTGCGCCGTACGAAGCCGCCATGCCGATCGAGGCCTTTTGTCGCAAGCATGTCGTCGGAACGCTGTGCACATCGACGTGTGTGCGGCGGCGCCGGCGCCCATGGGTGTGGCGGGTCCCGAGGTCTCAGCGGCAGTGAAGCAGTCGCTGGCCGCAAAAGGAATTCCCTACCACCCTGAGCACCAAGTGACGGCCGTTGACGGCACGGCCCGGCGGCTCACGTTCGCCAACGGCGCCAGTGCCGAATTCGACCTGCTGGCGTACGTCCCGCCGCATCGCCCTCCACGCGTGATCCGGGACGGCGGCCTCGTCGCCGAGAGCGGATGGGTCTCGGTCGATCGGCACTCATTGGAGACACCGTTCCCTGGTGTCTACGCGATTGGAGACGTGGTCGCTATCCCCCTGACGCTCGGCAAGCCGTTGCCGAAGGCCGGTGTCTTTGCGCACGCCGAGGCCGAAATCGTCGCCAAGAACATCGCGCGCACCATCACGGGGCAGGGACGTTCGACCGCCGCTCGGCAATCATCGAGTAGGCGCCGACGCTCGTGACCACTCGATGGTAAATGCAGTCCTGGCCTCGAATGACGCGAACCGGATTCATTGCTCCAGTGGCTGCCCGACGACAGCCGTCATGCGCCCCCCGTCGTTGACAGCCGGCGTACGGAATTCCTATAGTCCTGCGCATCGCAAGAAGTCCGCCCACGCGGAGGGAATCCGTTCTCGTCCATATTCACGTCATCAGGGAGGCTTTTCGTATGCGTCACGCCCTAGCTGTTCTTGCCGCGGTCGTCCTGCTCGGATTGCCGTCGCAGGCCGGTGCGCAGGCCACCAGCGCCGTCGAACCGTTCAACTTGGCCACGGTGGACATCGCCGGACGCGAAGCCGTCGCCCTCGTCCTGCGCGAGCAGTTCGTCGTCGAGCTCGCCGGCGCCAACCGCAATCTCGAGATGACCGGCAACTACCCGGCGGTGACGGTCCCGGACAACATGGTCGCGCTCATCGGCCAGTACGAGTACGGGCTGAAGCACCGCATCTACGAGATCGTCAACCACGTCGTCGGCCGCGGACAGCTGACGGCCCCGCGCCGGCCCGCCTATATCCACAACGCCGGCGACGTCCGCTTCCTCGCGCCGCTGCGCTACCCGGGCAAGATGCTGAACGCCGCGGTCAACTTCTTCAGCCACTCCTGCGAGGCGTGCAGCGCCCAGGAGCGCGCGGCCGCCCGCGCCAAGCGCCTGGCCAACCGCGGCGTGCCGTATCTGTTCTACAAGACGACCCGCGGGGCGATCATCGGCCACGAGGACGAGGTCGTCCTGCCGTGGGGCCGCGACCGCATCGACTGGGAGGTGGAGCTCGGCATCGTGATCGGCCGGACCGCCAAGTACGTCACGGCCGACCAGGCGCGCAACTACGTCTTCGGGTACACGATCCACAACGACGTCTCGGATCGCGGCGGCCGGCCCCCGGGCGGCTTCGGCCAGAGCTCGGACTGGCTCGTCGGCAAGGGACACGACACGTTCGCCCCGATGGGGCCGTGGATCGTGCCGGCGGAGTTCTACGGCGATCCCATGAAGCGGCTCCACATGCAGCTCTCGATCGACGGTCAGCTCGTCCAGGAGGCGAAGGTCGAGGACATGATCCACAACGTGTGGGAGCTCATCGAGTACGCCTCGTCGATTGTCACGCTGCACCCCGGCGATGTGATCAACGGCGGGACGACCTCCGGCACGTCGTCGGGCGCATTCTTCGCCGGCACCCGCTCGGGGTACCTCAAGCCTGGCGAAGTGATGGAAGCGAAGATCGAAGGGATCGGGACGCTGCGGAACCGGACCGTCGCCGGGCCGCGTCCACCGGCTGGCAGCGGATCGCAGCTCCCGCCGGTCAGCACCTATAAGACCAACTAGACAGGGTTGCATGGACGCGGATCCAACCGTGCGAAGTGCAGGATGCGACCGTGCGACGGTGCGGTCGGGGGTGCGAGGAGTGCACCTCTCGTACGTTCGCACCTTCGGACGCATGTCGCACGCTCGCCCCCGTCGCACGCTCGCACGAACGGATCCACTTCAGCGCGATCCTGTCTAGCTAGCGCACATCACGGATCGTCACCGGCCGCGCCTCGAGTGGCGCGGCCGGCGCTCCACGCCCGCCATCCTTCAACCGGTTGCCCGACCGAACCGAACGCACGCCTCGCGCGTCTGAAGGCCTGAAGGAGGCGCCATGCTCCCACTCTTGGTGGCCGTCATCAGCCTGCTCGCGGGGGCCCATCGCGCGCACGCCCAGATCCCGTCGTGCCTGCATACCCAGCTCGAGACGGCGGGGGACCGGGTTCGCCGCGAGCAGGCGATGGCGTTCGCGCGCCGCGTCCACTTGGCCCAGCAACTGGCCCCACGCGACCGCGCGCCTGGTTCGGGACGGTACCGTCCGCTCGAGGAGCTGCCCGGGCTGCCGCGCGTGCCCGACGGCTTCGACCTGCAGTTCCATACGGATGGGAAGAGCTATGTCCTGACGCTGAAGGACCGCCGCGACCCCTGCCGGTTCGCCGTCTTTTCAGACCAGGAAGGCGCCGTCTATGCCGCGGTGCCGCAGCCGTCCCGCGCGACAATTCAGCCGCTCGACACGCACTAGCCCGGCGGCCTGGCGCAGCGTTTGCTCCGTCATTCCGTAGCGATGTCCGAGCCGTACACGGACAACCTGATGCGTGAGCTGATTGATCAGATCGACGCCCGTCTGCGGGAAGCCGAGCGCGTGAGGAATCAGGCCGATCAGCAGTATCGCGACCGTCCGTTCTGGCCGGAGCGCCGCCGCCGCCGTCGAGGCCGCAACGACGGCCCGGATCATCCGAAAAAGCCCGGAGCGGCGTAGCCCGATTCCACGTCCCCCGACGTTACCGCAGCTCGCCAACGCGCTTGAGCGCGCGGGCTTCCACCCGCGTACGGGCGCGCCGAGCCCATCGGCTGATCCAGAACGCCGCCAGCCCCAGCGCGCTGGTGCCGAAGATGATTCGCTGAGTCAAGGTCGGCGTGACGAGGCGCGGCGGCTGCGGCCGAGGCTGCGGTCGCGACGCTGGCACCCACCGCGTGAGGTACGCAAAGTTCTCAGAACCGCACCCGGGGCACGCGGGCATGTTATGTACTTCCTCGCAATTCACGCACAGCCGCGCCGTTCTCAACTGCATGGGCTCGGGGTCCGTGGCCTCTTCCAAGAATACCTCCAGAACGGTCCGCAACGCGGCTGTTCGGAAATCGCCCGCTGCCGTGAAGGCAGGGGCGCGTCCACGCAACTGCCACGGTGTGCCGATGATCGCGTTCGGACCGGCCGCGGTGACGGCCGACAGCCGACCGCCATCGCTGATCGCACTCGTGGCCTACGCCGTGTGGGCTTCGATCGAGAGGTCCCTGACCACGACCCAGACGCTGCTGGGCGGCCTTGGCGTCTTCGTCATCGCCACGTCCGCGCAGGATCGCGGCCGTCCTGGCCGGACGGCGCCGACTGGGGCGCATCCTCGAGTCGATGACGCGAACGGCTTCGAAAGCGGTCTGAGCACCGCCGATCCCCACCCGCCTGCTGGTATCATCCGGCCGACGCGGAGGACGCGCAGATGTCGGTCGGACGCGCCGCATACGGAGTTTCGCTCTACGCACTCGTCCTGATGTCCACCGCCCCAGCGGCGGCGCAGATACGCGCGCCGGCACCCGCGCCGGAAACGGGCCGCGCGTGGCTCGCGCGCTGCGGCGCGCTCGCGCAGACCACGGCGCAGGCGCGCGCCGCCTGCCTGAGCTGGGTCGAAGGCCTCATCGATCTCAACGAGATCTATCGCGGACTCGGCGCGCTCGAGAAAACGCCCGAAGGTTTCTGCACGCCGTCGAACGCGACGGTCGACGAGGCCGTGCGGGCTGTCGCGCGCTATCTCGAGGCGCATGCCGACGCGCTCCACTTTTCCGCACGCATCCTGGCCTACATGGCGCTGCGCCAGGCGTTTCCCTGTGAGAGGAGGACACCATGATTCGCATCTTCACGATCCTGCTGCTGCTCGCGCTGGCCGCACCCGCCGCTGCCAAGGACTACATCAAGGGCGAGCGTCCGCAGACGCGCGGCTATTCGCTCGCGGTCATCACCGAGGGCGGCAAGACGATCTGGCTCGGCGGCCAGCTCGCCGTCGTCGACGACAACGGACGATCGCTCGCCGGCGATTTCGACGGTCAGGTGCGGCAGGTGTTCAGGCTGATCGACCGGACGCTGCAGAAGGCGGGCGGAAAGCTGAGCGACATGGTGCAGATGACGGTCTTCATCACCGACGTGCGCCTCGGCGATCGCCTCACCGAAATCCGCCGCGAGATCTTCGGCGACAACTTCCCAGGCAGCGCGCTCATCACCGTCACCGCGCTGGCGAACCCCGACGCGAAGGTGGAGATTCAGGGCTACGCGGTCGTCGGCGACCGCTGAAGTCGTACAATACGAGGCTTCGGAGGACCCCCGATGACCACGCTGCCGTTCCGGAATGTCGTGGCCGCGCTGATGCTTGCGGCGGCTCTGGCGCCGCCGCCCGCCGCGGCCGATCCCATCCCGCAGGGCTGGAAGGCGCACAACATGCAGCCGGTCGGCTACAGCGACATGGGCGGCCGTCCGCCGTTCAAGCTGGCGATCAAGCGCGTCGGCGATCGCTGGTATCTCTACACCGGCCACCTGTGGCACGACGGCTGGAGCATCGTCGACGTCACGGATCCGCGGAACCCGCGGCTCGTGAAGTTCATCCCGGGGATGCCGAACAGCTGGAACATCCAGGTGACGCTGCACGACAACCTGATGATCACGGCACTGCAGCGCAAGGCGCCGCAGTGGGGCGGCGACGCGAAGCAGCCGGCGACCGACGGCCTGATCATCTGGGACATCTCCGATCCGCTGAACCCGAAGGAGCTCTCGCGCTGGAGCTCGGGTCAGGGCGGCACGCATCGGAATTCGTATCCCGGCGGGCGCTACGCCTACCTGTCGTCGGGGTATCCGGGCTATCAGGGCGGCAACATCCTCGTGATCATGGACGTCAGCGATCCGAAGAACCCGAAGGAAGTGGGTCGCTGGGCGCAGCCGGGCATGAACAAGGCGGCCGGCGAAACGCTGCGCCCGAACACGCCGTACGGTTTTCACGGCCCTGCGGTCGTCAGTTCCGACGGCCGCACGCTCGTCATGGCGTTTTCGCCGGGCCTGGTGATCCTCGATATCAGCGATCCGGCAAGGCCGCAGGAGATCAGCCGCCTCGACTTCAGTCCGCCCTTCATCAATGCCGGTTCGCAGTCGCTGCACTCGGCGCTGCCGCTCTGGGACCGCAACCTCGTGTTCGTCGCCTCCGAGGCGAGCAACGAGCGCTGCAACGAGGGGCTCAACTTCGCCGGGCTCGTCGATATCAGGGACATCAAGCGGCCGCGCCTGCTGTCGCTCTTCCCGCTTCCGCAGCCGCCGGCCGGAGAACCGTACAAGAACTTCTGCGAGAAGGGCGGCCGGTTCGGACCGCACAACGTGAACCATGAGGTCCACCTGCCCGACGTCGAGAAGCCGGGCGATCTGATCTATCTGACGTACTTCAACGCCGGCCTGCGCGTGTTCACCATCAAGGATCCGATCAGCCCCCGCGAGACAGGCTGGTTCATTCCGCCGCAGCCGCTCAAGCGATACGGTCCACAGCCGCCGAACGATCTCGTGCAGCAGTCGGAGGACGTGCTCGTCGACACGCGTGGCTACATCTACCTCGACGACAAGCACTGGGGCCTGTTCATCCTCCGCTACACGGGCCCCGACCAGCCGAAGCCGACGGCGAAATGATTGCCGAGGCCCCTGAGGCCTGGGGCCTGAGGCCTGAGGCCTGTGCGATCCGCCCGTGCAGCGCGGACGACGCGTGTGCGATGCACGAGGCGGTGCGCGAGTCGCTCGCCGAGCTCATCCCGTGGATGCCCTGGTGCCACCCGGATTACTCGCTGCAGGAAGCGCGGTCGTGGCTGCGCGTCCAGGTGCAGGCGTTCAACGAACGGAAGTGGTTCGAGTTTGCGATCGTCGATTCCGAGGGGCGGTACCTCGGGCAGTGCGGGCTCAATCAGGTCGAGGAGCTGAACCGCCGCTGCAATCTCGGCTACTGGGTCCGTACGACGGCCACGGGGCACGGCGTCGCGACCCGCGCCGCGCAGCTGCTGCGCGACTGGGCGTTTGCGAATACGAATCTGGTGCGGCTCGAAATCATCATCGCGGCCGGCAACCATGCCAGCGTGCGGGTCGCCGAGAAGGCGGGCGCGGTCCGCGAAGGCGTGCTCCGCCATCGCCTGTTCCTGCACGGCGTACCGGTCGACGCGGTCATGTTCTCCCTCGTGCGATAGCCGATGCCGCTGACTCCTCCTCCGTTCGTCGATACACGTGCGTTCTTCCGTCCGGTCTCGTCCGCCCTCGTCGATCTGCTGCACGGCCTGCCGCCGCAGGATTTCGGGCGCCCGACGATTGCCGGCACCTGGACGGTCCGCGACGTCCTCGCGCATATGGTCGATCTCATGCTTCGCCGCGTGTCGTTCCAGCGTGACGGCCTCGTGCCAGCGCCTCCACCCTTTCCCATTCGGAGCGAACGCGACTTCGTGCGCTTCATCAACGGGCTCAATCACGAATGGGTGGCCGCGACGCGCCGCCTGAGTCCGCAGGTGCTGACCGAGCTGTTCGAGCTCGCCAGCCGCGATCTCGCCGCCTTCTTCGAAGCGCGGCCGCTCGACGCGCCGGCGCTCTTCGGCGTGTCGTGGGCGGGCGAACAGTCGTCGGCCGGCTGGTTCGACATCGGCCGCGAGTTCACGGAGCTGTGGCACCACCAGATGCAGATTCGGCTCGCGGTCGGCGCTCCTCCGCTGTCCGACGCCCGGTATCTGAAGGCCGTGCTCGACATCAGCGTGCGTGCCCTCCCGCACGTCTATCGCGATCTCTCGGTAGACGACGGCGCCGCGATCGCGATCCTCATCGACGGGCCGGCTGGTGGAAGCTGGACGCTGCGGCGCGAGTCGGGCCGGTGGACGTTGTGGGCCGGCGCGGCGGATCGGGCGGACGCCCGCGCGCGTCTATCGGACGACGCCGCGTGGCGCCTGTTCTACAACGCGCTCCTGCACCCGCAGGCGGCTGCCGCCATTGCGGTCGACGGCAAGGCAGAGCTCGTCGCGCCACTCCTTCACGCGCGCTCGATCATCGTCTAGCGGTCGCGGTTCAACGTGGCGCCGCGCTGGCCTCCGCGTTGCAGGACTGCCACCCTCTGGGAACAACACCCGAACATTGCGGAGGTGTTATGGCAGAGCGTTATGACGACCGTTACAGAGGCGAGGACTGGCGTCGCGATCGCGAGCGCGGCTGGGGACGCGAGTACGATCGCGACCGCGGCTTCTTCGAACGCGCCGGCGACGAAGTGCGGTCGTGGTTCGGCGACGACGAGGCGGAACGCCGCCGCCGCATGGACGAGGCGCGGTACGGCCGTGATTGGGACCGCTACGGCCGCGAGTGGGATCGGTCCGGCCGCGCGCCCGAGCGCTACGGCCGCGAGTACGGCCGCGACTGGGATTACGGGCATCGCATGGGATTCGATTACGGCCGGCCGCGCACCGAGCGCGGCTGGGGTGAAGAACGGTGGAGCAGCGAGCGCGGAGGGGGGATGGGCGACCCCGACTACGGCCGCGATTACGGGCGCGACTACGGCCGCGATTACGGACGCGACTCCCGCGCCGACTACTGGCGGCCCGGCTGGCCCGCGTACTGGAACGACCCCGCCTACGGCGGCTCTGCGTATACGCGACCGTGGGGCTACGGCCAGAGCTCGTTCAGCGGACGCGGACCGCGCGGCTATCAGCGCACCGACGACCGCGTCCGCGAGGACGTGTGCGAGCGACTTACGCAGGATCCGTGGGTGGATGCCAGCGACATCGAGGTGACCGTGCGCGGCGGCGAGGTGACGCTCTCGGGGAGCGTACGCGACCGCGGCGACAAGCGGCACGCCGAAGACATCGCCGAGCGCGTGTCGGGCGTGCGCGAAGTGCACAACAATCTGCGCGTGACCGGCGGCTGGGAAGGGTCGGCGGGGCGCGAGCCGACGACGGCCGGGGCGACGATGGCCGGGGCGACGACGGCCGGCACGACGTCGCGCCGGTAGCGACCGTTCGCGAAGGGTCGCTGCCGCGCGGGGGCGGGTCCCGGGGCCCCGCCCCTCATCTCAGACCGGTTGCCCCCGAATCACGCGAATCAGCAGGAAGACAATCGCGGCCACGAGCAGGACGTGCAGCCATCCGCCGAACGTCGTGGTCGTAATCACGCCGAGCAGCCAGAGCGCCAGCAGCAGAAATACCAGCAGGAGCACAGCCGTTCCTCCTGGCTGTGAGGACGTGCAGAACTGGTGCCACGCTACGTGGTGGCCAGCTCGCGCTTGCGTCCGCGGTGATATTCGAGAAGAGCGGCGTTCGCCGCGCGGACGATCGACGCCTCCTGCGCGACACGGGTCAGATCGCGACCCGGCACCGCCACATAGAGCTCGCTCTCGTCCAGACCGGTGTAGACGCGGTTGCCGATGCAGCCGGTGCTCGCCACCGTGCCGTGGGCGAGCGCCGCCGGCAGCACCATGCACGTCGGGCGCGCCAGGGTATGCAGCTCCGCCGCCATGCCGGCGCGCAGCGCGGCTTCCTGCAGCAGCATGATCTTGCCGGGCGGACCCCAGAAGAGGACCACGTCGGGATCCACCGGCGTCGCGCCGAGCGGCGCGTACACGACCACGCCCGGCGATTCCGGCAGCCGCGGGAGGGCCGGCACTTCTTCGATGCGGATGTAGCCGATGCTCGTCATGAACCCGAGCGTCTGTTCGAGCTCCTGCGCGCGCGCGGGCGGCAGCGCGATGTTGTGCGTGTAGGCGCCAATCGGGCAGTTGTAGTGGTGGTCCGCCACTGTGTAGAACGTCCGCCCGTCGGACGCGAGTCGCCAGAAGCTGCAGCCAGACGGCTGCACGCCCTCGTACTGCTCGACGCCGGAGGGCGCGGATGCGAGAAAGGTAACGGCGACGGGGCGCCGGTTCAGGTCGAGATCGATCCGGAGCTGTTTCTCGAGTGTGTCGTAGTCGAAGGTCATCGAACGGTCTCTGGAGCCGCGCGTCCGGCTCGCTCTTCGGCCTCGATCAGTCGTCGTCCGATCGAGACGAACGCGAGCGCGGTGGCCGGCATGATGGCCGCATAGAGCAGGCCGGCGACGGCGAGGTCGGGCCGCTGCAGCATGTTGAAGTTGATCGCAAACGACAGGGCGAGGTTCTGCACGCCCACCTCGAAAGTGATGGTGACCGCCTGCTTCGTCGAGAGAGCGAACGCCTTGGCCAGCCCGTATCCCAGGCCCATCGTCAGCAGGTTGAGCGCCACGACGAGCACGCCTGCCGTGCCGATGTTGTCGATGAGCTGCCGGTAGCTCGACACGACGCCGAGGATCAGGACGACCGCCATCAGATAGAGCACGCCCTTGCGGAGCGGTTCCTCCGCGCGCCGGGCGAACCCGGTGGCGCGGGCGCGGATGATCATCCCGATCACGAGCGGCAGCAGCGTGTACGACGCCAGGTTGATGAGCGTCGGGACGATCGGCAGCGGCCGCATCTGGCCGGTATCGCCGAACGTCTGCAGCGCCAGATTGATCAGAAATGGAATCGTGAACACCGTGATCACGCTGGTCACCGCCGACAGCGTCACGCAGAGCGGCACGTCGGCGCGCGCGGCAAACGAATAGGCGTTCGAGGTGATGCCGCTCGGACACGCGGCCAGGATGATCAGGCCGACGGCGATGAAGGCCGGCGGATCGAAGAGCAGCGCGAGCATCCACGCGGTGAGCGGCATCCCGACGAGCTGCCCGACGAGGCCGATCGTCGCGGCCTTGGGGAAGATGACGACCCGCTTGAAGTCGGCAAGCGTCAGCGACATCCCGAGCCCGATCATCACCACGCGCAGCACCCACGGCACGACCTCGGCGTTGATGAAGGCGGCTCGCTGTCCAAGCGCCTGCAGCAGCTGTTCCATGACCGTCGCCTCTTCTACGTCCGCGCGACGATACGGTTGCGCATCGTCCCGATCCCTTCGACGTCGGTTTCCATGATGTCGCCGTCCTGCATGAACTCCGGCGGCGTGCGGGCGAAGCCGCACCCCTCGGGTGTCCCGGTCGCGATGATGTCGCCGGGCTCGAGCGTCAACGCCTGCGACAGCCACTCGATGAGCACGTCGATCGGAAAGATCATGTCACGCGTGTTGCCGTCCTGCTTGATGACGCCGTTGACCCGCAGGGCGACGCGCTTGGCGTGCGGATCGCCGTACTCGTCGGCGGTGACGACGCACGGACCGATGGGGCACGACCCGTCGAGACTCTTCCCCTTGAAGAACTGGCCGTGGAGATCCTGCAGGTCGCGCGCGGTCACGTCGTTCACGATCGTGTAGCCGAAGATGTGGTCGAGCGCTGCCTCCCGGCGGATGTTGCAGCCTCCCGTGCCGATGATCACGCCGAGCTCCGCTTCCCAGTCGAGCTGCTGTGTCGCCGACCGGTGGAAAGGCACGTCGTCGTACGGCCCGACGACGGCCGTCGGCGCCTTGGTGAAGAACATCGGCACCTTCGGAAGCTTCACCGCGACGCCGCGCGCCCGCGCCCCTTCGGCGGCATGCGCGGCGTAATTGCGCCCGACGCAGAAGACGTTCTTGGGCGGATGCGGAATCGGCGCGTGCCATTGGATGTCGCCGAGCGGAACGCCGTCCACGCGCGCGCCGCCCCGGTCGACCACGTCGGCCACGCGTCGCCAGAGGTCGGGTCCGCCGGCAATGAGATCGAACAGACGTGCCGGCGGCGGGTCGGCGCCGACGGCGGCCGCGACGGTCTGCAGATCGACCACGCGATCGCGGCGGACGACGCCCACACGCGGCGTCGGATCGCCGGCGGTGGAGAAGGTGAGATACCGCATCGGCGTGACAGCCTATCACGCGAGGCAGAGGTATACTCGCCGAAACGCCTGGTCCGGGCTTTGGTCCTTCAGGAGGTTCTTGCATGGTTGGTGTAGTGCGCATCGGCGCCGCTGGCGTGCTCGCGCTGCTGCTCGCGGCAACGTCTGTGCTCGCGCAGGCGACGGCGCAGATCAACGGCACAGTCTCGGATCCGAGCGGCGGCGTGCTCCCCGGCGCGACGGTCACCGCGATCCAAACCGAGACGGGACTGCGCCGCGAGGTCGTGACGGACGCTGAGGGCGCGTTCACGCTCACGAATCTGCCGATCGGGCCGTACCGGCTCGAAGTGGCGCTCTCCGGGTTTCGCACCTACGTGCAGACCGGCATCGTGCTCGAGATCAACAGCAACCCGACGATCGAGGTGACGCTGCCGCTCGGCGAAGTCGCCGAAACCGTGTCGGTCGAGGCGTCTGCGCCGCTCGTGGAGACGCGGAACCCGGCCATCGGGGGCGTCATCGAGAACGAGCGCATCGAAGAGCTGCCGCTGAACGGCCGCAATTCAGCCGACCTGATTCAGATCGCCGGCGCCGTGGTGCCGATGGGGCCGTCGTCGAGCCGCAGCATGCAGGGCGGCGTCGGGTATTCGGTGGCGGGCGGCCAGCCGTTCGGCGTCGCGTACCTGCTCGACGGCGCGACGCACAACAATCCGTACGACAACTACAACCTGCCGCTGCCGTTCCCGGATGCGTTGCAGGAGTTCCGCGTCGAAACGAGCGCCCAGAACGCGCAGAACGGGTTCCACTCCGGCGCGTCGGTGAACGCGGCGACCAAGTCGGGCACGAACACGTTCCGCGGCGACCTCTTCGAGTTTGCGCGCCATCACCGGTTCAACGCCACCAATCCGTTCAACGCGATCGACCCGGTGACGCGCACGCGCGCCGACGACGGCCTCAAGCGCCACCAGTTCGGCGGCACGCTCGGCGGGCCGATCGTCCGCGATCGGCTGTTCTTCTTCGGCGCCTACCAGGGCACGAAGACGGACGAGCGGCCGTCCGAGGACGTGCGGTTCGTGCCGACCGCCGCGATGCTGGCCGGCGACTTCACCCAGGTGGCATCGGCCGCGTGCAACACGCGCGGCGCCATTACGCTCGCGCCGCCGTTCGTGAACAACCGGATCAGCCCGGCGCTGTTCAGCCCGGCTGCCGTGCGCATCGCGCAGCGGTTGCCGCAGACGTCGGATCCGTGCGGGCGCGTCAGCGTCACCAATCCGCGCAACATCAACGAGCTGCAGGCGATCGGCCGCGTCGACTACCAGCTCACGCCGAATCAGCTGGTGTTTGGCCGCTACATGGCGACGACCTATCAGTACGATCCGCCGTTCAACGAGTCGAACAACATTCTCTCGACGAGGCTTGGCGGCCGCGACAACCTCGCGCAGTCGCTCGCGGTCGGCGACACGATGGTCCTGAGCAACACGACCGTCAACAACATCCGGTTCGCCTTCAACCGCAGCGCCATTCACCGGACGCACACGAACTTCTTTGGCGTCGACGACGTCGGGATCAACTCGTACAGCTATCTGGAGGACTACATGCTCCTTCAGGTGACTGGAGCCTTTGATCTCGGCGGAGGGACGGAGAGCGAGGCGATCTTCCACACCAACACGTACGCGTTCAGCGACGATCTGACGATGATTCGCGGCACCCACCAGTTCGGCTTCGGCGCCAGCGTCGCGTTCTGGGATTCGCTGTCGCGTGCCAACGTCCGGTCGCCCGGCTCCTTCCAGTTCGACGGCGGCGTGACCGGCCTCAGCATGGCCGACTTTCTCCTCGGCCGGCCGTTCCTCCTCCAGCAGTCCGCGCCGAACACGCTCGACATGAAGCAGAAGTACTTCGGGCTGTACGGGCAGGATACGTGGCGGGTGTCGCCGAACATCACGTTGAATTACGGCATCCGCTGGGAGCCCTGGTTCCCGCAGCAGCACCAGAACGGCGCGATCTACAACTTCTCGGTCGAGCGGTTCCATGCGGGCCTGCGCAGCCGCGTCTTCCCGCAGGCGCCTCCGGGATTCACCTATCCGGGGGATGAGGGGTTCCCGGGCGGCAAGGCCGGCATGCACAGGGAATGGCTGAACGTCGCGCCCCGCGTTGGCGTGGCGTGGGATCCAAGAGGCGACGGCCGCACCTCGATTCGAGCTGGATACGGCGCCTACAGCGAGTTCGTCAACGGCCAGTTCTTCATCAACGCCGCCAATGCGCCACCGTGGGGATCCGAAGTGCGGCTCCAGCGGCCGGGGATCGGGCCGTTCGACGATCCGTTCGCGGGCACGGGCATCCCGAATCCGTTCCCGATCACGTTCGACGCCAACGCGCCCTTCTCGCCGAACGGTCCGTACATCGTGCCGCCGTCCGATCTCGAGCCCACACGCGTGCACTCGTGGAACGTGGCGGTGCAGCGGCAACTGGGAGACCGCACGGCGGTGTCGGCGAGCTACCTCGGGAGCTATACCGACAATCTGTGGGATGTCGTCACGGGGAATCCGGGCATCATTCCGGCGGGTGCGTCGCCGACGGGACCGTGCACCCTGAACACGGAGACGGGGCGCCAGACCTTTCCGAACTGCTCCGCGGCGCCTCTTCCGATCAGGCGGGAGCTGACGCAGCAGAATCCGGCGATTGGCCGTTTCATCGGATTCCTCGACTACTTCACGGATCACGGCACGCAGAAGTACAACGGCCTGCTGCTGTCGCTGGAACGCCGCGATCCCAACGGCGTGACCATGGGCGCGAATTACACGCTGTCGAAGTGCATGGGCCATCCGACGGGCGGCGGCGGCACGGGCAACGCGGGGAGCGGCTACATGCTGCCGGTGTCGCTGCTGAACCCGCCGCCGGACGCCGAGGCGCGGCTCGATGCCGACTACGGCCCGTGCGAGACCGATCGGCGGCACATCTTCGCGCTCAGCGCGACCGTCCAGTCGCCGCAGTTCGACAACACCGTCGCGCGCGCGCTGGCATCCGACTGGCGGCTCTCCGGCAGCTTTCGAGCGGCCTCCGGCCGTCCGCTGACGGTGGTCACGGGCGTCGATCGTGCGCTCACCGGTGCGCCAAACGTGCAGCGCGCCAACCAGGTCCTCGACAACCCGTACGGCGCAAAGACGGTCGACAACTGGCTCAACCCGCAGGCGTTCGCGCAGCCGGCGCTCGGCACGTTCGGCAATTCGGGTCGCAACGCGTATGTCGGCATGGGCACTCGCGTCGTGGATCTCTCGCTCGTGCGGGCGTTCCGCTTCGGGACCGCGCAGCGCATCGAAGCCCGCATCGAGGCGTTCAACGCGTTCAACTGGTTCAGGCCGTCGGCGGCGGGATCGCCCGACGCGTCCGGCAACAACCCGCGGTCGCCGGTGACGAACCTCACGAACCCGAACTTCGGCCGGTACCTGGCGGCGGACGAGCCGCGCATCATGCAGTTCGCCGTCAAGTACCAATTCTGAGGACATAATCGGTCCATGCGCCTCTGCCGATTTGACGAAGGGCGGCTCGGCGTCGTCGACGGCGAGCGAATCCGCGACGTCACCGCGGCGCTCGAAGTGCTGCCGCCCTTCCGGTATCCGCTTCCGCAGCACGACGTGCTCGTGGCGAGGCTGCCGACGATCGTCGACCAGGCCCGTCGGCTGATGAAGGATGCGCCGGCAGTGCCGCTCGATCGCGTGCGGCTGCTCAGCCCCATCGCCAATCCCGGCAAAATCATTGCGGCGCCGGTGAACTATCAGAAGCACCTGGACGAAGTGAAGTCCGACGTGCAGATCCACGCGAACAACCCGGCGCACACGATCACGATTCAGCAGGCCGGCGTCTTCCTCAAGGCCTCGAGCTCGCTCGTGGGGCCGGGCGAGGGCGTCGTCATCTGCAAGCCGGAGCGGCGTACCGATCACGAAGTGGAGCTGGCGGTCGTCATCTGCAAGCGCGCGAGCCGCGTGTCTGCCGCCGAGGCGCTCGACTACGTGGCCGGATACACGATCGGCCTCGACATCAGCATCCGTGGCTCCGAGGATCGGAGCCTGCGCAAGTCGCCCGATACCTACACGGTGCTCGGGCCATGGCTCGTGACCGCGGATGAGATTCCGGATCCCGGCACGCTCGATCTGCAGATTACGGTCAACAGCGACCTGCGCCAGAAGTCGAACACGAAGTACATGATCCTCGGCGTCCCCGAGCTCATCGAGATGGCCTCGTCGTTCTACACGCTCTATCCCGGCGACGTGATCCTCAGCGGCACGCCGGAAGGCGTCAGTCCGATCGAGCCGGGCGATCGCATCGTCGCGACCGTCGAAGGGATTGGCACGATGGAAGTCGCCGTGCGCGCGGCACAAGACCCCGAACGCACCGGAGCGACGTACGCGTCGGCGAAAGTGTAGGAAGCCATGGAAAGCGCCACTGCCACCGCCGTCACGCCCGCAGCACTCCCCCCCGAGCGGCGCGACCTCTACGCGCGGCTCGACACCAAGAACACGGCGCCGCTCTGGGAGGTGCTCGGCAAGATCATCCCGTTCGAGCCGACGCCGGACATCGTACCCGTGCTCTGGAAGTACGACGAGGTGCGGCCGCTGCTCATGGAGGCTGGACGGCTGCTGACGGCGCGCGAGGCGGAGCGGCGCGTGCTGGTGCTCGAGAATCCCGGCCTTCGCGGCCAGTCGCGCATCACCACGAGCCTGTACGCGGGGGTGCAGCTCATCCTGCCGGGCGAAATCGCCCCGGCACACCGGCACACCATGGCGGCCCTCCGCTTTGTCGTCGAAGGCACGGGCGCCTACACCGCCGTCGAAGGCGAGCGGACGATGATGCATCCCGGCGACTTCATCCTCACGCCGTCGTGGACGTATCACGATCACGGCAACCCGGGCGACGTGCCGGTCATCTGGCTCGACGGCCTCGACGTGCCGATCGTCAACCTCTTCGACGCCAGCTTCCGCGAAAGCTACCCGGGCGACGTCCAGCCGAACACGGTGCCCGACGCCGACTCGCACGCGCGGTACGCGGCCAATATGCTGCCGGTCGACTGGACGCCGGCGCGTCCTTCGTCGCCCATCTTCAACTATCCGTATGCGCGCAGCCGCGAGACGCTGGAGACGCTGCATCGAAACGGGCCACTCCATCAGTGCCACGGCGTCAAGATGCGGTTCATCAATCCCGCCAACGGCGGATCGCCGATGCCGACGATTGGGGCATTCATGCAGCTGCTGCCGAAGGGTTTCAAGGGCGCTCCGCACCGGGCGACTGACTCCACCGTCTTCGCGGTCGTCGAAGGGCGCGGCCGGACTCGCGTCGGTGATGTGACGCTCACGTGGGGACCACGCGACGTCTTCGTCGCGCCCTCGTGGAAGCGCGTGGCGCACGAAGCGGATGACGAGGCGGTGCTCTTCAGCTTCTCGGATCGGCCGGCGCAGCAGGCGCTCGGGTTCTGGCGCGAAGAAGCACCGATGACATGAAGACCTACCGCATCGGACAGATCGTGCCGAGCTCCAATACGACGATGGAGACGGAAATTCCCGCAATGCTGCGCGCGCGGGAGGCCGTCGAGCCGGAGCGCTTCACGTTCCACTCCAGCCGCATGCGCATGAAGCGCGTGACCAAGGAAGAGCTCGCGGCGATGGATGCCGAGTCGCACCGATGCGCCGCGGAGCTCGCCGACGCGCGCGTCGACGTCATCGGCTACGCGTGCCTGGTCGCGACGATGAGCATGGGGCAGGGGTACCACTGCCAGTCGGAGCGGCGTCTCCACGAGGTGACCGAGCGCGAGGGCGCGCCGACGCCCATTGTCACCAGCGCCGGTGCGCTCGTCCACGGTTTGAGGACGCTGGGCGCGAAGAAGATCGCGATGGTCGCCCCGTACGTGCGGCCGCTGACGGAGCTCGTGGCCGGCTATCTCGAGAACGAAGGTGTCCAGGTCGTCGACAAGGTCTCGCTCGAGATTCCTGACAACGTGGAAGTCGGGCGGCGCGATCCGATGGCGCTCGTCGACATCTACAAGCAGCTGACGCTCGACGGCGCCGATGTCCTCGTGCTCTCGTCGTGCGTGCAGATGCCATCGCTCGCGGCAATCCCGCTCGTGGAGCGCGAGTGCGGCCGGCCTGTGGTCTCGGCCGCGGTCTGCACCACGTACCAGATGCTGCAGAAGCTCGGCCTCAGGACGTACGTGCCGCACGCCGGCGCGCTGCTGTCGGGCCGCTATTAGCCAAGGAGCCAGTCCATGAAAGTCGTGATGGTCGCCGTGGCGCTGCTGGCCGTCGCGGCGCCGGCCGCCGCGCAGGTCGACTTCTCGGGCGAGTGGGCGCCGCGCTTCTGGGAGGACCAGCCGGAGCGCGTGCCGGGCCCGGAGCTCGGTGACTACGCGGGGATTCCCATCAGCGACGCCGCGCGAAGACGGGCCGACACATGGGACGCCGCCATTCAGACGCAGCCGGAATGGCAGTGCCGTCCGCATTCGGCCGACTACATCTGGCGCGGACCGTCGAACCTGCGGATCTGGAAGGAAGTCGACCCGGTGTCGCGTGAGATCACGGCGTTCCACGCCGAGTGGCTGCGTTCCGTCGACCGCACGATTTACCTCGACGGTCGCCCGCATCCGCCCGCCGATGCGCTGCACACGTGGGCCGGGTTTTCGACGGCGCGGTGGGTGGGCGACATCCTCGAGGTGACCGTCACGCACCTCAAGGAGGGTTATCTCCGCCGCAATGGCCTGCCGCGCAGCGACAAGGCGACGCTGAAGGAGTACTGGATCCGGAACGGCGACTACCTGACGGTCGTCAGCATCGTGCACGATCCGGTGTATCTCACCGAGCCGTTCATCCGCACGACCGATTACGAGCTCAACCTCCGTCAGCAGATTCCCCCCTATCCCTGCAGCGTCGTGCAGGAAACGGATCGCGCCAAAGGGGTGGTGCCGCACTTTCTGCCGGGGGCCAATCCGTTCCTGCGGGAATACGCGGAGAAGCACGGCATCCCATTCGAGGCGGCGCGCGGAGGCGCCGACACGATGTATCCGGGATCGAGCCGTCCGGTGGCGGCGGCCGTCGCCACACGGTCCAGTACGACCGCGTTGCAGACCGCGCCGATTCAGATCCTGCCGGTGCGCGGCAACATCCACGTCCTGCAGGGCGCCGGCGCCAATATCACGGTGTCGATCGGCCGCGACGGCGTGCTGCTGGTCGACACCGGCGTGGCGCAGATGACCGACGCCGTGCTGGCGGCCATTCGCCGGCTGCAGGACGAGCTCGACCTGCGCGAGCGGCCGCTCGGCTTCGCCGCCGAGACGCGATCGAGCGTGGCGGATCGCCACGTCGAGCCGCCCGCCAAGCCGATTCGGTACATCGTCAACACGCACGTGCACCCCGATCACACCGGCGGCAACGCGCGGCTGCGGCTGGCGGGCCGGACGTTCACCGGAGGCAACGTCGCGGGGACGATCGCGGACGCCACGGAGGGCGCGGCGATCCTCGCGCACGAGAAGGTACTGAATCGGATGACCGAAGCGGGGCCCGGTCAGAGACCGGCGCCGTTCGACGTGCTGCCGACCGACACCTATTACACCGACGGCATGAAGCTGAGCCACTTCTTCAACGGCGAAGGGGTGCAGCTCCTCCATCAGCCGGACGCACACAGCGACGGCGATACGCTCGTCTATTTCCGCGGCTCCGACGTCATCGCCGCGGGCGACGTCTATCTCACCACGACGTATCCGGTCATCGACGTCGAGCGCGGCGGCACGATCAACGGCGTCATCGACAGCCTGAACCGGATTCTCGATCTGACGATTCCGGAGTTCCGCACCGAGGGCGGCACGCTCGTCGTGCCGGGGCACGGCCGTATCAGCGACGCGGCGGATGTCGCCTTCTATCGCGACATGGTGACGATCGTTCGCGATCGCATTCAGGCGATGGCGGCCAAGGGGATGACGCTCGACGAGGTCAAGGCGGCGCGGCCGACCGCCGACTGGGATCCGCGCTACGGCGCTACGACCGGCCCCTGGACGACCGACATGTTCATCGAGGCCGTGTACCGGACGGTGGGACGTGGGACAACGAGTCAGTAGCACCGTACTCGCGATTGCGCTGCTGTCCCAGCCGATCGTCCAGGGACAGGGGAGCGGACGTCAGGGTGGGTCCGCCTCGCCGCGCGCCGCGGCGCCCGTCGATCTGACGGGCACGTGGGTGTCGGTCGTCACCGAGGACTGGCGCTGGCGGATGCGCCCGCCGCCGAAAGGCGACTTCGCGAGCCTGCCGCTCACCGAGGCGGCGATCAAGGTGGCCAACGCGTGGGAGCCGGCGCGCGACACCGCCGCCGGAGAGCAGTGCCGCGGCTACGGCGCGCCCGCGGTGATGCGGCTCCCTGGGCGCATTCGCGTCAGCTGGGAGAACGACGCGACCCTCAAGGTCGAAACGGAAGCCGGCACGCAGACGCGGCTGTTCCACTTCACGCGCCCCTCCTCGCCCGGAAAGCCGACATGGCAGGGCACGTCGGTCGCGAAGTGGGAAGCGGCCGGCGGACGCCGCGGCGGCGCACCGCGCGGCGGGGCGCTGCGCGTGATGACGGGCAACCTCCGCCCCGGCTATCTGCGCAAGAACGGCGTGCCCTACAGTGCCAACGCGCAGCTCACGGAGTACTACAACGTCGTGACCGACGAGACGACGAAGGACACGTGGCTCATCGTCACCACGATGGTCGAGGATCCGCAGTACCTCAGCGTCCCCCGGTTCGTGACCAGCTCGCATTTCAAGAAGGTCGACGCCGCGGTCTGGATGCCGACCCCCTGTCAGGCGGACTAACGGCTACAATTGACGCAGTGCAGGATCTGATCGCACGCCTGCTGGCCGAGCTCGGGGAGGATCCATCGCGCGAGGGCCTGCTCCGCACGCCGCAGCGCGTCGAGCGCGCCCTCCGGTTCCTGACGAGCGGCTATACGGCCGATATCGACACCATCCTGAACGACGCGCTGTTCACCGTCGACTACAGCGAGATGGTGATCGTCAAGGACATCGACTTCTACAGTCTGTGCGAACACCACCTGCTGCCGTTCTTCGGCAAGTGCCACGTCGCGTACATTCCGCGGCGCCACGTCATCGGACTCAGCAAGATCCCACGGCTCGTCGACGTCTTCGCGCGTCGGCTGCAGATCCAGGAGCGGATGACCAATCAGATCGCGCAGACGATTCTCGAGAAGATCCACCCGCTCGGCGTCGCCGTCGTCTGCGAGGCGACGCATTTGTGCATGTCGATGCGCGGCGTCGAGAAGCAGAACTCGTTCGCCGTGACGAGCGCCATGCTCGGGATCTTCCGCGACAACGCGCGGACGCGGATGGAGTTCCTCGAGCTCATCAAGCACAAGAGCGATCTGCCGACGACCGTTTCGGCGGTCGACGGGTTGACCTGCGTGAGCGACTGAGATGCGACGCGTTGCCGCGTTCCTGCTGATCGCCCTCTTCTGGATCGTTGCGGCCGACGCGCAGCAGCGGCGGACGACGGCGAGGCGACGGCCGCCGGCGCCGCCAGCGCCCGTGACCGAGCCGGCCGCCCTGGAGTGTCCGTCGCCGCTCGGCACCGGCATCAAGACCGGCCGCATGTTCTGCGACGTGCTGACCGGACGCGATCCGGCCGACGGCATCATCATCACGCTGCCGCCGCACACCGGTCCGGTGACGCTCAGCTTCGATCTGCACAACCGTCACACGTACTCGGAGGAGCTGATCAAGACCAACCGCGCGTACCGGCACTACACCGCGACGATCGGCGTGCTGACGGCGGACAATACGCTCCTCTCGCGCGCGGTCGTGCAGAACGAGTTCCGCACGGCGGCCGACCTGGTCGATCGCGTCGGCGGCGGGGCCGGGCCCGGCGGGGTGAAAGCGGTCGCGCCGACGGGCCTCGAGCCGATCTCAATCACCATTCCCGAGGAAGAAAAGACCGTCAGCATTCTCGGCGAGAAGCTCGCCATCATCCGCGCGGATGCGACGACGCCCGACAACTTCACGGTGCCTGGCCGCCCCATCGCGGTGATCAGCAACGTCATGGTGCAGTACCGGCCCGCGCCGCCCCCACGCGGTTCGACGGGACGACGGTGAGCGGCCGGACAGAGCTGCTCTCCATCATCGTTCCCGTCTACAACGAGGCCGCCACCTCGCGGGTGGTGATCGATCGGCTGCTGGCGATCGATCTGCCGGTCGCCCACGAAATCATCGTCGTCAACGACGGCTCGACCGACGGGACGGGCGCGGTGCTCGACCAGGCGGCGCGCGAGCAGCTGCCGATCGTGGTGCTCCATGTCGAGCCGAACGCCGGCAAGGGGAGCGCGATCCGGCACGGGCTGGCACGCGCGCGTGGATCGATCGTGGCGATCCAGGACGCCGATCTCGAGCTCGATCCGCGTCAACTGGGATCACTCGTCGAGCCGATTCTGGGCGGATTCGCCGATGTCGTCTACGGGTCCCGCTTCGCCCTGGGACGGTCCGGCGCGCCGCTCGTCACCTATCTCGCGAATCGCGCGCTGACGGTCGCAACCAATCTGCTCTTTCGGGCGTCCTTGACCGACATGGAGACCTGCTACAAGGTGATGCGGACGGAGGTCGCGCGCTCGCTTCAGCTCTCGGCCGAGCGGTTCGACATCGAGCCCCAGATCACCGCGCGGCTGCTGCGGCGCGGCCATCGCATCCACGAAGTGCCCGTCCGCTACGAGCCGCGGTCGCGGCGCCAGGGCAAGAAGATCCGCTGGCGCGACGGCGTGCGCGCCCTGCAGGTCCTCGTCTGGGAGCGGTTCGGCGCCTGATATGCGGCGTGTGGCGGTCGCGCTCCTCGTGGCCGCAACGGTCGTCACCGGCGTCGTCTGGGGAACGTTTGCGGCCGGCGGCTCCGACTCGTTCTGCTACGTGTATCAGGCGCGACAGTGGGCGTCCGGCCGTTTGCAGGTGCCCGATGCGCTGGCACTCGAGGCGCCGTGGCCGGATGCGCCGCTCACGTTCGCGCCGGCCGGGCACGTGCCGTCGCCGACCGTGCCCGGGGCCATCGTGCCTGTCTGTCCGGCCGGGCTCTCGATCTTGATGGCACCGCTCATTGCCCTCGGCGGCGTCAGGGCCGCCTTTTTTCTCGTCCCGCTGTTTGGCGCGTTGCTCGTCTGGGCTACGTTCGCCGCCGGTTCGCGATTCGGCCCCCGCATCGGGGTTGCGTCGGCGCTCGTGACCGCAGCCAGCCCCATCGTGCTGTACCAGCTCGTACAGCCGATGAGCGACGTGCCGGCGGCGGCACTCTGGATGGCGGCCGCGGCTGCAGCGGCCGGCACGCGATGGCAGGCTGGCTGGTGGTCAGGGGCCGCGGCCGGCGTAGCCATTCTCGTCCGGCCCAACCTCGTGGTGCTGGCTGTCCCCCTTGCCGCGTTTCTGCTGTGGCGCCCGGAGCGGCCCGCGGGCAGACGGCTGCGCGAGGCCGCCGCGTTCGGCGTTGGCGTGGCGATCGGGTCGGCGGTCGTCGCGCTGATCCATCAGACGCTCTACGGGTCGGTGCTTCGATCCGGCTACGGCTCGCTGGCTGCGCTCTTCGACCTCGCGCACATCGTTCCGAACGCGGCGCGCTACACGACGTGGCTGACCCAGACGCAGACGCCCGCATGGCTCCTCGCGGCAGCCGCTCCCTTGCTGCTGCCCGGAGCCTTGACACGCCTGTACGCGGCGCTCGTGCTCGTCAACGCGGCGTGCTATCTCCCGTACGTCGTCTTCGACGACTGGTCGTACCTGCGATTTCTCCTGCCGACGCTGCCGCTGGTCATCATCCTGACGGTGGCGTCGATCGACGGTGTATGCCGGCGTGTTGCCCCGTGGACCGCACGCCCCGTCGTCGCTGCTGCTGCGATTGCGCTCGCGGGTGCCGGCATCCGCGCAGCGGAGGCACGACAGACGTTCCGGCTGCACGCGCTCGAGGCGCGCTACGAGCGGGCGGCCCTGTTCGTCGCACAGCGTCTGCCGGAGAACACGCTCGTCGTGACCGGTTGGCAGAGCGGCAGCATCCGCCTCTACGCGGGGCGGCGCACACTCGTCTGGGACACGCTGGATCCCGCCTGGCTCGATCGCGCGATCGCCTTTCTCCGGACGCGTGGATTCGAGCCCGTCCTGTTGTTCGAAAGCTGGGAGGAGCCGCGCTTTCGACAGCGGTTTGCGGCCGCGCCGCTCGGCGCGCTCGACTGGCCGCCCGCCGTCGAGATCGCGGGAGGCGTCCGCATCTACCGCCCGGACGATCGCGAGAAGTACCTGGCGGGCGTGCAACCGCCCACCGAGTACGTGCGGTAGCCTCAGGTCCGGCTGAAGCCGGACACTACATCTGTGGGGTCCGCCTTTAGCGGATCAGGTTCAACTCCGCGAGAGCGCCAGCAGCAGCACCGTCGCGACGACCGCGAAGATCATGAGCGGCGCATGCTCGATGCTTTGCGTCCGCGCCGCGTCGACGAGCGCCAACACCACCTCGCGCAGCCACGACCCCGCGTCGGCGACGCTCCCGGGCGATGTGCCCTTCGCAACCGCGTACATGTGCTCGCGCACGCGCGGGTCGATCGCGACGAGCGCGCCAACAACGGCGGCGAGCACGCCGGCCGACACGAGCAGATCGCCGCACATGCGCCGCACGTGGGATGCCATGGAGCGAGACCCCCCGTGACGCGTGGCAACAGTCGTTCCGGTCGAACGCGCACGCGGTGTGCCGCGAACAACGCCTGATTCTTCAGGATTTTGCCCGTTCTCGCTCGGCGCAGGCGCGCGCCGCCGCACGCGACCCTACAAAATTCGTCCGCGCATCACCGTCGTGAACTTCCGCGATTGACGGCAGGCGTCGGTCACGAAATCCGCGGTGCGCGCTTACGAATGTGCGGCGACGCGAACGACGACGAGGAGGGTCGCCGCGTCACATCGTGGGGCGGCGAGCACGTGCTAAACGCTGACGCGTCGTGCAGTTGCGCGCTGTGTCCCGGACGCGACACCGATCGTGGCACGTCCATTGCGCTTAAGGCGGTCGCTGTGGCGGTCTCGCTTCGGTGCGGTGGCTGCCGTTCAACACTCATTGCGCGTCTCGAGACCGACGCGTGGAGGAACATCATGCTCAGTCTGCTTCTTCGCTTGCGTATGCTTACGCGTGACGATCGAGGTCAGGACCTCATCGAGTACGCGTTGCTGGCAGGTCTGATTGCGCTCGGGTCGGTGGCTGCAATCACGTTGGCCGGCGGCTCGGTGACGAGTATCTGGGACAGCATCCAGGGAGCGCTGGCCACTGCTGAAGGCAACGTCAATCCGTAAGGCAACGGAGGACCTCCTCCCTCCGTCCTCCATCCATTGCCGATTGGAATTCGTGATGGCCCATCCCCTCGTGCTCGCCGCTGTCCTCGTTGGCGCGGGTGCCGCTGCCGCAATCGATCTCCGCACGCGCCGGGTGCCTGATCGGTTGACGCTGGCGCTGGGCGCGACGGGCCTCGCCCTCGCGACGACCCGATTCGGGTCGATCGGCGTGACGGAGGCATGTCTGGGCGCACTGACGGGCCTGTTGCTGATGCTTCCCGGGTTTCTCTTCGGCGCAACCGGCGGCGGCGACGTCAAGCTCCTCGCCGCCGCGGGAACGCTGCTCGGTCCGGGCGCGACGCTCTCGGCATTCCTTGCCACGTTGATCGTCGGCGGCGTCATGGCGGCGGCGCTGGCCGTCCATCGTCGATGGACGAACCGCAGCGACAGAAGCTTCGCGTATGCGCCGGCGATTGCCGCCGGCGTCACCTTCGCAGTGGTGTTCGCATGAAAACCACATCCAATCGATGGCGCAGCGAGCGCGGGACGGCGATCGTCGAGACCGCGCTGACATTTCCACTCGTGCTCCTCTTGTCGATCAGCGTGTTCGAGTTCGGGCGCGCGTTCCAGCACTGGCAGATTCTGACGAACGCGGCGCGCGAGGGCGCGCGCGTGGCCGTGCTGCCGGGCACCACCGACAACGCCGTCAGGTCGCGCGTCGAGACGTACCTCGAGGCAGGCCGGCTGGGTGACGCCGACAGCGCCTCCGTCGCGGTCGCACGGAACGACGAGATCGCCATCGGCGCCGGAACGGCGTCGGCGTCGACGGTCACCATCAGCTACCCATACGAGTTCCTGGTGATGCAGCCGCTGGTACAGCTCATCTCGACCAGTTCGACCGCCGGCGAGGCCATCACGATGACCGCATCGGCGACGATGCGCAACGAGTAGCGGAGGGGCAGGGATAGGGGTCAGATATGAGTCGGATACGCGTTTTCATCGTGCTCGGCATTGCGATCGGCTTGGGTGGCACCTTCGCGTTCGCCACCTATCGCTACATCCAGAACACGCCGGTTCGCGAAGTGACGCTCCCGACGACGCCGGTGGTGGTGGCGGCGGCCGATCTCGCGCTCGGCGTCGAGCTGCGCGGCGAGGATCTGCGCGTCATCGCGTGGCCCTCCGACGCCGTGCCGGCCGGCTCGTTCCGCGACCCGAAGGAGATCGTCGGACGTGGGCTGGTGCAGCCGATCGCCCAGAACGAGCTGGTGCTGCCGAACAAGCTGGCGCCCGTGGGCGCGGGCGCCGGCCTCCCGCCCGTCATCCCGGAGGGCATGCGCGCCGTGTCCGTGCGCGTGAACGACGTCATCGGCGTGGCGGGCTACGTGCTGCCCGGCACGCGGGTCGACGTCGTCGCCACCGTCAATCCGACGAACCAGCAGACGGAAATCACGTCGAAGGTCGTCCTGACCAACGTGCTCGTGCTGGCGGCCGGCACGCGGATCGAGCGCGACGTCGAGGACGACAAGCCGATCTCGGTCAGCGTCGTCACGCTGCTGGTGGACCCGGCCGACGCGGAGCGCCTCACGCTGGCGAGTACCGAAGGGAAGATTCAGCTCGCGCTGCGCAACCCGCTCGACAAGACCGCGCCGGCCACGCCCGGCGTGAGGCCCGCGGTGCTGCTCGGCTACGCGCCGCCCCGCCCGGCACCGCGGCCCGCGGCGCGGCCGGGCCCGCCGCCGCCACCGCCGCCGCCGCCGACGGTCGAGATCATTCGCGGCGACAAACGCGCGCAGGAAGTCGTGCGCCAGGATTGAGGAACAACGACATGAGCACGAGATACGCGCGCATCTTCATCGTCTGGATGCTCGGCACGAGCGCCGTGCTGGCACAGGCGCCGGAGCCGCCCGCGGCGGCGCAGGCTGCCGACCCGATTCCGGTGGCGCTGCTCGTCGGACGGTCGACCGTCATCGACATCGGCGCGCCGATCGCCAGGGTATCGCTGACGAGCGCCGACGTCGCCGACGCGCTGGTCACCTCGCCCAATCAGCTCCTCATCAACGGCAAGACGCCGGGGACGATCTCGATGTTCGTGTGGGAGCGCGCGGGGGGCCTGAGACGCTACGAGATTGCCGTGCTACGCGATCTTGCGCGCCTTCAGGGACAGCTCAAGGAGCTGTTTCCCGGCGAGGCGATCGCGGCGCACGCCAACGGCCGGCAGATCGTGCTGTCGGGCAAGGTGTCCACCAAGGACATCGCCACGCGTGCCGTCGACGTGGCCGCCGGCTTCGTCGAGAAGCGCGACGACGTGGTCGTGCTGCTGCAGGTGCCGCAGACGCTTCCCGCGCGCAGCAATCAGGTGTTGCTGCGCGTCCGGTTCGCGGAGGTCAGCCGCAGCGCACTCACGGAACTGGGACTGTCGATCTTCACCAGTCCGACCGGCGTCAGGAACACCCTCGGACGCGTCACCACGCAACAGTTCGCCGCGCCCGGCTACGAAGGCCTGGAGTGGGCCAAAGAGGGGTTCGATTTCGGCGAGCCGGTCACCAAAGCCGAAGGCAAATTCACCTTCAGCGATTTCCTGAATTTCTTCATCCTGAGCGAGCGGTACGACCTCGGGCTGCTCGTGCGGCTGCTGCAGAGCCGCGGGTTGTTTCAGAGCCTGGCCGAGCCGAACCTGGTCGCCGAGAGCGGCAAGGAAGCCAGCTTCCTCGCGGGCGGCGAGTTTCCGATTCCGGTCGCCCAGGGGTCGGGCGCCAACATCGGCGTGTCGGTCATATTCAAGGAGTTCGGTGTCCGACTGAACTTCCTGCCGACCGTCAACGGCGACCGCGTGCACCTTCGGGTTCGCCCCGAAGTGAGCGTACTCGACTTCAACAACGCCGTCGTCTTCGCCGGCTATCGCATTCCGGCCCTGACGACGCGCCGGACCGAGACCGAGCTCGAGCTCCGCGACGGCCAGACGTTCGCCATCGCCGGCCTGCTCAACAACACGATGACGCAGACGCTGTCGAAGGTGCCCGGCATCGGCGACATCCCGATTCTCGGATATCTGTTCCGCAGCAAGGCCGCGCGCAAGGACCAGACCGAGCTGGTCGTCATGATCACGCCGCAGATCCTGCCGCAGGATTCGGGTGGCGTCACGACGCAGCTCCCCCGCGCGCAGGAGCCGTTCCTCCCGCGGCTGCAGGAGAACGAGTCGCTGCCGCCGCCGCCGCCGGCGTTCACGGGGCAGGGCAAATGACGCTGGTCCACCGGCTGCGTCGCGACGAGCGCGGGGTCTCGATCGTCTACGTGACGACCGGCTTCCTGGCGTTCTTCATCGCCACGACGCTCGCCATCGACGTCGGCATGCTGACGACGGCGCGCTCGCAGGCGCAGAACGCGGCCGATGCCGGGGCGCTCGCCGGCGCCATCGCGCTCGCGCTTGACGACTGGGACGATCGCTCGCCGACCGGCCCGGCGGTGCAGGCCGCCATCAACGCTGCGCGCGAGAACCTCGTCATCGGCGGCGACGTATCGGTCGATCCGTCGGATGTCACGTTCCCGGTCGCGCCCAACGGCGAGGCGAACCGCGTTCAAGTGACCGTGCACCGCACCGCCGCGCGGAACAACCCGCTGTCGACGTTCATCGCGGCGGTGTTCGGATCGGCGACCGCCGACGTCAGCGCCAATGCGACCGCGCATGCCGCCCCGGCGAACGCGATGACCTGCGTGCGCCCGTTCACCATTCCCGACAAGTGGATCGAGAACAACGTGCCGCCGAATGGGACGTTCGATCGCTACGACAGCAGGGGGCGAGTGATTCCCGATGCGGATCGGTACGCGCCCGCGGAGCTGAGCTACCAGCCGCACGTGCCGGTCAGCGACGGCGGCGACAAAGGTCGGCGGTTCACGCTCCGCGCCGGCACGGGCAACAACATCGCGCCTACGTTCTACTACTCGTGGAGCATGCCCGGCAACAACGGCGAGATCGGCGCCGACTGGTACGAAGAGAACATCGCCGCCTGCAACCCGACCTCGATCCCGACCGGCTGGCCGATGACGCAGGAGCCCGGCAACATGATGGGCCCGACGAACGATGGCATCGACGATCTCATCGCGCAGGATCCCACGGCCTACTGGGACGACGACACCAGCAAGGTCGTGAGCCCGCTCGGGCGAAGCCCGCGCGTGTTCCCGATTCCGCTCTACGACCCCGACTACTTCCAGTACGGCAAGATGAACGGCCGCAATGCCACGCTGAAGGTGGCGGGGTGGATCGGGTTCTTCGTCGAGGGGCGCACGGGCAACGACGTGTACGGGCGCATGATGCCGCTGCTCGGCACCATCGATCCCGATGCCGGCCCTGCCCCCGAAGGAGCAGTGCCGCGCGCTGTTCAGCTGATCGAGTAGGTCATGGCCCTCCTCACCGGATTGATTCTCAGCGACGACGACGCGTTCCGGCGGGAGTCCGCCGCCGTTCTGCGGTCGGGCGCCACGCCCGTCACCGTCACCCACGAACGGCAGGCGGCCGACGCACAGCCTGATGTCGTCGTCGTCGACGGACGCCACGACATGAATGCCACGCTCGCCTCGATCGAGCGTCTGCGAGCCGCGGCTCCCGCGCTGTCGATCTTCATGGTCGCGCTCGAAGCGAGCCCGGACGCCATCCTGCAGGCGATGCGGGCCGGCGCCAACGAGTTCCTGACGTGGCCGCCGGTGGAAAAGGCGGTCCACGATGCGATCGCGCGCGCGGCGGCCCGACGCGACGCGTCTCCGACGGCGCGGCCGCGCGCCACCACCTGCGTCTTCTTCGGCGCGAAGGGTGGCGCCGGCACGACGACGATTGCCGTCAACTCGGCGGTGGAGCTCGCGCGGCTGAGCCGCCGGCCGACCGTCATCGTCGATCTCAAGGCGGGCCTCGGCGAGGTGACGCTGTTTCTCGGCGTGCGCAGCCGCTACAGCCTGCTCGACGCCCTCGACAACCTGCATCGCCTCGACGGCGAGTTCCTGCGCGAACTCGTCGTCAAGCACAAGTCGGGACTCGAGATCCTCGCGGGATCGGACCAGTTCGATCGGCCGAGTGCGGCCGACACGGGCGCCGTCGAGGAGGTGTTCCGCCTGCTGGCGCGCCAATACGTCCACGTCGTCGTCGACGCCGGCAGCCAGCTGACGCCGTCGGCGACGGCGGTGCTCTACGCGGCCGACACGATCTATCTGGTGCCGAATCCGGACGTGCCCTCGGTCCGGAACGCGCAGCGGCTGCTCGATCGCGTCGCGCAGCTCGGGGCGTGCGGCGATCGGGTGCGTGTGCTTCTCAATCGCGCCTCCGAGCCGTATCCGATCGCGCCCGATCAGATCGAGAGCGCCCTCGGGCGGCCCATCGAGCAGATGTTCCGCAGCGATTACCGCACCGTTTCCGCGGCCCTCAACTCCGGCGTGCCGTTGTCGATGACTGGGAATACCGAGCTCGCGTCGCAGTTCGACAGTTTCATTCGCCGCATGCTCGACCCGAACGGGGATGCAGCCGTGGTGGCCGCGCCGCGCAGCACGCTCGGCCTGCAGCGTCTGGCCTCGATCTGGTAACCGACGATGAGCAGCATAGCCGCGCTCAGACCCCCGCTGTCGTCGGCGGCCTCGCCGCCTCCGGTAAGCCCCGCCGTCCGACAGCAGTATCTCGAGCTTCGCGCGAACGTCCACCGCAAGCTCCTCGCGCGGCTCAACCTCGAGGCGCTCGCGATGACCGAGCGCCCGCGTGCCGAGGCCGAGATTCGGACGCTGCTCGGCCAGCTCCTCGCCGAGGACGCAATCCCGATCAGCCTCAGCGAACGGGAAACGCTCTTCAGCGAGGTGATCGACGACGTATTCGGTCTCGGGCCGCTCGAGCCGCTGCTGCGCGACCCGGAGGTGAGCGACATCCTCGTGAACACCTCGAGCCACGTCTTCGTCGAGCGGCGCGGCGTCCTGCAGCGCGTCTCGGCCACCTTCCAGGACGACAAGCATCTGCTGCGGGTGATCGATCGGATCGTCAGCCGGATTGGCCGCCGCGTCGACGAGAGCTCGCCGCTGGTCGATGCGCGGCTGGCTGACGGCTCGCGCGTCAACGCCGTCGTTCCGCCGCTGGCGGTCGACGGTCCGCTGCTGTCGATTCGGCGGTTTCCTGCCGAGCGTCTGAGGGCCGAAGACCTGGTGCAGCTCCGGTCGCTGACACAGCCGATGCTCGACTTCCTGTCGCATTGCGTGCGCGCACGCCTGAATTGCGTCGTGAGCGGCGGCACGGGCGCCGGCAAGACGACGCTCCTGAACGTTCTGTCCGGTTTCATCTCCGATCGCGAGCGCATCGTCACGATCGAGGATGCGGCGGAGCTGCAGCTCCGACAGGACCACGTGGCGCGCCTGGAGACGCGCCCTCCGAACATCGAGGGGAAGGGCGCGATTCGGCAGCGGCAGCTCGTCATCAACGCGCTCCGCATGCGCCCCGATCGGATCGTCGTCGGCGAGGTGCGCGGCGAAGAAGCGCTCGACATGCTGCAGGCGATGAACACGGGGCACGATGGATCGCTCACGACCGTGCACGCGAACTCGCCCCGCGACGCGCTGGCGCGCATCGAGACGATGGTGGCGATGGGCGCGACCCATCTGCCCGAACGCGCCATCCGCCAGCAGATCGCCTCGGCCGTACAGCTCGTCGTGCAGCAGACGCGGTTGAGCGACGGATCGCGCCGGGTGACCAGCGTGTCGGAGATCACCGGCATGGAAGGCGACGTCATCACGATGCAGGAGATCTTCCTGTTCGAGAAGCTCGGGATCGGTCCGGACGGGAAGGTCATCGGGCGATTCCGCGCGACGGGCGTGCGTCCAAAGTGCGGCGAGCGCCTGCGTGCCGCCGGCATCCACCTGCCGGCTGAGATGTTCGAAGGCAGCCTCGAGGTCCGCTGATGCTGGCGCCAGTCCTCGTCTTCGTTCTCGTCGCCGGCGTCGTGGTCGGCGGGTATCTCGGGGCGTTGACGCTGCGCGACGGCATCGCGCGGCGGCGGCTCGAGCGCCGCCTCCAGGAGGTGGCACAGCCGAGCGCCACGCCCGACGAAAGCCTCGTGCTGCGTCCCGCCGAGGGGCCGCTGCCGCTCGTCGATCGCGCGCTCGGCCGTACGCGCGCCGGGTCGCGGCTGACCACGCTCATCGAACAGGCAGGCGTCCGCACCACGCCGGGCGCCGTCGTCCTGATCAGCGTCCTGCTGGGTGTCCTGTTCGCGCTCGCCGGCCAGGTACTGCTGCGGATTCCGGCGGCGCTCCTCGTCACGGTGCTGCTCGGCGCGTCGGCGCCGGTGTTGTGGCTGATGCAGCGCCGCGCAGGCCGGCTCAAGGCGTTCGAAGAGCAGTTCCCTGACGCACTCGATCTGGTCGCGCGCGCGCTGCGGGCCGGCCACTCGTTCCAGACCTCGCTCGGCATGGCGGCCGACGAGCTGACGGCGCCGGTCGCCCCCGAGTTCAAGAAGGTCTTCGACGAGCAGAACTTCGGCCTGCCGCTGCGCGACGCGCTCGAAGGGCTGGCGACGCGTGTGCCGCTCGTCGACGTGAAGTTCTTCATCACGGCGGTCGCGATTCAACGCGACACCGGCGGCAACCTGGCCGAAATCCTCGACAATCTCTCGCGCGTGGTGCGCGAGCGGTTCAAGATCCAGCGCCAGGTACGCGTGCACACGGCGCACGGGCGCATCACCGCCTTCGTGCTGCTCGGGCTGCCGGTGTTCCTCGCCGTCGCGCTCTCGCTGATCAATCCGGAGCACATGCGACCGTTGTTCCAGGAACGCCTGGGTCAGACGATGATCGTCGCCACGATCGTCATGCAGATCGTCGGTTTCATCTGGATCCGCCGCGTCATCAGAATCGAGGTGTGATGTGACGCTGCTGCTGCCGCTGCTGGCGTTCGCGACGGTCACGCTGCTCATCGCGGGTGGCGCGCTTCTGCTGGCGCCTGGCCGGGCGGCCGTCATCGAGCGCCGTCTGCGGGAGGTCAGCGGCAGGTCCGACCCCGAGCCCGAGGCGATCGGCTACGAGCGCGTCGTCGACACGCTGAAGCGGGTGGGCCGCGCCGTGCCGGCCTCGCCGTCGGAGATGAGCAAGATGCGGCTGCGCCTCGTACACGCCGGCTTCCGGCGCCACGACGCGGTCGCGATCTTCTTCGGGATCCGTGCCGGGTGCGCGCTACTGGCGTTTGCCGTGATGGCGACGCCGCTCCTTGGCCGGCCGAGCCTTCTGCTGGCGCTCATTGCGGCCGCCACCGGATACGTCCTCCCGGCATTCGTCCTGGCCCGGCTCGCGGCGCGCCGGCAGCACCGCATCCGGCTGTCGGTCCCCGACGCACTCGACCTGCTCGTCGTGAGCGTCGAGGCGGGCTTGGGCCTCGACCAGGCGATTCAGCGCGTGGGGGACGAGCTGGCGGTGGTCCATCCGGAGCTCTCCGACGACCTGCGCCTGATCAATCTGGAACTGCGGGCGGGGACGGCGCGCGCCGAGGCGCTGCACAACCTCGCCGCGCGCACCGGCGTCGACGATCTCGCCTCGCTCGTCGCTGTGCTCGTGCAGACTGACAAATTCGGGACGAGTGTCGCGCAGGCGCTCCGGGTGCATTCCGACGTGCTCCGGACCAAGCGCCGGCAGCGCGCGGAAGAGGCCGCGGCGAAGACCGCCGTCAAGATGGTGTTCCCGCTCGTCATCTGCATCTTCCCGGCGATCTGGATCGTGACCATCGGCCCGGCGGCCATCAAGTTCATCGAAGTGCTCGTTCCCATGGGGAACCAGTAATGCAGGCTGTTTCGATCCTGACGCCGACCGACGTCGTCCCGCCGCCGCCGCAGCCGGCTACCGTCGAGGCAACAGGTCTCGCAATCGATCAACTCGAGCAGCTCGTGATCAAGACGCTGTTCGGCGGCCAGGCGACCGGCCTGACGCTTGCCGATCGCGTGCGGCTGCCATATCCGCTGCTCGAGCCGCTCGTCGAGCGCGCGCGCGCCGAGCGGCTCATCGAGGTGCGCGGTGCCGACGGCGTGTCGAGCGCCTCCTATCGGTACGCGTTGACCGACCTCGGCCGCGATCGCGCGCGGCAGTTCCTCGCCGGCTGCCAGTACATCGGCCCGGCGCCCGTGCCGCTCGCCGCGTACGCGGCCTACATCCAGGTGCTGCGCGCCGAGCGTTCCTACATCGATCGCGAGGAGCTGCGCCGCGGCTTTGCCCACCTGGTCGTCGACGACGCCATTCTCGAGCAGCTCGGTCCGGCAGCGAACGCGAACAAGGCAGTCTTCTTGTACGGACCGCCCGGCAACGGCAAGACGGTGATCGCACAAGGCATGGGCCGCGCCGTCGGCGGCGACATGTACGTGCCGCACGCGCTCGACATCGACGGCAGCATCATCACGCTCTACGACCCCGCAAGCCACGAGTCGCTCGAGGCCGACGATCCGGATCCGTTGACGCTCATCGCCTCGGGTCCCCGCGATCGGCGCTGGGTCCACATCCGGCGCCCGGTGGTCGTGGTCGGCGGCGAGCTGACGCTCGAGATGCTCGACCTCACGTACAACCGGATCACGGGCTTCTATGAAGCGCCGATGCAGCTCAAGGCCAACGGCGGCGTGCTGCTCGTCGACGACTTCGGCCGCCAGCGCGTGCGGCCACAGGAGCTGCTCAACCGTTGGATCGTGCCGCTCGAGAGCCGTGTCGACTACCTGACGCTCCACACGGGCAAGAAATTCGAGGTGCCGTTCGACACGCTGGTGGTGTTTGCCACGAACCTCGATCCGGCGGACCTGGCGGACGAAGCCTTCCTCCGCCGCATCCCGTACAAGATCCATATCGGCGATCCGACGATGGAGCAGTTCGAGCGCATCTTCGAGCTGAACTGCCGGCGGCGCCAGCTGCCGTTCCACCGCATCCTCGTGATGTATCTCCAGCGCAAGTACTACGGCCTGAATCGGCGGCCGATGCGCGCCTGCCATCCCCGTGACCTGCTCGATCAAGTGACCGCGCTCTGCCGCTATCGGGGAAGCCGGCCCACCATCACGCGCGATCTGCTCGATCGGGCGTGCGAGGCGTACTTCCTCCAGGAACGAAGCGGGAAGTGACATGGCGGAGTGGTTGCCCACACGGGGCGTCCAGATGATGTTGGTCGACGAGCGGACCCACGAGGTAGTGGCTACGCGCGTCGAGCTGGCGACGACGCGGCGCGCACGCCGGGTCGGGCTGCTCGGCCGCGATCACCTCGATGCCGATGCCGCGCTGGTGCTGGCGCCGTGTCTCGCCGTCCACACGGCATTCATGCGCTTTCCCATAGATATCGCCTTCGTGGACCGGCACGGACGCGCCGTGCGCCTGGTCCGCAACCTGCGCTCCTGGCGGATCGCGATCGCCCCACGCGCGCGTGCCGCCATCGAGCTGCCCGCCGGCGCGCTCGCGCGGCACGAGGTCAGCGTCGGCGACCGCCTCCAGTTGGTGTCGCTCGACTGAGAGAGACGTGCGGCACCTTCTTCCCCGCGCCCAGCCGGCGATGCGCCTCGAAGAGCACTACGGCCTCGCCCAGCGTCCTTTCACGCTGACGCTCGATCAACGGTTCGTATATCACTCGCGCAGCTACGCGGCGGCACTCGCCGACGTACGGCGTGCGCTCGATCGCCGCGACGGCCTCGTGGTCGTGATGGGCGAGCCCGGCACCGGCAAGACCATGTTGTGCCGGACGCTGGTGCAGCAGCTCGGTGAGATGGCCTGCGTGTCGCTCGTGCTCGACCCGCGCGTCACCGTCGAGGATCTCCTCCGCCACGTGCTGGCCGACTTCGGCGTGCACGTCTCGTCCGGCAGGTCTGGCCCGCTCGGACCGGCCGGTGACCAGCCGAACCGGCATCAGCTCATGCGCGCGCTGCAGCGGTGTCTCGCCGCCCTGGTGCCGACGGGCGGCTGCGCCGTCCTGATCGTCGATGAGGCTCAGTACCTCGATACGGACGTTCTCGAACAGCTCTGCCTGCTGCTCAATCTCGAGACCGACGAGTCGAAGCTGCTGCAGGTCGTGCTCGTCGGCCAGACGTCGCTCGATGACCTCCTCGAGCGGCCCGAGCTCGCGCAGCTCAATCAGCGGGTGGCGCGGCGCGTGGTGCTGGAACCGCTGACCGCAACGGACGTGAACGCCTACATGCAGCACCGGCTCGCGACCGCGCAGCGCCTGGCGCTTGCTGCCGATCTGCACACGCTCGGCACCGACGAAGCGACGGTGGAGACCGTGCCGTGCGCCGTCTCGTTCACGCCCGCGGCGGTGCGCGCCGTGGTCCGCCACTCGAAGGGGATTCCGCGCGTCATCAACGTGCTCTGCGATCGAGCGCTCGAGATCGGGTACGAGCGGCGCCGCCACACGATCCGCGCCGCCATGGTGCGTGCGGCGGCCAGGAAAGTGGCGCGACGCACGGCCGGTGACGCCATGGGAACGAAATCCGCCACGGTTCGCGTGGCAGCGGCCGCCGCGCTTGCTGCGATCGCGATCGGAGCTGCAGGCGTGGGCGCCACGCGGAGTGCCGATGCGGAGCGCGGTCCAGGGCTTCCTCCGCCGCCAGCCGCGTTCGCGGCCGCAGCGACGGGGATGGCGCGGCCCGACATGGGGCGCCTCGAAGTGTTCGACCGGCTCGAGATCTGGAACGGGGCGCTGGTACCGGAACCGAACGACTCGACAACGCCGGTAGAGCCGCGGCTGCTGGGCGTCGCGCTGCTCCGGCGGGGAGACGTCGTCTCGCTCGCGCTCGAGATGAGCGCCGAACCGCGCAAGACGGCGTTGCACACGGTGTCGGACCGTATTCTGGAGCTCGATGTGGGACCTGTGACGGGCCCGGTCCGCTCCGAAGAGCTCGCGCCTGCCTCGGAGGTGCCACTCGTCAGCCAGCTCTCGATCCGGGAACAGCGCACGCCCGCCAATGAGGTGTTCGTCCGCGCCCGCGTGATGCTGCGAGCGCCAGGCCGTGCCGACGTGCGCGTCTCACGGCGCGTGGTCTACGTCGATCTTCATCCGGTAGTCGATAGCCGGTAGGCGCGCCCGGCCGCCGGAATCAGGCCGTCGGCAACAGCCAAATCCCGCCGACCACAATTGCAAGGACGGCGGCGCCCGCCAGCAGGGCGCGGTGCAGATGATGTTGCGGTCGTGCCGATCCGGCCGCCAGGCTGATCGCCGCCGCGAAGGCGGTCATTGCCGCAATGGTGCCGATGCCGAATCCGCCGATGTAGGTGAACGCGGCGGTCCGCGTCGGCAGAGCCAGCGCCGGAATCACGCCCAGGAAATGCGAGCTGCCCGCGATCCCGTGGAGCACGCCCAGGCAGAACGATGCGTGCGTGTGGCCCAGGCGGCGGATCCAGACCGGACCCGCCTGCACGTGCACGTGATCGTGATGGACGGCCCCATGGACGTGCGGCTGCGGCTCGATCCGGGCGCTCCGCCGCAGCGCCCAGAACCCCACGACAATGAGCGCCGCCCCGACGAGGCGCTCGCTCCAGGCCGAGATCAGCTCGATCGGCGGCAGCGCGTCTCGCAGCAGCACGGCCAACAGCGCGACGATGACGACACCGGATGTGTGTCCGAGTCCCCACGTCCAGCCTGCCAGCCAGCCGTGCCGGCGTCGGTCGACCGCAAGCGGCGCGACGGCGGCAAGGTGGTCGGGACCGGCAAGGACATGGAAGAGCCCGGCAAGAGCGCCGGTGAGCGCCGTCAACATCTCGATTCCATTATTCCCCAACTTCCACCTCCCAAACACCCGACTCCCACACCCTCACACGAATGAAGCTTGAGACGTGGGAGTTGTGTTGGTCGGAGTTCACTTGGGCGCCATCCGGATCGCGCCGTCGAGCCGAATCACCTCGCCGTTGAGCATCTCGTTCTCGAAGATGTGGCGGACGAGCGCCGCGTACTCGGGGGGCCGGCCGAGCCGGGACGGAAACGGCACCTGCTGCGCGAGTGACTGGCGCGCCGCCTCGGGCAGCCCTGCCATCAGCGGCGTGTCGAACGTCCCTGGCGCAATCGTCATCACGCGGATCCCGACGCGCGCGAACTCGCGCGCGAGCGGCAGCGTCATCGCCACGATTCCGCCCTTCGAAGCGGAGTACGCGGCCTGGCCGATCTGACCGTCGAACGCCGCGACCGATGCGGTCGTGACGATCACGCCGCGCTCGCCGGCCTCGTTCGGCGCATTCGACGCCATGGCAGCTGCCGCGAGCCGCATCGCGTTGAACGTGCCCACCAGGTTGACGTTGATGATGCGCGTGAAGCGCTCGAGCGGCAGGATGCCCTCTTTGGGCAGGACGCGCTCAGCGGCGGCGATTCCCGCGGCGCATATGAGCCCGTGCACCGCGCCGTATTCCAGCACCGCCAGGTCGACGGCCCGGTGCATCTCGACGTCGCTGGTGACGTCGGTTCTGACGAAACGGACCGCGTCGCCGAGCCGCACCGCCGCCGCGGCGCCCGCCTCCTCGTTGACGTCGACGATGACGGCGTGCCCGCCGGCGCCCACGACCATTTCGACCGTGGCGAGCCCGAGCCCCGACGCGCCGCCCGTGACAATGACGGCCGCTCCTTCGAGACGCATCCGGCGATTGTAGCGTTACAGCCTGACGGCTGAGCGCGTGGGCGCGAGGAGGGCGGCGAGATCCTTGCCGAACGCGGTCTCGCGCCGGGCTCGCGCGACGTCGGCGAGATGGTCGTCGAAAAACGTTGCCGCGACAGGGTCCAGGCGCGCGCTGTCCACGTACTGTCGCCGGGCTCTTTCCACCGCGTCCCGCAAATACGAGAGGGAGTGCAGCCGACTGCTGCCCATCTGCACGCAGGCGTTGTACTCGCGTTCGAGCTGGTTGGCCAGGCTGAGCACGAGGTGCCGCAGCCTGGTGCGTCCGAGCGTTTCGACGTGAATGCCTGTCTTGGGCAGTGTCTCGGCGCGGCCTTCGCGCTCGGTGTCGGCGCGTCCGGTCTGCTCGACGCCGATCCTGGTCAGCACGAGCGCGGCGTGCTGCTGCAGCAGATCGGCGTACTTGGTGCGCGCCTGGGCGGCGCCGAGCGTGAACTCCGCGTGATCGGCGTCGTCGGCGTAGATGACCGCCACGGTGACGCCGCGGACCACGACGGGAATCGCGAGCGCGCACGCAGGCGCGCCGCCGAAGGGAATCATGCCCGCGGCGTCGCCCTGCGCGCGGGGGAACAACGCTTCGAGGCGGCCGCTCTTTGCCGCGCGGGTGAGGAGCGAGTCGTTCGAAAGCGGCACGACCACCTTCGAGATATCGGTCTCGAACTCGACGCCGATCTGCCGCGTGCCGTGGAGACTGGTGCCTCGAACGTCGAACAGCGCCACCCGCGAGAATTCCCGCGCGATGCCCGTCACCAGCTCCGTCAGCACCTCGGGGACCGTCCCGGCCTTGCCGAGCCCATTGAAGACCGTGAGCAGTTCATCGAGCGGCAGCGAGGCGTATGTGATCGCCTGTTCGCCGAGCGCGCTCGCATGCTCCTGACGCACCTGCTCGAGCGTCGCCTCGAACTCCTCGGAGAGCTGCGCTGCTTCGGCTCGTGCGGCCTCGAGGCTCGCGCGCTCGGCGGTCAGCTCTTCGCGGAGCAGCTCGAGCTCGCGCCGGGCAGCCTCGAGCTCGCGCTCCCGCGCCTCGAATTCACGAAGGGCGGCGTCGACGTTGTGCAGCCATGCCTGGAGCTCGGCAATCTGCTGCGCGTTGGCCATGGATGCCCCACGTCAACCCCGGGGTCAGACGAGCCCCGACAACCCGACGGCGAGTACGCCGCCACATTCCGGACAGGCGACGACGTACCCTTTTCGCGGCAGCATGGACGTGAACGACACCTGGCTTCGCAGCAGCCGAAGCACGCGAACGGTGCGAATGTCGCGCGAACACCCGAAACACCGCGCCATCCCTTCCAGGGTGTAGATCGCGCCCTGTGGCTTCGCCTGCAGCGATGCCGCCGCTGCCGCAGCGGCCGGAGTGACCGCCTCGGGCGTCCCGTCCGTGGCTGCCTTCTCCGTGGTGGACGCCGTCCGCCGGCCATCGAGCGCGCGAATCGCCGCGGCCAGGCCTGCGTCGTTGGGGTCGTAGAGACCCCATTCGTCCGGGGCAGGTTGTTCGCGTGCCGGCATTTCGCGTACTGGATTCGAGTTCATCGTCGGCCCTCCGGCCAGGATCAGGGGAGGGCAAGGGCGGTACCGCTGAGGTGGCGTGAATCGGGGCCGAGTCGTGAGGCCTGGGTTGGGTGTCGGAACGCGTCCAGTCGCAATATGAAACGCGCGGATACGGTTTCGTACGGGATGGGGCCGGCGGCTGCGAAAGCGCCGGCCCCACGACGGCGCTAGACCGTCGGCGTGTGTACGACCTCGGCGACTTCCTGCTTCTTCCGTCCGCCGCCGAGCCCCTGGATCTGGATCGTCGGCTGTTCCTTCAGTACCTGCTGACGATAGAGCCGCTCCATCTCCTGATGGTGGCGGACCTCCTCGGGCGTCAACTGCCTCTTGCGGGCCTGGAGCTTCTCCTCGCGGGCGTTCTTCGCGATCCCCTTCTCATCGAGATCCGTCTGCCGCCCGGCTTCGACGGCCGCCTGGTTCAGTACGAGCGAGTGATCGTTGCTGGCGAGGGGGACGTGCTTGTTGCCCGCGAAGATCTCGTGGCGGCCGTGCTCCTCGTACCACTTGGTGAGCGTGGCCGTCATGTGCATCTTCTCGATGATGTTCCGCCAGCCGATGCCGGTGTTGTACGCGCAGAAGGAAATCTCGCCCTGCTGCGTCGCGTAGGGGATGATGCACATCTCGGTGCGGCGGAAGTCGTAGTTGAAGAGATCCTGGAACCACATGCCCGCGATGAACAGGAAGTTCCAGCGGTCCGCGCGCCGCTTCTCGATGTCCTCTTTCGTGCGGGTCCCTTCGACGCGGCCGTACTTGCCCTGCCGCGCCCCCTTGGTGGCGCCGAATGTCTTGTCGAACTTCTTCATCAGGTCGGCGACGCGGAAGTGCGTCGGCGCCTTGAACGCGTCGTAGTTGCGCATCAACGCGAGCGCCATGCCGGCAATCGAGAGAAACCGTCCGCGCGCGGCGTCGTTGACGAGCGCCACGTCCCTGGCGAGCTGCTCGGCCTTGAGGAATGCGGTCACCGGGACCGCTTCCTTGGTCTCCTTGTCGATCATGACCGCCATGCCGATGCCGCAGTTCGGGTGGCAGCCGCACGTAAGCTGACCCCACGCCGTCTCTGGTCCGTGCACCAGGTCGGCCCAGTCCGTGAAGGTCGACATGAACGAGATCGGGAACCAGTCGCGCGTCGGCTCGCCGATGCCGGTCTGGTTCTTCACGTCGTGCGCCAGGTGCGACAGTGTGTAGCGCTGCGCCTTCCGACGTTCCGGCGTGATCTCCTCGTCGCGTCCCGTAAAGGAGACCGGCTGGAACGACAGGAAGTTGATCCGCTTCGGATTGTCGAGCGCGAACTCGATGACGCGGCCGACCTGTTCGTTGTTGACGCCGTTGACGATCGTGATGACCGGCACGATGTCGACGCCGGCGTTGTACAGGTTCTCGATGGCGCGCAGCTTCACGTCGAAGAGGTTGCCGACGCGCCGGTGCGAGTTGGCGGCGTTCCCGATGCCGTCGAACTGCAGATACGCGTAGCGGAGTCCGGCTTCCGCCGCCGCTTTCGCGAACTCGGCGCTCTTGGCGAACTCGATGCCGTTGGTCGCCGCCTGCACGCTGTTGTAGCCGACCTTCCGTGCGTAGCGCACCGCGTCGAGGAAGTGCGGCGACATGGTCGGCTCGCCGCCCGAGAACTGCACCGACATCTGGCGCCGCGGCTTGATGCTGATGGCGTTGTCGAGCACCTGCTTGATGTCCTCCCAGGAGAGCTCGTGGACGAAGCCCACCTGGTTGGCGTCCATGAAGCAGGGGTCGCACATCATGTTGCAGCGGTTCGTCAGGTCGACGGTGAGCACCGACCCGCGGCCATGGAGAATCGTCGAACTGCCATGGTTGTGGAGCTGCTCGTCGTTGTGCGCGCGGATGTCGCGCCCCGGGAACACCTCTTCGAGGTGCTGGAAGAACGCCGGGTCGATCGCCATGACGTCCTCGAAATGGCCATGGATCGGGCAGTCCTTCTCCATGACGATCGTTCCGTCCTTCTCGAGGATGGTCGCCTTGATCTCGCCGACCTTCTCGTTGAGGAGGACCGAGACGTCCTTCTTCCCGTCGAGGATTTCCTGGCGCGCCTCGCGGACGCACGTGGGGCAGAGCGAATCGGTCTGCCGCGGCCAGCCCAGCGGCGGCTTCGTCTTCTGCCATGACTTCAGGAGAGGTTTGTCGGACCACCGTGGCGTAAAGGACGGGTTCTGGTGGATCCGGTTGGCCGTGGCCAGCACGTGCCAGAGCCCGTTGGCCACAATCGACATCCCCTTTTCCACGTACTTCATCGGCGGGTGCATGAACGCGCTCCTTGTCGTGTGCTCAATCCGCACAATTGTAGGGAGCGAATCGATGAAATTCGGCCAAATTCCAGCGGATTGGCCAAATGGGCGGTTGAGGGGTCAGGAGTCGGGGGTCAGGTGTCAGCGGGAATTTGGGGACTCGTCCTGGCCGCTGACCCCTGGCCCCGACCCCTATATGAGTGAAGCAGATTGAATCGCTCAGAACATTGTATTTCCCTTATGGGTCAGAGGATCGTATAAGGATCCGACCATGTCGTCCGCTCCCGACCCGACACGGCCTCCCGCCCAGGGCCTCTTCGATCCGCGCGCCGAGCACGACGCGTGCGGTGTCGGGTTCGTGGTCCACACCAAGGGGCATCGCTCGCACGACATCGTGCGCAAGGCGATGACGGTGCTGATCAATCTCGAGCATCGCGGCGCCTGCGGATGCGAAGCGAACACGGGCGACGGCGCCGGCATTCTCGTCCAGATGCCGGACAGGTTCCTGCGCAAGGTGGCGCCCTGCAGGCTGCCGCCGCTCGGCGCGTACGGCGCGGGGCTCGTCTTCCTGCCGCGCGATCCCCGCGACCGTCAGGCCGTGAAGGATTTCGTCGCGCGCGTCATCGACGAGGAAGGGCAGCGGCTCCTCGGCTGGCGCGACGTGCCGAACGATAACAGCCTCCTTGGCGACAGCGCCAAAGCGACGCAGCCCATTTTTCAGCAGGTCTTCATCGGCGCTGCGCCGGGCGTGGAAGGGCAGGCGTTCGAGCGCAAGCTGTACGTCATCCGGAAGCGCCTCGAGCATGGCGCCGATCGACTCGACATCAGCGCGCTGTCGCGTCGCTTCTTCTACATCGTCAGCCTCTCGTCGAGGACGTTCATCTACAAGGGGATGCTGACGGCGCGGCAGCTCGAGCCGATGTTCCCGGATCTGACCGATCCGGATCTCGAGTCGGCGCTCGCGCTCGTCCACCAGCGGTTCAGCACCAACACGTTCCCATCGTGGCCGCTGGCGCATCCGTACCGCTATATCGCGCACAACGGCGAGATCAACACGCTGCGCGGCAACATCAACTGGATGCGGGCGCGCGAGGGGCTGCTCAAGAGCGATCTGTTCGGCGACGACCTGAAGAAGCTCCTGCCGGTCATCCGGGAAGGCGGCAGCGATACGGCGACGTTCGACAACGTCCTCGAGTTCCTCGTGATGACGGGGCGGTCGCTGCCGCACGCCATCCTGATGATGATTCCGGAGCCATGGGCCAATCACGAGTCGATGGACGACGACCGGAAGGCGTTCTATCAGTACCACGCGTCGCTGATGGAGCCGTGGGACGGTCCGGCGTCGATTGCCTTTACCGACGGCACCGTGATCGGCGCCGTGCTCGATCGCAACGGCCTGCGCCCGTCCCGCTACTACGTCACGAAGAACGACCTCGTGATCATGGCGTCCGAGGTCGGCGTGCTCGACGTGCCGCCCGAAGAGATCCTGGTCAAGGAGCGGCTGCACCCGGGCCGCATCTTCCTCGTCGACACGTCGAAGGGCCGGATCATCGACGACGAGGAGATCAAGCGGGACCTGGCGGCGCAGCATCCGTACCGCCAGTGGCTCGAGACGCACCTGGTCGACATCGACGACCTGCCGGCGGCGCGTGCCGAGCAGCCCGAGCACGAGTCGGTCCTCCAGCGGCAGCAGGCGTTCGGCTACACGCAGGAGGATCTGCGGCTGATTCTGGCGCCGATGGCGCAGCAGGGCGAAGAGCCGGTCGGCTCCATGGGCACCGATACGTCGCTGGCGGTCCTCTCGCAGAAGCCGCGCCTGCTGTTCGACTATTTCAAGCAGCTCTTCGCGCAGGTCACGAACCCGCCGCTCGACGCGATCCGGGAAGAGCTCGTGACCGACATGGGGTCGACGATCGGGCCGGAGCGGAACCTGCTCCATCCGGAGCCCGAGTCGTGCCGGCAGATCAAGATCAAGTACCCGATCATCCACAACGAGCACGTGGCGAAGCTGCGCCACTTGCCGGCTGAGTCGCCGTTTCGATCGACGACGCTCTCGCTGCTGTTCGACTCGGAGGAGGACGGAGCCGGGCTCGAGCGGACGATGGAAGATCTGTGCCGCCAGGCGAGCGAAGCGGTTGCTGCGGGCTACAACATCCTGATCCTCTCCGACCGCGGGATCGGACGGCGGCAGGCGCCGATTCCGAGCCTGCTGGCGACGGCGGGCGTGCATCACCACCTCGTTCGCGAAGGCACTCGCACTCGCTGCGCGCTCGTCGTCGAGTGCGGCGACGCGCGCGAAGTGCACCACGTGTCGCTCCTGCTCGGCTATGGCGCCGGGGTCGTCAACCCGTACGTCGCCTTCGAGACGATCGACGACATGATCCGGCAGGGGATGCTCCTCGGCCTCGAGCGCGACAAGGCGATCGCCAACTACATCAAGGCGCTCAACAAGGGCATCCTCAAGGTCATGTCGAAGATGGGGATCTCGACGCTGCAGAGCTACTGCGGCGCGCAGATCTTCGAGGCGATCGGTCTGCGCCAGGCGCTCGTCGACAAGTACTTCACGCACACGACGTCGCGGATCAGCGGCCTCGGCATCGACATCATCGCGAAGGAGGTGCGCCTGCGGCACGACAAGGCGTACGCGCCCAGGCCGGCCGGTCCTGTGGAGCTCGAGCCGGGGGGCGAGTACCAGTGGCGGCGCGATGGCGAGTACCACCTCTTCAACCCGGACACGGTCTACCGGCTGCAACACGCCACGCAGAGCGGGCAATACAAGGTCTTCAAGGAGTACACGCGGCTCGTCGATGAGCAGAATCGCAACCGTGCGACGCTGCGCGGGTTGTTCGCGCTGAGGCCGGCCGGGCCGCCCGTGCCGATCGACGAGGTGGAGCCGGTCGAATCGATCGTCCGGCGGTTTGCCACCGGCGCGATGTCGTACGGGTCGATCAGCCAGGAAGCGCACGAGACGCTCGCGATCGCCATGAACCGGATCGGCGGCAAGTCGAACACCGGCGAGGGCGGCGAGGATCCCGAGCGGTACATTCCCGACGAGAACGGCGATTCGCGCCGGAGCGCCATCAAGCAGGTGGCGTCCGCGCGGTTCGGCGTCACGAGCGAGTACCTCGTGAACGCCGACGACCTGCAGATCAAGATGGCGCAGGGCGCCAAGCCGGGCGAAGGCGGCCAGCTGCCCGGGCCCAAGGTTTATCCGTGGATTGCGAAGACGCGGTACGCGACGCCGTACGTCGGCCTCATCTCGCCGCCGCCGCACCACGACATCTATTCGATCGAGGACCTGGCGCAGCTCATCTACGACCTGAAGAACTCAAATCCCCGAGCGCGCATCCACGTGAAGCTCGTGGCCGAGGGCGGCGTGGGAACGGTCGCCGCCGGCGTGGCAAAGGCGCATTCGGACGTAGTGCTCATCTCGGGGCACGACGGCGGCACGGGCGCCTCGCCGCTCACCAGCATCAAGCACGGCGGCACGCCGTGGGAGCTGGGCCTCGCCGAGACGCAGCAGGTGCTGGTCCTCAACAAGCTGCGCGACCGCATCGTCGTGCAGGTCGACGGCCAGATGAAGACCGGCCGCGACGTCGTGATTGCGGCGCTCCTCGGCGCCGAGGAATTCGGCTTCGCGACGGCGCCGCTCGTCGTCATGGGCTGCGTGATGATGCGCGTGTGCCACCTGAACACGTGTCCGGTGGGCATTGCGACGCAGGACCCGGAGCTGCGCAAGAAGTTCGGCGGGAAGCCCGAGTTCGTCCAGAACTTCTTCCGCTTCATCGCGCAGGAAGTGCGCGAGCTGATGGCGGAGCTCGGCTTCCGGACGATCGACGAGATGATCGGCCGCGCCGACTGCCTCGACATCGAGAGGGCCGTCGACCACTGGAAGGCCGACGGCCTCGACCTGCGGCCGCTCCTGCACATGCCGGATCTGCCGGCCAGCGTGGCGCGGCGCAAGGTGCGCGAGCAGGACCACGCCATCGACCGCGCGTACGACAACGAGCTGGTCGCCCGGTGTCGTCCGGCGCTCGAGCACCAGACGCCGGTCGAATTCACCTCGTTCATCCGCAACTCCGACCGCACCGTCGGGACGATCCTCGGCTACGAGGTGACCAAGCGGTACGGGGCGGCCGGGCTGCCCGAGGATACGATCCGGATGACGTTCCACGGATCGGCGGGCCAGAGCTTCGGGGCGTTCCTCCCGCGCGGCATCACGATGACGCTCGTCGGCGACGCCAACGACTACTTCGGCAAGGGGCTGTCGGGCGGACGGCTCATCGCCTACCCGCCGCTGCGGTCGACCTTCAGGACCGAGGAGAACATCATCCTCGGCAACGTGACGTTCTACGGCGCCACCGGCGGCGACGCCTACATCAGCGGCGTGGCGGGCGAGCGCTTCTGCGTCCGCAACAGCGGCGCGACCGTCGTGGTCGAGGGCGTCGGCGATCACGGCTGCGAGTACATGACCGGCGGGCGCGCGCTGATCCTCGGCCGGACCGGCCGCAATTTCGCCGCGGGCATGAGCGGCGGCATTGCCTATGTGCTCGACATCGACGGCAGGTTCGAGCGCCGGTGCAACCACGAGATGGTCGACCTCGAGGCGCTCGCCGATGCCGACGATCTCTCGTTCGTGCAGGTGGCGCTGATGAAGCACGTCACCTATACGGGCAGCCGTTATGCCGCGCGCCTGCTCGAGGATTGGCCGAGGCTCCAGCGCCGCATCGTGAAGGTGATGCCGCGCGAGTACAAGCGCGCGCTCGCCGCCGAAGCGGCGCGCCGGGCGACCACGTCGGCGGTCGCGTCGGTCGCCGCGGCGGCATACGTGGCCGCACCCGGGACCGGCAGCACGATCGACCTTCGATAAACTTCCAACTCCGAATGTCCCAATTCCCACGCGAGGAGATTTGGAAGTTGGGACGTGGGATTTGGGATTTGGGATTTTCAGTTGGGTAAAGCCACCGGTTTCATCGAGATCAAGCGGAAGAAGCATCCCACGCGGCCCGTCGCGGAACGGATCCGCGACTGGCGCGAGGTGTATCTGCCGTCGGCGGTCGGGGATCTGCAGTCACAGGGTGCGCGATGCATGGACTGCGGAATCCCGTTCTGCCATCAGGGTTGCCCGCTTGGGAACCTGATTCCCGACTGGAACGATCTCGTCTACCGCGACCGCTGGCGGACCGCCATCGATCGCCTGCACGCCACCAACAACTTCCCGGAGTTCACGGGCCGATTGTGCCCGGCCCCGTGCGAAGGATCGTGCGTGCTCGGGATCAACGACGATCCGGTGACGATCAAGGACATCGAGGTCGCGATCATCGACCGTGCGTACGACGAAGGGTGGGTGACACCGCAGCCGCCCGCGCGGCGGACGGGCAAGAAGGTGGCGGTCGTCGGATCGGGACCGGCGGGCCTTGCGGCCGCCGATCAGCTGAATCGCGCCGGCCATCTGGTCACCGTCTTCGAGCGCTCGGATCGCATCGGGGGGCTGCTGCGCTACGGCATCCCGGAGTTCAAGATGGAGAAGCGCGTCCTCGATCGCCGCCTTGCGGTGATGGCGGCCGAGGGCGTGACGTTCCGGCCGGGCGTCGAGGTCGGGAAGGACATTCCGCTCAGCCGTCTGCGCGCGGAGTACGACGCGGTACTCCTCGCGGCGGGCGCCGGCTCGCCGCGCGACCTCACGGTGCCCGGACGCGAGCTGGAGGGGATCCACTTCGCCATGGAGTACCTGACGCTCCAGAACCGTCGGTGCGAAGGCGATGCGATTCCCGACGACCGGTTCATCACCGCGCACGGCAAGCACGTGATCATCATCGGCGGCGGCGACACCGGTGCCGACTGCCTCGGCACGACGCACCGGCAGGGCGCGAAGTCGGTGACGCAGCTCGAGCTGCTGCCGAAGCCGCCGCTCGAGCGCGCGCCCGACAACCCTTGGCCGCAGTGGCCGAACATCTTCCGCGTGTCGACGGCGCATGAGGAAGGGGGCGACCGCCTCTACTCGGTGTCGACGCAGCGCTTCGTCGGCGACGAGCAGGGGCGCGTCCGGACGCTGCAGGCGGTCAAGGTGGAGATGGTCCGCACGGACGCCAGGGTCTCGTTCGAGCCGGTCGCCGGCAGCGAATTCGAGATTCCCGCCGAACTGGTCCTTCTTGCCATGGGATTCGTCGGGCCGGAGCGCGGTCCGCTCGTCACCGAGCTCGAGCTCAAGCTCACCGAGCGCGGCAACGTCTGGCGCGACGCGCGCTGGATGACGAGCGTGCCCGGCGTCTTCGCCGCCGGCGACATGCAGCGCGGCCAGTCGCTCATCGTCTGGGCGATCGCGGAAGGGCGCTCGGCCGCGCGCGGGGTCGACCAGTACCTGATGGGCGAGTCCGCGCTGCCCGCGCCGCTCCAGTAAGCGCGCCGCTCCAGTAAGATCGTCCCGTGCCCGTTCGCGACGTCCTCATCGTCGGCGCGGGGCCGTCCGGCCTCGCGACCGCCATCGCCGCCAGGCAGCACGGCCTCGACTATGTCGTGGTCGAGAAGGGCGTGCTCGTCAACTCGATCTTCCGTTTTCCGACGCACATGGTGTTCTTCACCACGCCGGAGCTGCTGGAGATCGGCCGTCTGCCGCTGGTCACGCCGTACGACAAGCCGACCCGCCTCGAGGCGCTGCGCTACTACCGGCGCGTCGTCGAGACGTACGACCTGCAGATCTCCTTTCACGAGCAGGTCGTGAACATCGAACGTGAGAATGGCATCTTCGCCGTGACGACGGCTGATGTGGGACCTGATGGTGAACCCGGCGAGGGCCGCCGCGTCCGCGAAGCGCGGGCCGTGGTACTCGCGATCGGCTACTACGATCATCCGAACTGCCTCGGCGTGCCCGGCGAGAATCTGCCGCACGTCTCGCACTACTACGGTGAGGCGCATCCGTACTATCGCAAGCGCGTCGTGATTGTCGGCGGACGGAACTCCGCGGCCGAGGCGGCGCTGGAGCTCTTTCGCGCCGGCGCACATGTGACGCTCGTGCACCGCGGTGCCGAGCTCGGCGCGTCGATCAAGTACTGGGTACGTCCAGATATCGAGAACCGCATCAAGGAGGGATCGATTGCCGCGCGTTTCGAGACCCGTGTCCTTGAAATCCGCGCCCACAGCGTGATCGTGGAGCGCACGGGCGAACGCGAGGAGATTGCCGCCGACGCCGTGCTGCTGCTGACCGGCTACCGTCCCGACATCGCGCTGATGCAACGCGCCGGCGTCCGCTGCGACGCGCAGACGCTCGCGCCGGCGCTCGATCCCGAGACCTTCGAAACGAACGTGCCGAATCTGTTCGTCGCCGGCGGCGCCATCGCGGGGCGCAACACCGGCTCGATCTTCATCGAGAACGGCCGCTTCCACGGCGAGCGCATCGTCAAGGTGCTGGCGGAGCGATTCAGCCGCTGACCGTTCGGACGGTTCGGACCGTCCGTGCCGTTCGGATCGTTCGCGTTCGGATTCGTTCTGCGTTCGTCGGTCCGCGGTAAGATCGATGCATGGGATCCGACTCCGCGCCGCTCGATGAGCACGGTCGCGCGGGCATGAAGCGCTGGCTCGACAACTGGCGGATCGTGGGTCCGCTGCTCGAACAGGAGCGTGCCGAACGGGTTGCCCGGATGACAGACGAGGAAGCCCGTCGGCATGCGCGGGATCTCGAGGCACTGTGGCGGCCGTCCGACATTGACGATATGGGCTCCGAGCTGGTGACGCATCAGCGCTGGTTCATGCGTGCCGCGCGCGTCGCCGGGCGGCGATGACGCCGCTCGTCGACGCCGCAAACGAGCTGATCCAGTTTCTCGATTCGGTCGGCTTCAAATCCTGCCTGATTGGCGGCCTCGTGGTGGAACGGTGGGGCGAATCCCGATTGACACGTGACGTCGATGCCACCGTCCTCGCCGAGTACGGCGCCGAGGCCGGCGTCGTCGATGCCGTCTTGGGACGGTTTGCGGCGCGTCGCCCGGATGCGCGCGAATTTGCACTGGCCTACCGTGTGTTGCTCGTCCGGGCGTCGAACGACGTAAATCTCGATCTGTCGTTGGCCGCTTTCGAGTTCGAGCGGGAAGTCGTCGAAAGGGCAACGCCGTATGAGTTCAAGCCGGGGGTTCGGCTTGCGACCTGTTCGGCGGAGGACCTGATCGTGTACAAATCGGTCGCGGGCCGGCCGCGGGACATCGACGACATCGGGATGGTGGTAAGGCGCCAGGGTCGGCGGCTCGACGTCGATCGCGTTCGCCGCTGGCTTCGATTCTTCGCTGAATTGAAAGAGGATCCGGATCTCGGACGCCCCTTCGAGGACGCGCTGCGAAGGCTCGGTTCAGCGTGACCCGATCCTGGTCGCGCGAACATCCGCCCGCACTCGTTCAGTTCTGGCGGTCCGGGTTCCAGTTCAGCAGCAGCGTAATCGGCGATAACGACTCCTGATCGACGGCAACATTGATAAGAAAGCGGCCGTCGCGTGCGACGTCGTACTGCATTCTATTCAGAGACGTCACGCTCCAGATCCGGGTCTTGAAGAGCGGCACCGGCGTGCCCGGTTCGATCGCGTCGCCCTGGTCAGCGATGGGGACCGCCATCAGCGTCGCGTCCGGCGCGATGTAGTAGAGCTCTTTCCCACCACACTCCCACCGCGGCTGAGCTCCACCGGAGGTTGAGATTTGCCAGCTTCCGCCCGGGCCCGGAAACCGGCGCACGTACACTTCGTCTCTTCCTGATTCATTCGATGTGTACGCAACCCAACGGCCAGTCTGGTGAGAATTGGCCGGACCGTTCATCAAAATTCGTACTGATAAACGGAACGGCTTCCGATCATCCCCCAGTGAAAGCACCCAGATGTCCGTACCTGTTCCAGGGCCGTTACCGAACAACAACCAGCGGCCGTCCGGCGAAATGTCGTGTACGACCTTATTGCCTTTCGGCGTTTCGGTCAGCAATCGCTCGCTACTGCTGCCATCCGACGTCTTTGTATACAGGTCTCGCGGGTAGTGCCCCGTCAAGTGGTGGAAATTAGTCGAGCAGTTTCCGCAAGTTCACCACGGCGTGGACGCTGACGCGGCCGTGGACGGCAAAGAGCGCCGCCCACCGCCGC